>Ga0316187_10004583_pt1 | contig 11971 bp, 13 predicted proteins | sample CroRivburrow1_MG_FD_204927 | JGI IMG/M metagenome (GOLD analysis project Ga0316187, IMG submission 204927) | Coastal sediment microbial communities from Maine, United States - Cross River worm burrow 1 | ecosystem: Environmental > Aquatic > Marine > Coastal > Sediment | place: USA: Maine...
TAACTTTGGAAACATAGGATAGAAGTTGCATCAGTTTTCTCCTGCTGGCGTAACTCTGCTAATTCAACGGCTTGCCTGCAGTGCGATATATGGGTGCGTCCGAGCCAGTCGGCTCGATTTGTACCGATTCCCTGAATTGAAATAGTAGGCTTTAGGTATATCTATAGTCTCTGTGCGACAATCTGCAAGGTAATACCTCCTCATATTTGACCGTTCTGTTCCCGCCCGGCCGCGTTTGGGTTATCTTCCGCGGAATTGTGTTATTTGCAGTGAGCCGTGAAGATTATGGAATTTACCTCGATTGCCAGAGTGAGCGAGAAGCATGTCGATGAGCTCGGACATCTCAACCATGTTTATGCGCTGCAGATTCTCGAGTACGCGCGCGACGACTGGTTTGCCGAGGCAGGCTTATGGGAAGGGCGTCGGTGGAGCCGGGCAGAAAACCTCGCCACCCTGGTATTGAACGTTAACTACAACTATCGCCTGGAATGCTTTCTCGACGAAGAACTGAAAATCATTACGGCGCCGGTCGATCGCGGCAGCAAGAGTTTCATTCTCGCTCAACAGATCATCAAAGCCGATGGCAGGGTAGCCATAGACGGCACCACGACAAGCCTGATCATGGATATGGATAGTCATCTGACATTGCCGGTGCCGGAGTGCCTCGCGCGTTATCTTCCCGCGCGCAGACAAGCTGCCAAAAACGCGGGTTAATCAACCAGTTTGTCGGCGCGCACCTTGCTTTGCGTGTGCGCTGCGGTGACTTTGCCGTAGAGATCCTTGACGCGAGCGAGACTGCCAATCATGCCGGGTTTTTCGCTGAACGACATGATCAGCAGCAGGCGGTCATCATTGCCGGTATTTGCGGTGACCTGGTGCAGTGAAAAACGGCCCAGGAAAAACTGCAGGTCCCCGGCATTGAGTTCCAGCTGCCTGACCCGGCTGCGGTCACCATCTAGTACGTCTTTGACCTCGGAGTAGCATTCGTCCTGCGAGCTGCGCAGCCCTGGAACATACTCGAAAATCCCACCGCTTTGTGCTGCCTGCAGTAACATGGTGATGGTGAATTCATTGGTGTCGAAGTGCCAGTTGAATTGCTGCCCGGGTTTACCGACATTAACGATCATATTTGATACCGGGTCTTCGTAAATAAACAGCTCCTGTTTACCCAGGCACTCGGCGAGAAACTGTTTTAACGGTTCCCAGTAATAAAGCCGGTGTGCTGCAGTTTCGTCGCCAAATAGATCAGCGGTAATAAATCCGTTGGTGCGCGGAATGAAAATATTAAGCGGATGATCTGCGGGTAAATCCGCATCGCCATCGTTGAGGTAGACATTACACTGCTTGCGTGCGGAGTAATAGGTTTGCGCTTTGCGTGCGTTGGCTTCTGCGAGCAGGGTCCTGAGACCGCGCGGGCTGAAAAAATTACGGATCACCGCACAACCATCGTCGGCAAGGTCGGATTTTACCTGTTCAATTATTGCCTGGCGCCCGGGATCATTCGGATCGTCGATGGGGTATTGCGTATGGTTGATGATTTCGGTCTGGTCGAGGTCGTGTGACATGGTGCTTGTCTCAACAGGTGGGAACTAGCGCAACTGGCTGTCTTTACTGCCGCGGCGGTTGATACCGTGCTGGTCGGCCCGTAGCTGATCCAGTTCCTGCTGGCAGGAAACGCACAGGCGAACGCCTTTGATCGCCTGACGTCGAGGCTCGGGAATATCGTTGCCACAATCTTCGCAGTGAGTGAGACTCTCACCCGTGGGCAAGCGACTGCGCGCCAGTTCGACTGCATCTTCGACGCTGGCGTCGATCTGCTCCTGCACCGCGCCATCGCGCGCCCAGCCAGTGGCCATGGTTCAACTCCGCCGTGGTAAAGACATGTATTCTGCACCCGTAAACGACTCTGTTCAATCAGGATCTGATATTCCACAGGGCGGATTGCGCGCCTCGATATCGCTTGCGGCGGCAAACAGGACGTCCTCACGAAATCGTGCTGCGACTAGCTGCACCCCCATGGGCACCTCGGCATCGCTGCCGGTGGCGACTGAAATTGCGGGCATGCCCATAAAGGGCAGTGCGATTTGTGTCATCTGCGCCTCGAGCACACGGCGAAACGACTCCTCTGATTCGACATCGAGCATGTCCGGGAAGGGTGGCTCGGCCGATACCGGACAGAGCAGGACGGGATACTCGGTCAGAAATTGCTGCCAGATGCGTGCCAGCCGCAGGCGTTGCTGCAAAGCTTCCATCAGGCTCTCCAGCGTCGGTGTCGGGCAGTTTTCGCAGAGCTGCGCATAAACAAAGTTAGCGTCCGGGTCGTCTTCGCGTTGAACCGCGGCACCACCGTTGTAATGGTATTCCGACATCCATAGCAGCAGCTGCAGCTGCATTGGTTCGCGCATCGGTGGACAGTCAACTTCAGTGACGCTCCAGCCGGCATCCTCCAGTTGCTGCGCCGCGCTGCGCAACGCGGTTTCGACTTCATCTGTAACCTGCAGGCCATCGGGCGAGACACACAGGGCGACTCGTTTAGGCGGCGTCGCCTGCTCGAGCGGCGCCGGCACCCACCATGGGTCGAGTTCACTACCCGCAGACATGGCTGCAAGGCCTAGCCTCAGGTCTTCGATACTGCGCGCGATCGGGCCTGATACGGCGGTCAGTTGCGCGCCGATGTGGCGATCCGGTAGTGACAGGTTAACCGCGGGGATGCGGCCGAAACTCGGTCTTATACCGTGTAACCCGCAGGCATAGGCGGGATAGCGGATTGAACCGGCGATATCGGTGCCATGTCCGATAGCGCAAATTCCGGCGGCAACCGCGGCTGCGGCACCACCCGATGATCCGCCCGGGGTAAGCTTCGAGTTACGTGGATTCAGGGTATGCCCATGCAATGAGTTGCGTGTAAACCAGCGCATTGAAAATGCTGGTGTATTGGTGCGGCCGACAATGATTGCGCCGGCCTTGCGCAGGTTGGTGACGACCGGGCTGTCCTGTTGCGCCATATGGTCCTGCTGGATACGAATACCATTGGTGTTGGCAAATCCCTGCTGATCGATATTAACCTTGATAGTGACCGGAATCCCGGCCAGTATGCCTGCCGGTTCGCCGGCGGCGAGCAGGTCATCGACTGCACCTGCGGAAGCTAATGCGGCATCGGGCATCTGCTGCACCACGGCGTTGATCTGCGGATTGACTTGCTGCAGTCGCTGCAGGCTATGTTCGGTTACCTCGGTCGCGGAAATTTCGCGTTTGGCGATGCGACTGGCTATTTCAGATGCGCTCAGGCGCCACAGTTCGGTCATTGGTCATCCCCCGTTTACAATTCGATCAAGTATAAAGCAGTTAATATTTGCCGGAGCCTGCAAACCATCACCGGGATAATGGCTAATCAGCCGGTGTATATCGGAGCTCGTTGCGAAGGTCGCGCTGCCGGGCTGATGATGACGGGTAGGGCGATCTGTTGAGGTTTCAGCGTCTTACCTGGCAGGTAATTTCTACTTTGCTATCGCCAAACAGACGTTTCGATTCGGTCGTGGTGCGCGCCGGGTAGGCGCCATCGACAAAGAATTCCCGGTAAGCCGCGTCCATTGCGTCAAAATCATCGAGATCAGCAAGATGGACCTCGACCTTGACCATATTTTCCCTGCGCAGTTGCAACTCTTCGAGGATATCGCCAATCGTCGCCAGCACTGCACGGGTTTCTGCTGCCACGTCCCCCAGTACCTCGATCCCGGCGGGGAAGTCCGCCGCTACCAGCCCGGCCAGAAAGGCGTACTGATCATCCAGCACCACCTGGCTGAAGGGCGCATCCGACCCGGGAACCGCCTGCGGCTGTATGCGAGTTAAGATCCGACTGCCCGGTCTTTAACCAATCATGTTGGCGCCGATAATCAAAAATATCCCGAGTGCTACGAACAGCACGAAAGTGATAATCATATGTCTGGTGGTGGTTTTGTCGTCTTGATCCGGATTCATGTTTTGGTCCCCCTCAAAGTTTTTATCAAGTACTATATAGTGCCCAAGCTGGAGCCAAATTACCACCGCGTATGACCGATCAAACTTATGCCACGCTCGCACTGTCGAATCCGCTGGCCCATGTCCTGCAGGTAACCCTGAATCGTCCTGAAGTGGCGAATGCGTTTAATACACAAATGGCTACCGACCTGATGCACTGCTTCGAGCACCTGGCGATGGCAGCTGGCGACATTCGTTGTATCGTCCTGACCGGTGCCGGCGAGCGCGCGTTTTGTGCCGGTGGCGATCTGAAGGAGCGCGACGGGATGAGCAATGCTGCCTGGACCGCGCAACACCTGGTCTATGAGCGCATGATCCGTGCCGTCATCGATTGTCCGTTACCGCTCATAGCGGCAGTCAACGGCGCCGCCTATGGTGGCGGTTGCGAGCTAGCGGCGGCGGTCGACTTCGTATATGCGTCAGAAAACGCGAAATTTGCGATGACTGAAACCAGTCTCGGTATCATTCCGGGTGCGGGTGGTACGCAAACGCTTGCGCGTGCACTGGGTGAACGTCGAGCCAAGGAATTAATCATGTCCGCGCGTCGTTTCGACGCCGCCGAAGCAAAGGCCTGGGGGCTCGTGAACGAAGTGTTTGCGCCTGGGCAATTGCTCGATGAAACCCTGCAAGCCGCCGCGCGTATTACCGCCAATGCACCGATCGCGGTACGTCAGGCCAGGCATGCTATTCATCGTGGACTACAAATGTCACTCGCCGACGGGCTGACTTTTGAAATCGAAGCCTATAACCGTACCGTACCAACCAGCGATCGACGCGAAGGGGTCAAGGCCTTTAATGAAAAGCGGTCGCCGGATTTCAAGGGGGAGTAAATTTTCATGTCGAACGAAGTCATCCTGACCTGCGCCGTGTGCGGCGGGCACAATAACCAGGGCAAGCATCCGAACTATCCGATCACACCCGAGCATATCGCCAATGACTGTATCGAGGTCGCGAAGGCAGGTGCCGCCATCGTACATATCCACGTGCGCGACCCCGTTAGCGGAATGCGCTCCGGTGATCCCGCGTTGTTCCGCGAGGTGGTCGAGCGGATACGCGATTCCGGTAGCGATGTATTGATAAACCTCACCACCAGCGAAGGCGCGCGCTTTGCGCCGGGCGAGGATGACGCCGCCGTCGGTGGTCCCGGGACCACCCTGGTACAGCCGCTCGAGCGCCTGCACCATGTCGCCGAGTTGCGTCCGGATATCTGCACGCTCGACGTGGGTACTTTTAACTTTGGTGAAACCATTTTCGTTAACACGCCGGCGCATTTACGCATCATGGCCGAGCGCATCCGCGAGCTAGGCGTCAAGCCCGAGCTGGAAGTGTTCGAGCCCGGGCACATCATGTTCGCGCGTAGCTTGATCGAAGATGGATTGATCGATGGCCCACCGATGTTCCAGCTATGCCTGGGTATTCCCCACGCCTCGCCGGCGACGCCCGAAATACTGAGCGTTATGAAAGGGCTGCTGCCGGACGATGCGAACTGGAGCGCGTTTGGTATTTCGCGCAACGAGTTTTCGATCGTCGCCCAGGCTGCGAGCCAGGGTGGAAACTGCCGTGTCGGCCTGGAGGATAATCTCTATCTGAACCAGGGTGAATTCGCGAGTAATTTGCAACTGGTGGAGCGCGCGGTACGCATTATTCGTGAAATTGGGCGCGAACCGGCGACTCCGGGGCAGGCCGCCGGGCGCCTCGGTATCGAGCGTTAGGTATGGCCAGGTTATACCTGATCCGGCATGCGCAGTCGGAAAATAATGTCATCTGGGACGGCAGTGACGACCATCCTGATCGCCTCCCGGACCCCGAAATAACTGAACTTGGTCATCGCCAGGCGCAAACGTTGGGAAAGCATCTGGCCCATCCGCAGGCGGAGCCGCGCCAGCACCCGTTCAACCAGGCTGAAGAAACCAGTTTTGGGTTGACCCATGTTTATTGCAGCCTGATGACGCGTTCGATATTGACCGGTGAGTACATTGCGGAGACCTGCGGCCTGGAGCTTGAGGCACTGCCCGATATATTTGAAAAGCACGGTATTTATGACGTTGACGCCAACGGCAATCTGCAGGGCTTGCCCGGTCCCGGTCGGGAATATTTCGAGCAGCGATTCAATAACCTCAAGCTACCCGACGATCTGAATGATGACGGGTGGTGGAATCGGCCGGTTGAAGACGAGTTGAGTTTTCTTCAGCGCATGCAAAAAGTCGTCGCGGACGCGAGGCAGCGTTTAAGCAATAGCGACGATTGTATTGCGATGGTCGCCCATGGTGACTTCATCGATCAGTTTGTGAATGAGCTAATGGGTGTGGTGCGGCATCAACCTAATTATGACAATCACTGGGTGGCCAACTGGACTTTTCACAATACCTCGATTTCACGCATCGATTTCGTCGACGGTTCGAGCAACGTTGTCTACACGAATCGAATCGATCATCTGGCGAATGACCTGGTGACCTGGTAACGGCTTGTGAGCCTGGCCGACGTGCAGGTCGAGCGATAACAACGCGATGGCTAGCCGTTTCCGCGTTGGTGTTAAGCACTTGTTTTAATATGGCCAGATGAATTGAATCCTGGCGATAGATTATCTGACGATAAGGCAACTGGTCTCGGCATTGTCGGCAACTTTGCGCGAGACACTGCCTAAAATCGTGCCCTTCAACTTGCTTAAGCCCCGGGTTCCCATCGCGATCATGTCCATTTTCGATCGCTTGGCAAAGCCCAGGATACTGGTTGCGGGATCACCGGTTCCGATCGCGGTTTTAACTTTCTTAGCCCCGGCCTTTTCTGCTTTTTCCTTGGCGGTTCTTAAGATAGATTCAGCGATCTTGCGCATGATTTCCTCGCGCGCATCGTTAAAGGATTCAATCTGATGGAATTCCAGTTCCGGAATTTCATCGATTTCAAAGGGTATTTGCATATCGCGAATAACGTGAATGATGAGCATTTCAGCGTCGTGTAGCACGGCAAATTGAGTCGCCATTTCCAACGCGCGGTTCGAGGCCTCCGACGCATCGGTTGCAACCAGAATCCTGTTAATCACGTTTCTATCCTCCCTGCAGCCACTGAAATGTCAGCGTTACGCCAGGCCCAGCGCCTGTTTTCTCTGATTGGCCCAGGTTCGCAGCACCTGGTCGATGGCAAGCCCGATAAAAGCAACACACAGGCCCAGCACCAGACCGTTGCCGACACCGTCTTTGTCGGACAGGGACTTGAGAATCAGCTGCCCGAGATCGTCGGTACCGATCAATGCACCGATGATAACCATCGACAGCGCGAACACCACGGTTTGATTGATACCGAGCGCAATGTGCGGAAAAGCCATCGGCAATTCGATAGACAAGTATCGCTGCACACGGTTGACACCGGACATCGCGCCGGCTTCCAGCAGCTGCGGCGGCACACTCAGCATACCCTGAATCGTGTAACGCGTGGCCGGGACGGTGGCGTAAACGACGATCGCGATTAGCACCGAGGTATCCGTGACCCCGAACAACATCATCACCGGGATCAGGTAGATGAACGACGGAAAGGTCTGGAAGGTATCGCAAATTGTCAGCATGATGCGGGTGGCCACCGGATTTTGCGAGCACAGCGTACCCGCGATGATTCCAATGGTGGTCGATATCAACACGGACAGCGTCATCAGGTAGGCAGTGATCAGCGCACGGTCCCACCACTCGGTCAGCGCGATGAACAGCAGGAATCCACCAACGGACAGGCCGACTCTTACCCCGCCGACAATATATCCGATGCCCATTGTCAGCACGAAAGTCGCAAAGACCGGCATGGCCAGGTAAGCAGTCTTGACAGGCACCAGTACCTCGACGATCAACCACTCGTTAAAACCTTTGAGCGCGTAAAAGAACGTATCCCAGATCCAGTCGACCCCGGCCTGCCAGAAATCCTGCGTCGTAAGGCCCTTGTTGTGCGGAATCAGGTAGAGATAGTTAAACCCTTCCTTGAACACCAACGAGCCGATAAATGCCAGAATGACACCGACGATGAAAACAACACCGAATATCAACGAATATTTGTGCCGCTCGACAAACGACAGGTCGGCGAAGTAATCGACCTGCTTGTCGGCCCAGGCGAGCGACAGCCGATCGAGCATGATGGCAATCAGGACAATACAAACACCCAGTTCGAGGGCGAGACCGATCCTGAGCTGGTTCAATGCGATTAGTAAATTGTTACCGAGCCCCTTGGCGCCGATCAGCGATGCGATGACCACCATCGCCAGGCAGGACATGATGACCTGGTTGACCCCGATCAGGATGTCTCGCCGGGCGGTCGGGATCAGCACCCGGAACAACAGTTGCCGGTTGTTGCAACCGCTCATCAATCCGGCCTCGGCGACCTCGGGCGACAGTTTTTTCAGGCCCAGCAGGGTCAGCCGCACCATTGGCGGGGTCGCGAAAATGACTGTCGCAATCGCGCCGGCATGATCGCCGATTCCGAAAAACACGACGACCGGGACCAGGTAAGAAAAGTGCGGCATGATTTGCATGACGTTGAGTATCGGGTTCAGCACCGTCTCCACGGTTTTGCTCCTGAATGCCCAGACACCGAGTACGAGGCCGAGCAGGACCGCCATCGGTGCGGCGATCAAGACGAAGGACAGGGTTTCCATCGACGGTTCCCACTGTCCGAATACCGCGATGTATACGAAGGTAAAGCCGACAAACAGCGCCAGCCGGAAACCGCCCAGGGCATGGCCCAGAATCGCGGCACCACCGGCAACCACGGTCCATGGCAATCCCGGCCAGCGCGCCCACTCGTTTTCAGTCGCCCAGTCCCAACCGCTGAAGGTGACAATGGTCTTGACGCCGCCGAGAAAGATTTCGCGAACAAATTCAATCATGAACAGAATTAACCCCGAAGCCGAACGGGTGAACTGGTTCATTAGCGGCTTTTCTTCATATTCCTCGATATCCGGGTCCCAGACGTCGATCAGCCACCAGTCGAACATGACGTAGTCGACCGAACTGGTAATAATCTGCGGCAGCTTCTGGATCAACGGCGGCAAACGCCAGAACCAGTTACCTTCGGATGGTGTGATGATGACGCACAGCAGCAAAAAAATAACGAGCAGTAAAACAAACTGCAGGTGTTTCTTTTGTCGCAGCGCTTCGATCATGATGCTTTTTCAGCCGCGTCGTCAGAGTGGCCGCCAAACAGGACGTGGACGATATGGGAAGCATGTAAAGCACCGACGATCTCACCTGCCGAGTCGACGACCGCTACCGCTTTGTCAGTATTCAGAATCTCCTCGGCGACGGTTTCGATAATGGCGTCTTTTTGTACTTTCAGATCGCTGAAATCTTCACTGGGATCGTAGGGGTCCATGACCGCTTCGATTTTGAGCACCTTTTCGCGCGGTACTTCCTCGGTGAACTTGCGCACGTACTCGGTGGCCGGGTTGAGCACGATATTCGACGGCGTATCGAGTTGCTCGATGATGCCGTCCTTCATGATCGCAATTCGATCAGCCAGGCGCAGCGCTTCATCGAAGTCATGGGTGACGAATAAAATGGTTTTGCCGAGGACGTCCTGCAGGCGCAGAAATTCGTCCTGCATTTCCTTGCGGATCAACGGATCGAGCGCGGAAAAGGGCTCGTCGAGAAACCAGATATCGGGTTCGATCGCAAGCGAGCGGGCGATGCCGACACGCTGTTGCTGGCCGCCTGATAACTGTCGCGGGAAGTAGTTTTCGCGGCCGGTGAGACTGACGAGGTCGACCATTTCCTTGGCGCGTTGCATGCTGTCCTGGGTGCTGACTCCCTTGACCTGCAACGGGAAGGCGATATTTTCCAGCACGGTTTTGTGCGGCAGCAGGGCGAAACTCTGAAATACCATGCCCATCTTGTTGCGGCGCAGCTCGATCAACTCCTTGTCGTTCATCTCCAGAATGTTTTCGCCATCGATGTATATTTTTCCGGCGGTGGCCTCGTTCAGCCTGGAAATGCAGCGCATCAGCGTCGATTTGCCGGAACCCGACAGGCCCATAATGATCAGCAATTCACCCTTATGCACCTCGAAGGAGGCATTGTTGACCCCGACGATACAGCCGGCTTCATGGAATTTGGCATGGTCGACGACGCCATTGGCCTTTTCGAGCATGCTGTGCGCATTATCGCCAAAAATCATGTAGACGGAATCGCAACGGATGACAGGTTCGATCGAAGTCGAAGTTTCAGCTTGAGTAGACATAGTTATATTTTTTATTCTCCCCCGGTCCGTCAAATTAACACATTTGCGCGGCCAGGAAATACTATCGGTTAAAAAAAAGAACCCCCCGGCCAGATGTTCTGTGCTCGGGGGGTTCCTTTTACTTCACGTTATTGAATCCTGCTAAAGGCTTACATGCCGGTTTTGGTCCAGCCTTCCCAGACGTCTTTATTGTCCGCCAGCCACTTCTTGGCGGCATCCTTGTGGTCCATCTTGTCGACATCGACCAGTGCTGCCATTTGACCGATTTGCGGAGTGGTGAACGATAGCTGCGAAAAGATCGTGTAAGCATGCGGATGAGTTTTCGGCATCTTGTAGTTCGCCGCTTTCTTTAACCAGCCCTTGGGCGATCCGCACTTGCCGTCGCCACCGTCAGCCTTACGGCAACCAGGGGTGAACTCAGGGAATTCGATGAAGGTGAAACCGTCGGCATCGGTGAAGTTCGGGGTCCAGTTGAAGATGACCGTGCCGCGACCTTCCTTCTTCGCAGATGCGAGTTCGGTCCACAGCGCGTCGGCGCCGCCGGCGAACTTGACGGTCCACTTGTCATCGAGTCCGAGGGCCTCGAGACGCACCGGCATCAGGTCACCGTGCCAGCTCTGCGGGCCTTCGAGCCAGCGACCCTTGCCGCCGGAATCAGCCGTGGTAAAGTTTTTGTAGCAGGCTTCGCTCTTCAGCGCTTCCCAGTTCGGCAGGCCAGGACACAGTCCTTTTTCGACAACCCAGGTCGGAACGCCCATTTCTTCGAGCGTGGTCGCCTTGTGGGTACCGGCGTCGATCACACCGCCCTTGGCCATCGCGTTATAGAAAGACTTGCCGAAAGTGGATTGCCAGACTTCGTGCGAAATGGTGACATCACCGTTGCGGATGGACTCGTAAACGGCCTGTGAATCGGCGGGCACGTACTCGACGTTATCGCCAACGCTCTCAAAAATACCGCCGATGACATAAGCCATGACGATCTGGCTCGACCAGTTGTGAAGCGGGATGACGATTGGTTTGGTGCTATCCTTGGCCTGGGCGACGCTGGACAATCCAATCATCGTACCAAGCAGCACGGATGCGGCTAATTTGGTATGAAATTTCATTTAGTGACTCTCCTCTCCGGTTATATATGTAGGAATTATCGGGAACGGTAATCCTACATGAAAATTATTTTTTGTAAAGGACCAAACATGGACCAAAGTAGAGAGTTCGGTTTCTGTCGAGAAATTCTAATTAAGCTAATAAAAACAAACAGTTGTGTAGCTTAAAATTACTATAGGCAACCTTGGTTTTTTTTAGTTTGCACCTGCGGTGTGCACTCTTTAATACGATAATTGTACCAAATTTGTACCTTTATAAAGATACCATTGAGTTCCGTTATGGTGTGTTTCTGGAGGGTATATCGACTCGTTTCCCACGCGGTATCTCGGCTTGTTTGTCATACAGCGGTAATGATGCTGTTTTACCCGGGTGCATAGCCCCATCGATGCACCTGACGCTAATACTAACACCCTCGCCGATTTCTGCCTGGTCCATCAATGCGATACCGATGCCTTGCTGCAGGTATGGTGAAACGGCACCGGCCGTCACTCTGCCTGCAACCTGGCCGTCGAGACAGATTTCGCCACCGATATGTGGCTCGGCCACGCAGGTGATCCCGGTTTGACGATTACCCCTGGCTGCATTGGCAAGCGCCTGTTTGCCGATAAAATCGGCCTTGTCCTCGTCGATGAAACGACCC
>Ga0316187_10004585_pt1 | contig 11969 bp, 7 predicted proteins | sample CroRivburrow1_MG_FD_204927 | JGI IMG/M metagenome (GOLD analysis project Ga0316187, IMG submission 204927) | Coastal sediment microbial communities from Maine, United States - Cross River worm burrow 1 | ecosystem: Environmental > Aquatic > Marine > Coastal > Sediment | place: USA: Maine...
ATCTGCAACCAGTGGCTTGCTGGGCTCAAACTCTTTGGCATCTTCCGTATCCTCACCGTCGATGGCTGCTTCGATACGTTCAAGCTCCCGCTCCATTTCTTCTTCGCTAGGACCTTCCAGTTTCACCTGGCTCATATCGCTTTGCGGTTCGCCGGTTGTCGTATCAGGCTCATCGGCACTGCCATCCTCAGCGACCGGAGCCGGGGCCTGAGCGAGAACAACGACCGACGACCTCTGGGTCGCCTGCCGCAAGCTTGTCTCAGCAGCCCAGGTCACCCCAAAGGCTGCTGCTGCCAGCAATGTCAGCCGAAAGATCATCATCTGCTATTCCCGGGACTCCTGCAGGTCCGCCCACCGGGCCAGGCGAAAACCTACATCCAGCCGGCCCTGATCACCAAAATCCCGCTGGGCCAGTCGCAACTCACTAATACTCGCATGGCGCCAGCTTGAGCCACGAATGACATGATACTGGGCTTCGGAGGGCCCGAGGGGATCGACATCTACCTGGCCGGAGGCGGGATAAACCGTATACAGATCGTTCATCCACTCCGCGGCGTTGCCACCCAGGTCATGGATACCCAGCATATTGGCCTTGAACTGCCCAATCGGGGCTGTCACTGGATATCCATCGTCGTAATTGCGCAAAAACTTGACCAGTACTCCGTCGGCAGAACGGTCGGCAAAATTGCCGGCGCCAACCGTGGGGGGCATCTTGTCACCCCAAGGGTACTTCAGGCTGCGGGCGCCGGCATTATGGCGAGCCACCCAGGCCCACTCAGCCTCCGTGGGCAAGCGATAACCTGTTGTGAGGGGCTCCGCCAGCGCCAGCCCGCCATCCTTTGCGACATAGGCCGGCGTCAGTCCCTCCTGATCACTCAGCCAGTTGCAAAAGCTGGCAGCCTCCAGCCAGGAAACCATCATGGCGGGATGATCACCGATACCCAGCTCATTGAAGGTCTCGGCCCCCGAGGTGTGGTTAGGCTTGAAGGCCCTGAACTGGCGATTAGTCACTTCGTGTTTAGCCAGGTAGAAGCGTCGCGTCAGCCGAATTTTTCGCTCCGTTTCGTTGGGCCGACGGCCCTGCACCCGACGCGGGGCGCCCATATTGAACTCGCCGGGTTCAACCAGTATTAGTTCCGCGTCCTGGCTTGTGCGCACGAGCCTGGGCGTGCGTGCAAGCACTGCCTGGGCTTGCGTGAGCATACGCACCTGAACAATCTGGGGCAGGCCGGGTTTCGGCGTCACGCTGGCCTTGAAGTCAGCAAAACCCGACTGTTGGACAGTGACATCGTGGGCACGAGCCGGCAACTGCAGCTGCTGATCGCCCGCACCGATAGACCGGCCGTCCAGCAGCACTGTGGCGCCGGCCGGGACACCCAGAACCCGCACCTCACCGAGAACCGGCTCCAGGGAAACGCGCAACGTCTTGGACTGCCGATCCGGCAAGCTAACCTGGCGGGTGATCGTGGCATACCCTGCCTTGGAAATGATGACAGCGTAACCAGCGGCCGGCTTAAGCTCGGCATCGACCGGAGTCGTACCTCGATAACGCCCGTTAATACTGACCGCCGCCGCAGGCGGGTCACTTCGAACCTTAAGGATGCCGTCGGCAACCGTTAAGTTGATCTCCGGCAGGCTCATTTGCTGGCCTGCCTCCACCGACACCTGCTGCCGCCAGGTCTTGTAGCCGTCCCGGTCAATCACCAGTTCATGCGTCCCGGCCAGTAACTCTACCGTGCCGGGCGTCGAGCCCAGTAGTTCTCCATCACTGCGAACTTCAGCCTCGCCAGGTACGGTAGTCACTGTCACGTCAGCCCAGGCAGGCGCAAGCTGGGCAACGAATTCCTGACGCTGACCGAGGCCGATAACCTCAATCGTCTCCTGAAAGGGCAAATAGCGGTCAGCTTCCACTCGCAAAGTATGCGGCCCGGCAGCCAGCTCGATTTCATCTGTTGGTGCTGTGCCAACCGGCTGGTCATCGACCCAGACCTGGGCTGAAGCTCCGGCCTGCGTACTGACCAGCAGTCGACCCGGCAGCTTTTCGAGAATAAATGGAAACTCCTGGCTGGCATCCCGGGTAACGACAATTTCCTCGCGCCCATCGCGGTAACCGTCGGCGGTCATGAGGACGCGATAGCTACCGGGCAACAACAGGAAACGCTCGCCGACACGAAATTTAAGCACGGCGCCGACGATATTGATCTCGGCTACATCGGGCTCTACTTGAATCAGCACCGCTTTGGCGGTGAACAAAAACAGCGCAACGGAAAAAAGTGCGGCCAGTGCTGCACCGGCCAGATAGCGTAGTTTGCGGGATTTTTTTGGCGGCTCACCATTCCGCGCCATGGCCGCCGGCTTGCGCCGTCGGGAAACAGCCGCAATGACCGGCTCCTCGTCGGGCGCGACGGCTGCAAGCTCGGGTGGCAGGGTTTGATATTCATCCTGAGTATGGGTGACCCGAAATAGCCAGCACTCCTCACTGATGGCGCAATCAATCCTCGCTGTGTCCGTGCTGACCAAGTCACCGTCTTTCAGCCAGTGGGCCGCACTCAGAGGACTGCCGTTCAGCGCAATGCGCGCCTCCGGTGCAGGCTGCAGCAGCGGCTGACTATCCAGCCCACTGATCTGGGCCACGGCCGGTGCGCCCGCCATACCCGGCACCCGCAACGCACAATCCGCCGCTGTGCCAATAGAGAGCGGCAGATCATCTAGCGAGTAGTCGCGAATCCCGGCGGGACTCTCTACGGCGATGGTGGCGGTCAAATGGGCTCCTCGCAACGCACAACAACAGGCGGCGTGGTTCCATCCGGCGCCACCAGGAAACTTCGCCGAGTGTCCCGAAATCCGTCTCGACTGCCAACCGCGACATATTTACCAGGCCGCAAATCCAGTGTCATGGTCTGGAACAGACCCAGGCGACCTACCTTGTAGATTACGACATCTGTCTGGCTGTCTGATTCAAAGCGCACCGGTACAGGCACTGCGGCAACGGTCAAGGCGCTCTCCAGGGCAGCAATTTGCGCCGCCAGTTTCGACCCCATGGGCTTGGCTTCGCGAGCCCGGTTGGCCAGACCGCGGGCCAACTGCCACTTTCGCTCGTCGTTCAGCACATCCGCATTGTCGATAGCCTTGTCCAATTCCGCGGCCAGGCCTGCGCGCTGCTGCGACCTGGCCAGACCCTGTTTCGCCGAACCCAGGGCGGCATCGATCGCCAGCAAGGCCTCGTATTGACGAACGGCCCCCGGCCAGTCCTCAGCTGCTTCAAGTTCACGGGCGCGGGCCTGCTGGGCAACTATCTTCTCCAGGCGCTGCTCGGCGGCCACCTGCTGCAACGCGGACTTCGCATCCGCATCACCCGGTCGCGTCTTCAAGGCAGCTTCGAAGCTGCGTCGGCTTGTCTCCCAGTCCCTGCGAGCCAGAGCTTCAAAACCAGCAGCCATTTGTGTTTCATAGGCCGTGCGAACCAGAACTCCCTGGGTGCGCGTCAAACCATCCCTGGCCGGTGTCCACTCCGAATCAATTTCCAGCACCTGGCGATAGTCATTGGCCGCATCGCGCAGTTGGCCAGCAGATTCTTTGGCCGTGGCTGCACTCATTAACTCCAGCACCGCCGCCAGTCGTCCGGCCCTCTCCAGTCCACGCGACGCGGCCGCGTTACCAGGATCAACGGCCAGCGCAAGTTCATAGCTATCCAGGGCGGCACTGCGCTGGCCTGCCAGCAAAGCTGCGTCCCCGTCACTCAGAGCCTGCACCAGCACCTCGGGAATACGCGTCTCAATAACTTTCAGCAAGGTCAGGGAACGGCGGTAAGCAGTAGCAGCCGCTGGATAATCCCTCGCCCGATACTGACCGTCACCCTCTTCAGCGAAGCGCTCAGCTTCGGCCCAGTCAGCCCCACCCCAGCGCACCACTCCCCGTTCGCCCAGGCGATCTTGCAGCACCAGCAATTCACCTAATACTTCATCGGCGAGCGCGCGCTCCTCAGCAGAGGAATTCGCATCAGGCACAGTGGGCTCCGCCACCACGGGCACTTCAACCGGTGGTGGCTGCGCGCTGACAATGGCGGGTTTTTTCACCATGGATGGCAGCAGGAAAATTACGCCAAGAGCTACCAGCACCAGCGCTGCAAAACCACCCATTACCCAGCTACCCGGCAAACTGCGCCGGGGCGCGCCCGGACGGGCTCGCCGGGTTACGGGAGCCGAAGCTGGCACTGCGTTTTCTCGCCGCCGAGGCCGAATCACCGCCGCACCCGGCGTGGGCGCCAGATCTGCCGCTATTTCATCAAGCACCGCACGCACAGCAGCAACGCCGGCCGGCCGGCTGGCCGGGTCCTTTTGCAGCATCGCCGACAGCAGCGCCCTGAAGGGGGCAGGTATCTCTTCACCGGCTTGGTTATGAGTGGGGATCTGGGGCGTTTCATCGCGCACGCGCGCGGCCGTGGCCCCTGGGTGGAATAACGGCTGACCAGCAAGCAATTCAAACAGCAGAGCGCCCAGGCCATATACATCGTCTGCAATTGCAGGTTTTTCGCCGGCCAGCTGCTGAGGACTCATAACAGGCAGCGAACCACCGCCGCGAATCGGCAAGCCCTCACCGCCCAGTCCCGCCGCAATTCCGAAATCAGTCAGGTAGCCGATACGTCGCGGGTCCACCAGAACATTGGCAGGCTTCAGATCCCGGTGAATGATGCCCTGGCGATGAGCAAACTCCAGCGCGTCGCAAACCATCCGACAGACCGGCAGCCATTCGGCCATGGCTGCACCCCGGCGCTGCGCCAGACTGCCGCCGGGGACGTACTGCATAGAGATAAAAAAACGGCCATCCAGGTCATGGAAGTCGTAAACGCGAACGATATTCGGGTGCTGGAGGGTGCGTGCCTTGCGGCACTCGTCGCGTAAAAGATCAATTTGCCCGGGTGTCTCTGCAAGGGCGGCATGCAGAACTTTCAGAGCAACATCTTCGCCCAGATCACTGTCATGGGCGAGCCAGACTTGCCCGGTCCCACCCGAACCCAGCGCGCTGCGTAGCTCGAAGCGACCCCCGAGGGATTGCCCGGTCTTGAGTCCTGTCATGTATTAGCCCGGCAAGGCAGCGGCAAGCAATGCCGCGTGGTCAGTTAGCAGACGAAGTATCTGTTGCTCCGGCGACATCATTCAGCGACGCCAGGCCCGTTTCCTCGGAGTAAATTTCCCGCAGAATGCGGCGCCACTCTCGATAACGCTCCTCGGCGGTACCCGTCAAGCGACGAGTCTGGCCTTCGATCTCTATCAACAAAGGTTCAGCCTCTGCATCGAAGGACTGCCCCAGTTCCTTCAGAGACTCCCGGTAGTCGTTGGCTTCCGCCGATTTATTCAAGCCGCTCTCAAAAACTTTAAGGCCGCCCAGGACCGCAGTACTAGTGATTGCGCCGTTGCCGCCGCCACCCCCTTCATAGGCCACTGCGCCGAGAATCGCAGCAAGGCCCAGCAGCTGCCTCATCCGGGCCGAGCGCTTGAGTTCTTTGTAGTTAATGGTCTCTTCGCGGGACATGCGCCGCCAGTCCTCGTAAGGCTTGGACAACTCGTAGTACAGGCCCGCGTAGTATTCGTTCATGGTATCGACAAGGGTGTACTCGCGCTCCCTGACCGATCGCATCCGCGCCATCATAGGGTCATCATCGGCGGGCAAACGACGCACCTCGTAACGGCCTTTACTCTCCGTCAGATGATCCTCAAACGCGGCCGGCACCAGATCAGCCGCAAACCGCAACTCGGCTACCTGCCGAATACGCACAAGCTCCTCATCCGACATCCCCTGACGAACCTTCAAAAGATCGTTGGCGATATCGTTGTAGAGAGACTGGTAGGGATCCTGGGTTTTATCACGGTAATTGGAATAGGCCTTCTGGGGCACCTCAACGGAGTAGGCCTTGTTGAGCCACTCGCGACCGGTCGCGTCCCAGGCGCCTACCCTGAGTTCAGCTTCCAGGCCATTGGACTCATCGATGCGGGCCCAGACCAGCAAGTCCACGGCGTCAGTACGCTGGGGCAATACCCAGACGGAACCCCAGTAGCCACTATCCTCCAGGGTCGACTTCATGTGGTACGGCATATAACGTGCTTCGGCCCGTCGAACATCGGGAAAAGTAAAGCCGTCAGGCTCTTCCTGATCCTCCGCAACACCCGGGTCAAATAACAGAATCCCGACATCGAGGATCTGCTCAATAGGGACTTCAGTCTCTGCACGGGCTATTTCGACGTTGTCATACTGGACCGTTCGCGAAGCAGCGCAGCCCGCGAGCGCGGCGAGTAGCAGCGCAGAAACGAGCAGGCGCGAAAGCGCGATAAGCCTCGGGCAAGTGTTAGTGATCAAACGCATAGTGGTTTAGTTCTATTTAATCCCTGTATGACGGCGATACTCTTCCCAGAGAGCATCCCGAATGACGGGGTCCGTTTCCGCCATCGCCGCCTCGCGAATCTGTTCGGCTACCTGGTCATCACCGGTGCCGTCGGTGGGGATATCTTCCGGGATCTCGGCCACCCTGCCACCGTCACGCTCAGAATCTTCGAAGTCGCCGCCTTCGAATTCTCCCTTCACGACATCCTGGCCGTCGCCGCCGCCACCTGAATCACCCTTGGCCGCATCATTCTGACTGGCATCGCCGGCACTGGCATTACCGCCGGCGCCGCTCTGTCCACCAGCGCCCCCCATGCTGCCACCGACCTCACCAAACCCCCCCATGCCACCGGTACCCGACATACCGCCGCTGCCGGCCTTGTCCACCTGCGATGCATCAGCTGATTCGCGACCGGCTGCAGAACCACCCGAACCCTGGCCGGAAGAGGCCATACGTTCGCGTTCAGTCTGCATTTGTTTGTCAAAGTCGCCGAGGGACTTGTCGAAAACTGCGCCAGGATCCGAACCACCCGCTTCCATGGCACCGCCGGCTCCCATACCGGTTCCTGCCGATCCGCCTGCCGATCCGGCTGCTGATCCGCCTGCCGATCCGCCTGCCGATCCGCCCGCCGATCCGGCTGCTGATCCGGCTGCCGATCCGCCCGCCGATCCGGCTGCTGATCCGGCTGCCGATCCGCCTGCCGATCCGCCCGCTGATCCGGCTGCTGATCCGGCTGCCGATCCGCCTGCCGATCCGCCTGCCGATCCGCTGCTCGATCCAGAGCTGCTGCTGGAGCTTTCTTCGCCGCCCGGTGTCTCCAGGGACGATGAACTACAACCAGCCATGGCTAGGCAAAGAAATACGACCGTAAGTGGAATAGTTTTAGTCAAAGCAGGGGAGGCTCTCCAAGCAACTAAATTCATTATAGAGGGCTGCAGCCCCGCTATCACTTGGAGTCCTGCAATGGCTCCAAGTTCAACAAATTTCGCCCCGCCAAGGCCACTGGTTTCAGCGTTCTGAATGGCACGGAACCCGTTAAGAGGCCAGGGTATTAAGGCCCTGCTTCATTAACGTAATACCAGCACGCAGGTTGACCCGGCAACAGAAACATCGGGCTGCTGCTGCCCTTGCGGTAGACTCGCCCATCGCTGATTCCTCGACGCCTCATCCGCGCCGCAGGCAAGAGCGAACCGCTACGGGTTGCCCATCGCGGCTATAAATCGGAGTCAAAATATGGAAAGCGCCGCGGAAACCGGGCAAAAGCTCGGCTACGTTCGTCTGCAACCCGGGGTAACCCGGTCAAACGGACTATCCCTGCTCTACTGCGGCTTGACCGGTATCCCGGTTCTAGCGTTCATTAACTTCATTCAGCCGCTGATTCTTGAGGTAATCCTTAATATTCCGCGCGGCGAGCAGGGTGCGCTGACCGCAAACCTCGCCGTGGCTCAGGAAATCATCCTGCTCTTGCTCGTTGGCCCCTTCGGGGCCTTGTCAGACCGAATTGGCCGACGTCGCATCGTCGGCCTGGGCTATGTATTCGTCGGGCTCGGCTTTTTTGCCTACCCGTGGGTAGAGTCGGCCCTGCAGTTAACCCTGGTCAGATCTTTCTATGCGGTGGGTGCCGCAGCGATCGTAGCCTCTTACTCGGCGCTGCTCGCCGACTATCCCACGGAAAAATCCCGCGGCAAAGCGGTCGCTCTGCTGGGGGTGCTCAACGGACTGGGTATTGTGTTGCTGGGCTTTGTGGGCGGCAATATTCCGCGGTGGCTGGAGGCAGCAGGATTTGCGGCGGTCAGTGCCAGCCGCATGACCATGGCGGGCGTGTGCATCCTGTGCCTGGTTAGCGCCTTCTTGCTCTATTTGGGATTCCGAGGCGGACGACCCGGTACAGGCCAGCAACGCGAGCCACTGGCAAAATTATTGCGAACCGGCTTGGGTGAAGCGCGCAATCCGCGTATTGCCATCGCCTACGCTTCTGCCTTTGCTGCGCGGGGTGATGTGGTGGTTATTGGCACCTACCTGTCCCTCTGGATCACCCAGGCTGGCATCGAACAAGGTCTGACACCAAGTGAAGCTCAGGGTCGCGCTGGTATCGAATTTGCGATCGTCTCTATAGCAGCGCTTCTTGCCGCGCCCCTGCTAGGCGTTCTGAACGACCGCATTAATCGGGTCGCGGCTCTTACCATCGGTATGTTGCTGGCAGGCATCGGCTACTTCGTCTTCGGCCTGCAGTCTAATCCGCTGGCGGAGTTTGCCTACATCGCGGCCCTGCTCCTGGGCGTTGGTCAGATGAGTTCAATTCTGGCGGGACAAACGCTGATCTCCCAGGAGGCGAAGCCGGAAATTGCCGGCTCTGTTATCGGCGTATTCAGTTTTTTTGGCGCTATTGGCACGCTGGTCGGCGGCTGGGTGGGCGGACAGCTCTTTGGCCTGTGGCGGCCAGGTGCGCCCTTTCTGCTAATGGGCGTCTTCAACTTCCTGATCTGCCTGGGCGCGCTGGTCGTCTGGCTGGGTGAGCGGCGCACAGAAGCCGCAGCTGAGGCAGATCTGCTAGCATCCCGGGCCGTTGCCAAAGAGGAAGGATAGGGATGACCGACGCCACCCAAAAGGCGCTGCAGGAGCTGCAGTCAAAGACAGGTCAGGAGATTCATTGCAGCGACTGGCTTGAAGTCAGCCAGGATCTGGTCAACCGCTTTGCTGATGCGACGGGCGACCATCAATGGATTCATGTAGACCCGGCCCGGGCGGAATCCGAATCGCCCTACGGCGGCACCATCGCCCATGGCTATCTGACACTATCCCTTTACCCCATGCTGCGTGGCCTGGTGGAAGCGGACAAACCTATCGTCCCGGGTGTCCGGAATGTCATCAACTATGGTCTGAACAAACTGCGTTTCCCGAACGCCGTCCGCGTTGGCAGTCGAATTCGGGGCCGCTGCACGCTGGTCAGCGTGGAAGAGATCAAGGGCAGCCTGCAAATTACCGAACAATACGCGGTCGAGATAGAAGGCGAGGAACGACCCGCCTGCGTCGCCGAGTGCTTGATGCGACTGTACTTCTAAGGCGGTTACAAGCGTGGGTGACAACATGCTTTTGGTCGACCGGCAGGACGGTGTCCTGACACTGACCATTAACCGCCCCGAAAAGCGCAATGCACTTAGCCTTGTACTCCTTGATGAACTGGCGGCCACACTGGTTAATCACGAGGAAGATCCCGACCTTCGCTGCGTTGTTATCACGGCGGCCGGAGATCGCTGTTTTGCTGCCGGCGGTGACTTGAAAGAACTGGATGCGGTCCGCAGCGAAGCAGACGCAGCGGCCATGTCGCGTCGGGGCCGCCACGCCCTGGATACGATCCGCGAGTTCCCACTGCCCGTGATTGGCGCCCTCAATGGACTCGCCTTGGGTGGCGGCGCCGAACTGGCCATGGCCTGCGACCTGCGGGTTGCGAGTGCCAGCACAGAAATTGGCTTCCTCCAGGCCCAGCTCAATGTGACGACAGCCTGGGGCGGCGGGATTGACCTGATGATCGCCTTAGGAAATCACCGTGCGCTGGAGCTTTTAGCCACGGCCCGACGGGTGTCAGCCAGCGAGGCGCAGGCCCTGGGGCTAATCAATTATCTCTGCGGCCCGGAAGAGACCATCCACGACGGACTGGAAACCTATTTGCGACCATGGCGGCAAAGAAGCCCCAGTGTCCTGAGGGGCTTCAAGGCCATGGCGATACAAAGACGCATGAGTCTGCACCGGGAACTGGCTAGCGCAGAGGAAACGAATCTGGCCAAAACCTGGGCGCACCAGGACCATTGGGATGCCGTCGAAGCCGCGGCGCGAAAACGCGAGCAGAATCGATCTAAGCCCTGACCTGCTCAGCCACCTGGTTTGCGGACTCTTCCCTTAAAGCCCGCCGCAGAATCTTGCCCACATTGGACTTGGGCAATTCATTACGGAACTCCACGTAACGCGGAACCTTGTAAGCAGCGAGGTTCAAGCGGCAGTATGCACGCAAGGCCTTAACAGTCAGGCGTGCGCCCGGCCGAAGTACCACGAAGGCCTTAACCGCCCGCCGATTATCTTTATCAGGGACGCCAATGACAGCTGCCTCTATGACATCTTCATGAAGAGTCAGCACATTCTCGACTTCATTAGGATAGACATTGAATCCGGAAATCAGAATCATATCCTTCTTACGATCCACAATTCGGAAGTATCCTGCTTCATCCATGACAGCAATATCACCCGTCATCAGAAACCGGTCGGGAGTCATGACTTTTTCTGACGCCGAGTTATTATTCCAGTAGCCACGCATTACCTGCGGACCGCGGACGCAAATTTCTCCAGGCTCGCCGCGAGCAACTTCCTGCCCCGAATCGTTGCGCAAACTTATTTCAGTGCCAGGCAACGGCAGGCCGATACCGCCACTAAAGGCTTTTAGATCGGGGCGATTACTGGTAACGACGGGCGAAGTTTCCGACAGGCCGTAGCCCTCCAAAATGCAGGTACCGGTAATTTCAGACCAGGCGCGAGCCGTGAAATCCATGACTGCCATGCCGCCGGCCGATGCAACCTTCAGCGATGAGAAATCAACATCCCTAAAACCAGGATAGTCCACAAGACTCTGGTAAAGCGTATTGACCCCCGTAATTGCGCTGAATGGCCACTTCTTCAGTTCCGCCACAAACGCCTGAGTATCTCGCGGATCAGTAATCAGGATGTTATGCGCACCAAGATCCAGGTAAGCGAGGCAATTACAAGTCAACGCATACACGTGGTAAAGGGGCAGCGGCGTTACAACAACTTCCTCGCCGCGCTGCCAAGTGCCGGAAAACCACGTATTGATCTGTTTTACGTTGGCAAGCAAATTGCCATGGGTCAGCATGGCGCCCTTGGCAACCCCGGTGGTGCCACCGGTGTATTGCAGACAGGCCAGGTCTGCGCCGGTTAGAGGGGGACGCTGCAATTCAGTACCGTCGGCTTTCAGCATCTCACGAAATTCAATCGCGCCAGGCAGGCTGTAATGCGGGACCATTCGTTTCACATACCGGACGACGAAGTTAACAATCGGTGCTTTTGGAAAACCGAGCGAATCCCCGATACCTGTCACGATGACATGCCTGATGGGCGCCTTCTTCATGGCCTTTGCCAGGGTCGCCGCGCTGTTTTTAACCACCACAATCGCCTTAGCGCCGGAATCTGCCAGCTGCTGCCGCAGTTCGCGGGGCGTATACAGGGGATTGACATTCACGACCACCAACCCGGCCCGCAGCGCTCCAAACAGGGCCACCGGATACTGCAGCAGATTGGGCATCATCAGTGCGAGTCGGTCGCCGGGCTTCAAACCCAGGCGGTGCTGTAAGGCACTGGCAAAGCTGGCGGTCTGCGAGTCAAACTCGGCGTAGGTCAGGGTATGGCCAAAGTTGGTAAAGGCCGGGCGGTCAGGAAACTGGTTACAGGCCTCTTCGAGCATGTCCACCAAGGAGAGCTGGGGATCCAACGTAATCTCCGGAGACACACCCTCCGGGTAGCTTTTTAGCCACAGTTTGTCCATTCGCGCACCCAGATAAGCCGTTCGGCGCATTGTGGCATCCGC
>Ga0316187_10004586_pt1:0-10000 | contig 11968 bp, 7 predicted proteins | sample CroRivburrow1_MG_FD_204927 | JGI IMG/M metagenome (GOLD analysis project Ga0316187, IMG submission 204927) | Coastal sediment microbial communities from Maine, United States - Cross River worm burrow 1 | ecosystem: Environmental > Aquatic > Marine > Coastal > Sediment | place: USA: Maine...
CCTTCCGCACCGCCGACGAGGCGGTCGCGTCGGCCAACACCGGGCGCTACGGCCTGGCCGCCGGCGTGTGGAGCGGCAAGGAGGCGCGCGCCTTCGCCGTCGCGCAGCGGCTGCGCGCTGGCACCGTGTGGTGCAACAGCTACGACCGCTTCGACCCCGGCGCACCCTTCGGCGGCATGCGCGAGTCGGGCGTCGGGCGCGAGGGCGGGGTCGCCGGCCTGCGCGCCTGGGTGGACCTGGAGGCGCGGTCATGAGCGCGCGCGGCGGAGCGGCGGGCGAGGGGCCGGCGCGTGGTGCGCGGCCGACGGCGCGGCTGTGGATCGGAGGCGCACCGGTCCCGGCGGCGAGCGGCGAGCTCGTCGAGGTGACGGACACTCGCGGTCGGCCGGCGGGCCGCGTCGCGGTGGCGGGCGAGGACGACCTGCGCAGCGCGGTCGCGGCGGCGCGCAGCGCCTTCGCGGACGGGGCCGGGCGCGACGCGGCGCAGCGCGGACGGGTGCTCTACCGGCTCGCCGAGCTGGTCGACGCCGACGTCGAAGCCTACGCCGCGGATCTCGCCGCGACCGTTCCGGGCGGTCTGCGGCGCGCGCGCGCGGAAGTGGCGCACGCGGTCGAGCGCCTGGTCGCGCACGCCGGGTGGTGCGACAAGTACGCGCTGGTGCTGGGCGGGCAGCCGCAGGTTGCCGACGCCTTCCACGTGCAGGTGACGCCGGTCCCGGTCGGCACGGTCGGCGTGTTGGCCCCCGACGAGCAGCCGTTGCTGGCACTGGTGGCGCTGGTCGTCCCGCCCTTGGCGGTCGGCTGCACGGTGGTCGCGCACGCTGCGCCCGCGCACCCATTCGCGGCGCTGCGGCTCGCGGAGGCCGGCACCGCCGCCGGTCTGCCCGACGGCGCCTGCAACCTGCTCACCGGCCCACGTGAGGGGCTGCTCGAGGCCTGCGCGGCGCACCGCGGACTGGACGCGCTGCACGCGGCCGGCTGTACGCGCGCCGAGCAGCGCACGCTCGAGGGCGGCGCGGCCGGCGACCTCAAGCGCGTCCTCGTGCGAGACACCTGCGGCGACGCCTGGGCGGACGCCGCGGACGGCGCCTCGCCGTGGTGGCTGGAGCCGTTCGTCGAGACGCGTACGCTGTGGCATCCTGCCGGCGGCTGAGCCGTACTTCGGCGCCGGACTCCCCCGAATGATGAACCGCATCCTCCTCGTGATTCTCCCGTTGCTGTTCGCCGTCGCGCTGCCTGCGCAGGAGCCGGCGGTGCCCTTGGAGCCGGCGGTGGCGCAGGAGCCGGCGGCCGATTCCCAGCAGCCGCGCGACCCCTCGGCCTACCTCGGCCGCCCGCTCGGCGCCGACTTCCACCTGCCCGACTGGGACACCGTGCGCGGCTACTTCGACGAGCTCGCCGCGCGCAGTCCGCGCGTGCGCTTCGAGCAGGTCGGGACGACCACCGAGGGGCGCCCCTTCGGACTGTCGATCATCTCCTCGCAGGAGAACCTGGCGCGGCTGGAGGAGCTGCGCGAGCACGCCAAGGTGATCGCCGACCCGCGGGGCCACTCCGACGAGCGCGTCGCGCAGGCACTCGCCGAGGGCAAGCTGTTCCTGATGGTGTCTTGCAACATGCACAGCACCGAGACCGCCTCGCCCCAGTTCGCGATGCGCTTCGCGCACGACCTGGCGACCTCGAGCGAGGAGCCGTGGGCGCGCGCGCGAGAGAACCTGGTGGTGTTCCTGATGCCGACCATCAACCCGGACGGACTCGACCACGTCAGCCACTGGTACCACGAGCACGTCGGCACCGAATTCGAGGCGACCGGTCTGACCAAGCTGTACCAGTACTACACCGGGCATGACAACAACCGCGACTGGTTCGCGCTGACCCAGGAGGAGACGCGCATCGTCACGCGGCTGCTCTACCAGGAGTGGCACCCGCAGGTCTACTGGGACGTGCACGAGCAGGGCAACCGCAGCGAGCGGATGTTCGTGCCGCCGTTCCGCGACCCGCTCAACCCGCACCTCGACCCGCTGGTCATCACCGGCATCGACGCGCTCGGTTCGCGCGCGCTATGGGACATGACGCGCGCCGGGCTGACCGGCATCTCGACCGGCGTCAGCTACGACATGTGGTGGAACGGCGGCAACCGCAACGTGCCGGTGCGGCACAACATCATCGGCCTGCTGACCGAGGTCGCCAACGTGGACCTGGCGTCGCCGGTGTGGCGACCGGCGACCTCGCTGCGTGCGCCGCGCGGCATCGACGGCGGCTATGCGCCGTCGCACCGCTTCCCCGCGCCGTGGCCGGGCGGATGGTGGCGCATCGGTGACATCATCGACTACGAGCACGCCTTCTCGAAGTCGCTGCTCGCTTCGCTGGCGCGCGAGCCCAGTCAGTGGATGAGCAACTCGCTGATGGCGGCGCGCCGCAACATCGAACGCGCGCGGGCCTTCCCCGCCAGCGCCTGGTTGCTGCCGTCGGATTCGCCAGACCGCGAGGCGGCGCGGCGCTTCGCCGAGATCCTGATGCTCTCGGGGGTCGAGGTCTACGCGGCGCCGGACGGCGTCGACGCCGACGGGCGCAGCTATCCGCCAGGCACGCTGGTGGTGCCGATGGACCAGCCCTACGCGGTCCACGTGCAGGACCTGTTCGCGCTGCAGGTCTACCCGGATGGCGATCGTCCGTACGACGTCGCCGGCTGGACCTTGCCGTTGCTGTTCGGGCTGCGCCGGGTCGAGGTGCGAGGCGAGGTCGAGGGCGTGCTGAAGCGCGTCGAGGCTCCGGCCGCCGCGGTCGCGGGCTTCGCCGGGCGGACGCCCGGTGCGCGCGGGCTGTCGGGCTGGATCGACGCCGCCGACGGCGACGCCTGGCTGGCGGCCTGGCGTGCGCTCGACACCGGCCAGCCGCTCGGCGCCGGACTCGCCGACGGGGTGATGTGGCTGGGGCCGGGGCAGGAAGCGCGGCGCAGCGCGGACAGCTTCACCATGCACCAGACCATCGCGCGCATGCCGCGCATCGGGGTCTATACGCCATGGTCGGGCAGTATGGACGAGGGCTGGTTGCGCTGGGTGCTCGATCGCTTCGGTGTGCGCTACGTCGCGGTGCGCAACGAGATGCTGCGCGCCGGCAAGCTCGAGGACTTCCTCGACGTGCTGGTCATCGCGAGCGTGTCCGGCCGGCAACTGGACGACGGCCGCTCGCCGCTCGGCAGCCCGCCGGAGATCAGCGGCGGCCTGGCGCCGGAGGGCGCGATCGCGGTCGAGGAGTTCGTGCGCGGCGGCGGGCGCTTGGTGGCGCTCGGCTCGTCGACCTCGTGGGCGGTCGAGCTGTTCGGCATCCCGGTGCGTGACGCGGCGCGCGACCCCGAGTTCTCCTGCCCGGGGTCGGTGGTGCGCGTGGTACCGGAGCGCGAGGCCGCGACCTACGTGGACAAGAGCACGCCCGTGGCGCGCACGCTCGAACCGGCGTCCTTCCACGTCGCCGGCCTGCCGAGCTCGATGGCGGTGTTCTTCTCGGGATCGTCCGCTTGGGAACTGGACGTCGACGCGCAGAAGCGTGACGGCGGTCCGACCCCGCAGGTGCTGCTGCGCTACGCGCCGACCCGCACGCTGTTGTCCGGCTTCATGGAGAAGCCGGAGGCGGTGGCGGGCAAGCCGGCCTGGTCGGTGGTGGAGCACGGACTCGGCGAGGTGCACCTGTTCGGCTTCCGGCCGCAGTACCGCGGCTGGAGCGAGGCCGCCTTCCACCTGCTGTTCCGCGCCATGCTTCTGGACGGATGAGCGACGGCGGATGCGACGGCGGAGCCGCGGGGGCGCGCGCCGCGTCCGCCGGCGCGCGGCTGCGCCCGGCCCGCGACGACGACAGCGACGGGGTCATCGCGCTGATCGCCTCCTGCTACGCGGAGTACCCGCCGAATGTGCTGGACGTCGACGGCGAGGAGCCCGAGCTGCGCGCGCCGGCCAGCCGCTTCGAGCGCTTCTGGGTGGTGGAGGCCGCGGACGGGCGCATCGTCGGCAGCGTGGCCGCGCAGCGCGCCGGTCCCGCGACGATGGAGCTGAAGAAGTACTATGTGGCCGCCGACCAGCGCGGCGGCGGCTGGGGACGGCGACTGGCGGAGCAGGTCGAGGCCCACGCGCGCGAGCAGGGCTGCACCCTGCTGGAGCTGTGGTCGGACACCCGCTTCGACCTCGGCCATCGCGTCTACGAGGCGCTAGGTTATCGACGCAGCGGCCGCAGCCGCGAGCTGCACGACCTCTCGCAGACCACCGAATGGCACTTCACCAAGGAGCTGGCATGAGACGGAGCCTCCTCTTCCTCCCGGTCCTGCTGCTGGCGGCCTGCGCAGCGCCCGGCCGCGTCGAGATCGGCAGCCTGCGGATGGAGAACCGCACCGAGGGGGCGGTCGCGGTGGCGGCGCGCTGGCATGACGCCGACACCGGGACCTGTCACGTCTTCGAGGCGCTGCTGCCACCGCAGGGCAGCGACATGTGGGCGCGCCTGGAGGAGGACCTGCCGGCGGGCACGCACCTGCAATTCGCGTCGCGTGGCGAGGGCTACGCCGCGGTGTGCCGGCGCCAGGGGCTGCAGGTCGAGGCGCTGGACGGCGAGCTGCTGACCGCCGCAGCCGCCGAGGTCGGCGGCATGCACTGGGTCGGCCTGCACCGCACCTCGAGTTCGCAGCAGCAGGAGGGCGGCGAGATCCCGGACGCCGAGGCGGCGTGGACCTACCCCGGTGGCGAGGGCCTGGTCGTCGTCGAACGCGCCGCGGACGGCACCCTGACGCTGCGCACGCGCTGACTCCGGGCGTCGGCGCGGCGTCGGGTCGCGCACGACGCTAGAATCCCGCCCCATGTTCGAGCCGCAGAGCCGCGACTACCTGGGTGCGCCGGATGCCTTCGAGCGCCGCGTGCTGGAGGGCTGGGACGCCTGCGACCTGCTCGGGACCATCGCGGCGGCGCGCGCGGACTGCGACCCCTTCGTCTTCTACGAGGGCCCGCCGACCGCCAACGGCCGGCCGGGCATCCACCACGTGCTGGCGCGCACCTTGAAGGACGCGGTCTGCCGCTACCAGACCATGCGCGGCAAGCGCGTGGAGCGCAAGGCCGGCTGGGACACCCACGGCCTGCCGGTCGAGCTGGAGGTCGAGAAGCAGCTCGGCATCAGCGGCAAGCCGGAGATCGAGGAGTACGGCATCGGGCCCTTCAACGAGCGCTGCCGCGAATCGGTCTTCACCTACAAGAGCGAGTGGGAGACGCTGTCGAAGCGGATCGGCTACCTGCTCGACTACGACGACCCCTACGTCACCTTCCACAAGGACTACATCGAATCGGTGTGGTTCCTGCTGTCGCGCTTCGCGGCGGCCGAGGACGCCGAGGGACGGCCCTATCTGTACCAGGGCTACAAAGTGCTGCCGTGGTGCGGGCGCTGCGGCACCGGCCTGTCCAGCCATGAGGTGGGACAGGGCTACAAGGACATCGACGATCCATCGGTGTGGGTTGCCTTCCCGCTGTGCGACGGCCCCGACAAAATTTTGCCGGAGGGCCTGGCAGGCGCGGCGCTGGTGGCGTGGACCACCACGCCGTGGACGCTGCCGTCGAACATGGGCCTGGCGGTGAATCCGGACTTCACCTACGCGCTGGTCGAGAACGGCCCGGCGCGCTTCGTGCTGCTCGAATCGAAGTGCGACGAGGCTTTCGGCGAGGGTGCCTGGAGCAAGCTCGCCGACGTCGCGGCGACCGACCTCGAGGGGTTGGCCTACGCACCGCTGCACGATCGCGACGGCTTCGACGATCTGGCGGCGGTGATGGTGCGTGAGGGCGGCGCGGCGCCGCAGGGCTCGCACCGGGTGCTGGCCGACCCCTACGTCAGCGACGAGGACGGCACCGGTGTGGTGCACCTGGCGCCCTACGGCGCCGACGACTTCCGGCTCGCGCAACGCGACGGCCTGCAGCCGATGCTCGGCGTCGGTGCGGACGCCCGGCTGGTCGCCGACACGCTGGGGGTCGCCGCCGGCACCTTCTTCCGCGACGCCAACAAGGACCTGGCGCGAGCGCTCAAGGAGCACGGCCGGATGGTCAAGGTGTCGCAGTATCGCCACAGCTACCCGCATTGCTGGCGCTGCGATACGCCGCTGATCTACTTCCCGGCGCCGGCCTGGTTCCTGCGCACCACGGCGTTCAAGGACCGCATGCTGGCGACCAACGCCGGCATCACTTGGGCGCCGCCGGAGATCGGCAGCGGCCGCTTCGGCGAGTGGCTGGAGAACAACGTCGACTGGGCGCTGTCGCGGGACCGCTACTGGGGCACGCCGCTGCCGGTCTGGGAGTGCGACGCGGACTCCGGTACCGCGGCGCCGCACCGCGAGGTGTTCGGCTCCTTCGCCGCGCTGGGCGAGCGCGCCGGCGGGCTGGTCGAGGACTTCGACCCGCACCGTCCGATGGTCGACGAGGTCACCTTCGGGTGCGCGGCCGACGGCTGCGGCGGCACCATGCGGCGCGTCCCGCAGGTCATCGACTGCTGGTTCGACAGCGGTGCGATGCCCTTCGCGCAGCACCACTGGCCGTTCGAGAACCGCGAGCGGGTGGCCGAGCAGTTCCCGGCCGACTACATCTGCGAGGGGCTCGACCAGACGCGCGGCTGGTTCTATTCGCTGCACGCCATCGCGACCTTCCTGACCCAGGTCGACGAGGGGCTGTGGGCATCCGGCGAACTGGACGGCGCGCCGCTGCCGCGGTTGGAAGCCGGTGGCGCCTACCGGTCCTGTCTGGTCAACGGCCTGCTGCTCGACAAGAGCGGCCAGAAGATGTCGAAGCGGCTGGGCAACATCGTGGTGCCGGCCGACGCGGTCGCCGAGCACGGCGCGGACGCCATCCGCTGGAGCCTGCTGGCCGGCGGCGCGGCGCACCTCTCGCGGCGTTACGACGACGGTGCGGTCGCCGAGACGCGGCGCCGCGTGCTCGGCACGCTGGCCGCGAGCTACGACTTCATGGCGCTGTACGCGCGCACCGAGGGCTGGACGCCGGATGCCGCGCGGCCGGCGCGCGCTGAGCGGCCGGCGCTGGACCGCTGGATCCTGGCGCGGGCTGCGGACGCGGCGGCCGAGTGCGCGGCGGCCTGGGAGGGCCTGACGCCGAGCAACGCCTTGCGCGCGGTCGAGCGCTTCGTGGTCGACGAGTTGTCGAACTGGTACATCCGGCGATCGCGGCGACGCTTCTGGGGCGACGAGGACGCGGCCGACCAGGCTGCGGCCTTCGCGACCCTGCATGAGGCGCTGGACGCGGCGGTGCGGATGACCGCGCCGGTCGTGCCGTTCCTCAGCGAGGCGTTGTGGAAGCAGTTGTGGGGCGACGCCGCGGAGTCGGTGCATCTGCAGCCGTTCCCGGACGCCGGCGCGGCCGAAGAGCGGGTGCTCGGCGGCGCGGTGGATGCCGCGCTGTCGGCGGCGATGGACCCCATCCTGCACGCCGCGAGTCTCGGCCGCGCGGCGCGGGAACGGGTCGGCATCCGCGTGCGTCAGCCGCTCGCGAAACTGGTCGTGCACATCGCCGGCGAGGCCAAGCTGCCGGCCAGCCCGCGCGCCTACGAGGCCGCGCTGCGCGAGGAGCTGAACGTCAAGGAAGTGCAGTGGGTGGACGGTACGCCCGATTTCCTCGAGGTGGAGGCCAAGCCCAACTTCCCGCGACTCGGCAAGCGCGCCGGCAAGGACATGAAGGCGCTGTCCGCTGCGATCGCGGCGCTCGACCGCGCGACGGTGTTCGCGCTGCAGGGCGGTGCGACCGCCGAAGTCGAGGCCAACGGCAACGTCTATCTGCTCGAGGGCGAGGACGTGATGCTCCAGACGCGCAGCGCCGAGGGCATGGAGGCGGAGACCGACGGCTTCGTGACGATTGGACTGGTGACCGAGCTGACACCCGAGCTGGAGTGCGAAGGGCTCGCGCGGGAGTTGCTGAATCGCATCCAGACGCAGCGCAAGGAGAGCGGCCTGGACGTGGGCGACCGCATCGCGGTACGCGTGTCCGGAGATGACGCGCTGCGTGCCGCTGTCGACGCGCACGGAGCGTGGCTGGCGGACGAAGTGCTCGCGCCCGAGGGGCTCGCGTGGAGCGCGAGTGCGGACGGAGACACGTGGCGCGCGTGGGAGTTGCCCGGCGGCGCGACGGCGCGAATAACGCTGGAGAAAACCGCGTCCGTGGGCTAGAGTCAGAGTGTCCGAGTTCAGTGCCGGGGCACACAGGCCGCCGGTCCGATACAACCGACTCGGGAGCATGTCTCTGGCGTGGGTAAACCTCGCTGGGCTGCGTCCCACTTGAAGTCAGGGACCACGCGTCCTCTCCGCCCTCGCGCTGTTCCGGTCAGGCTGGCGCCCCGCCCTCGCGGCGGGGCGTCTGTCGTTTCCGGTCGAGGTGCTTGAATCCGCGGGCTTGGCTCTCCAGAATGGCCGGCACGATGAAGCGCCTTGGATTTCCGGCCCTATTCCTTCCCCTGATGATCTGCTGCGGTCTGTCGCTGAGTTGCGGCGGCGCGGAGGACGGGGGGGACGCATCGGTCTCTCTCGAACTCGAGGAGAGTGTGGTGACCCCGCCGCCAGCTGAGCCGGCGGTCGAGCCGGAGCCGCCGGTCCAGCCCACCCCGGCATCGGGCAAGCGGGATTCCGGCACTCCGACTCCGTCCGGTAGCGGCGATGCCTTGCTGGCGCTCGACGCCTGGCACCGCTCGCCGGAGGGCCAGCGTGCCGGCGCGCTGCGCGGCGATGGCGCCGCGATGGAGGCTCTCTCCGACTTCGCGCAGGTGTTCAGCGGCGGCTCGGCCGCCTACCGCTCGCGCCTGAAGGTCGCGCCGGTGACCGCGTTCGGCACCGAGTTCGAGGGCTACGCACGGGCCTGGGCGGAGCGCGGGACGGACGGCCTGAATGCCGCTCTGAAGCGCGGCCAGGGCAGTGGCCCGGCCTGGCTGGCCTGGAACGACGCGCTGGTCGAGGTGGCGCTGAGCGAGCAGAAGCTGGCCGTCGCCGGCGAGTCCATGGGGTCGCTGTTGGCCGGCATGCTGGAGGCCGGCTATCCGCGTGAGCGGGTGCTGGAGCTCGAGGACGAGGTCGAGACGCTGGCCTCGCAGGTCGAGCGCTTCCTGCCTGCCGAGGAATACGAGGTCCCGTCCGGTGACAACTACACCTTCATCGCGCGCAAGTACCGCGAGAAGGGCCACGACGTCTACCCGGGCTGGATTGCGGAGTTCAACCGCGAGTACACCAAGGAAGGCGGCTTCGACTACATGGGGCTGCGCGCCGGCCAGACGCTGCGCATCCCGACCGTGAGCCTGAAACTGGTCGCTTGGCGGCAGGCTCGCGTCGCGGCACTGTTCGCCGATGGTGCGGTCATCCGGCTCTATTCGATCAGCGTCGGCAAGGAGACGGACCCGACGCCGGTGGGCGACTACACGGTCGGCAAGATGCTCGACGAGCCGATGTGGAACCCGTCCGAGGGCGGCGCCTATCCCTACGGCCACCCCGAGAACCCGCTCGGCGAGCGCTGGATCGGCTTCGCGGAAGCGGAGGCCTACGCCTTCCACGGCACCAACAGCGAGAGCACGGTCGGCGGCTTCGAGTCGCGCGGCTGCATCCGCATGCACAACGCGGATGTCGTCGAGCTGTTCGAGCTGATCGGGCCGGGAACGCGGGTCAGCGTCCTGCCCTAGCGCGGGCGGCGATTCGCCAGCGCTCGGCGTAGGCCCGAGGCACGCCGATATCGGCGCATTGCAGCGTGCCCGTGCAGGCGGGGCCGGCTGCCACGAGGTTGCCTCGCTTGGGACCGACGAAGGACACCGTCACGTCGGCGCGAACGGCTGCCCCGAGGATCTCGCCACTGGTGGCGTCCAGGCCGGAGGGCAGATCCACCGCGACGACCTCCGCGGTGGCGGCGTTGACCGCGTCGACCAGGGCGGCGAAGCGGCCCTCGAGGGCGCGGCCCAGGCCGACGCCGAACAGCCCGTCGACCACCAGATCGGCCTCGGCGGGGGA
>Ga0316187_10004587_pt1 | contig 11967 bp, 12 predicted proteins | sample CroRivburrow1_MG_FD_204927 | JGI IMG/M metagenome (GOLD analysis project Ga0316187, IMG submission 204927) | Coastal sediment microbial communities from Maine, United States - Cross River worm burrow 1 | ecosystem: Environmental > Aquatic > Marine > Coastal > Sediment | place: USA: Maine...
ACGTGCCTTGCGGTGCTTGATGTTGGACCATTTACTGTGGCCGGCCATCGTCCCTCCGTATCAACTCTCTTGCGCGGGCTTCAGCGTTCTCACATGCAACTCCCGCAACTGATGTTCGTCAACCGGACCGGGTGCCGCCGTCATCAGGCAGGCAGCCGTCTGGGTCTTCGGGAACGCGATCACGTCCCGGATAGCGTGGGTGTCGGTCATCAGCATCACCAGACGATCGAGGCCCAGCGCAATGCCCCCATGCGGCGGGCAACCGAGTTTCAGAGCGTCGAGCAGAAAACCAAACTTCATCTGTGCTTCCTGGCCGATCTTCAGCGCCTCGAAAACAGCCTGCTGCGTTTCCTGCTCATGTATCCGCAGGCTTCCGCCGCCGAGCTCGTAACCATTCAGCACCACGTCATAGGCTGCGGCCTTGGCGGCGAGCGGCTGCGCGATGAGTTCTTCCGGGGTGCAGGTCGGCAGCGTGAAAGGATGATGCACGGGCGTGATCGCGCCATCCCTGCCCTTCTCGAACATGGGCCAGCTGACCACCCAGCACGGCGCCCACTTATTTTCTTCCGCCTCGCTGATCAGGCCAAGCTCGCGACCGAGCTCGTTCCGGAGCGCACCCATCGCATCGCAGACCACGTTGAACTTGTCTGCACCGAAGAAAACGACGTCGCCGTCCTCTGCACCCGTCCGGTCCAGCACTTCGGCGACCACCGACTCCGGCAGGAACTTGAGGATCGGCGACTGCAGGCCATCCGCACCGGCGGCCCGATCATTCACCTTTATATAGGCCAGCCCCTTGGCGCCATAGCGGGCCACGAAGTCGGTGTAGTCATCGATCACCTTCCGCGACAGCGAACCACCACCCGGTGCACGCAATGCCACCACCCGGCCCTCCGGATCGTTGGCCGGGCCGTTGAACACCTTGAACTCCACTTCCTGCATCAGGTCGGCGATGTCTGTCAGCTCGAGCGGGTTTCTGAGGTCCGGCTTGTCGCTGCCATACTTCGACATGGCCTCATCCCAGCTCAGCACCGGAAACTCACCGAGGGAGACGCCCAGCACTTCCTGAAACAGTGACTTCAGCATGCCTTCCGTCAGGTCCATGACGTCCTGCTCGCTGATGAAGGATGCTTCGATATCGATCTGGGTGAACTCGGGTTGCCGATCGGCCCGGAGATCTTCGTCCCGATAACAGCGGGCAATCTGGTAGTACTTATCCATGCCGGAGATCATCAGCAACTGCTTGAACACCTGCGGCGACTGCGGCAAGGCGAAAAACTCGCCGGGGTGGGTGCGGCTCGGCACCAGGTAGTCCCGGGCGCCCTCGGGCGTGGCCCGGGTCAGGGTCGGCGTTTCCACTTCCCAGAAGCCTGCGCTTTCCAGATACCTCCTTACCGCGCTCGAAATCCGCGCCCGCATCTGCAGACGCTGCTGCATCTCCGGGCGGCGCAGATCCAGATAGCGGTAACGCAGCCGGATGTCCTCGCCCGCCTCCGAGTACTCGTCGAGCTGGAACGGCGGTGTCTGTGAGGCGTTCAGAATCTCCAGCGTCTTACCCAGCACTTCGATCTCGCCGGTGGCCATATCGGGATTGACCGTGCCTTCCGGGCGCGGGCGAACCCGGCCGGACATGGCCAGCACGAACTCGTTACGCACCCTGTCGGCGGTGGCGAAGCTCTCTTCCGTGTCCGGGTCGAAGACCACCTGCACTATCCCGGTGCGGTCCCGGATATCCAGGAAGATGACGCCGCCATGGTCGCGGCGGCGGTGCACCCAACCGACGACCTGTACTTCCTCTCCCACCTGGGCAGAGCTGAACTCACCGCAATAATGGCTGCGCATTTTCTCTACTTTCCTGGTTTCGTGGCCGAGTTTAGCTGCTGGACGAGCTCGACGAACCGCTGGACGAGTCGGAAGAGCCGGAAGAGCCGGAAGAGCCGGATCCTGACGAGTCCGAGCTCGACGAGCCGGAGCTGGAATCCGATCCGGCCACGTTCTTTTTCTTACCGGATTTGAAATCGGTTTCGTACCAGCCACCACCCTTCAAGCGGAAACCAGCCGCCGAGACTTTTTTCACCAGTGTGGCCTTTCCGCACTCCGGACAATCCGTCAGTGCTTCGTCGCTGACTTTCTGCAGGGTGTCGAATTCGTGCCCGCAGTTGTCGCATCGATATTCGTATATGGGCATTTCGAGTCGCGTGATTTTCGTGAAGCGGCGCATGATCTTAGAAAACCCAGCAAAAATACAGCCATATCGCGGTTTTTGTCGCCTGCACTGTTGCCTGCATTAGGGGGATGGGCTATAAAGCGCAGCCATCGGTGAGGGAGGAAAACCAGTGTTTTTCCTGCTAATCCATCGATTCAAGGAACAAGGCGAAACCCCGAAGCATGAAGCCGGTGTGGAATCGCCTCGTTTAAAAGAAACCTTTATAGGGACCAGATATTAATGGCGACCAAGAAAAAGGCCCCCGCTAAGAAGAAAGCACCGGCCAAGAAGAAGGCAGCAGCTCCCGCTAAGAAGCCGGCTCCTGCCATCACCTCCAAGATGACGAAGACCGCCATCCTCGGTGAGATCGCGGACAAGACCGATCTCTCCAAGGCACAGGTTGGCGCCGTCCTCGAAGAGCTCGAGACCCTCATCGAGCGTCACATCAAGAAGCGCGGTGTGGGCGAGTTCACGCTGCCGGGCCTGATGAAGATCAAGTCCGTGAAGCGTCCGGCCACTAAGAAGCGCATGGGTCGCAACCCTGCCACCGGCGAAGAGATCGTTATCGGTCCGAAGCCGGCCAGCATCCGCGTCCGGGTGACCCCGCTGAAGAAACTGAAGGAAATGGTTGGCTGATCAACCTTTCAGCTTGCTGAAGAAGGCCGCCCGTTGCGGCCTTTTTTATTGGAGAACTGCTATCTTCTCGCCGACAGATCAGGAATAGCTCAGAATAAAAATGCGTCAGAGCCAGCTTTTACTCCCGACTCTAAAAGAGAATCCCGCGGATGCGGACGTGGCCAGCCACAGACTGATGCTGCGCGCCGGCCTCATCCGGCAGGTCGCCGCCGGTGTTTACACCTGGCTGCCTCTGGGGCTGCGTGTGATCCGCAAGCTCGAAGCCATCATCCGCGAAGAACTGAATCGCAGCGGCGCTCAGGAAGTGCTGATGCCGGTGGTTCAGCCAGCCGAACTCTGGGAGGACTCAGGACGCTGGGACAAGATGGGGCCGGAGCTGCTCCGCTTCCAGGATCGGCACGAGCGGGATTTCTGTCTAGGCCCCACCCACGAGGAGATCATCACCGATCTGTTCCGCCGCGAGATTCACAGCTACAAGCAGTTGCCGTGCAACTTCTACCAGATCCAGACCAAATTCCGGGACGAGATCCGCCCCCGCTTCGGCGTCATGCGGGCGCGCGAGTTCACCATGAAGGATGGCTACTCTTTCGACCTGGATCAGGCGTCCTTCGATCAGACCTATCAGGCGATGTTCGACTGCTACTGCCGGATTCTTACGCGCATGGACCTGAACTTCCGGCCCGTGGAGGCGGATCCAGGCAACATCGGCGGCACCAATACACACGAATTTCAGGTGCTGGCGGACTCCGGTGAAGACACGATTGTGTACGCCACCGAAGGTGACTACGCCGCCAACCTGGAGCGGGCGGTTGGCGCGCCGCCCGCCCCGAGAGCCGAACCGGGTGAGGCAATGCGCACAGTGGATACGCCTGACTGCACCACCATCGCCGCCGTCGGCGAGCTGCTCTCTCTGCCCGAATCGCAATGCGTGAAGACCATGCTGGTTCGCGGCGAGGAAGGCCCGATCGCCATCGTGCTCCGAGGCGACCACGAGCTGAACGAAGTAAAGGTGGAGAAACTGCCCGGCGTCGCGCAGCCGCTGGCTTTCGCGGAAGAGGCGGAGATCGTCGCTGCTGTCGGCTGCAAACCGGGATCCATCGGACCGGTAAATCTGGCCGTGCCTTATTACGTGGATGAGCAGGCCTACGCGATTGCCGACTTCTGCTGCGGCGCCAACGAACAGAGCAAGCACCTCATCAACGTGAATTGGGAGCGCGACCTCAGCGTTCCCGCAGATCGGGTGGTGGATGCCCGCAACGTGGTTGCCGGTGAGCCCGCCCCGGACGGCCAGGGCACGCTCGCCTTTCTACGCGGCATCGAGGTCGGTCACATCTTCCAGCTGGGTCAGATCTACTCCGAGGCCATGGGCGCAGACGTGCTCGATCAGGACGGCAAGCCCCTGATCCCGATCATGGGCTGCTACGGTATGGGGGTGACCCGGCTGGTCGCGGCCATCATCGAGCAAAACCATGACGAAGTTGGCATTAAATGGCCGGCACCCGTTGCACCCTTCATGGTGCACATCGTTGCGCTCAACTACGGCAAGTCAGACGCCGTACGCGAAGCGGCGGATGCGCTTTACCAGACGTGTCTGGACCAGAACATGGAAGTGCTGCTCGACGACACCGACGACCGCCCGGGCGTGAAATTCGCCGACGCGGATCTGATCGGCATTCCGCACCGGATCACCGTGGGTGACCGGGCGCTCAAGGAAGGCAACGTGGAGTACAAGGCCCGATCCGGTGACGACGCCGAGCCGGTGCCCCTTGCTGACATTCTGAGCCGGATCACGCAGGAAAGTTAGAACCACGAGCCGAACATGACAGCCAGCCATCGCCGAACGCCCGTCCGTATCAGAAGCCTGCTGCTTCCGGCCGCGGTGATGATGTGCGCTTCTCTGTCCGCACCGGCGGTGACCGCGGCTGACGGCGCAGTGGCAAACGCCACCGCCGAGATGCTGGTGGTTTCGAGCACCGCACCCGAGGCGGATCAGGACCTGCTCGACAAGCTCGCCGCCACCCTGGCCGCGAACCACGTGGAAACGGACAAATTCGATGCTCAGGTCTGGCTCATGGCCAGCGAATCCCGCCTCGCCCGCTACATGGACGATAAAGCGGCGCGCCTGGCGCTGCTGCAGCTCGTTTACCGCGAAGCCCATCGAACCGGCCTGGATCCGGATCTGGTGCTGGCCGTAATGCAGGTGGAGAGTCATTTCGACCGCTACGCCATCTCCCGGGTCGGCGCTCAGGGGCTGATGCAGATCATGCCCTTCTGGCGGGCCGAGCTCGGTCGACCGCTGGACAACCTGACCGAGGTCGAGACCAACGTGATCTACGGCACCACGATCCTCGCCCACTACCTGGACGTCTCGAAAGGGGATCTGGTGGAGGCCCTCGGTCGCTACAACGGCTCTAAAGGTCGGCTGCGCTATCCGGAGCTGGTGATCAGCGCCTGGCGGAAGCAGTGGCGGCACAAGTCGTCCAGTGAGCTGCCGGAGTTGCTGGCCAGTTGCGCCAACTATGGGTTGAAGGCCTGCCGCTACCAGTAGCTGGTAGCCGCTGGATCTGACCGTTCGGTCAATCCAATCCCTGATACCTGATGGTGCAGCAGTGCGTGAATGCGAAACCGTCTAATTGCCTCAGGCCCGATGTCCTCGGACTGGCGTCGTATCTATCAGCCTCCGGGCTGGGCGCCGATGGCCTGGATCAGGTCTTCGTAGTGCTGGGGCCCCACGAGCACCTGGGAGAGCTCGCCATCGGGGTTGACGATGATGGTGCTGGGCAGCACGGCCGGCTGCTCTACGCCCCAGCGCTCGCGGGGATCTTCCAGCAGCACGGGGAATTCGATCTCCATCTCGTCGATCAGCGAGGTCAGGGTGTCGCCGGTCAGGGCATCGTAATTCACGCCCAGGACAACGGCGCCGGTGCGCGAACGCTCGGAGTGCAGCAGATTCAGTTCAGGGATCTCTTTTCTGCACGGCGCGCACCACTCGGCCCAGTAGTTGATGATCAGCCAGCGGCCTTCCCAGTGATCGAAGGGCACCTGGCCGCCATCGGCAAGGGCCACCACGTCACCCCGCTCGCAGCTGCTCAACGACAACAGCGCCAGCAGCGCGATGAGGGAGAACCGATTGAAATTCCGCATTCGTTACGACTCCTGAGAGCGATAGGTTGGGAACTGCTCGACCCGGGCAAAAACTGAATCCAGCGACACAGACATCTGGTTGGAGCCGAACTGGACAAGGGATTTGAGCGGTTCCACCACGTGGTTCATGTCCCGGACACGCTCGAGCCCGGCCATGTCTAAACCCTCCGGCAGCCGCTGATACAGATCCCAGAGGGTCAGTGACTTCAGACTCCGACCGAGAATCCAGTTTTCATCCGCGTAGCGCAGCACCTTGAGATCGAGCAGCACCCGCAGGAGCTGCTCCCGTTCTCCCGAATGCAGGCTCACAGTGTCCTCGATCTCTTCGTCGGTCACCCCGCGGCCTTCCAGGTGGGCGGCATAAAGCAATTCGAGTATGCGCGCGCATTTAACCAGAATCGGCTCGCTGGAGCCGATCTGTATTTCCGGCTTCAATCCCAGGGTACGAACGATGATCGCGCCGGACAGGATCAGCACCCAGACCATGTACATCCAGGCGAGGAAAAAAGGCACCGCGGCGAACGCGCCGTAAATGGAGGCGACGCTGGAGTTCGCCACCACCATGTTGAAGATCTGCTTGGCTGCTTCCAGCGCCAGCATGGCCAGCACCCCACCGACGAAAGCATGGCGCACCTTCACCCGGGTGTTCGGAATGGCGAAATACATGACCGTGAAGCCGAGACAGGTGAGGATGCCGGGCAGATAGCTGAGCAGCAGCGTACCGATACCGAAAACATCCAGATCCGTGAGCAGCGGCAGCGAGGTCACGTAGAAGCTGATCAGGATCCCGCCGAGAATCAGGGGTGGACCCAGCGACATCACGCCCCAGTAGACGAGCAGCCGCTGCATGCCGGTGCGTGGCTCCGCCACCTCCCAGAGGGCATTGAAGGTGCCTTCGATGGTCACCAGCAGCAGGAAGGTGGTGACGAACAGGAAACCGAAACCGATGATCGACAGGCCCCTGGCCCGGCGCGAGAATTCCGACAGGTATTCCTGCACCATCTCGGAGCTGGTGGGCACGAAGTTCTCGAAGATGAAGCCCTCGACCTTTCCGGCAACGCCGTCATAGGCAGGCAGGATCGACAGCATGGCGTAGGCCACCGTCATCATGGGCACCACGGCAAAGAGCGTCGTATAGGTGAGCGCACCGGCCCGCGACGGGCAGTCGAACTCCATGAACTGCCGGACCAGCTGCTCCAGAAACCAGCGCACCGTCAGCCAGAGACGACCCACCATCTCCCTGGGATCCAGAACCTCTGCGGCACTCGCCCCGGAAGGATCCGCTTTAGCCATGCTTACCCATGTGTTCGATTCTGCCTACAATGCACGCCGGCAGCGATATTGATCTCACCAACACGGGTTGTCCATGACCGAAGCCAGCGCCCCTTACCTCCTCATCCTCTACTACTCCCGTTCTGGAGGCACGGTAAATCTCGCCCGCCACATAGCCCGGGGCGTGGAGCGGGAAGGGACCTTCGAAGCCCGTCTGCGCACGGTGCCGACCGTCGCCGCCGAGACGGAGAAGACCCTGCCGCCGGTGCCGGAGGAAGGCGCCGTCTACTGCAGCAAGGACGATCTGGCCGGCTGCGCCGGCCTGGCGCTCGGCTCACCCACCCGGTTCGGCAACATGGCTGCGCCATTGAAGCACTTTCTGGATGGAACCGCCGACCTCTGGATGCAGCATGCGCTGGTGGGCAAACCCGCGGCCGTCTTCTGCTCGAGCGCCACTCAGCATGGCGGCCAGGAAAGCACACTGCTGACCATGATGGTGCCGCTGCTGCACCACGGCATGCTGATCACCGGCATTCCTTACAGCGAGCAGGCGCTGAACGAAACACGGGAGGGTGGGTCGCCCTACGGCGCCAGTCACGTTTCGGTCGACGGCAACGCCACGCTCAGCAGCCACGAATCGGAACTGGCCGAAGCGCTCGGTTCAAGGCTCGCCCGCACCGCCGCAGCGCTGGCCGCATGAACCTGCGTGGCCTTCAGTTCCTCACACTGTTCTGCATCGGCTCTCTGTTCGCGCTCACCGGGCTGCGGCAGTTCTTCGTGGAGCCGCTGGCCTCGGCCAATACCAACCTGATCTGGTTCGGCATTCAGGTACTGCCACTGCTGCTCGTGCTGCCCGGCGTACTGAGGCTGACGCCCCGGAGTTATCTGTTCGCGATACTGGCGGCCATGCTCTACTTCTGCCACGGCGTGCTGCAGGCAGTGTCGGCGGAAGATCGGCTGATCGGCCTCTGGGAGGTCGGGTTTTCCCTGGCGTTGGTGCTCACCGCATCATTCGCACTGCGCCACCTGCGGATGGCAGCCGCCGATCTGTCGGACGCCGATGACAAACAGGGCGCTGCTTAAGGTCAGTGAATGACAGGGGGCGGCGGGGCCGCCTCCTCCTGATCTTCCTCGATGGTCTGCACCGCGTAGCGGCGGGTGATGATCTCCCCGGACACCACATTCGGCAGCGCCTGAAGAAACTCGTCCATGTGCTCGGTCTGGAAGTGCTCCATCAGCGCCTCCATGGACTCCCACTCCTGGAAGAGCATCAGGGTGTTCGGATCCGAGAGCCCCACGTAGAAATCGTATGAGATGCAGCCCGGCTCTGCCTGGGTCGCCTCAGTCATGCGCCGGGCAAGAGACAACGCCTCCTCCCGGCATTCAGGCCGAACCGGAATGGTCCCGTGAACGATGATCACATCACTCCCCTCTCTCTGAGGTGCGCTTCGATTTCCGGAATTATGGCCGGATCATCGATGGTGGAAGGCACGGTATAGGCCACGCCATCAATCATCTTCCGCAGGGTCGCACGCAGAATCTTCCCGGATCGGGTCTTGGGCAACCGTTCCACGATCACCACCCACTTGAAATTGGCAAAGGCGCCAACGGCCTGCCGCACTCGCTGTATCAATTCCGCCTGCAGATCGTCTTCGGAGACGTTCACCCCATCTTTCAGGAGCACCAGACCGAGCGGGATCTGTCCTTTGTCCTGATCGGCGACCCCGACCACCGCACACTCGGCGACTGCGGGATGCTCCGCCACCACCTCTTCCATCTGACCGGTTGAGAGCCGGTGTCCGGCCACGTTGATGACATCGTCCATCCGACCCATGATGTAAACGTAACCGTCTTCGTCCCGGTAGCCCTCGTCGCCGGTGAGATAGAAACCTTCGTAGGTGGACCAGTAGGCGTCGTGATAGCGCGCATGGTCACCCCAGACGGTAGGCAAGGCGCCGGGCGGCAGGGGCGCTTTGATCACCACGGCACCCTCCTCGTTCGGCCCGACTTCGCGGCCTTCGTCATCCAGTACGCGCAGATCGTAGCCGGATACCGGCAGCGTAGGCGAGCCGGGTCGAGTCTCGAGCAACTCGACACCGGCCATGTTCGCGCACATGGACCAGCCCGTTTCCGTCTGCCACCAGTGGTCGATCACGGGAATGTGCAGATGCTCTTCCAGCCAGTGATAGGTGGGTGGATCCAGACGCTCACCCGCGACGAACTGATACTTCAGCGACGAGATGTCGTAGCCGGCTTTCAGCGCGCAATCGGGATCTTCTTTCTTGATCGCCCGGAAAGCGGTCGGGGCGACGAAAAAGCTCTTCACCCCATGATCCTGAATCACCCGCCAGTAGGCGCCAGCATCGGGTGTCCGGACCGGCTTGCCTTCGAAGAGGATGCTGGTGCAGCCCCGAATCAGGGGGCCGTAAACGATGTAAGAGTGGCCGACCACCCAGCCGACGTCCGAGGCTGCCCAGAAGACATCGCCGACGTCACAGTCGTAGATGGCTTTCATGCTGTAGTTGAGCGCCACCGCGTGGCCGCCGTTGTCACGGACCACACCCTTGGGTTTGCCCGTGGTACCGGAGGTGTAGAGGATGTAAAGCGGATCGGTGGCCTCCACCTCGGTGCAGCCGACAGGCTCTGCGTCATTGAGCCACGCCCGCCAATCCAGATCGCCATCCCGGTCGAGGCTCGCTTCCGCCTCCGGCCGCTGCAGCACGACCGTGTGCGTCGGCTTGTGTTCGGACAGGTCAATGGCCTCGTCGACCAGGGGCTTGTAAGGAATCACGTTGCTTACTTCAATGCCGCAGGAGGCACAGAGGATGACCTTGGGCGCAGCATCGTCGATGCGCGTGGCAAGCTCCGGCGGTGCGAAGCCACCGAAGACGACCGAGTGAATCGCGCCGAGACGCGCACAGGCCAGCATGGCAACCGCCGCTTCGGGCACCATGGGCATATAGACGATGACCCGATCGCCTTTACCCACACCCAGCCCGGCCAGGGCACCGGCAGTCAGCGCCACCTGATCGGTCAGCGCCTGATAGGTGAACTTCTCCACCTTGCCGGTCACCGGGGAATCATAGATCAGCGCCACCTGATCACCTCGACCCGCCTCGACATGCCGATCGAGAGCCAGGTAGCAGGTGTTCATCCTGCCGCCGGTAAACCAGCGCCAGACCCCGTTTTCATCCTGACTCAGGATCTTCTTCGGCGGGCCGAACCAGGGCAGCGCCTGCGCCTGCTCCGACCAGAAACCTTCCGGGTCTGTCAGGGAGCGTTGATACTCGGTCGCGTAACTCATCCCACGTTCAGCCAATCGCACCCGCTTCTTTCAGCGCCGCGACCTCGTCCGCAGAGAATCCGCAATCGCTGAGCACCGAGTCCGTGTCCGCGCCCGGCGGGTTGGCCGCGTGCGAGACCTCCGGCACTGTTCTGGAGAAGCGCGGCGAAGGGGCTGGCTGAACGATGCCGTCCAGCTCCACGAAAGAGTTGCGCGCCTTGTTGTGCGGATGCTCCGGTGCCTCGAGGATCGACAGCACCGGCGCGAAGCAGACGTCCGTGCCTTCCATGATCTCGCACCATTCGGCCTGGGTCTTCGATTTGAACACCTCAATGAGCTCAGCCTTGAGCGCCGGCCACAGGCTCGGGTCCATCTGCGGCGCGAAGCGTTCGGGGTCGAGTTCGGCCTTTTCCACCAGCAGGGCGTAGAACTGCGGCTCGATGGAGCCGATGCAGATGGCTTTGCCGTCGCTGGTCTCGTAGGTGTCGTAGAAGTGAGCGCCACCGTCGAGCATGTTGGTGCCGCGCTGATCGCTGAAGCGGTTGGCCGCCGCCATCGTGAAGAACATGGCCATCAGCGATGCCGCGCCGTCCACCATCGCCGCGTCCACCACCTGACCCTTCCCGGATTTCTGCGCCTCCAGCAGCGCGCAGACGATGCCGTAGGCGAGCAGCATGCCGCCACCGCCGAAGTCTCCGACCAGATTCAGCGGCGGCACCGGCCGCTCACCCGGCCGGCCGATGGCGTGCAGGGCGCCGGTGAGCGCGATGTAGTTGATGTCGTGCCCGGCTGCCTGCGCCATGGGGCCGTCCTGACCCCAACCGGTCATGCGGCCGTACACCAGCTTTTCGTTCCGGGCCAGGCATTCGTCCGGGCCCAGACCCAGCCGCTCCGTGACACCGGGACGGAAGCCTTCGAACAGGGCGTCCGCGCTTTCCACCAGCTTGAGCACGGTCTCGACCCCTTCCGGACTCTTCAGGTTCACGCCGACGGAGCGGCGGTTTCTCGCCAGCACGTCTCTGGGCGCTGGCGCGCCGGGCGCGAGCCGGTCGATGCGGATCACCTCCGCCCCCATGTCCGAGAGCATCATGCCGCAGAACGGACCCGGGCCGATGCCGGCCAGCTCGATGATGCGAAAACCCTGAAGTGGTCCCATTGGAATCCCCCCTTATTTTGGAATCTAACGTCGTGTGATCTGAGCCTGATGGGCGCGCTCAGGCGCCGGCTTTTCAACCAGTGTAACGGTGGGCCGGACTTGTGGACACCTCAGCCGGCTCCTCCGGCACCTCAGCCGGTTCCGCCGGCACCTCAGCCGGTTCCGCCGGCACCTCTGCCAGATCCTCGGACGCTGCGGTCCCGTTACCGGCGCCCGCCCCATCACCGTCGATCGTGCTGGCAAACTGAATTCGCACGAATCGCGCATAGA
>Ga0316187_10004588_pt1 | contig 11966 bp, 11 predicted proteins | sample CroRivburrow1_MG_FD_204927 | JGI IMG/M metagenome (GOLD analysis project Ga0316187, IMG submission 204927) | Coastal sediment microbial communities from Maine, United States - Cross River worm burrow 1 | ecosystem: Environmental > Aquatic > Marine > Coastal > Sediment | place: USA: Maine...
ATACCACGCCACGCTTGCGGGTCAATGCAGGCTATGCCAGCCTGATTAAGCGGGCTGACAACAGCGAAGATAACACCTGTTTGAAGAATCACCTGCAGGAGGCGCGCTGGTTTATTAAAAGCCTGCTCAGCCGTAATGATACGTTGCTCAGAGTGGCAACCAAGATTGTGGAGTTTCAACGTCCATATTTTGATTATGGTGAAGAGGCGATGAAGCCTTTGGTGCTAAGGGATGTGGCGGAAGCACTGGAGATGCATGAATCAACTATCTCCCGGGTTACTACACAGAAGTATATGCATACCCCGCGTGGTACTTTAGAATTCAAATATTTCTTCTCCAGCCATGTAAGCACGGCTGGTGGGGGTGAGTGCTCGGCCACAGCGATCCGGGCGCTCATTAAAAAATTAGTTGCCGCTGAAAAGCCAAATAAACCGCTTAGCGACAATAAAATCGCGTCCATACTCTCAGAACAAGGCATCAAAGTCGCTCGACGTACTGTTGCCAAGTATCGGGAATCAATGGCGATTCCGCCATCGAATGAACGCAAACGCCTTGTATAGGCATCACACAATCAGGAGTTTACAATGCAGATTAGCCTGACCGGACATCACATCAATATTACCGATTCTTTACGTAACCATGTAGAAAGCAAATTTGAGCGGCTTGAGCGTCACTTTGATCACGTTTCAAATGTGCATGTTATCCTCACTGTTGAAAAGTTGCGCCAAAAAGCAGAAGCTACACTCCACCTCAATGGAGCCGATGTTTTTGCAGAGTCAGTGCAGGAGGATATGTACGCAGCTATTGATTCCTTAGTTGATAAGTTGGATCGGCAGGTAAAAAAGCATAAAGAAAAAAGCAAGAACCACCGTAACCATTTGGAGCCAACAGAGAGTCTGACCTAAAGTATGGATTGAATTTGGGTTAGCCATGTAATCTGTCTAGAGAGACTTATGTTTCCCGCTAACTTTATAGTTGCTACACGGGTTGATTGCGAATGCACAGCCAGTAGCAAAAAGCGTGTTTTAGAACGAGTTGGTGAGCTGCTGGCAACGGCAGCTCCCAATCTTTTGCCGGAAGAGGTGTTTGAACAGCTGCTGGAGCGTGAGCGACTGGGCAGCACCGGCCTGGGACATGGGATTGCTTTGCCCCATGCCCGTTTGAAAGGCATTACACAAGCCTGTGGTGCCTTGGTGCGCTTGGAATCAGGCGTTGATTACGATGCCATAGATGGTCAACCGGTTGATTTGGTATTTGGGTTGCTGGTGCCGCATGATGCCACGCAGGAACATCTACAACTGCTGGCCAAACTGGCTGCACTCTTCAGCAAAGAGGAGTTCCGCAACCAGCTCAGGAAAGCAGAGGATTGTGAAGCCATCATGGCACTCATGCAGCAGGCAGACGCTTACCAGGAAAGTGCATGAGTATCCCGGCCACTGTCCGCGACCTGTTTGATATCCTTAAAGACAAACTGGCGCTGGGGTGGGTGGCTGGAGAAGCAGGTGGCAGTCGCCGATTAAAAGGCAAGCTGCCCGAGGCGCAGGAACAGCCGCTGGCAGGACAGCTCAACAATATCCACCCCAATCGAATACAGGTCATTGGCCCTGCAGAGCTTGCCTATCTCTCCACGTTGGGGAAAAACTCCCATCAGGATGTCATGGACAAGCTCTTCTGGGGGCTGCCTGCCGCCGTCATCCTGGCTAATGACTCTGAAGTGGATCAGGAGTTTATTAACTATGCCGAACGCACCAACACCCCGTTGCTGCGTTCACCCCTGCCAGATAACAAGCTGCTCAGCAATCTTCAATACTATTTGACCCGTGCCCTGGCTGATAGCATTACTATCCATGGTGTATTTATGGAAGTGCAGGGGATGGGGGTTCTGCTCACGGGGGATCCGGCCGTTGGTAAAAGTGAATTGGCGTTGGAGTTGATCACTCGTGGTCATCGCCTGATTGCTGATGATGCCCCGGAATTTTCACGTATGGCTCCAGATATTTTGACCGGTAGCTGTCCACCCCTGTTGCAGGAGTTTCTGGAGGTAAGGGGGCTGGGTATACTCAATGTCCGCTCTATGTTTGGTGACAGTGTCATCAAAAAAGAGAAGTATTTGCGGCTTATTGTCAACCTGAAGCGGTTAAGCCAGGAGGAGTTGGCGCAGATAGACCGCTTGCAGGGTAGTTATTCCACAAGGGAGCTGCTGGGCGTGCAAACACCTGAGGTTACCATTCCCGTTGCCCCTGGGCGCAATCTTGCAATACTGGTGGAGACCGCTGTGCTACAGCATATTCACCGTCGCCAAGGTTATGATGCCGCTCAGGATTTTACAGAGCGTCAGCAGAAAATGATTTTTCAAAATGAAGCAAGGAAGAAAAACACGCGACCATTAAGCCCTCGCTGATTGGGTGGCAAACAGATGAAACTGATTATCGTTACAGGACTATCCGGCTCTGGCAAAAGTACCACGCTACATACGCTGGAGGATATGGGCTATTACTGTGTGGATAACCTCCCTGTATTTATGTTGGAGTCTTTTGGCAAGGAGTTGGCTCAATCGGGGGATAAGGCCTATCAATTGACCGCTGTCGGTATTGATGCGCGTAACCGATCAGATTGCCTGCTGAAAGCCCCCGTTGTTGTAGAGGATCTGCGTGCTCGGGGAATTGATTGCGAAATTCTATTCCTTGAAGCCCAGGATGAGGCGCTTCTTAGACGCTTTAGTGAGACCAGGCGAAAGCATCCGCTAACAGCACCTGATATTCCTCTGGTCGAAGCTGTACAGCTTGAGCGCACCCTGCTTGAGCCACTCTTGAGCCATGCTGATTTGAAGGTGGATACAACGCATACCAATATCCATGAGCTGCGCAGCACCATTCGGCAGCGGTTGGCAGGCGCATTGAAACCATCCAAGGATATGTCCATTCTGTTTCAATCGTTTGGGCATAAGCATGGCATCCCTAAAGATGCGGATTTTGTTTTCGATGTACGCTGTTTGCCAAACCCCCACTGGATATCAGAGCTGCGCCCCTACACAGGCTGCGATCAGCCGGTTATAGATTTTCTGGGCCAGGATAAGCAGGTTCAGAAGATGTTTAAGCATCTTGCTCAGTTCCTGCAAGAGTGGATTCCAGCATTTGAAGAGGAGGGTCGAAGCTACCTAACGGTCGCCGTCGGTTGTACAGGTGGCCAGCATCGTTCGGTCTATCTGGCAGAGCAATTAGCCAAACATTTTCAGGCACAAGGGCGCGATATCCTTGTAAGGCATAGAGAGTTGCCATGAGTATAGGGTTACTTCTGATAACGCATAATAATATTGGTGCAGAGTTGCTGGACACAGCTGAAGCCATGCTGGGTTATTGTCCGCTCCAGGCAAAAGCCATGGCCATTAAGCCGGATTGTGATCCCGAACAGCAACGACAGCGGGCCAAGGTCATGATAGAAGAGCTGGATCAGGGTGAGGGTGTGTTGCTGATGACGGATATCTACGGTAGCACACCCAGTAATATTGCCTGCAGCATGGTTAGTGAAGGTCGGGTCTCTGTTGTGGCAGGCGTTAACCTCCCCATGCTGGTTAGGGTGCTGAACTATCCGCACATGGACCTGGCCGCCTTGACTGAAAAGGCCGAAAGCGGCGCTCATATTGGTGTCAGAATATGCTAGTCAATATCTCCTCTTTTCTGCTTTTTTGTTTGCGCACCAATGATTGAACAAGGCGCTACCATCGTAAATAAACTTGGATTGCACGCCCGGGCCGCAGCTAAGCTGGTGACCTGTGCCAATCAGTTTTCCAGTGCAGTCAGCCTAAAGTATGACGGTCAAGAGGTTAATGGTAAAAGCATTATGGGAGTGATGATGCTGGCTGCAGCCAAAGGTTCTGATATCCTGTTGATTGTCGATGGTGAGGATGAAACAGCGGCCGTTGAAGCTTTACAATTGCTTGTCGCCAACCGTTTTGGAGAGGATGAATGACGCTGGCGTGCACTGGCATTGGTATTGGCGTTACCTCCAGTATTGCCATTGGCAAAGCGTATCGCTTGCAATGTGGTCAGCTGGAGGCGCGAAGGCGAACAATTGCCACTGAAGAGGTGGCTCATGAAATCTCCCGCTTTCAACAAGCTGTTCTAGCCGCCCGCCAGGATTTGAAGGCGGTCCGGGATCAGATTCCAGAATCCACCCCTACTGATATCTGTGCGTTTATCGATACCCATCTTCTGATGTTGGAGGATGTGGCCCTGGTAGAGGCCCCCATAGAGATTATCCAATCACAACTCTGCAGCGCCGAGTGGGCTTTGCAGCTGCGCCGCAATACCCTGGTGAAGATATTTGATTCAATGGAAGATCCCTACCTGCGTACACGCAAGGATGATGTGGATCATGTGGTGGGGCAGATCCAAAAGCATCTCATGGGGCAGCATGATAGTGCAGCGGTCAATGAGCAAAACCTCAAAGGCAAGATCATCCTGGCCCAGGATCTAACGCCGGCAGATACTATTCTTATGCGTAATCAAGGTGTTGCCGCCTTTATTACCGAGTTTGGTGGCCCCATGTCCCATACCGCCATCTTGGCGCGTAGCTTGGGTATACCGGCTGTCATCGGTGTCCATCGCGTTACTCAATATCTACGGCATGATGAGCTGCTGATCATAGATGCTGAGCAGGGTGTGATACTGGCCGATCCAGATGAGCGCACACTGGCGCATTTTCGCAAAAGAGTGGAGGCTGAGCAGGCTCATATTCTCAGCTTGCAGGCCTTGGTTAATGAGCCCGCTGTTAGTACTGATGGAGTGGATGTGGTGCTGATGGCGAATATTGAATTACCAGAAGATATTGGTGCGACCAATGATGCGGGTGCTGCCGGTGTCGGTCTTTATCGCACCGAATTTCTCTATATGAACCGTGCCCATCCACCCAATGAAGAGGAGCATCTGGCCAGTTACCGGCAGATTGTGGAAGGGTTGAACGGGATACCCATCACCATTCGAACCCTGGATTTAGGGGCGGACAAGGAGGCAGATGGCTGTTGCCATGAGATGCAACCAGCCAGCAATCCTGCGCTTGGTTTGCGCGCCATACGTCTCTGCCTTAAAGAACCAGATCTATTTCGGCCGCAGTTGCGCGCAATCTTGAGAGCTTCTGCATACGGACCAGTGCGGATCATGATCCCCATGCTATCCAACCTTCAGGAGCTGCGTACAGTAAAGTTGATCATTGAAGAACTCAAGCAAGAGCTCAAGCAGGAGGGGCACGACTTCAACCCTGATATACCCATTGGCGGCATGATTGAAGTGCCTGCCGCAGCATTGGCTGCAGATAGCTTTGCCCGGCAGCTTGATTTCCTCTCCATTGGCACCAATGACCTGATTCAGTATGCGCTGGCAATAGATAGGGTGGATGATGAGGTTAACTACCTTTATGACCCGCTGCATCCCTCGATTCTGCGCCTGATTCAGTATGTCATCCAGGCCGGGCTTAAGGCGGGTAAGCCGGTCAGCATGTGTGGTGAAATGGCTGGCAATCCCCTCTATATCCCATTGCTGCTGGGTATGGGGTTGCGTGAGTTCAGCATGCAGCCTGGCTCTTTGCTGGAAGCCAAGCGGATTATCCGCGCGAGTGATATAGAGTATCTGACAGACCAGGTGTCCAACCTGGTTGAACATATTGATGAAGAGGATATTGTCCACCGGGTTGCGCAACTTTATCCTGTAACCCACTGAAAAATCCCCCTCCCCTGCGTCCTGCCTGTTAAACTTGTGATTAACTGATTTCACCATAGGTAGGCTAGGCCATCATGGCCCCTCAACCAGAACTCAACAACGATCAGACAGGTCTGCAGAAGCTGCATGAGGTGCTTGATAGCGGCACTCTGCAGCAGGTTGCGCGCATGTTAAATGCGCTACGGCCAGCCGAGATTGCGCATCTGCTGGAAGGTCTGCCGCTTGAAGAGCGAGAGATTGTCTGGGGGTTGGTGGGTGATGATAGTGAAGGAGAGATTCTAGTAGAACTTGCGGATGAGGTTTTTACTGATCTTGTCAGCAAGATGAATAAAGAGGAGTTGCTGGCGGCGGCTGAAGGAATGGATACGGATGACCTGGCAGATCTTGTCCAGGATCTTCCCCGTGCTGTTACCTGGGAGCTGCTCAACTCCTTGGATAAACAGCGTCGGGAGCGGTTGGAGTCGGTTCTTTACTATCCGGAAGATACCGCTGGCGGCCTGATGAACACCGATACCCTGACGGTGCGGGCCGAGGTGACGTTGGATGTTGTGTTGCGTTATCTGCGTCGCCTCAAGGATAAGATTCCATCACAGACCGATAGCCTGATTGTGGTTAACCGGGATGATAAATACCTTGGCGTGCTCTCCCTGACGGATCTGCTAACGCACGAACCTTCTGATACCGTGGCTGAGGTGATGTCATTGGATCTGAAGGCGATACCGGCCTCCTGGTCCGAACGCAAAGTGGCCAATCGGTTTGAGCAGCATGACTTGGTTTCTGCGCCGGTGGTCAATGATGATGGCAAGCTCGTTGGCCGTATCACGGTTGATGATGTGGTTGATGTCATCCGTGAAGAGGGTGAACACCAGTTTATGGGGCAGGCGGGTCTGACGGAAGATGCCGATATGTTTGCGCCGGTGGTGGTGAGTGCCAGACGACGTGCGTTGTGGTTGGGCGTTAACCTGATGACGGCCTTTCTTGCATCCTGGGTGATTGGGCTGTTTGAACAGACCATTGAGCAGATTGTTGCGCTGGCGGTGTTGATGCCTATTGTTGCCAGTATGGGTGGGGTAGCAGGGAGTCAGACATTGACGCTGACCATCCGTGGTCTGGCGTTAGGGCAGCTATCCGATAAGAATGCACGTTGGTTAATGATGAAGGAGCTTGCGGTTAGTCTGCTCAATAGTCTGATCTGGGCTGTTGTTGTCGGGGTGGTTGCCTGGCTTTGGTTTGACAGCACGGACATTGCGCTGGTGATAGGGGCGGCACTGACAATCAACCTGTTGTTTGCGGCACTGACAGGTGCCATATTACCGATAATGCTGGAGCGGCTAGGTATAGATCCAGCGCTAGCGGGCGGAGTGCTCCTTACCACTGTGACCGATGTGGTTGGCTTTCTTGCCTTTCTGGGGTTGGCGACCCTGTTTCTGCTGTAATCTAATCTGTAATTCTATTGCCTCTAAGCGGTTCGTTTGTATTCTGTGCCACGGCAGCCGGCACAGGGTGGGATGTGGCCTGTTTTGTGAAAATGGAGTTCTTTCCCACAAGAGGTGCAGATCAGGGTGCCAGGACCGGTGACTTCACCTGTGTGATACATTGAGGCGCGGCGAGCCTGTTCTGCCAATGCATCCAGCTCGAGCCTGGTTTTGTCTGCCACATTGGCAAACATTTCAAGTAGCCGGTTCTCTATCAGCTCCAGGTCAAATTTTGCCCAATCTTTGAACTCTTTGCCGGTCTCGGATAGAAGGTCTGCTGCATCATGCATATCCCGTTCGAGATAGGTGGCGATTTTTTCGGCTTCATCGCGTGTCAGCTCACCCACTTCAATGGCAGTTTCACGGGCATGCTCAATATTCTTTTTCAATGCGGGGATTGCGGTTTTTTCAGCTTTTTCAGCTGCATCACTGACTCTCTTGAGCATGATGTCATAGGCTTCAACCAAATGCTCGAGGGGCTCTTTTTGGTTGTTGGATGTCATAACGGTCTCCTAAAAAACATAAGCACTTCTCTCTAAGTGTGTACCATTTTTACGCGTATGCAAATATTTGGATGACAACGCTTACAGATTCAGTAAAAGAGCTTTAACCGGCTACTGGGCTAGGAGTCTGCCTGAGAATAGGGCTCGTAGCGAGGGGAAGCTATTTTGAGTCAGGTTTTTTGATTATTTGAGGCGAATAGTTTGTGCTATTTAACGAAAATAATCAGAAAACCTGGCCAAAATGGCTTTTCCGTAGCAGGGCCTCTATTCTCAGACAGGCTCCTAAGGTATCCTCTAGCGGTTAATCTTCCACGACCCCTATAGAGATGCAAGAGACTTATAACCCCGCAAAAATTGAGCAGGATATCCAGAACTACTGGGCATCCAACAACACCTTTCGTGTGATAGAAGATACCAGTAGAGAGAAGTTCTATTGCCTCTCTATGTTCCCCTATCCCAGCGGCAAGCTGCATATGGGACACGTCCGCAACTATACCATTGGCGATGTGATTGCCCGCCAGCAACGCATGCTGGGCAAGAATGTGTTGCAACCGATGGGGTGGGATGCCTTTGGCCTTCCGGCTGAGGGCGCGGCGATTAAAAACAATATGCCGCCAGCCAACTGGACCTACTCCAATATTGATTACATGCGTGAACAGCTTAAGCGGCTGGGTTTTGGCTATGATTGGTCGCGTGAGTTGGCGACCTGCCAGCCGGAGTACTACAAGTGGGAGCAGTGGCTTTTTACTGAGCTGTATAAAAAGGGGCTGGTCTATCGAAAAAACTCAGTGGTCAATTGGGATCCGGTAGACCAAACCGTACTGGCCAATGAGCAGGTGATTGATGGGCGCGGTTGGCGCTCCGGTGCCTTGGTAGAGCGCCGGGAGATCCCCCAGTGGTTTATCAAGATTACCGCCTATGCAGATGAGCTGTTAGAGGAGTTGGATAACCTGGAAGGGTGGCCAGAGCAGGTACGCACCATGCAGCGCAACTGGATTGGGCGCTCAGAAGGTGTGCAGCTCGATTTCGCTATTCCAGAATCAGAAGAGTGCCTCACAGTCTTTACCACCCGCCCGGATACCCTGATGGGTGCCACCTATGTGGCCGTGGCAGCAGAGCACCCGCTGGCCCTCAAGGCGGCTGAAAACAATCCAGTATTGGAAGCATTTATCGAAGAGTGTTGCCAGGGAGGCACCTCTGAAGCAGATATTGAGACTATTGAGAAAAAGGGTATGCCCTTGGGGCTCTCTGTTACGCATCCTATCTCCGGAGAGGCGGTACCGGTCTTTGCAGCCAACTTTGTGCTCATGGGGTATGGCACAGGGGCGGTGATGGCGGTGCCTGCGCATGATCAGCGAGATTGGGAGTTCGCGACAAAATATGAGATACCTATTCGACAGGTAATCTTTGCCAAAGATGGCGGTGATTGTTCCGTTGCAGAAGCTGCCTATGTAGAGAAAGGTGTGCTGAACCACTCTGCCCCGTTTGATGGCCTGACCTCTGAAGAGGCCTTTGATGCCATTGCTGACTATCTGAAGAAGGAAGGGAGGGGCGGCAAACAGATCAATTATCGCCTGCGTGATTGGGGTGTTTCCCGCCAGCGTTATTGGGGCTCTCCGATCCCGATGATCCACTGCGGAAAGTGCGGCATCGTGCCTGTGCCCAAAGCGGACCTTCCCGTGGTGCTGCCAGAAGATGTGGCCTTTGATGCTACAGGTGGCTCACCCATCAAAAAGATGCCTGCGTTTAGTAATACCACCTGCCCTGAGTGTGGTGGAGCGGCTGAACGCGAAACGGACACCTTTGACACCTTCATGGAATCATCCTGGTACTACGCTCGTTATGCCTCTGCGGATACCAGTGATGCGATGCTGGATCAACGTGCTGATTACTGGTTGCCGGTTGACCACTATATTGGTGGTATTGAGCATGCCATTTTGCATCTGCTCTACGCGCGCTTCTACCATAAGCTGATGCGGGATGTGGGGCTGGTGAAATCAGATGAGCCCTTTAAAAACCTGCTGACACAGGGCATGGTCGTCTCTGATACTTTTTATCGTGACGAGTCGAGCGGTGGCAAGCAGTGGTTCAATGCCACAGAGGTTGATATTGAGCATGATGATAAAGGTCGCCCTGTTGCTGCAAAGTTGCAGTCAGATGGTCAGTCGGTTGAGATTGGCGGCATTGAGAAGATGTCCAAATCCAAAAACAATGGTGTAGATCCTCAGCAGCTTATTGATCGTTATGGTTCTGATACGGTGCGCCTCTACACCATGTTTACCGCACCGCCTGACCAGTCCCTGGAGTGGTCTGATGACGGTGTAGAGGGTGCCCACCGATTCTTGAAGCGGCTGTGGGCGCTGGCCTCCAATAATGTTGATCGCATAAAAGCGGGTGCGGGAGAGCTGGCCAACCTCGATGAGAACCAGCAGACAGCCAGACGTGAGATCCATGCGGCACTGCAACAGGCAACCAATGATTATGGGCGCCAACAGTTCAATACCGTGGTCTCAGCCTGTATGAAGGTTGTTAATGCGCTCTATAAGCTGGGTGAGACAGAGTCAGACCGCGTAATATTGCATGAAGGAATGGGTATAGTGTTATCGCTACTTGGGCCCATTGCGCCGCATATAACCCACCATCTGTGGTGTGAGTTGGGGTATGGTAACGATATACTGGATGCTAGTTGGCCGCAGTGTGACCCAGAGGCGCTGAAGCAGGACAATATTCAGATCGTGGTCCAGGTCAATGGTAAAGTGCGTGCGCGCATCCAGGTTTCGGCAGATGCAGATAAGGCGCAGATTGAGAAGAGCGCCCTTGCGGATGAGCATGTACAACGCTTTATTGGCGATGCTCAGGTGCGAAAAGTGATTGTAGTGCCAGGTAAACTGGTAAATATTGTGGCAAAGTGACAGCCATTAAGTCGGTTACTCGAAAAATAGAAATAAGAGTCGAAAAAATGCACAGGAAATTTCGCTTACCCATCGGTTTTTTGGTGATTTTGTTGCTGACAATGCTGCAGGGTTGTGGCTTTCACCTGCGCGGCGCAGCTGATTTGCCCTCCTCGATCAACCCGCTCTTTCTTCAGGGTGTAGGGGAGCATGATCCTTTGCGTCGGGATCTGCGACAGGTTCTTGATAGTGCGGATATCCAGATCACCACAGACCCATCAAAGGCCAACGCCATACTGAAGGTTGTCAAGCAGAAGCAGGATCGCCGGGTATTGTCTGTCGATAGCCGTGGCAAGGTTGTTGAGTATGAGATCCATCATGGGCTGGAGTTTGAGTTGGTGGATGTCAGAGGAGCGCTGCTTATGGAGAGCCAATCTGTAGGTGCTCAGCGGGCGTATGAAAACAGTGAAACAGAAATTCTGGGTAAAAAACAGGAAGAGACGCAGCTGCGTCGTGACCTTCGCCTTGACCTGATTCGGCGCATCGTTAACCGAATGCAGGAACAGCTTCGATAAAGAGCGATACCAGCGGTTACCTGCACGAGAAGTGTAGTTTCATTTCAAAAACCACAAGGCTATGCGTTTACGTATTGATCAACTAGATGCGCAGCTGGCCAAGGCGCTCTCCCCCATCTATTTCATAACGGGTGATGAACCGCTTCAGCTGGCTGAGGCGGCTGATGCCGTGCGCCATGCTGCAAAAGATGCAGGTTATAGCAGTCGTGAAATCCTGGATGCAGGTAAAGGATTCGACTGGAATGAGCTGGCAGCTGAAGCCAATACCCTCTCCCTGTTTGCAGAGAAGCGTGTCATTGACCTTCGCCTCTCCAGCGCCTCCATTGGACGCAATGGCAGCCTGGCCCTTGTTGAATATGCAGAGAGGCCGCCAATAGATACCTTGCTGCTTATCACCTCTCCCAAGCTGGATCGTTCTCAACTCAATAGCAAATGGGTGAAGGCATTGGATGAGAGCGGTGCCCTTGTGCAAATCTGGCCGATAGATGATCAGCGACTGCCATCATGGATTGAGCGACGACTGCGTCAAAATGGGTTGATTCCCGAAGCTGAAGTGGTGCCCATGATGGCTGAACGGGTAGAAGGAAACCTGCTGGCAGCAGCTCAGGAGATCGACAAACTACTGCTCCTCAATGGCCCGGGTGTAATCACGGTTGAAAAATTGCTAGAGAGCGTCGCTGATAGTGCGCGCTTTGATGTTTTTGGCCTGGTTGATAGTGCGCTGATGGGTCGGTCGGCAAGAGTGATGCGCATGCTTGCCGGGCTGCGTGCAGAAGGTGTGCCGCCGACAGTGGTGCTTTGGGCGTTG
>Ga0316187_10004589_pt1 | contig 11965 bp, 11 predicted proteins | sample CroRivburrow1_MG_FD_204927 | JGI IMG/M metagenome (GOLD analysis project Ga0316187, IMG submission 204927) | Coastal sediment microbial communities from Maine, United States - Cross River worm burrow 1 | ecosystem: Environmental > Aquatic > Marine > Coastal > Sediment | place: USA: Maine...
AAGGTTGTGAAGCTGATGGATTTCGGCGCGTTTGTTCGCGTGGTCGGCAATACCGATGGTCTGGTGCACATCTCTCAGATTGCAGATCATCGTGTTGAGAAGGTGAGTGATGAACTTTCCGAAGGTCAGACCGTTCGCGTGAAGGTTCTGGAAGTTGATCGCAGCGGCAAGATTCGTCTCTCCATGAAGGATGTTGAAAAGGCATAGCCTCAGAAGGTCATTCCCGCGAAGGCGGGAATCCATATGTTGACCACAAAGGCACTAAGACACGAAGAGAGCATCTTTGTGGCTTGGTGCCTTTGTGGTTTATGCTTCCTTTTTTAAGAAAATTCAGTGCTTTCTGTGTTTCGCAGCAGTAAAAGTGCGTTTCGAGATTGATTGTATTAGGTGAGGTGATGGTGACGGCACATTTTGTTGATGAGACTCAGATTCCGGATGGCCCGTTGGTGGTGAGCCACAGCATGCCGGATGCACAGAGCGTTGCTCTTGGAATCTTTGTGGACGTTGGAAGCCGGGATGAAGATATCTCTAATGCAGGTATAGCCCATGCACTGGAACACATGCTGTTTAAGGGCACGGAATCACTCGATGTACATGCCTTAAGCGAGCGCCTGGATCAGCTCGGTGGTCATGCCAATGCATTTACCTCGCGTGAGCGAACCTGCTTTCATATCCATGTGCTGTATGAAGACTGGAAGGAGGCGCTGTCGCTTTTGACAGAGATGGTTCTTAAGCCGCGCCTTCCTGAAGAGGAGTGGCTACGAGAGCGTGAAGTGATCTTCTCCGAGATGAGCATGGTGGAGGATACGCCTGATGAGTGGGTCTATGATCAGCACATGCAGGCACTTTTCCCGGGCCAGAGTCTGGGGTGTCCAACCCTGGGAACGAAAGACGCACTGAAAGCCATGAGTCACCATGATCTGAGGCAGTATCTGGAGGGGAATTACAGGCCGCCGCGCCTGTTAATTGCGGCTTCAGGGCATCTGGATCATCAGCCTCTGGTTGATGCGTTGACTGAAATCAGATGGCCTCAGGCAGGGGATAGAAGAGCGCGTGATCTGGCCGTAATGCAGCCGCAAGTGCAGCTGCTTGAGCGAAGCTTTGAACAGGCTCAGCTGGTTGCAACCTATCCGGGTGTGATGGCCGGGTCAGTAGAGCGACCCGTGGCATGGCTGGCTAATCAGATGCTGGGTGGAAGCATGAGTTCGCATCTGTTTCGCGAAGTGCGGGAGAAGCGCGGTCTGGCATACAACATCGGTTCGCATCTTTCGACCTTGAGTGATACAGGTGTCTGGAGTGTCAGTTGTGGTACCGATCCATCGCTTCTGCCCGAATGCCTGCATGTGATTCGCGATACGATTGATGGTTTTGCCTCCAATATCTGCGAAGCCTCGCTGGATAGGGCAAAACGTCAGATGGAAGTGCAATTTCGTATGGGCATGGAGTCGGTTGAAGGGCACATGCTTTATCTGGGCGGCCGTTTTGATGAGGAGATATTGCTGTCTCATGCCGAGTGGGTGGAGAGGATCAGGGCGGTGCCACTGGATGAAATTCGCAGATGGGTCGGGGAGAGGTTTTCAGCAAAACCGATGTGGAGCATCTGTGCTCCGGAGCCCGTACTACAGTCTATTGAAAAGTTGATGTAGGTTTCGCCGATGTTTACAACTATTCGTGAAGATATTCGCACTGTATTTGACCGTGATCCGGCTGCTAAATCCACCTGGGAGGTTGTTACCTGCTATCCCGGTCTGCATGCCGTCTGGATGCATCGGCTGGCTCATATGTTCTGGCGCAGCGGTTTGCACTGGCTTGGCAGGTTTGTCTCCCACATTGCCCGCTGGCTGACCGGTGTTGAAATTCATCCGGGTGCAACCATTGGCAGGCGCTTCTTTATCGATCACGGTATGGGTATCGTCATTGGTGAGACAACTGAAATCGGTGATGATGTAACGCTCTATCACGGCGTGACGCTTGGCGGCACGACCTGGCAACAGAAGAAACGTCACCCGACTATAGAGAGTGGTGTGATTGTTGGTGCGGGTGCCAAGGTGCTTGGCCCTATTACCATCGGTGAACAGAGTCGGATTGGTGCCAACTCAGTTGTGTTACGGGATGTCCCGGCTCATTCAACAGTGATCGGTATTCCCGGCACCGTTGTGGGAACGACGGAGTCACTGATTCAGGATGGTAAAATCAATCTTGACCACCACCTGATGCCAAACCCTGTGGCTGAGGCGATAAAGCATGTTCTGCAACTTGTGGATGATGTGAACGCAAGGGTTGATACGTTCCACCCGGACGCCACCGGTAAGGAGTCGAAAGCTGACACCCAGCTTTCGGAAGACATGAAGAAAGAGCATGAAAAGCTTGATCGTTTTCTTGGCGGCGGTGGTATCTGACCTCAGCGCCTTAATACTTGACTGAATTAGTATGGTATATAATATCCGGCATTCCTATAAGGTTATAGGTTCTGAATCAGGAGGCTTATATGCGCTTAACCAGCAAAGGTCGCTATGCAGTTTCTGCAATGGTTGACCTGAATAAAAACTGTGAACATGGGCCGGTGACTCTGGCATCAATTTCTGAACGACAGTTTATTTCACTCTCTTATCTGGAGCAGCTTTTCAGAAGGCTCCGTGAGGAGGGTCTGGTTGCATCAGTGCGTGGACCGGGTGGCGGCTATAAGCTGGCCAAGCCGGCCAGCGAGATTGTCGTCACTGAGATCATCACGGCCGTGAATGAATCGATCCGGACAACCCTCTGTGAGGATGCGGATCGTGGTTGTCATCAGGGGAGCCGTTGCGATACCCATCAGCTTTGGAATGCCCTGGGCAGACATATCTATCGCTTTCTGGATACGATCACGCTTGAAGATGTGTGTCAGAAAAACATCTATCTGGATAAGATTGTGCTTGCTCCGGTTGAGAACTACCTGCCGGACGCTGAACCTGTAGTCATGGAAGGAGCCCGTGCAGCGATATCTTGATTATAATGCAACAGCTCCGGTTATTGATGAATCGTTAACTGCCTTCACCGGGGCAGCCAGAACTGCATCTGGTAACCCATCCAGCCTTCACTGGGCGGGAAGGGCGGCGCGCAAGCTTCTGGATGATGCCAGAGACGGTCTGGCTAAACAGCTAAATGTTGAATCCGGTTCTGTTGTGTTTACCTCCGGTGGTACGGAAGCCAACAATATGGCTATCCATGGCTGGCTCTCGAAACAGGAGCCGGGAAAGATTGTTGTTTCAGCCATTGAACACCCTTCGGTGTTGCAGCCTCTCGAATCATGGGCTGAAAAACCCGGTTGGGAAGTGATCTATGTGCGCCCGAACAGGGATGGTGTGATTGATGCAGAAACGTTCTGCTCTCATATTGATGCACAGACGCGACTGGCCTGTCTGATGCTGGTTAATAATGAGACGGGCACCATTCAACCGGTTGAAGACGTTGTCGCACACTGTCGCAATTCTGACGTGGCGACTCTGGTCGATGCCGTGCAGGCATTGGGCAAACTTCCAATTAACCTGTCAAAGCTTGAGGCGGATTTCATCTCCTTCTCAGCCCATAAGATTGGCGGCCCGAAAGGTGTCGGAGCCCTGATCGTCAAACGCGGACGAAAATTGGAACCACTGCTTCAGGGTGGGGGTCAGGAGCGAAAGCGTCGTTCAGGAACCGAGAATGTGCCGGGTGCTGCCGGCTTTGCCGCCGCATTGGGGGTCCTCGGTTTTGAAAGCTGTGCAGCTGTTCGCGACGGGTTCGAAAACAGGCTTGCAAAGGCTCTGCCTGAGGTGGTCTTTTTTGCCCGTGAGGCTGAACGAGTTGGCAACACATCGATGTTCTCGATGCCCGGCCTGGATGGCGAGACGTTGTTGATGCAGCTGGATCTGGCTGGGTTTGCTGTGGCATCAGGATCAGCCTGCTCATCAGGCAAGCGGGATGCTTCTCATGTGCTGTTGGCTATGGGAGTTCCGGATCTGGAATCACGAAGCAGCCTTCGGGTCAGTTTCGGGCCGCAACACTGTTGTGAAGATGCGGATGCCTTGGTTGATGCGTTGGTAAACATTCGTGAACGATTAAAAATGATGGCAGGAGCAGCTTGATTGATGGAAAAGAGCAGGAGCAATGAGATTGCAGAACCCGATATTGAGCTGACACAAGCTGCATGTGAACGTATTCGCAGTGTGTTGAAGGCAGAGGGTAAACAGGCACTTCGCATAAGTCTGAATGAGGCGGGCTGTTCCGGCCTGGAATATGTGCTCGACTGTACTGACCTTCCGGTTGAGGGGGATATGGTTGCCGAGCATGATGGTTTCCAGCTCTTCGTTGATTCGGACGCCTATCAGAAGGCTTTGATCGGGCTGAAAATCGACTTTCAGCAGGATATGCTCTCTTCCGCCTTTGTTTTTCATAATCCGAACAAGCAGGGAGAGTGCGGCTGCGGCGCTTCCTTTACACTCTGATTTCCGTACCGGTTAAATACGCTTTTCTTCTGTCACTTTGATATTTCACATTGTAAGCTTGAAGCGCGCTGGATAACTTCCGGTTCCTAAGCCAATGATTAATAAGAGGGGAATATTGATGTCCTATCTACTGCTTTCTATCTCCGGCCATGACCGTGCGGGAATCGTTCGGGATGTGTCAGAAGCCCTGCTTCATATCAATGCCAACATCGAAGATTCGTCGATGACCGCACTTCGTGGGCGCTTTACCATGATGTTGATCGTGAAGCTTGCTAGTGGTGATGGTCTTGGTGCCGTGAAGGCTGCGCTGGCAGAACTGGAGCAGCGAACCGGACTCACGGTCCAGTCCCAACTTATTAGTGCCGAAGAGGCGATGGTTGTACCCCAGGAGCCGGACTGCGTAGTGACAGTGACAGGTGCAGATAAGCCCGGAATCGTTTATGAGGTCACGGATGTACTGGCTGCAAATGGGGTCTCCATTGTCGATGTGTCCACCCGTTCGCGTGAAACCGATGATCGGGGTGATATCTATATGATGGCGTTGGAGGCTTTTTCCGATGCTAAGGCTGAATCATTGCGTGCACCACTGGAAGCAGTAGCAGACAGGCTTGGCATTGATGTTGAGGTCCACATTCTTGATGGGGCTGTCATTTAGGCTTCACTCCTTACTTTAACCGATGCGTTCAATTCTAACCCAGCCGGATCCCCGGCTGCGTGAAATCTCTAAAACGGTGACGAAGTTCGATTCGGTGCTTGAAACGCTCTCTATGGAGCTGGAGACGCTGATGATTGCCGGTCCCGGGGGAGTGGGGATCGCAGCCCCTCAAATCGGTGAGTTTCAACGCGTTGTGATTGTCGATTGCAGGCGGTCAATGCGCCCATGCAAAAATCACGGACTGCTTCGAATGGTGAATCCGAAAGTGACCGATGAATCAGGAAATGTATTGGGGCGAGAAGGTTGTCTCTCTGTGCCGGACTGGGTTGGTGTGGTTCCTCGGGCAAAAAATATCCAGGTCAGCTATCAGGATATGGAAGGGCATAGCTGCAACATTGAGAGTAGTGGTTTTGAGGCCCGTGTCATTCAGCATGAGATTGATCACCTGGACGGTGTTCTTTTTACCGACAGGGTTGTGTCAACCAAGGATCTGGTGCGGCGTCTGCAGGCGGGGGGCTAACTTACGTTGTCGGTTTTATCTGCCATTCCGGTAATCATTGTCATGAGTTTTGTACGCTGTTTCTGGGCATGTTTGATAAGCTTCTCTTTAAAGGGGGGGTAGGCCTCAACAACGTTTGTAAAGCTGGAGAGGGGAATATGGGCCATCAGCGTCTCCGAGAGAGCCATAATATCCGCCGGACAGCTTGCCTTGCGAAGAGCTGAGGTGTCGCCGACCAATTCGCCGGGCTGAATTTTTCCGATAGGTTGATATTTATTGTTTTTATCATTCAGCATAAATGCCACATCACCCCGGATCACCATATCAACAGCATCAACCTCCTGCCCTGCCCGGCGTATCACTGTGTCGGGTTTGTAGCGTTCGATTTTTGTCATTCCAGCCATAAATTTACGCATATCCAGCGGGATATTCTGTAGAAGTTCATGGGAGGAGAGCAGACTGGTCATCTCCCGGAAGTTTGCTTTCTCTTCGAGAAGACTCTCAGCTTCCGGGTGTTCAACCAGGTAGGTAAGCAGCTTTTTGCGAGGAAGTTCAACAATGGTTGAATCCTTGTTGGCAATAATGTCGGCATTTCGGATTCCGGGATTCAGAAAGCAGACCTCACCCACAACATCATTCGCTCCGATCAGATTATGCAGGATAACCCTGCCATTATTACCGGGGACAAAGACAGCAATTTCACCATCAATGACCAGCGTCAATGTATCTCCCTTGTCACCGGCACGGTAGAGGTAGCCACCTTCTTTGATGCGTTTTTGATAAAGCCTGATCCAGATTGACCCAAACGCCTTGCGAAGCATTTCACCAAGCTCGGTGCTCCCTTGCTGCTCAGCCTCGAGCTTTGTTACACGACCAATCTGAGGGAACTCTTTTAACAGGACTGCAGCCTTGCCCGGTGAGTGTTTGCTAAGCAAAACATGAAGGCGTCTCAGGGCATTGGCCGCCGTTGTGTCTTTGCCGTCTTTGATAAGAAGCTCCGCATAGCGGCGGAGATAATCTTCATTCTCCGGATAGATGGTGACCAGGTCGGCATAGACTTTCATGTCCTGTTCCTGCTTGTCGTCGGTAGCAGGAGTGTCAGGACTCATCTTGGCGGGCTTCCTTTTCAGGGCTCTCTTTAAGCATTGAGAGCTGCTCTCTGTACATACAGCGTTCAACCATCAGGCTTGCCTGTTCTTGAAGATCGACTTCTCTTGGAGGCACTTCATTGCCCTGACTGTCGTGGGTAATGAGTATTTGAGGCCGAAGCGGGCGAAGCGGGCGGACTCGAACAACCAGAGCGACATCACCGGAGTTGAGTTGTACATAGGTTCCGACTGGGTAGAGGGAGATAGACTCAATAAGTGCCTTGAGCATAATCGGGTCGAACGCCTTTTTATGGTGGTTGACCAGCTCCCGGATAGCATCGCGAGGGAGGAGGCGGCGCCTGTAAGGTCTGTAGTGAATCAACGATTCAAACATGGATAACAGGCCGATCATGCGGGCGCTGTATGTAATATCAGATTCGGAAAGCGCTTGTGGCCCGCTGCCATCATAACGCTCCTGTGCCTGACTAGCAGCGTGAAGTATGACGGTGTCGGCTATGTTGCAGTGTATCAGATATTCGTGTGCTTTTTTCGAAGCTGTGCGGATTTCATTCAGCTCCTCTTCTGTGAGGAGCTCTTTTTTATTGCGGATTTCTGAGGGGATCTGTGCCATTCCAATATGGTGAATCATGGCTGCCAGGGTATGGAGACGCAGCTGATCCATATCAAGCTTTAGCCGACATCCCATTTTAATGGCGTAGAGCATCATCATAATTGATTTCCGGATCAGGCCGCCAAGATCTGGATCGATTTTTCCGACCTGTTTGATCTGTTTGGATATTTCAAGCTCCAGCTGATCAGTGACGACATTACCTTTCTTGGCAATCTCTTTCAGAATAACATTCAGATGGGTTGATATCGGTTCTATACTTGCCGGAGTATCTGAACGGGCAGCCCCAAAAAATTCAGCAACCAGCTGTGCACAACGGGTGAGCCAGCGAGCTGTTTCAGCGCCATCTGTTTTTTCAGGCTTGATTATTTGGCCATCCTGGGCAACGAAAGTCCCAGTGGAGAGGTTGCCATCCTCATCAACATAGAACGTCCCGGTCGAGAGATGACCATTGCTGTCAATATGTGCCTCAATCGTATCTCCTGCCAGAAGATCAATGTTGGCGAAAGGCTTGTCGTTAACGGGGCTCGTGTCAGCCGGAGTTGTGGATTCATCCTCTAGCATTGACTCAAGCGATTTGTGTTCCACCTTCTCTTCGGTTGAGGTTGAAGGTGTGGCAGAGAATGCTTCGGGTTTGCTGCCCTTGTTTTGATGTTCGCGTAGTAGATCAATGTATTTTGCCATATCAGGAAGGATACCTCGCTATGGTTGTAGCTACCAGATTACTATCAAGAAGCGTTTTGGATTCTCTCTTACCAACCAGTAAACAGCGATCAATAAGATGATTGATTTTTCGGGGCACTCCATCGGCCTCCCGGTAGATGGCCGCGATTGCCTGGCGGGTAAGAATGGGGCGTGTGCACCCTGCTTCGCGAAGCCGGAAAAGGATGTAGTGCATGGTAGTTTCAAGATCGAAGTGGCTCAGGTTCAGGTTCAGTGCGACGCGCTGCTTAAGCTGTGGTAGCTGGGCAATTTTATCTTTCAGCTCCGGCTGTCCGATAAGCAGAAGTGATACAAGAAAGCTATTGCCTAGCTGGAAATTCAGCAGCAGTCGCAACTCCTCGAGGGTGTCTATTGAGGGGATGCTTTGGGCCTCATCAATGCAGATAAGTGTACCTCGCCCTGTCGCTGCATTCTTTGTAAGGTGATTCTGAAGCGCTTTTAGAATGCTGTTTTTGTCCTGCTTCGGCACATCCAGTCCGAGCTGCTGGCTCACCTCATAGAGCATTTCGGTGGGTGAGAGCATGGAGTAGGTGATCAGGGCGACATCAAAATGGTTTTCCGGAAGGCTCAGAAGAATCCTCTGGGTGACTGTAGATTTTCCACACCCGATTTCACCTGTTAGAACAATGGCACCTTTACGCCGGATGATGGCATCACTGAGATCCTCACAAAGGATCTTGTGAGTCTTGGATTCAAAGTAATAGCGGGGATTGGGAACGTTTTCGAAAGGGAAATCGTTTAACCCCCAGTGCTCAAGATACATTATATAACCTTCTACTCCATCATAGGCTAACTGTTTGGTGCTATGGACTTTATGTGATATGTATCACACATATGTGATAGGCATCCATAATTGCGTGATATGTATCACATAATTGCAGACACTATAACATGAAAAGGATAAAGGCCATATGGCAATTTTCCATGTGTTATTAATAGGAAAGCACACATTACTTAACGTGTTGCTTAGTTTAAATCCTGTAAATTCTTGACAAACAAGAGGTTGTATAGTCTATTGCCTTCCTATATGAATGCTTTCACCCATAACAAGGCTCTTTTTGTGGCTGGCATCCTTCTTCTGGCGCTATCTGCCTGTCGCAGTACGGTGCCGCAGCCTACCATGTCTCTGCAAAATACCAGATCTCCGCTGCCTGCATTCAGCATGCATAATATTGGCCCTCAACGTCAGTTTAAGTCGCGCGCTATTCGCTTTGTTGACCTGAATCAGGATGGCCACAGTGATCTTCTTATTGGTGGCCGTGATTCGGTTGATGGTTTCTATGTGGAGTGGGGAGATGGTGCAGGACACTGGCGAATGCAGTCAGGACCATCCACCAACATGCAGCCTCGTTCATTTGCTGTGGCGGATGTGGATGCAGACTCAACACTTGAGATTCTGATTGGTGGTGAGGGAGACCAGAAGGGCCTGCAGGTGTGGAGTTTTGATGCTGGCTCCGGAAGCTGGAAGCTCCACTCCTCACCCATCGACGGCGGCATCTACCATTCGGTGAAATTTTCTGATGTAAACCGTGATGGCTGGCCGGATATCATTGCAGCACGCACGGATAGTGAGAGTGATGGCGGAATCTACGTACTGTTAAACAATGGTCGGGGTGGCTGGCAGGCAGGTATGGGGCCTATGGTTGCCGGAGCGTTTACCGACCTGGCCATTGCCGATATGAACGGAGACGGAAATCCTGATATTGTCGCTTCAAGGCGTGGCGGTTTGGGAGCCCAGATTGATGAGCGCGACGACTACTGGCGGCAAGTGGGGGGCGTTCAGGTCTGGTATGGAGATGGCACCGGCAGATGGGAACCGGAGGTGCTCTCAGCCGATGCAGATACCGAATCGGTTACGGTTGCCGATGTGAATGGCGATGGCAGGCTCGATATTGTTGCAGGACTCTATCAGCAAGGAATACGCCTCTGGCTTGGCGGTAAGAGCTGGAAAAAGCTGAGTATTGTTCAGGAAGGAACGTGGTCCGATCTTGAAGTCGGTGATCTGGACGGTGATGGCAGACGTGAACTTGTAGCCACTTCGAGTGATGGTCGTGGTATTGCCGTCTGGGGTTGGCGTTCAGGCTATATTCCCGACCATGTTTCCGACAGTATTTCCAACTATTTTACCAGAAGAACAAAAACGGTCCCGGATTATGGCGTATATTTTTCGTTGGATTTGGGCGATGTCTATAATCAGGGGCAGCTCGATATTGCAGCGGTCAGGGCAGATGGTGGCTCAGAGGTGTGGTCCGGGCTGAAAGCAATGCCAGCACCCAAACGCGAATTCAGAGGAAAGGCTATGGGAGAAAAGCTCTCTGTTTTCTTTGATTCCGGCTTAGCAACAATCAATGAAGCATCACAGCAGTCGGTAGATGCATGGCTCTCCAAGTTTGACGTTCCTCTGTCAAAAATTCGTTTCGAGATAGAGGGGCGGGCCGATATCAGACCGATCCACTCGGATCTCTACCCTAACAATGCAGCCCTTTCGCAAGCTCGTGCCGAGTCGATAGCCGCGTGGCTGGAATCCAAAGGTGCGAGAAAAGAAGCTGTCATCATTGAAGCTGTTGGCGATACTGATCCGCTTCCGGAGGGGAGTGAGCCGCTTGCATTGCAACAAAATCGGAGGGTGTTTATTCAGGCCTATGCGATTGATTCGGTACGCCTGCCGGAAGTGACGAGCAGCAAGGTTCGTGATCTCTACCATATTGATGAAAACAGAGTGTTTAAGGTGATTGATGATATTCCTGACTATAAAATCGGGCCGGGAGATGAACTCTCTTTGACATTCTGGCAGGGTGGAAAAAGCGAAGAGCATAAGGTGACAGTTCAGGGGAATGGTACTGTTTCGTTGCCGTATCAGGAGGCATTGAAGGTCTCCGGCTTAACGCCAGGCGAGGTGGATAGCTATGTCACAACGCTTCTTGCACGTTATGAAAGACGACCTCGTGTAGATGTGCGGGTGCTGAAAGCAAAAAGTAAAACCGTCAATATTTTTGGCGAGGTGCAGAGTTTGACACGGCAGCCGACCGGCCCTGGCAGATATTATATGTCAGGCAAGGAGAGTCTGGTTGATTTCCTTTCCCGTGCTGGCGGCCCAGGTAAGGATGCCGACCTGTCGAAGGTTCAGATTACCCGTAATGGAAAGACGATTACCTTGAATCTGGAACGTGCGATCAAGCAGGGAGACTGGACGGAGAATGCCATTGTAGATCATGGTGACACCATCTTTGTTCCTTCTCTGGCACAGTCCAAGCGCAGGGTCTATGTGTTGGGTGAGGTGGGCACGCCGGGAATTATCGAGTTTAGCGGTGAGATAAACTTTTTGGATGCTGTGTCGAAAAGTGGCGGTTTGGGTAAAAATGCATATCTGCCTGATATTCGTGTGATTCGACCTGATCGTGATGCGCCACAAATTCTCGCCGTTGATTTTGAACGTTTCATGGAGAGGGGTGATTTAACCCAGAATCTTGCTCTGAAGGATAAGGACATATTGATTATTCCAAGACGCCCAATTGCAAACTGGAATCTGTATGTTCAAGAGATCATGCCATCGCTTCAACTTTTACTTCAACCGGTCAATGCTGCATCACAAGTGCTGTCATTGCAGGTTCTCTCGAGGTCGTTGTAGTTATGGCGCAGGCTGCTACCGGAAACACCACTTACGAACTTAATCTGGAGGAGTACTGGCAGGTCATCCTTCGCCGCAGATTCATTATTCTCTTCTGTGCAATGTCAATGGGAGTCTTTAGCTGGATCTTTACCTGGCTCAACCAGCCGCCACCGCTTTATAGCTCCAGCGCTTCGGTGAAAATTGAACCGGCTGCCAATATGGCAGATACTCTATTGCGTGGTGGCAGTTATCGCCCAACTGATGATATGAGCACACAGCTTGCTCTTATTCAGTCATACGCT
>Ga0316187_10004590_pt1 | contig 11964 bp, 9 predicted proteins | sample CroRivburrow1_MG_FD_204927 | JGI IMG/M metagenome (GOLD analysis project Ga0316187, IMG submission 204927) | Coastal sediment microbial communities from Maine, United States - Cross River worm burrow 1 | ecosystem: Environmental > Aquatic > Marine > Coastal > Sediment | place: USA: Maine...
AAGCGCCGATGCCTTCTATCGAGTCGTCTTCTAGCATGTTCTCTACCATGATTTCGGAAACGTAGTCGTAAGCGTCGTTCAGATTCATTTCGAGCTGGTTATAAAAACCTTCTATGCCGACTTTTACGGAGTAGCTCGGCTTGCTTGCAAGCTTCGAAGCCCATTCATCCACGGATGCATCCAGGTCGGCGTCCGGGACGACTTTGTTGATCAGGCCGAATTGTTCGGCACGAATTGCGCTCACCGGCTCGCCGAGCAACAACATCTCCATGGATTGCTTGCGGGAAACATTGCGGCTCAAACCCACCATCGGCGTCGAACAAAACAATCCGAGGTGTACACCCGGTGTCGCGAAAGTCGCTGACTCGCCCGCGATGGCCAGGTCACAACTTGCAACGAGCTGGCATCCTGCGGCAGTCGCAATACCGTGCACCCTGGCGATAACGGGCTTGGGGCAGCGGACAATTTTGCGCATCATTTGCGAACTCTGTTGCATTGTCTCGCGAAAAAACGCCGCACCATTGTCGTCGTCGCTACGATGCTCAGTCAATTCTTTCAGATCATGACCGGAACAAAACGCCGGACCGCTTCCCCGGATTACGATGACATTCACATTGTCTGCTGAACACGCATCGTCAAGCGCGTCGCTGAGTTCTGACAGCATCGCCCGCGACAGGCTGTTACGTTGCTCGCCGCGATTTAGCGTCAACGTCAGGCACCCGTCGATGCAATCGTCCATTTCCTGCAGTAACATTGCGCTCACCATTCTTCAAACATCCTAATAGCGAATTGACTCTTCAAGTATTACCCGGCGACCGTCTTTCACGGTCGTCAGGATCGACTCATCAACACCCTTGTGATCATCAGGTCCGAATGTCAGGTGATACCCGAAAACTCCTGGTGGTCGGACATCGACTCCAGACCACTGCACAGTGCATCCGGATCCAGACCTCGTCTGGCATGTTGCAGCGTGATAAATATTTATTATTGGACTGTCAGCAGTTTGCCTGGCCCTCTTCCGGGTGCGGAAACAGATCCGACTCATCCTCCCCCTCCCGCGGTGTCAGGCACGCAAAATCTTTCTCGACCAGAATTTTCAATTCGCTGCCGTCGTCTATCGTCTGAATTGCTTCAATGGAAACCTGCTCCGAGTCGGCCCATTGCACGACCGTGGTTTCGGGTAGCCGAATGGACATTTCACCATTGTTGAATTGCGCTGCAGAGTCGACGCACGCCGGCGAGCTTTCCAGGCAATAGATCAACCGCGAGCCCGCGGCGAATACCAATTTGCCTCCGACGATGCCGTCAGTGCGGAGCCTCGCTACCTCGGATTGCGTCAGCCTCAGTCGAATCGAATTATCGCGTATACGAAGTTTCATAATTCACAATTTCCAGATGTGTCCGAACACGCCTGATTTAACCACGGATACCGCCGGACAGTCGCTCTCGTTGACCGATATCAAGGCTGTGGTGCCGTTAATGACTGCAGCAATGCCGCTATATCCGGGTCACCTGGAAATTCTCGCATGGCTGCGCGCAGCAACTCGACGGCAGCTTCAGGCTGGCCCAGCGAATTGAGTGCAACGGCATAGACGTAGACGTAACGACTGTTATCGGGCTGCAATACTGCGGCCTGCCGCAACTCGGCCAGTGCTTCCTCGTGCTTCCCCGAGCGAACCAGCAACAGTCCAAGTGCGTGATGCAGCGTCGCATCGTTCGGTTCCAGTTCCAGCCCGTCCCGTAACAGCACCTCTGCTTTATCATCGCGCTGCATGCTTCGATACAGGTCTGCCAGATTGGCACGGGCGCTGGTTAAACGCGGTTCGCGGATCAGGGCGTGTTGATAATAATTTTCCGACTGCACCAAATCGCCGCGGTTTCGAAACTGGTTTGCGATATTGCCGAGCGACTCTGGCCGTTCGGCGATCGCGAGTTGTGCGCCCAGGTATTCTCGCTCCGCCCTTTCGAATGCAGGCCTCAATGGCGCATCAAGACTCTGCCGGACGGGCGAGATGATCTCCGCGGCAGCTAATCTCACTGCGCGAATGGGATCTTTGAGCAGCGGGGCTGCCAGAGATGCATGTGCCTCTGGACGTAATGCTGGCAGCGCCCTTAGTGCACCCAGTCGAACCAGAGGATCGGCATTTGAAAGTGCCTGTTGAATGACGCCAGCCTGCTCACGTGACAACGGGGCTCGCAGCAAGGTCAATGCCGTGGCACGCACGATGCCGGATACCTCATTATTAGAAATGACCGTAACCAGGCCGTCGTTAGCACCGACGGCACCACTTCTAGCGTCGTGAATAGCAAGCGCGAAATGTCCGGGGTCTGGCTCGCCGAACCATTCTGCTGTTGCAGCGATCGCCCAATCAACGTCCTTATCGGTATGACAATCATTGCAGGCATTCGGCGCGCCGGTTGCCAGCGTGAGGTCCGGCCTGGGAATGCGGAAGCTGTGATCCCGGCGACCGTCCACCACCATGAAATTGCGGGATACCATGTGGCAGTCAACGCACTCGACGGTATCGGGCGCATGTCGGTGATGGGATTCCGTCGCGAACGTCGTCGGCAAATGACAGGTGCTGCAAATATTACTCACGGCCCCTGCGGCACGGAGCGTCGCCGAGTGCGGATCATGGCAGTCCGTGCAGGTAACGCCCGCCCGGTACATTCTGCTCTGAACGAATGAGCCGTAAACATAGACTTCTTCGCTGATCTGGCCGTCAGCAAAATAAAGCCGGTCCTCCAGCAATGCGAGTATGTGCGTGTCGAGCAATGGCTTGCCAAACTCATAGTCGGCGGTCGCAATACCACGCCTCGAATGACAACGACCACACGCCTCCGGCTGCAACGATGGCGACATCCTCGCAGGCGTGCGCGCTGCAATGCCGGAGCCTTCATTCATGATCCAGACGGCATCACCGTGATCGTCAAGATCCGCAGGTAGGCCACTGCCACGATCCCACTCGCCGGACCCCGCAATCGTCACATGATTGGATGCCGGTCCATGACAGGCTTCACAGGACACATTGATTTCGCTCCAGGTCGTGTCGAAGCTGTCTGCCTTGAGGTCGTAATCTTTTTGCAGGTTGGTGGAATGGCATTCGGCGCACATGTAATTCCAGTTCTGCTCGCGGCCGGTCCAATGCAACATATCTGTGTGCGGTATAGGTTCGTCCGGATACAAATGGAACCAGCGCTTTTCTACCGTATCCCAGGCAATGGGCAATGTTTGCAGGCGCCCATCCTCGAACTCGATCAGGTATTGCTGCAAGGGCGTGACACCAAACGCGTAGGAAATCTCGAATTCCTGGAGCTCGCCGCTGGCGTTGTCTGTCTCCACCCAGTGAGCGCCGTCCTGCATGAAAAAGCGGCTCCTGACGCCGTCTTTTTCGAATGTTGCGTCCTGGAAGTCGCCGAGCACGGTTTGTGCGTTGGCGTGTTGCATGGCGAGATCGTGATGGGATCCGCGCCAAGCCGTCAACTCTTCAGAGTGGCAGTCGGCGCAGGCTTCTTTGCCAACATAGGTCGCTGGTGGCAGCGCTTTTCGGACGACATCGGGCGCGTTGTCGCTCGCCTGTTCGCTGCAAGCGGACACAAACAGGAATGCGCTCAGAAGCGCAACCCGGATTTTGAACTCAGACATAATCAGGCGGGGTGGTTACCGCCTGCAAGCATGAAATAGGTCTGATGACCTACTCAGCCATCACACTTTCTGCCTGCGGCCCTTTTTCACCCTGGGTAACTTCCATGGTGACTCTCTGGCCTTCTTTCAGGGTTTTGAAACCCTCCATCTGAATCGCAGAATGATGTACAAAAACGTCCTGCGCCCCCTCTTGCTCAATGAAACCAAAACCTTTGGAATCGTTGAACCATTTGACGGTCCCGCTTACTCGTTCGCCTGACATAACTACCTCTTAAAAATATCCCCCAGCCTGAGCCGGCGTTTGTTCTGCTAGCGATATTTGCGTAGCGCCGTCAGTTTACCCACAAATTCGTGCAGAGGCCCGTATTTTTGCTCAGGAATCCCGGAATGCCAGCATGGAAGGCTTCAATTCAGTGACTTTGCCGCAGCCCATCAGGCGCATATCCCGCTCGATTTCGTCCCGGATCAGCGTCATTGCCCGGGTCACGCCGCGACTACCGGCACCCGCGAGCGCATATAAGTACATTCGTCCGCCCGAACAGGCGGTCGCACCGGCCGCCAGTGCTTTCAATACATGGGTACCACGACGCACGCCGCCATCGAGAATAATTTCGATCTGGCCACCCACCGCATCCGCTATCGCCGGCAACGCGTCAAAAGGCGACACCGACCCATCGAGTTGTCGGCCGCCATGATTGGAAATCATGATCGCGCTGGCACCGATTTCCACGCAACGCTTCGCATCATCAACCGACACCACGCCTTTGACCGCGAACGGACCACCCCACTCCTCAACCAGTTTTGCCGCATCGTCCCAGTTGATGGACATTTTCATTTGATCGTTGATGTAGTCCACCACCGACGATGCAACGCTCGATCCCTGGGCGATGTAGCGCGAGACATTGGGCAGGTCGAAGCCCTTCCTGAACAGGTAGTTCAGCGTCCAGGTCGGGTGAGTTGCGAAACTCATCAGGCTCTTTACCGTTAATTTAGGCGGCGTCGTCATGCCGGTCAGATAGTCACGTTCGCGATTGCCGGCAACGATGGTGTCCACTGTAAGGGCCATTGCGCCGAAATTCGCATCCTTGCATCGCTGTACCAGGTCAGACGTCAATGCCGGATCATTGTGGATGTAGATCTGGAACAGCTTCGAGGCATTCGTTCTGGCACCCATTTCCTCGATACTTCGCGTGCCAATAGTCGAGATTCCAAACATTGTGCCCAGCTGTTCTGATGCGTTGGCAAGCGCCCATTCACCCTCGTGGTGAAACAGGCGCTGCATTGCGGTTGGCGAAAAGAATAGCGGCATGTCGAGCTTCTGCCCAAGCACCTCGGTACTGAGGTCTATCTGGTCAACGCCCGCCAGGACGTTCGGTACGAGATCGCAGGTATCGAATGCGGACGTATTCCGGGCAAGCGTGATCTCATCATCCGAGCCACCATCAATGTAGTGAAATAGCGGTGCCGGCAATCGCTGTTTCGCCAACCGTCGAAAATCGTCGGTTCGGTAACAATTCTTCAGTCGCACGTGCGTCCCCTTTGCTGGTTATTTGTCTGCAGGGCAATGGGGCCTATTCTACAACCTTTGTGGCTGTTCTGTTCCGATCGGCTCCTGTTACTATTGCCGCGAATTCGAATTGCGAGACAGCCACTGATGACAGAAAGCTCGATGAATAAGAACAAGACCGTGGCCACATGGCTACTCATATGTTGTGCGCTGGTGTTTGCCATGGTGGTGCTGGGCGGCGTCACCCGCCTGACAGGGTCCGGGCTCTCCATGGTCGACTGGAAACCGGTGACGGGAATACTGCCGCCCATGGGAGAAGAAGCCTGGCTTGAAGAATTCGCTCAGTACCAGGAGTCGCCTGAATTTCAGAAAGTAAATTCCGGTATGGATGTTCACGGTTTCAAGAAGATCTTCTGGCTTGAGTATTTGCATCGGCTGCTTGGCAGAACGATCGGTATCATCTTCCTGTTTCCGTTCTTATATTTTCTTGCGCGCGGTTACATAAAGAAAAACGAAACGCCTAAATATGCGCTCATGTTTATCCTGGGGGGGTTGCAGGGATTGCTGGGCTGGTACATGGTCAAGAGTGGCCTGGTGCATGACCCGCATGTCAGTCAATATCGCCTCACCGCACACCTGATCGCAGCTTTCCTCGTCTACAGTTATATGTTCTGGGTCGCGATGTCGCTGCTGTATCCGGGCAAGGGCAAGAAACATGAGTGGTATGGGAAAACTCTCGCACTAACGGCCTTGATTGTTACAACGGTGATTTCCGGCGGATTTGTAGCCGGGCTAAAAGCCGGCAAGATTTACAACACGTTTCCGATGATGGGCGACTACTGGATTCCGCCTGGCATCGCATCGATGCAGCCGTTCTGGTTGAACCTGTTCGAAAATACCACCACCGTCCAGTTCGATCATCGCATCCTTGCCATCACGACATTTTTCATGATCGTTTGGTTCTGGTTTCGAATTCGATCGACTGAATTGCCGCGTCGAGCTTCCGTTGCTGTGAATGCGTTGCTGCACACCGCCACCTTGCAGGTCGTGCTGGGCATATCGACGCTGCTGATGGCAGTGCCAATCTTTCTCGGATCCGTCCATCAGGCTGTCGCGATGCTCTTGTTTACGGTTGCTTTGTTCCTGCTGCACAGCCTGAGAAGTAAATAGGGCTCGGATCCCTTCATTACTGCAGGTATTTGCTGAACCACGCTATGTAGCGTTCGTATAAATCTTTCTCGTATGACGGGACTTCGAACTGGTGTCCCTGGTCCGGGTAAACAACCAGTTCGGTCGGCACGCCTTGCCGCTTTAGCGCGATATACAACTGTTCCGAATTGTGGATCGGCACATTCCAGTCCAGCTCGCCACCGACGACAAGTGTTGGTGTTGTGACCTTGTCCAGTTTGAAGAACGGCGAAATTCGATTCCAGTTGTCGCGATTCTCTTCCAGCCACGGCAGGCCAAGTTCTTCCTCCCACCAGCGCTGGTATTGATCGTGGCCATAGTTGGCCATGTACAGCGTTGCGCTCGCACCGGTTATCGCCGCCTTGAATCGATCGGTATTGGTAATGATATGGTTGGTCAGCATGCCACCGTATGACCATCCGAACACGCCCATGCGATCGGCATCGACCCAACCCTGGTTTATGGCGTGATCCATTGCCGCAACCACGTCTTCGTAGTCGACGCCGCCCCAGTCCTGGTAGATCGCGGTCGAAAAAGCCTGTCCGTAACCCCATGAGCCACGTGGATTCGGCATGACGACGACATAGCCGGCTGACGCCAGCAACTGTGCTTCGAAATCGAAACGATGGTCGTACTGTGCCTGCGGCCCGCCATGGATCATCAGGAGGCCCGGGTATTTCCGGCCTTTTTTGTAGCCAGGCGGAAAGGTGACGAAACTGTCCAGCGCCGTGCCGTCCGCACTCGCGTAAGAAAACTTTCGCATGACGCCCGTCGTAACAGCGTCCATTACGTCCTGGTTAATCGTGCTCAGCGCGGACAAAGCACCATCGGACAAGGTAAATAGTTCATCCGGCAAATCAGGCCGGGTGATCAACGTAACAATGTCACCATCAACGCTTACATCGAATTCGATAACGGTGTCTTCGCCCTCGACCAGCCGCTCACTGCTGCCATCCACGACACTGACGGCGACCAGGTTTTGCTCGCCTCGCTCTTCCGTAATCACCAGCATGCTTTTGCCATCAGGTGAAAACCGGGGCGTGAACACCTGCATTTCAGCAAGCGACTCAATCAGTCGTGGCTCTCGTGTCTCTATATCTATTGTTGTGAGTTGAGGGATAGCGTAAGCCGGCAGCACGCCCGGATCTGTCGACGTGTATGCGATGGACTGACCAGTCGGATTCCAGGCTGGACTGGCGTCTGCCGTTTCGCTGCTTGTCAGTTTGTCGGGCTCGCCGGCTTCTCCGGTAGCCTCGACCAGCCACAGGTCAGTGTTTCGATTGCCGTCCGGATCATCCGTACGATTGCTGACGAAAACGATTTTCGAACCGTCCGGTGACCAGGCCGGCTCGTCATCGTCATAGTCGCCATGCGTTATTTGCCGGACGTCTCCGGACTTAACGCCAACGATGTGGATATGTGTTCGATGGCGATCGAGATAGCCGACGTAGTCTTCCTTGAACTGCAGGCGGTCGATCACCCAGGGTCTTGGATTGGGTTTCTCTTCCTTATCGAGATCCGCAGGCGATGCGTCTTCGACGACTAACAGAATCTCCTCGCCGTCGGGTGACCACTCGAAAGAGTCGACGCCTTGCGGCAGCTTCGTCAGCTGCTGTGCGTCGCCGCCACGTCGGTCCAGGAGCCATACCTGGTCAGTGTCGTCATTGCGGTCCGAGAGAATGCCGAGGTACTTGCCATCCGGGCTCCATTTCGGGCTGCTCGCCTCACTATCGTCCGACGTCATCCGTACGGGATCGCCCCCTGCAACGGGCATCATCCAGATGACGCTTTTTTCTTCGTCCTTCTCGAGGTCTTTCGAGGTAAGCGCAAAGGCGACGAACTGCCCGTCCGGACTGACGGCGATTTCCGAAATATCCCTGAGCGAGAGATATTGCTCGACACCGAAGCCAGTGAGCGAATCCTTACGTGAGATTAATGAGGACAGAGAAAACACGTCAGGAATTCCTGACACCCGACTTCTGCACAACTTCGGGGATCCTTGCGAGGTTGCCTGCCGCCACGAAGTTGACGCCTGACACGCCCGGAATCGTGGCAATGTCCCTCAGCAATTCCGCACAGGCTTCCACACCCTCCTTCTCAGCATCCGCTGCATTTCTGAGCCTGTCGATCATGGTCTCCGGAACAATGGCACGGCGCCGGGTGCCCCTTAGCCACTCCGCGACGTCCGCGGAACAAATTATCGCCACGCTGACGATGACATTCAGCCGCCGGATCAGTTTCTGCTGAACCAGGAAGTCCATGTAGCGGCGCAAAATACCGGTGTCCAGACACAGTTGCGTGATTACGAGTTGAGCGCCGGCATCTGCTTTAGCCAGCAGCTCCTCCGGATGCCAGTTGGGCTCCGGGTCATGTACCGTGCCAGACGCGCCAATCAGGAATTGCTTGTCAGAACTCAGCATTTCATCTTCGTTCATCTTTCTGGCCGTCGCGATGAGTTCCTTCACGTCCATATCCATGACCGCTTTGGGCCTTGGCTTGTACGAATTCGGCAGCTTGCTGCCAGGCACGAGCATCAAAGCACCCACACCCAGTGTGCGAGCTCCCAGCAGGTCGCCGAGCAATGCTATGCGATTGCGATTGCGGCAACTAAGTTGCACGATCGGGTCAAAGCCATTGGCCAGCAAGATGCTCGCCGCTGCCGACGGTGCCATGTGCGGTCGACCGTATTGATTGTCCGTCAGCAAAATGCCGTCCACACAATCTGAAAGCGTGGCTGCATCATCGACCATCGAGCTGGCAGTCGCGTCAGGCGTCAGCGGTAACTCGGCCGTTACCACGAAATCCTGGCTACCCAGTGCCTTTCTAAACGACATAGTAACTAATCACCGTAAGGAAAAACCTCAAGCCCGTGAATCGCATTTCGAATATCCATCGAGATATTTACAGACCCAACCAACTGGTCCGCATCAAGGTCATACAGACTGATTGTCGACGGCGATGAGCCGCCCGCGACGAAACGGTCACCGACAGAGCACAAGCCGCGCCCGAACCCCTGCCGGGCGATCTTCGAATCGTCAATTCCGGCGAACTCAATCTCTGAGTCCGGGTACCGCCTGATGCCGAACGATTGTTGCTGGCCATCCCGTGCCACGTAGCGAACTGCGTCGCTGGCAGTGTCGTTGAAAATCACGCCATCCCGGAATGGCCTGGCATTGTGCGTTCCGAGTGGCAGGCTACACACTTCAGAGACCTGGTGTTTGCTGTCGATGTGCAACAAGACAGGGGCCCGTAGTCCGCTCACGTAGATCCCCGTACCATCAACGTAAACATTGTTGATGTGCAAGTTGTTCATTGCTCGAGGCCCGGCATCAGTTCCCGGATTGAATGTCAGTCCGCTCCACCCTGCTTGCTGCAACAGGTTTATGCCCCAGACGAATGCTTTCTTTTCGATATCAAAAACCAGCAGACTGTCAAAGCCCGTTGATGTAAGAAAAATGAGCCGGTCCTTGCGAACGATCTCATGGCAGTGCTTCATGTATCGATTGCGATAGGATGATCGAATCCTGAAATTTCGGTCATAGCAGAATAACTCGTCGCTCGCGGCCACGTAGATGTCATCGCCGTCGATGGCGATGCCGCGCAAACCCCGGTCGGCTCCGCGACCTTCGAAATCGATTTCACTGGTATTCCAGTCGACATGTTGCTCTGCCACCTGCTTTTCAAAATCAAGCGTGAAAATACCGCCATGGCTTTCGCCTTGCTGGCTGCCTCGCACGACGGAGGTTGCAATTAATTTGGGAAGATTGTTCATGTCAGTACAATTTCCAATCTGAATCGTGCACCACCGCTTTTCTAACGTCGTTATCGGTGTCAACCGACAACACGGTGCCCCGATCAGCGGACGCCGAGTTAATGATCGCGAATGCCAGGTTTGCATTCATTGACGGCGACCAGGCCAGGCTGGTCACGATTCCCGTTACTTGACCGTTGGCGTCCTGCACACGCCATTCAGAACGCGGTGAGTTCAATGCGGCCCCATCAACAACAAGATTGACCAGTCTTTTTTCAGGACCGCTTTTCTCGACTTTCTTAAGTGCCTCGATGCTCATGCACTCCGCTTCTTTGTTCAGCGAAATGAACGACTCAAGCCCTGACTCAAACGGGTTGCTGTCGATCGTCATGTCACTGCCATACGACTTCAATCCTTTTTCAAGGCGATCGATGACATTGGGACCGCCCGACCGAACGTTGTACTTTTGCCCTGCACTCCAGAATGTGTCCCACAGGTCCAGCCCTTTTCGATGGTCTTGCAGGTAAACCTCGAAACCGCCTTGTCCACTCCAGCCCGAACGAGCCAGTACGACATCGGTTCCGGCAATTTCGACATTGATGAAGCGAAAGAAACGAATATCCCGTGCCCGCTCACCGATGACGTCACTCATCAGATCGTCAGCCTTCGGCCCCTGGATCGCCAGCGGACTGACATCCGGCTCGAAGACACGAACATTGAAGCCGCGGCCATACACGATCCCTTTCACCCATAACAGGACATCGGAATCGGCAATCGACAGCCAGAATCGATCATCCGCGAGCCGCAAAATAACCGGATCATTTATGATGCCGCCGTGTTCGTCGCAAAGCGGCGCGTACATGCATTGCCCGATCTCGCAGCTGGAAATGTCACGAGGTGTTATCAGTTCGACCAACCTGAGTGCATCCGGACCACTAACTTCGACTTGCCGCTCACAAGCGACGTCCCAGATCTGTACATGGTTGCACAAGTGTTCGTAGTCTGATGCGGAATCATTGAATACCAGCGGCAACGTCATTTTGTTATACAGCGAAAATGCTTTCACGCCCTGTTCGATTACCCGCGCCTCATATGGAGACGCTCGCAATCGACGTGACAGGATCATCGGCACTACTGACGCATTCGGTTTCATGGTTGCCTATGATACACACGCCGGCCTATGTCACAATGCAGCATCATTTTATGAGTCCACCAATCGCGACATGAGCGTCACCTTCGAGCATGTAAGCAAGCGATACGAGCCGGACACAATGGCTGTGAATGACATTTCATTCACAGCGGCCAACGGCGAACTGGTGGTACTGGTCGGCGAATCCGGCTGCGGCAAAACCACAACACTCAAACTGGTCAATCGTCTGATCGAACCGACATCAGGCCACATACGTATAGACGGTAAAGATGTGGCCACCGTTGATACGGTTACGCTGCGGCGATCCACGGGCTACGTTTTCCAGAGCGTCGGCCTCTTCCCGCACATGACCATCGGCGAAAATATCGGCATCACTCCGACGCTTCTTGGCTGGGAGGCCAACCGCATTGCGGCCCGGGTCGAATACCTGCTTGACCTTGTAAGACTTCCTTCGGCGCAATTCATAAACCGGGTGCCGGACGAGTTATCGGGCGGCCAGGCGCAGCGGGTCGGCTTCGCCCGGGCATTGGCCGCCGAACCATCGGTCTTGTTACTGGACGAAGCGTTCGGCGCGCTCGACCCTTTAACCCGCGACAGCCTGCGTGAAGATTTTCGCTCAATTCACAACAAGCTGGCACTCACCTCGATTCTGGTGACGCACGACATGACGGAAGCACTACTGCTTGCTGACCGCATTGTCGTTATCCGCGCCGGTAGAATCG
>Ga0316187_10004591_pt1 | contig 11963 bp, 10 predicted proteins | sample CroRivburrow1_MG_FD_204927 | JGI IMG/M metagenome (GOLD analysis project Ga0316187, IMG submission 204927) | Coastal sediment microbial communities from Maine, United States - Cross River worm burrow 1 | ecosystem: Environmental > Aquatic > Marine > Coastal > Sediment | place: USA: Maine...
TCGGGTTGCCGATTATGTTCTGATATGATGCCTGCAAGGCTTAGTATATCAGGTGTGTTGGGTGCGGCTTTCAGGTGCCGGTGACAAACAGCCAGGGCTTTCTTGTATTTTCTGGCCTTTAAGAGGCGGTTGGCTTGTTGAAGGCTGTGTTGCAGGTCTGGCTTTCCGGATCCGGGTTGTGTTGCTGTATATGGTTTCTTGGACATAATGTTTGGCTTTGGCAGGAACAGTATGATTTAGGCAATAAAATATGATTATACGATACTTGTCAGGTAGTTTGGGGTTGGTATACGGTTGTGCTGATGTCGCTTGTGGTTATTGTCTGGCATATTGTTGCATGGGCAATATTTTGCGCTTGGGTGGGTAATGGACGTTCAATTAGAACATCAAATCCAGATGCTTGGCGAATTGTTGCTGCGGCATGGTTTGATGTTGGCCACGGCCGAATCCTGTACCGGCGGTGGTGTGGCGCAGGTCCTGACCTCGGTGTCCGGTAGTTCACACTGGTTCGAACGTGGTTTTGTGACCTATAGCAATCAGTCCAAGAAAGAGATGCTGGGTCTCCCCGATGCTGTATTGCAGGAATACGGCGCGGTCAGTGAACAGACCGTGCGGGCCATGGCCGAGGGTGCCTTGCACCACAGTCATGCCCAGGTCAGTCTGGCGGTCAGCGGCATTGCCGGGCCGGGGGGCGGAACGCTGGACAAGCCAGTGGGCACTGTATGGCTGGGCTGGGCTGGGCTGGGGCTACCAACGCTGAGCCGTTGTGAACATTTTAGAGGCGACCGGGAGCAGGTTCGATATCAGGCGATGATCGCCTCATTACAGGGTGTGCTGGATATGCTTGCAGACTGGTCTGTCGATGGCTGCCACTGAATCCGCACGCCGCCTGTTTCTGGCCCTGTATCCGGAGCTCGGGCAGCGGCAGCAATTGCTGCGCGCGGTTGAAACACATTGTCCGGGCCTGTTGTCAGCTCCATCGCGCCCCGTTCCACTTGAGAATTTTCATATAACCCTGGCGTTTCTGGGGGGTGTTTCCTCAACGGTGCAGGCCTGTGTCGAACAGGTCGCCACCACTGTGACAAACCCCGCCTTCTCGATCACGCTTGATCGCCTGGGTTACTGGTCCCGCAAACGTATGTTGTGGGCCATGCCCGATCCGGGCCAGGTGCCCGAAGCATTGTCGACTCTGGTGGCAGGCCTGTATCAAGGGCTGGCGGCCTGTGATGTGGTGCTGGAGCAGCGCCCCTATCGTCCCCATGTCACGCTGGCGCGCAAACTGGGGCACGGACCAAAGGATGGGCGGATTGCGCCGGTGTGCTGGACATTTGATCGCTTTGTGTTGATGGAGTCTGTGTCTACCCCCGCCGGGGTTCGATACCCGGTGCTGCGATTCTGGCCATTGACGGCCTGCTGATAGCGGGTTGGCGCCGGACTGGATATGGGGCTGGCTCGGTTACCGTGATCTGTGGGATAATCGCCCCCTGTTACGGTATGGGGACGGTTGTCTGCCGGATTCCAAACAATTAATAGGTATGGGTGCAACAGCGAACGAGGCCCTTCTGTGAAGAGGGGGTGACGGAGGATACGATGGACGACAATAAAAAGAAGGCATTAACAGCAGCATTGGGTCAAATTGAGCGCCAGTTTGGTAAGGGCTCGGTGATGCGTATGGGGGATGGTGGTGTTGTGCGTGATGTCGAGGCCATCTCTACGGGTTCGCTGGGGCTGGATATTGCGCTGGGGATTGGTGGTTTGCCGCGCGGCCGCGTTGTCGAAATTTATGGACCTGAATCCTCAGGTAAAACCACGCTGACGTTGCAGGTGATCGCCGAGGCCCAGAAGCTGGGTGGCACAGCGGCCTTTGTTGACGCCGAACATGCGCTGGATCCGGGTTATGCCGAAAAGCTGGGTGTTAATGTTGATGACCTGCTCGTCTCACAGCCGGACACAGGTGAACAGGCTCTGGAGATCACTGATATGCTGGTGCGTTCGGGTGCCGTGGATGTTGTAGTGGTTGACTCGGTGGCGGCGCTGACACCCAAGGCAGAGATCGAGGGTGACATGGGTGATTCCCACATGGGCCTGCAGGCCCGGTTGATGTCCCAGGCCCTGCGCAAGCTGACTGCCAACATCAAACGTTCGAATACCATGGTGATTTTTATCAATCAGTTACGCATGAAGATCGGCGTGATGTTTGGTAATCCGGAAACAACGACAGGTGGTAATGCGCTGAAGTTTTATGCCTCGGTTCGTCTTGATATTCGTCGTATCGGTGCCATCAAGAAGGGTGATGAGATCGTCGGTAACGAGACCCGCGTTAAAGTGGTCAAGAACAAGGTAGCGCCACCGTTCAAGCAGACTGAATTCGACATCCTTTATGGCGAAGGAATATCACGCCAGGGTGAAATTATCACGCTGGGTGTCAAGGAAGGCCTGATCGACAAGGCGGGTGCCTGGTACAGTTACAATGGCGAACGCATCGGCCAGGGCAAGGATAACGTCCGCGAGTTCTTGAAACAAAACCCGGAAATGGCGAATGAAATTGAGCAGGGTATCCGGGCGCGTTTGTTACAGACAAGCGTCGTTGCCGAGGTTGATGAAGAGCTGGTTGAAGAACCGGCCTGATTAATCAGGAGTTGTCAGTATGCCGGAGCTGGAGACCGATCTGGCGCTTATGCTCGATGAACGCGAGGAAAAGCGTGAGCGGCAGCAGATTCGTCTCAAGGCTATGGATTTTCTGGCGCAGCGTGAATATGGTTGCCAGGAGCTGCAGCAGCGTTTATTGCAGCGGGACTATGCGTCGGATCTGGTGGCGACCGAGGTGGCGCAACTGGTTGCAGAGGGTTTGCTCAGTGATGAACGTTTTGTCGAGAGTTTTGTGGCCTCGAAACGACGGCGTGGTCAGGGGCCGATCCGGATTCGTGCCGAGTTGCGCGAGCGGGGTATCAGTCAGGAGTTGATCGATGCCTGGCTCGATGTGCGTGACCCTGAGTGGCTGGATGTGTTGCGTGAGGTGCATGACAAGCGATTTGCCGGGCAGCTGCCGGGGTCGATGAGTGAACGTGCACGCCAGCAGCGTTTTTTAAATTATCGCGGTTTTACCGCCGAGCAGATCAAGCGTCTGTTCAAACAGGATGCCGATGACTATTTTGAATAGTTTGGGGTTCCGCAGTATCTGTTTTTGATGTAGTTGAAGAGCCAATGACAAGCAGCGCACAAATTCGCACCGCCTTTCTGGAATATTTTCATCGCCATGGACATGAGGTGGTGGCCAGCAGTTCCCTAGTGCCAGGCAATGACCCGACCCTGTTATTTACCAATGCCGGTATGGTGCCGTTCAAGGATGTTTTCCTCGGCCAGGAACAGCGACCTTATGTCCGTGCGGCCAGTTCGCAACGCTGTGTGCGTGCGGGTGGCAAACACAATGACCTGGAGAATGTCGGTTATACGGCCCGCCATCATACCTTCTTTGAAATGCTGGGTAATTTCAGTTTTGGTGATTATTTCAAGCATGAGGCGATCCGTTATGCCTGGCAATTTCTGACCGAAGAAATAAAGCTGCCCGCAGATCGCTTATGGGTAACCGTGTTTGATGAGGATGATGAAGCAGCGGATATCTGGCTCAATGAAATCGGTATACCGGCGGCTCGCCTGATACGTATTGGCGCCAAGGATAACTTCTGGTCGATGGGTGATACCGGTCCCTGTGGCCCCTGTTCAGAAATTTTCTATGACCATGGTGCCGATGTTGCGGGTGGTCCTCCGGGTTCACCCGATGAGGACGGTGACCGTTATGTCGAGATATGGAACCTGGTATTCATGCAGTTTAACCGGGAAGCGGATGGCAGCCTGCAGCCATTGCCCAAACCCTCGGTTGATACAGGTATGGGTCTCGAGCGTCTGGCGGCGGTGCTCCAGGGTGTGCATAGCAATTATGACATCGATCTGTTCCGTAATCTGATCCATGCCGCGGCCAAAATTGTCGGCACCAGTGATCTGACAAACAACTCACTGCGGGTGATTGCCGATCACATCCGTTCCTGCGCCTTCCTGATTGTCGATGATGTATTGCCATCGAATGAAGGGCGCGGTTATGTCCTGCGCCGTATCATTCGGCGCGCCATCCGCCATGGCCACAAACTCGGTTATGAAAAGCCGTTTTTTTACCGCCTGGTGCAGGCGCTGGTTAATGAAATGGGTGAGGCCTACCCGGAGCTGATTGCGGCGCAGGCCCGGATAGAGCAGGTGCTGGAACGGGAAGAACAACGTTTTGCCGAGACCCTGGATCAGGGTATGCAGATACTGGAACAGGCTATCAGCAAACTGGACGGTCAGACGATCTCTGGTGCAACGGTTTTCAAACTTTATGATACCTACGGCTTTCCCGTGGACCTGACCGCCGATATTGCCCGTGAGCGTAATTTGCAACTGGATATGGCCGGCTTTGAATCCGAGATGGAGGCGCAGCGTGAGCGGGCCCGGGCAGCAGGGCAGTTTGGTGCCGATTATAATGCGCGGCTCGATGTTGATGGTGACACGGAATTCTGTGGTTATGAACATGTCATCGATCAGGGCCAGATACAGGCCTTGTTCCGTGACAGCGAACGTGTTGATACCTTGAAGCAGGATGAACAGGGAATTGTGGTGTTGGATAAAACACCTTTTTATGCCGAGTCCGGTGGCCAGGTGGGTGATCGCGGTGAATTACGGCTTGGAGAAGCGATATTCAGTGTCTCTGATACGCGCAAACAGGCCAATGGCGCCTTTATGCACATTGGTCAGGTGACAAAGGGCAGTTTACAGCAGGGCGCCCGGATTGAGGGGCATGTTGATGCCGCGTTGCGTGAGGCAACGGCCCGTAATCATTCAGCGACGCATTTATTACATGCGGCATTACGCCAGTTGTTGGGTGAGCATGTGACGCAGAAGGGTTCACTGGTAGATGCTGAACGGTTGCGCTTTGATTTTTCGCACCATGAAGGGGTAACGGCTGAGCAGTTGCTTGAAATAGAAACACTCGTGAATGAAAAGATTCGCGCCAATCTGGCTGTTGAGACACGGCTGATGAATTTTGATGAGGCGCGTGAAGCCGGTGCCATGGCGCTGTTTGGTGAAAAATATGGCGATGAAGTGCGTGTACTCAGTATGGGCAATTTTTCGGTTGAACTATGTGGTGGTACACATGTGCGCCGAACAGGTGATATCGGTTTGATGCGTATTGTTTCTGAAGGTGGTATTGCTTCAGGTGTGCGGCGTATCGAAGCAGTGACGGGAGCACTGGCGCTGCAGCGTCTGCATGATGATGACCGGCGCCTGCAACAGGTAGCCGCCATGCTCAAAGGTAGTCGTGATGACGTTAGCGAACGCGTTAAACAGATGGTGGAGCGCAACCGGCAGCTGGAGAAGGAGCTCGAGCAATTAAAAGGCAAACTGGCCAGCAGTGCCGGGAGTGATCTGGCTGCACAGGCCCAGGATGTAAAGGGTATCAAGGTGCTGGCCGCGAAGCTTGAAGGTACCGATGCCAAGGCCCTGCGTGATATTGTCGACCAGCTCAAGAACAAGCTCGGCACGGCTGCCATTGTCCTGGCAACCGTGAGCGGTGACAAGGTCAGCCTGGCGGCGGGTGTTACCAAAGACGCCACGGACAGGGTTAAGGCCGGGGAGCTGGTTAATCATGTTGCCTGCCAGGTTGGTGGCAAGGGTGGTGGCCGCCCGGATATGGCCATGGCCGGGGGTAATGATCCGGCGGCTGTGGATGGGGCATTGGCCTCGGTAATCGATTGGGTGGCTGAAAAGCTGTGATGAAACCAGTTATGAGTAAAGAGTAAAGAGTAATGAGTAGTGAGTGGTGTGTAATAAAGTGGTCTTGTACTCTTTACTCATCACCCATAACTCATCACTAGAAAACTATGGCATTAATTGTTCAAAAATACGGTGGCACCTCGGTGGGTACGGTTGAACGTATCAATCATGTTGCTGACAAGGTCAAGGCGGCGCGTCAGCGCGGTGATGACATTGTGGTTGTAGTGTCGGCCATGAGTGGTGAGACCAATCGACTGGTCGGGCTGGCCAATGAAATCAGTGCGCGGCCGGATCCACGTGAACTGGATGTGCTGTTGTCGACGGGTGAGCAGGTGACGATCGCCCTTTTGAGTATGGCGCTGGCAGCACGTGGTTGTACAGCCCGCTCGTATACGGGGGGGCAGGTACATATTCGCACCGATGATGCGCATAACAAGGCCCGCATCATGGATATCGATGCCAACCGTGTCAATAAGGATCTGCAGGCCGGGCGCGTTGTTGTTGTGGCCGGTTTTCAGGGTGTTGATGAGAACGGTAATATTACAACGCTGGGACGTGGTGGCTCGGATACTACGGCAGTCGCCCTGGCGGCAGCGCTGGAGGCCGATGAATGCCAGATCTATACGGATGTTGATGGTGTATATACTACGGATCCACGGGTGGTGCCGGAGGCGCAGCGGCTCGACAATATCACCTTTGAAGAAATGCTGGAAATGGCCAGTCTGGGCGCCAAGGTCTTGCAAATTCGCTCAGTCGAATTTGCCAGTAAATACAATGTTAAATTACGTGTCCTGTCCTCGTTTGAAGAGGGATCGGGAACGTTGATAAAGGCAGAGGATGAGGGCATGGAACAGGCAGTGATTTCAGGTATTGCATTCAACCGTGACGAGGCCAAGCTGACCGTGCTGGGTGTACCGGATCAGCCCGGGATTGCCGCGCGGATCATCGGCCCTGTGGCCAGTCAGGGGATTGAGATCGATATGATCGTGCAGAATATCGCCGAGGATTCAAGCACTGACTTTACCTTCACCGTGCATCGTAATGATTATGATCGGGCCATGGATGTGTTGCCGAATGTCGCCAAGGAGCTCGGGGCCAGAGAGGTGCAGGGTGACGACAAGATCGTTAAGATTTCCATTGTCGGAGTGGGAATGCGCTCACATGCCGGTATAGCCAGTACGATGTTTACGACCCTGGCAAATGAAGCCATCAATATCCGCATGATTTCTACCTCCGAGATCAAGATCTCGGTAGTGATTGATGAAAAATATCTAGAGCTCGCTGTACGCGCGTTGCATAGCGCCTTTGGCCTGGAGCAAAAGGCCGGGTGATCTGATATAATCGAGAAACTTTTACAATAACAGAAACGAAAGAGGCAATAAAAAGAAAAATAACGAAACAACATCGACCCGTCGTAAAAACGCTGTACCCAAAAAATATCCAATAAAAACAATAGTATAATTATAATCTATAGTTTTTTAGTGGTGTGTCGATAGAGCATAGGTAAGTTATTGATTTTGGGTGTTTAAACGGATTACCAGGGAGTCTTAAGTCTTTATTAAGATTTTAAGAGTAGCTTGGTAGGTGTCCAAAGTAAGGAGACAGGCGATGTTAATTTTAACGCGACGCGTTGGCGAGACGCTGGTGATTGGGGACGATGTAACGGTGACGGTATTGGGCGTACGGGGTAATCAGGTACGTATCGGTGTCAATGCTCCTAAGAATGTTACAGTGCATCGCGAAGAAATTTACGAACGCATCCAGAAGGAAAAGGATGATGACCAGCCTTCACAAGGCTTCGGCGGTTAACTTCACCATTTCTTTTGCGCATTACCTATAGATTAGGTATGCTTCATATCCGTCGTAAATGACGTAGACATGGGCCCTGAACACAGGGCTTTGTTGCTATTCCATAATGTATTAGTACACTTTTTGTCGGCCTGTCAGGCAGGGCGGCTGTGTTCATATTCGGAGAGATGGCCGAGCGGCTGAAGGCGCTCCCCTGCTAAGGGAGTATACGTTAAAAGCGTATCGAGGGTTCGAATCCCTCTCTCTCCGCCATGCAAATAAAAAATGGGGCTTAAAGGCCCCATTTTTTATTTGTATGGTGCTGAACTGGATTCGGAGCCTCGATATTATCAATATAGCCGGTTCGACGAACGTGCGGAGCACGTGAGAGCAGCGCCAATGGCGCTGACCCGAAGGGCGAGGCGATAGCCGAGTAATCCCTCTCTCTCCGCCATGCAAATAGAAATGGGGCCTCTTTTGGCCCCATTTCTATTTGCACGTGAAGGTATGGTTTCGAACCCTCGATGTGGTACTGACTAGTTAAGTGAAGTCAGAACTATTTCGTGCTGTAATTAGCTTGTTGTCTAACCATAAATCAACATATTACTGCTGGCATAGCGACCTTTGTACCACTCTTGTAGCATTAACTTGATAATACCGATTTAACCCTTGCGCCCATCTACACGCGCCTGTAGCAGCATCGGTGCAAAGACAACAATAAATACGGCGAAGGCCAGCAGCCACAGAACCTGTGATGCGGTGATCCAGATTGGGTAGGCAGCGGGTGCGATCATGGGCATGATGATACGTAACACACCGCCGATGAACAGTGCCGCAAATACCCACTTCAGGCTGGGCGGGCTATTGGCGATATTACGGCCGGTGTGGCCCAGCGTGACGCGCGCCATCATGCCGAGGGTCATCATGGCGATGCCGCCATAGGCGAAGGCATGGAGGGCGAGTCTGGAGTCAAGCCCGAAGACAGCGGCGGCTGCAGTGATGACGAAACCCAGTACTATCCAGCCATAGGCGAGATACAGAATCCATAACAAGGGTATTTTCCAGATGCCGGCGGTGTGCCAGCCAGCCAAACGCAGGCCATGTAACAGGGCTAAGAGGGTGGCGCTGATAGCTGTGATGATGGGCTGTTGCAGAAAGACGGCGGCGATAATAAAAACCGGTATCAGCAGCAGGCTGCTGATATCAACCCAGCGGCGATTGGTCAATGTGACTGGATAGCCGACGCCATTCTGGATGAACATGGGAATGACCCGGCGACCGAGAATCAGTATCAGCGTGATGATCAGATACAGGCCGGTATAGAGTCCGAGCGAGACATCGTTGTCCAGCTCGCCTAGAAGGCCGAGGTAAAACATCAGATTAGCCAGCAACAGAAAGATGAGTATGATCCATACCCCCAGAGATCGGTAATGCCGCGCCCTGATGATGGGATGCAGCACGGCCAGGCAGAGCGCACCATTATAGCCGAGATCCAGTACGGCCATGGTGTGCAGAGCCAGTGGGTGGGGTACAAATGGCATCAGTCTTGCCAGCGCCCATAACAACACCAGTAACAGCAGTGCCATGCCAAACACGGTTGGCATACGGGTCCAGTTACGCACAGCGGTTAGCAGAAAACCGCTGATGACAGCAATGGCGTAACCATAGATCATCTCGTGGGCGTGCCATGTAAATGGGGTTAGTTGTGTTATGGCGATGGGGTTGATGTTGTATGCAGTGATGGTTAACCACACGGCGACCGAGATGATGGCAAACATGGCGCCGAATAGAAAAAATGGCCGGAAACCGAGCTGATCCAGTGCGATGGTTCGGGGTGGTGCTGCCGTTGTCATGAGGGTGTGTGCATGGCGAATTCGTAGGTTTCCCTGTTAATTCCCTGATATGGTATAACATCTTGAGCCGAATAATGATAAAAGGGCGTGATAACGGGATAATTAGTACAGTATGGCTATGTAATTGGCTGAAAAAATCGAATATTTCCCAGTATTTTCCGGCTATCAGGCGTGTTGCAGAGACTGTGGTTAGCCTGAGACTGCATCCACCGCCATACAGTCTTGTCTCTTTTCTGAGATCGACTGCTGTTTCCAGAATGTTCCCAATCGTTAAAGCATTACAGCCGATTGTCGGCGGTACTGTGGTCCAATTCCGAACTGATGCTGACTGAAAATCGATATGTTGGCATTTGTCTCAAAGCCTATTTTGGGCGATTCGGTTCTCTCGATTTATTGACTATTTGTATCCACTAACTATTAATTTGGGGTATTGGGCCAATGTATACAAGTGGCAGCAATGCAGCGTAAGCGGAAGTTAGTCTTTACTGGCCGAGCTGCGGGAAACGGTCAGGAGCAGACATTAATTATTACGCCCTAGCCTCCACATAGAATGTTAATAGTTTTCGTTTTGACAGATCAATATTCTCATCGAATTCTGTTTGAATAATTTTATTTTCATCAAAACCAACGTATATCAATAGATTTCGAATTTTCTCCCAGTCGATGCAGGTTTTGTGCCCCCCAAACTCATGTACGGCCCTGTTTATCCAGTCCATCCGGCATATCAGATTTTCAGGCAAAGAAAACTTTTGACTCAAGTGATTTCTAACTTCGTTTAACCTATCATCATTATGTTGACAGTAAGCATGAAAGACTTTTTCAAAGTCAGGTATGGCGAGCCTTAATACTCCTTCTTTTTGTAGGATTCTATTGCATTCTTTTAAATGTGCGACCAATTCCTCGTGCTCAAGATGCTCAACAAAATGAGAGCTATAAATGTATTCAATAGAATCACTCTTAATATTAAGTTTATTTCTAACATCAATAAATATATCTGCGCAACTGTTAAGATCAACATTAAGAAAGCCATCTTTTATATCATTTCCCGCTCCAAAATGTATCTTGTTAATCCCTTTTAATTTTCCAGGTAAAAATAAATTGTTATTAATAAGATGCTTTATCAGATATTTTATTTCCTTTTTTAATTCACGTATTTTACGTGCTATAATTATTAGACTTAAATAATCACCATATATATTCATTAGTATTTTTTCACATTGAATTAATTAATCGACAAGAAATTATATAAGTATTTCTCAACATCTGTTCGTTTGTATATTACAAAATGGCCTTAAATTGGTAGCTAATTAACCAGTCTAAAAACGGCTGCCCCGGTCGTTTAGGCTACCGATTTATATGACAGCCTCATATTGTTAGTTGCTATCCAGAGGTCTAGGTTTAACGTCTGCTTTGGGCCGACTCCAGCTTTATCCAATCATACCTCAATGACCGCGTCCAGTATTATCTGGTCTTCCACCCCAAAATCGTTGCTGGTTCCTTTGCAGCGTAAGCGGAAGTTGATATTTATTAGCTTAGCTGCGGGAACCGGCTAAAAGCACTCAATCGACTACACTGAACACCCACCATAGAGCAACGTCGATTTTAATGACACTGCTATCGCTATATACGAAACAGGGGAAGCCGATGCTGAATGAATCGGCATCGGGTTACCCCTCCTAACAATCAAATGCTTTATTTATCGGCGAAAAATCTGAACCACCACAATGCTATTTTAATATCAAGCCAATAAGTGCTCTGGTATCATGGCCCCGCCACATAACGGTTGGCCCAGATGTTATTACGCGTACCATCATATTGGTACCACACCGCCACGGCATTGCCGCTACTGTCCACCGCTACCTGAGGGATGGATGCATCCCCGGCATTGTCGGTCTCGATCAGTGTCGCCGTGCCCCAGCCAAATCCGGGTATATAACGGTTGGACCAGATGTTATAACGCGGCGTGCCATCCACTTGCTGCCACACCGCCACGGCATTACCGCTACTGTCCACCGCCACCTGGGGGTTGTATGCATCCCCGGCATTGTCGGTCTCGATCAACTCGGCCGTGCCCCAACCCACACCCGCCACATAACGGTTGGCCCAGATGTTATTACGCGTACCATCCAATTGCTGCCACACCGCCACGGCATTACCGTTACTGTCCACCGCTACCTGAGGGTTCATTGCATCACCGGCATTGTCGGTCTCGATCAACTCGGCCGTGCCCCAGCCAAATCCGGGTATATAACGGTTGGACCAGATGTTAAAACGCGGACCATCCGATTGCTGCCACACCGCCACGGCATTACCGCTACCGTTCACCGCCACCTGGGGGTTGTATGCATCCCCGGCATTGTCGGTCTCGATCAGTGTCGCCGTGCCCCAGCCAAATCCGGGTATATAACGGTTGGCCCAGATGTTAAAACGCGTACCATCCCATTGGTACCACACCGCCACGGCATTGCCGCTACTGTCCACCGCCACCTGGGGCTTGTATGCATGCCCGGCATTGTC
>Ga0316187_10004593_pt1 | contig 11961 bp, 22 predicted proteins | sample CroRivburrow1_MG_FD_204927 | JGI IMG/M metagenome (GOLD analysis project Ga0316187, IMG submission 204927) | Coastal sediment microbial communities from Maine, United States - Cross River worm burrow 1 | ecosystem: Environmental > Aquatic > Marine > Coastal > Sediment | place: USA: Maine...
CCTTTTCTGGTATGACGAGGAGGGTCGTGGACGCAAGGCACGTCGCCGCACAAACGGCATGGGCGTCGCAACCGATGGTTCGTTGATCGTATCTCGCGCAACCTGCTCCCGCAAGGATCAATTCGTTAAGGCGAATGGTCGACTTGTAGTGGAGAAGCGTATCTTGGGGCGTGCCCAGAGGCACTGCTGGGTGCTGACCGTTGATCAGAGCGGCGAGTTCCCCGAGGCGGCGGCTGCCGCTTACGCAGAACAGTTCCCTGATGACGAGCGCGGCATCAAGCGCGCGTTCAATGCTGGCAAGATCTTTGCCGCTTACAAGGCAGATATCGAGCGCCGAGCTAACGAGCTTGACGAGTTCAATGGATAAGATCCAGTTTGAGCAGTCTGCTGACTTTACGGATGAGGAGGTTCGGAAAAGCACCGAACTTCCCCCGTTTAAGGCTAGTTCCATCCTCTACGTCACTAGCGCTGTCTTGATCTTCTTCAGCATTATGATCACCATGTGGGAGATGATGATCCGAACAGGGCAGCGCCCAGATACTCTGATCGAGATGATGGAATGGAATCCCTTTAGTCAGATGGGGCTATTTGGTGCCATACAGGGTTTGTTCTTATTCTGGCTCGGGATCATGGTGGATCGTCGCGGCGCTTAGTTGTTAAAATAACGGTAGGATTTACCGCACGTTTTAACCTAAGTGGCACATAATAGAGAAGAGAGGCTTTTAACCAAAGGAGTGGAATATGACCAGCAATCTCGTAGTGAATCTGAATAAGGTTCGAGCAGCTAATCAGTCCGAACGTCCTGAGTCCTCCGTAATCATCTTCGATTACTTCGCACCGGAATCCGCAGAAGGAGAGACCAATCAGCGTCCCCTCGTGCGGGTCGTCAACGACAGCCTACAGCGTCTCCCAGACGGTGATTGGATGTTCAAGGGTGTGAACCTATATCGAATCAATGAGCACGGCAAGGGCGTCAACGGCGCGATTCGGACCTATAGGCTACGTAGGATCAACGGCATCGTCCGTCAGCCGTCCTAAGATGGCGCGTTCTAGAACAAGACATCTAGTAGGCACTAAGCCATGGGCGCAGTTTCATGCCTATGTGCTTGGTAGCGTTATCGGCATCCGCTGGGGAAAGCACACGCCAACCAGCGGTATGGGTAACAAAGATCTATACGGCATTGTCAGAGAGTATCTGACATTCGCAGCCGGAAGTGACGAGTGGAGCAAGAAAGGGATTCTAGATGCTATGCGAGATAAGTCTAGCTCTACAATCAAGGGTGACGCGAAGTTCGCCTTCCCTAGCCTCTTCCCTCGTAATCGAAAGGCAAAGCCATTGGCTGTGCCAGACGAGTTGGCAGACGAAGAAGTAAACTTTGACCTACAACTCATTGAGAGTTGGAGGGAAAGAGTGAAAGCAATCAAAAAGGAGTTCCTTATGAATGAAAATGCACTAGCGCAGGAAACTGCAACTGAAGATGGCAGCACGGTTGATGGCACCAGCAATAGCAACAGCCGAGTAACTGTCAATTTCTTCATCCCGCAGGGTGTCAACCCGGCGGATCTTACGCTTGAAAACTACCGTGAGGTAACTGGCAAGCGATTCCGTATGACTAAGGACCAAGCCAAGGTCCGTAGTCTCACCCGCGAACAGGCTTTCGCTGAGTCGAAGGCTTTGGCAGTTAGTCAACTAGGAGATAACTGATATGAATGACGAAACCTTTGACGAGCAGGATGACATGCGTGAACAGATGCGTCGTGACGAAGACCGTCAGGCCCAGGCAAGTCTAGAATATCTGCGCGAGCAGGTTGAGCAGCTTACTGGCCAGCTTGGCGCATCCCAGGATCGTATCGATGAGCTAGAAGCTCAATTGGAAGCAGCACCCACGGAGGCACCAGCACCCGCAGGCGACGCCGAGCTACGCGCCCTGGCAACTACCGTCCGCGCGGCACAGCGCAACGGTCATCCCGACGCAGCGGTCCACATGGACGCTCTCCTTCGCCAACTGGGCGCGTGAACGATATGGATGACGTAGCACCCAAGAGTTTTAGTCCCCATGCCATGCTTGGGAATATTGCAAACATCAAAGGTATCATCCAGCGAGTCCGTCAAAAGGATGGCGGGATCGGCGCTGACGGTGACGAGCTATGTCTCCATCGGGCTATCCACGATATTGATCTTCTGGTTGATATCGTGGAGGCATTAAAGACCGCTCATGGACAGGTGCAGAATAAGCTAGTCACCCTCCAGCAAACCTATGAGGGTATGCTTCACGAGCGTAACGAGCGTATTAAGGAACTGGAGCGACAGCTAGGTATTCGTCCCACTCCGCCAGAACAAGCTCAGGATGTATGAATAAACATGGCTTCGACCTCGCGCAACTTCTCTACGATGTCGTAAACTCAGATCGCCGTATTCGAAAGTGGCAAGATCTGGAACAGCTAGTCGTCGAGTGTTGCAAGAGGCAAGATCCAACGGCGGTGCATAACACCGAGATCGACCCAGACGTATCGTTAAGTAACGGGTTTGGGATCGAAGCCAAGAGCACCACAAGCCTCACTAGAGGGATCAACCTCAACTCAGCAGCACCAGACCCCCGCACGTTCTATCTAGTTGCCTATCATTCTGGCGGTAAGATTAGAAACGTAGCACTAGTGAGCGGGCAGAATTTTTACTGCCCTGAGATCGCTGAGATTAAAAAGACGAACACGCGGTTGCAAACTTTGTCCAATCAGTTTCTCCGTTATCGCACCAGGATTATGTGGCAGATGAAGTCACCATTCGAAATCTGGGGTAAGGGTAACTTCGTTGTGGATAAACTAGGGAACGTTCATAGATACTAGGAACACTTGACAAATGCCCTGTCTTAGTGTATAATTGAGTAACATGAGCACACTGCTACTAACAGCGCTGTTCGTCCTCGGCATCGGCTGCGGTCTTCTTGTTCGGGTTCTCTGCCCGTCCAAGCCTTTACCCAAGCCACAAAGATGCCATCATGATCGTCTCGATACCGTAGATGAAATGTTTCTATGGGGCGAGGTGAGTGGAGATGATTTCTACAGGATGTGAACATGATCAGAATAAACTGGAGCGAAGTTGAGTCCGTCAAAACCCAACTACTCAGAGGTGGCGCTACCGACTCGCACGAGATGACCGTCATCATCTTTTATCACAATAGGTCAGACTGTGACAAGCTCCAGATTCAACTAGCAGAACTTGAAGAAGCCCTGTTTGATATTGGCTCTAATCACAACGTCAAAGGTCTCTTTCTATACGACCTCGCGATGAAGAAGCCGTATCTGAAGTGTGAAGAAGTAGATAGGGCAAGCGCGTTAGAGTCCGTGCCATTGTCGGGACACCCCAGCGTTGTAACATCCTTTGGAAAAATGTCTCCTGAGGCTCGCGACGTATGGATCGAAATCGCCATTGCTCAACAGCAACACTACGTCAACGAAGGAGTTTGACATGAACAACGACACTATTGAAAAACCTGCACTAGACGTGCTACTAGACGAATCCCTCCACACCCTAATCCAATGCACAGCATCTAGGTTTTATAGCACCTACGGCAAGAAGAGTAAGCATGGCGTGATGATCGATCAACAAGACTTAGCCAGCGAAGGTTACGCCGCTATTGTAGTCGCATATCAATCATTCAATCCAGATCTTGGTTACACAGATAACGCCGTCCAGTCATTCAGAACACACGCATTCCCCTACATCAAGAATGCGATGCTAACCTACTGTCGCAAGTTTGGCCACTCGTTAAGTATCTCCGAGAAGGCTGCACGCGATGAATTTCAAGACATTATCAGCATCGGCGTGGTCCATATGGATCAACTAGATGAAGATGAGGGTTTTGATGTGCCGGTCGGATCCGGCATGGATTCCTCCCAAGAAGACGTAGAGGACTTCTTCATGGCGGGTTTCTCAGACTTTGAACGCAGCCTCGTTCGCGATCATGTGATCGATGGCTATTCACTCCAAGAAGTATCAGATAGGCATAACCTATCCAAGTCACGGGCTGGCGAGATTCTTCGAGGATTAACGGAACGGATGAAAGCAAGGGCGGAAAAGTATGTCGAGAACGATTAGTGTCAAGTGTCCAAATGTTCTATGCGCACACGTCAACAAGTTTGACGAATCGGAGTTGGTTGGGGAGGTTCCGCTGGTGAATAAGGATGGTGCCCGCCAAGCACCGCCGCCAGTTGAAGTAGACGAAAACACATTCGTCAAGTGCGAGAACTGTGGCTACCCAGTCAGTTGTGCAAATGCAACCATTTCAGACTAAAACCATTACGCTCAAAGAATGCCGCCGTTGCGGAACGGCGTGGAGTGGCGAGCGAGAGCAACTAGAACCAGGAGATCAGATCCAGTTCGTAAAAGTGAGGATTGCGTATTGTCCAGCGTGTGCTGACAGTTTCGCAGCGGAGACGGATCGTCCAACGTATCAGCGTAGGGCAAACAAACCACGAAGATGACATATCAAGCAGGCAACCAGCAATTCATAATTGACAACCTAGGCTTCCGCATTGGGTCATACCATCCGGGGCGTAATGTCCAGATCGGAACTGGCAACCCCTATGCAGATATTCTAGTTGTTCAGCCGCACACTAAGATGCCAGAGCGAGATGCTATTACTGGCGCTCTCAAGAACTTTGACATGCTTGGTCGTGCCTATCGTGCAACTAGCCAGATTGTTGACTTTGCTGGTGCCCCAGAGCATCCAGAGCTAGCGCAGCGCTCTCGACGGGGTGAGGCTCCTAAGACTGGCGAAGAGATCAACCGGGAATATCTGAAGGAGTTGATTGAGATCATCCGCCCCATAATCGTGGTTGCCTGTGGCCCCGACGTGTTCTCCCTACTGAGAGAGCGTAAGGTTAGGTCGTTCAAAACTCACACCGGAAGGAAATTTCAGGTGAATGACTTGACTGATTGTGTATTCTATGCTACACTGAATCCAGCAGAGTATGGCTTTGCCCGCGCACCCCTGGAGCTTAAGGCACAAGGAAAGAGTGAGTGGGTAAAGCTAGCCAAGCTATACCAAGACCTGAGGGAAAAACAGGAAAAAGCACGCTGGGCATGCTAGGTATGGTATACTTGGTTGAAACAAACTTCATCACAGGTAAGACATCATCATGACACTATCCAAAGTCGTAGGACAAGATCGCGCCAAGGAATCTCTGAAGCTACTCACTCATGGCTATAAGCGTAGGGGTTACATTCCCCCAGTTGGCGTATTCGGTGGATCTGGTTTGGGCAAGACGCACCTAGTAGAGGCGTGGGCGGAAGAGATCGGCGCAAAGCTAATCTACGTAAACGGCACTGCCGTAAAGGACGCGCTAGCCTTCCGCTCCTTCTTTAAGGATGCGTGGGAAAACCAGGGAGAATACTACATCGTCTTTGTTGACGAGTGTCACGGTCTCCCCAAGAAGGTGCAGGAGAACCTACTGTCTGTGCTGGAGCAGCCCGCCATTCTCTGCACGGTTGCACCCAAGGAACTTGGTGTTGTGCGCTGTGTTGATGGACGACGCTATGTCGACAAGGGCGACATCATCCGAGAAGAACTACCCAAGAACATGTCGTTTGTCCTGGCTACGACGGACCCAGCGAAGCTCAAGGAGCCGGTCTTGAATCGTCTCCGCAAGATCCAGCTATCTCCATACACCATGGAGCACAAGATCGAGATCGCCATGGCTCACCTTTCCCAACAGGGTATCCGCTCTAACGAAGTCATCTTCCAGGCGCTAGCAACTCGATCACGTAGCATCCGCCACCTTAAGGGTGAACTATGTGAAGTCTTTATGGACATCCGCTCGCTGTATGGTGACGACGACCAGGATAGTCTGAGCGCGCTAGACGATATGCTAGGCATCGACTCAGACGGTGCTAACGACATGGATAGGGATTACATGGAGTATCTCAGTGAGAACCCAACAGTAGGTCTCGATACCATGGCTGGCAAGCTCGGCGTGGACAAGTCTGAAGTCAGCACTCATGTGGAGCCATTCCTCCTAGAGAAGGGGTGGATTCAGATCACCGGGCGTGGGCGCAAGCTAACAGAAGCCGGATTTAAGAAGATCCTCGGAGATGAGTATGTTGCTCCCTGCGAATGAGCAAGTAAAGGCCGGGCAGATTGCAAGAGAAGCCATCGCTCTAGCTAGGAAGCTATGCGCTCGCGGGCTAGATGGCGCACGTCTCGATAAAGAGATCGAAGAGTTCATCAGGGATCAAGGTGGCAAACCGGCGCTAAAGGGCTACCATCCACATTTCGCACCGCATCCATACAAGTGGACCATCTGCCTTGGCGTCGACAACGATGTCGTCCATGGAGTCCCTATTAAGATAGTCGGACCCTCGCAGTTAATCTCTGTTGATCTAGTTGTCGAATACGACGGTTGGTTTGCTGACACAGCAAGAACCTTCACAGTTAGCAACGACATAGTCAAGCAGAAGTTTGCAGAGGAGTCACTAGGTATCTTTCGCAATGCGCTGGAAATGATATTGCCTCGACAGTCGATCAATCTCTTCGGCATGGCTGTCGATAGTGCTGCGCGCCTACATGGCTATTCAGTCATCCAAGAATACTGTGGACACGGCATTGGTAGATCAATCCATGCCGAACCACAAGTGTGTAACTACCCAACCTCCACTCAGGAGGTATTTCAGGTCGGGCGTTCCTATGCCGTCGAGCCCGTCCTGGCAATTAATCCTACCTACTCATTACGTCACGAACCAAAAGACGGTTTCTCTGTTCGGGCGGACTGCCTCGTGAGTCATAACGAGGATACAGTTTTTGTTGGCCAGAACGGAATAGTCAATCTTACCGGTAACGAATCATGAACGAAGAGAAAGCTGAAGCAGCTACAACTGAAGAACAGAAGTATCGACTCCGCACTATTGTAAGCGATCAGGATGTCACCGAGCTACGCAAGCCGAGTGAGGAGGTCATCCTAGCGCTAGGCGATAGCAGCGGCAGGGGTTTCATCGACAAGGCTACGGCAGAACTCATTCAAGCCCTAAAGGACTACGTTATTGAGAACGATGGTCTCGGCATGTCGGCAGTTCAGCTAGGTGTCCACAAGCGTGTCTTTGTGATGCGGAAGCCCTTCAATAGCGACAATCTACTTGTGGTTATCAATCCACGGGTCGTGCGCTCGCAGGGTGGATCCACGAAGGTCGAGGGGTGTTTCTCCCTACCAGATCTTCCGGCGGATCCCATGGTGAAGAGGGCGAGCATGATCTGGGTAAGCTTCACCGATGACAAGGGGGAAGAATACACAGAGGAAATGTTCATCGGAATGGATGCTAGAATTTTTCAGCACGAACTGGATCATTTGGATGGAGTCTTGATGGTCGATACTAAGCCAAGCGGTCGTGGCTTCCAAGGCTGGAAGCGTTCATTCTAACTTAAGCAGGAGTAATTATTTGTCCAACAAGAAGCCGAAAGCCCCGTCTGAGGGGATCCAACTTAGAGCACAAGTTCAAGCACGTTCAGTCAACCAGTCAGCATACCTAGAGAGCATGCAGCGCAATACCTATACCTTTGGTGTAGGTCGTGCGGGAACTGGCAAGACATTCCTTGCGTCATGGCAGGCAATCCTTGAACTACTTAATCCTAACAACAAGATCAAGCGAATCGTAGTTGTTAGACCAGTTATTGGAAATAAGTTTGGCGAGTCTATTGGTGCGCTACCCGGTAATATCGCGGAAAAGATGATCCCATACGGCTCTAGCGTGCTAGACAATCTTAACGGCTTTCTTGACAGAGAGACAATTCTCAAACTCATCGAGGATGCGACTATTGAGTTCATCCCTCTCACACTACTGCGTGGACGTAGCTTAAATAACGCCTTTGTCATTGTTGAAGAGGCACAGAACATTAAACTGTCTGGCAAGGGTGTCTACATGGTAATGTCGCGCCTGGGCGCTCATTCTAAAATGGTGTTCAATGGTGACTTGGCTCAATCAGATCTAGGGGACGAGGAATCAGCGCTAGCTGATGCCATTGGCAGACTACAAGACCTTCCAGGCGTGGGGGTAGTCGAGCTTTACGATCGACAGGATATTCAACGTCACCCGCTACTCTATTCTGTTATGGAGCGGTTTGGTGAGACGGACGACAATCCGTTTTAGTGTATCAGAACACTACCAATAGGAGACAAGATGGCAACCATTAAACTATGCGACTGGACCAAGCAACGCCTGCCTAAGAACGAGCAGACGTATGTGGTCAGCGTCGGAGAAGTAGAATTTGAAGTGGGTGAGGAGGGCAAGCGATTGCTTCTAGAACAACTAGAGGGTGATGCCGAGCCTGAGACACCAGAGGTTCAAGTTGTTGAGCGGGTAGTAGAGCGTGAAGCTCCGCCGCCGGGACTCCAACCAGCCGCCCCAGGAGGCGTCCAGATCGAAGTGTCGGACGACCCCTTTACTCCGGGGCCAACATCTATGCCAGAGCCACCACAAGCGGCACAGCCCGCCCAGGCGGCACCGACAGATGGGGATCCAGAGATGCTTCTGGAGATCCCAGACGATCCCAAGCAAAGGCTGCGGGTTCCGCCCGCCAAGCTTGCGCAGAGGATCATCGAAGAAGCCACTAAGTTTGAGGAGGGCACCCTGCCCGCTCTAACTATGGGTGCCCAGCAGCAGCGTGAAGCCATGAAGAAACTCCGAGCCCTTGAGGGCAAGGCAGAGGAAGCCATGCGCCGACGTGCGCCTAAGGGTGTCAACATTAATGCTGACGTGCGCGACAAGTCAGGATACTACGAGTGAGGTTCATACACATGAGGAAGTTTACACTATCGTTGCTGGGTCTACTAGCACTATCTAGCTGCGCGGGGATGCAAGAGATGACCCCAGCAGAGTTCGATAACCTGAAGAATAAGGTCAATACCGCGACCGCCATTGTCAGTAGCCGGATCTCCCAAGGCTGGGATCAGGCTAAGCGAGACAAGGCGTTAGAGGTGATTGCCAAGGTCAAGAACGCCATCACCACCGCTACCGCCGAAGAGCTAGATCCGGGTAACGTCCTGCGCTCTCTCGTGCAGCTTTACGGCGACCAGCTAGGTCTTGACGATCAGGCTCGTCGCGACGTGCGAGATGCGTCGCTCATCATCGAGCTTGTGACAGGTCCAATCAAGCTAGACGTAGGCGGCAGACTTGACCCTCGGGATCAAGAACTCGTCCTGGCATTTCTAGATGGATTAGAATTTGGCCTAGCATGATTGAGGCATGGTTCAATGAGCGCGGCTACAAAGTCCAGACCGCGAAAGGAGAAAGTAGATTCGTCTATGATCTCCCTAGCGATGTTACAGACAACGCGGTTGCGCTCTACACCTCACGCTGGGTAGTATTGAACCAAATGATGGAAGCGATACTTGAGCTTAAAGAAACAGACGAGGATCAGGATTTAGCGCTGCGCACAGACAGCCGGTTGATAGAGGAACTACAGGGCGAGGTTACCCCTGATAGTGCATATGCAAAATCATCACTGCAATACTTCATCCAGTTTGACTACGTCCGATTTAGACGGGTCACATTCGAGAAGTGTTCTCCAACAGTTATCAACGGCAAGATTAGTGAACCCGTCACTCAAGAAAGATCTAAAAGCTCTTGAAGATATGGTCGAAAAGTATGATCACTTTGTGAAGAAACTACTCGACCCTGAACTTCCACATCAAGAAAGACAGGCAGCGGAGGCTGCGCTTGTTATGCTTAAAGAGTTCATCTCTACCAAGACACGAGACATTCGACGACGCCGTCGCGAGGATCACAAATACTGACATGAAAAGCCTTCTTATATGCCTCTCGCTCTTACTCCTAGGTGGCTGTGGACTATTCCATGAAACCCCACCTAGTGTTGTAAAGGGTCAAAGAGCGGTCTATGAAAGTGTTCTTCTTCTTGAAGAGAATAGTAACGAGATCATCGATAGGTATGTCGAGGATACAAAGGCTGCCGTTACCTATCACTTGTATTTCGTGTGCGAGAATAGAATCAAGGATATAGAGAGGCAAGTCTATAGCGACGAATACATCAAGCGTCGTAGCGATGAGCTTCGGTCCGAACGCGACCACAAGATCCGCGACGCACATAAGGACATTGATAAGATTGCATCAGAAATGAGGTTGCAAATTTCTACCAACCATAACGTGGTTAGGAAGCTGATTGCGGCGATTTACAACTACATGTCTGCTACACCAATTGAGCTAGATCAACTAGATTTCTGGGTTGACAAGCTACATAAGGTTTCTCAAAAGTAACATGGACAAAGACCAAATTAGGGATGCGTTAACAGCGCTTCTACAAGACATTGCCGATAAAGCCCAGAAGGACGCCCGAAGTGGCGAATCCGACATCGGTTCGATTTTTCGTCGTGATAGTAAACCCCTACAGCAACTAGATATGAAAGCGATAGACGAGGCGATAGCGAATATCGACAAGGCTACCGCAACCAAGGAAGGCGCTCGTAGGTTGATGAATGGAGTCATGCTAGCTGCCAAGGTAGCTGCAAAGATTGCTTGTTCGTGATGAAGAGTAAAGACGACACTGACAGAGAAGATCGCCGCGAGCGATATGAACGCAGGCATGGTCAACCACAAAAGTTAACTAATGACCAGCCTAAGAAACGTCGAGATCCATACAAACGCCAACAACTCAACTTTAACACTGGTTGGGACGAGGATGATGATGAATGGTTCGACGATAACACTTAGACCCTAGAGGTAAAAAACATGAAGGCGCTATTAGTTCTATCCGCCCTGGTTGCTACCGGCATTGGCGGCACTTATGCTACTCAGCAGGTTATTTCTCCACAGGAGTCAACTGCAATTGTATCAACAACTCCCGTGGTTACAACCGAAGCTATCTCTCCATTAGAGCGAGCACGACAGGCGTCGTTTGACATCGTGCTTGTGAACGATGGCTTTAGTGGGTCGGCAGTGTTGATCAGTCGAATGAATCTTGAGGATGGGTCATATCGATATCGCGCGCTCACCGCAGATCATGTCATCGAAAGTATGGCAAAGGATATCGCTACCAATGGTGTTGCTGCTAGTCGTGAAATGACGCTAACGTTTCAACTAGACTTTCATGGTGCGCCGATACAGATAACGCTTAACGTTGACGATATTGGTTGGTCAATCCCCGCTCATGACTGGGCTTCGTTTACGTTTGATTCTGAACTGCGGTTAGAATGTGCGGACGTTGCTTCTCAGGAAGACTTTGAGACCATCAAGGCTTTTGAGCCTATCTATCTAGTTGCATGCGGTGGTCCTTTTGGACAGCAATGTCGTAAGGGTATCATCAGCGCAACTCATAACGCTGGTGTATATCCACTACAGCAGTTGATGAGCCCATACCCATGGAATCAAAGCCCAGAGAACTTCTTTCGTTACTCAATGCCAATTTGGTATGGAGACTCTGGTGGGCCTATCTTCAGCAAGGAAGGTAAGCTGATTGGAATTGTCAATGCCTTGACCATGGGTGGTCGCGGTGGACCGGTTCCTCATAGTGGTGTTGCGCTTAAGGCACATGTTGTGCGTGATATAGTAGCAGCAAGTAAGGATTTCTTTTTAGTAGAGGACTAGTATGCAACTAACAGAACAGATTTGGGAGGCTATCAATGCCACCCCGTCACTCCCAGCAGAGATGAAGAAGAGTCTACATCTTCGCATCATGCGCCTCGTCGAGGCTTCGCAGGCGTCGCCCGTAGGCAAGAAGCTAGGTGTCACAGTGATGACCCAAGCGGCTTCGCTGGCTGGAGACAAGGTAGCTAAGGATCGTAATGTCGATCAGCTTCCTGGTGGTTCGAAGCCAAAGAGTGTTTGATGCTCAGATGGGCTGGTAAGATCAAAGAGTGGTGGCGCGGGTCGTCGGATAACCCCGTTGCCATTCATACCTATGGACGATATGCCCATAAGCCGGTTATAGGCAGGGCTTTGTCCATGGTAATGAACGTATG
>Ga0316187_10004595_pt1 | contig 11959 bp, 9 predicted proteins | sample CroRivburrow1_MG_FD_204927 | JGI IMG/M metagenome (GOLD analysis project Ga0316187, IMG submission 204927) | Coastal sediment microbial communities from Maine, United States - Cross River worm burrow 1 | ecosystem: Environmental > Aquatic > Marine > Coastal > Sediment | place: USA: Maine...
TTTAATATAAATACAAAAACATGGGATGATGACTTGCTGAAACTATTCGATATTCCACGACAGATTCTTCCCACGGTTTGTTCATCTAGTGAAATTTATGGCCCCTGTCAGACCCTCGCAACCGATGCCCGTTTTCCCATCTGTGCCATGATTGGTGACCAGCAAGCTTCCCTCTTTGGGCAAGGCTGCTTGACCCAAGGGGATATTAAAGTCACATACGGCACCGGGGCATTTTTGTATATGAATATCGGCAGGCAACCTAACTTATCTGATAATGGGCTTGTCACGACAGTTGCCTGGGAACGGGAAGACATCCTCACCTATGCCCTGGAGGGATTTATCCAGACCGCCGGTGCAGTGGTCCAATGGTTAAGGGATGGCCTTCAAATTATAAAAACCGCCGAAGACTCTGAAAGTCTGGCCGCAGAAGTCAGTGATTGCGGGGATGTATATTTTGTGCCGGCCTTAACTGGATTAGGTGCACCTTTTTGGGACAGTGCCGCCAGGGGTGCTATTTTCGGTATCACACCGGGAACGTCGCGGGCCCATATCGCCCGGGCTACCCTTGAGGGTATTTGTTTTCAGGTCAGAGACGCGGTAGAGGCCATGCGAAATGACATGCAGATACCGTTTACCTATATGCGGGCTGATGGCGCTGCATCCGGCAACGATTTACTCATGCAAATGCAGGCCGATATCCTCGGATTGGACATCAAGCGCTTTGGCCAACTGGAGGCCACCGCCCTGGGTGCTGCCAAACTGGCGGGACTCGCGGCAGGCATCTGGCAAGATAACCAGTGGCAGGATGATTCCCTATATTTTGATAAGACATTTGAGCCGGTGATGGACGATCGAACAAGGGAAGCAAAATACACCAAATGGCGGAGTGCCTTATCACGCGCTAGAAGATGGACTCAAGAGGCTTGATATCTTCGTAACAATGCATTCTTCAGGGGCTTCTGGAATTGAGATAGTGTCAATGATTGATAGGGGGCATTAAAATCAGGATTTTATCCGCGTTTCATAATCAACATTCCATTTTTCCTCCATTCCAATATTCCATTCGGTATCTATTCGTAAGCAAAATCTCTTTGGGGTGAAATCAAAGCATCGTCCTATACGCCAGGATTCTTTACTACCCGCCCAGATAAGCCTTCTTTACATATTCGTTGTCGATCAGTTCCTCGGACTCACCCTCAAGCGCAATATTGCCGGTCTCCAAAACGTAGCCTTTGTCAGCAAGTCTCAGTGCGAGGGAGGCGTTCTGCTCAACTAGGACAACTGAAAATCCTGTCTCTTTGAAGCTTTCAATGATTTTCGCAATGGCGGCCACCATTTTAGGGTCTAGACCGAGGGAAGGTTCATCCATCAATATGATTTTCGGTTTTGCCATCAGCGCCCGACCCATGGCTACCATCTGCTGTTCCCCGCCGCTTAAGGTTTTGGCAAGTTGGTTTTGTCTTTCTTCCAATCGGGGAAAGTGTCGATATACTTGTTGAAAACTTTTTTCCAGTTCCTGCTTATCTTTTTGTAAGTAAGCGCCTATGCGAAGATTGTGTTTTACCGTCATCAGTCCGAAAAGTCTTCTTCCCTCGGGTACATGCGCAATACCCGATCCCACGATTTTATGTGCCGGCAGGTTGTCTATCCGTTTTCCCTCAAACCAGATCTCGCCTGAAGATGACTTCACTAAGCCCGATATCGCTTTCAAAATAGAAGTTTTACCCGCACCATTGGCACCTATAAGGGTGCTGGTACTCCCCTCTTCAACGCTAAGAGAGATCCCTTTTACTGCTTCGACTTTGTCATAGTGGACCCTCAAATTCTTCACTTCAAGCAGCATGGTTTTCGCCTCCCAAATAGGCTTCGTGAACCCCCTCATCGTTTTGAATTTTTTCAGGCGTATCTTCGGCAATCTTCATCCCGAAATTGATGACAGTAATTTTATCACAAATACCCATCACAACTTTCATGTCATGTTCGATCAAAAGCAGCGTGATACCACGATCGCGTATTTTATTAATCAACCCCACCATTTCAGCAGTTTCTTCGGTGTTCATGCCGGTGCAGGGCTCATCCAACATGAGCAGTTCCGGCTCGGCAGCCATCGCAATACTGATACCCAGCGCTCTTTGATGGCCATGTGGCAGGTTGGCGGCCATTTCATTTTTATAATGAGCAAGCCCCATAAATTCAAGAATGTCCATTGCCTTGCGTTCATTGTCTTTTTCACTTTTTTGGGTAGCCCTGGTGTTTAGCAGCGCGCCCCAATAGTTATATTTTGAATGCAAATGGCAGCCGACCATCACGTTTTTCAGGGCACTAAAATTTTGAAACAGGGTAATCGCCTGGAAGGTCCGCACGATTCCAAGTCTCGCAGTTCGATGAGGTTTTAGATTGCTGATATCTTTATCTTTAAAAACGATGTTGCCCTTGGTCGGTCGATAAACGCCGCTGATCACATTGAAAAGGGTTGTTTTACCCGCCCCGTTCGGACCAATTAAACCCCTTATCTCACCTTGATCGATAGAGAAGCTCAGGTTTACAATGGCCTTTAAGCCGCTAAAATGCATGCTCACATTATCGATGGTAAGTAACTGCATCCGCCGGGGCCTCCTTTCTATTATTGCGGAATTTGTTAACCAGGGAGCGGACCTTGTCGGGAATGGTTTCAAGCCCGCCGGGCATAAAAAGGACCGTTAGAATAACAATAATTCCAAAGAAAATTACCCGGTAATATCCGGTAGGACGAAGCAATTCGTCAACAATTGTCAAGATTAAGGCGCCCAATATCGGTCCGGCAACCGTATTCAGCCCTCCAACAATGATATGTACAAGGGAAAATTCTGACTGCCAGATGTCGAATGTCTTTGGATTGATATACGTATGGTAATGCGCATACAGCGCCCCCGTTAGGCCTGCAAAAAAGCAGGCCACTGTGAAAGCGATCACTTTATGTTTTAAAATATTAATGCCGACATGCTGGGCAAGGGTTTCACCTTCGTGAATGCTCCAGTAAATCATGCCGGTGCGTGAACGGTTCATTCGATAAATGGCGTATACAATCAGTGCGCAAAACACCAGTGCCAGATAGTAGTATGCTACCCTGGAAGCAAAATCTATTTTAAGACCGAAAATAGAAAGTTTTGGGGGAAGAATGTCAAATATCCCGTCCCACCCGCCGAAAAACTCTCGATAGTAGGCGAATATTCTTTTGATAACTTCACCGATCGCCCAACTGGCCATGAAAAAGTAAACGGCCCGGGTCCGCATCAAGGGTATACTGATGATAAGGGCAATCATCGCCGCCATCCCCGCTGCAAGCCACATATTCACCCACAACGGCCATCCGAGTCGTGTAAAAAGGAGCGCTGAGGTGTAGGCACCAATACCCATAAACCCGGCGTGAGCAAATGAGACAAACCCTAAAGTCCAAATAAGCCACATGCTGGTAGCCAGCGCGATGTTAAAGGCAATGCTGATGCCGGTATGCAGGATATATTTGTCATAATTGCAGAAAACAGGTAGTAAAAGTGCCAAAATTAGTACAAGTGACCAGCTAATGGTTGCTAATTTATTCTTCTCATTCATATTTTTATTCCCACTGCTGGCCGAATAACCCTGCAGGTTTAAAAACCAGAATAACAAAAATTGCCATAAATCCCATTATATAGGCCACATCGGCGCTAATAATAGTGGTAAGGAAACTGTCGATGAAGCCAATGATAAACCCGCCGATCAAGGCGCCGACGACACTTCCCAAACCGCCCATGATGACAATCATAAACGCCTTCATAGTCGCCATAAACCCCATGGTAGGCACAATAGACATTAAAGTCCCCATCAGGCATCCGGCGACCGCCGCCAGAGCGCTGCCCAATCCAAAGGCGATCCAGTGAATACGTTGGGTATTGACACCCTGCAAGGAACTGACCTCAGGGTCTTCGGATACGGCTCGCATGGCGATCCCAAGCGTGGTTCTCTGTAAAAAAAACCATAGCGCTGCAATTAAAATAGCCGAAAAAGTAGAAATGACCATGCGTTCATAGGTGAAAAATGCCCCAAATATAAATACGCCGCCTTTAATAATACTGGGAATGCCGCGCACCACGGTCCCAAAGCCGATCAGACCGCCGCTGGATATAATAAAGATCAAACCCATGGATACCGCCAGCGAGTACAAAATATTCTTACCATGCAGGGGACGAAAAAGGAGCACCTGGAGACCCACTCCCAAAATAAAAATAATGACCGCACTGGCAATGATTCCCAACCAGTAGGGCCATTTCATTACGGCAAACCAATAATATAGTACATAGGCCCCGAGCATGAATAGTTCACCATGGGCATACTGAATGATACGCATGATTCCGAATATCAGGGTCAGCCCGATGGCGATCAGTGCGTACATCAGGCCCAGATTTACTCCTGTGAGCGTCATTTGGGTAAACGTATCTAGGGACATGAGTGCCTCTTTGAATCCCATCTTTGCTTTCTTCGGCGTATGATGGATCTTGTTTTTACTCATCATACGCCGATTCAGCAACTGATCTTTTAGTCTTGACTACATGTTACAAGTTAACGTCATGTAGCTATTTCCGGCAAAGGCTAATTAATAATTATCCGGCAATTCCGGATATCTCACATCTGCCAGCCTTGCTTTGCCCTTCTCGATAAGCGTCGTGTAGCAATCATATACACCCTGCCGCCTGATGCCGAATGCTTTTTCACCTTCCCAAGTGACCTTGCCGACATAGGTATCTTCCAGGACCACCTTCTCGAGGGCGTCGGCAACGGCTTTGGTATCTTCAAACGTACCGGCATCCTCGATCGCTTTGGCTAAAGCATATATCCACCAGGAATAATTGCCGGCTAAAGCGTTGAAAGTGCCAAAGCGTTTCATGAAGCGATCACGCGTCGCTTTTTGGCTTTCCGATTGCGGTTCGATCAGGGTTACCGGAAGCACAACATCGTCGGCATACTCGCCGGCTACTTCCAGGATGGTTTTTGTCTCCGATGCCGCCGGTGAAGAGATGGGGCCTTTGTAGCCCATCTCTCTAGCTGCTTTGACAATACTGGCCGTGATTCCGGGAGGCGTCGGGCTGGTGACAATAAAATCCGGTTTCAGTTTCAAAATTTTGGTTACAATCGGATAAAAATCCGTGTCTTCCCAGTTAAAGTACTCTACTCCCAGTTGCTTGATGTTATAATAATCCATTAGGCGTTGATATGAAAAATGACAGTCATATCCGTCTTTATCGTCCGGTCCGATGAATGCTGCGGTTTTTAATTTATCTTTACCATAGTGTTCCAGCATAAAGGGCATGTAGGCGTATCCCTGCTCATAATCGGACATCTCAGCTCTGAAATGATAGGGGTATTCTTTTCCGAACTGCTTGAGATATCCCCAGCATGCGACCATGGAGAGTACCTTATTGGGTTCCGTAATCTGCAGCATACCAATCGTGCTGGCAGCCGCCTGACTGAACACATACTTGACCTTGTCCTGTTCGACCAAACGGGTGGTTGCCGCCCTGGCATCCGCTACGGTACCCTTGGTATCATAAGTAATAATTTCTAATTTATAACTCTCGCCTCCGATTTTGATACCGCCTTTTTCATTGATGACAGCCGCACCATCCACCCAGCCCTGCATGGTAGATATTCCCCAGTAGGCCACCGGACCTGACAGCGGTACCGCGCCACCTATTTTAATTACCTTATCCTCAGCCTGTACGATACCCCCCAAGGAAAAAATCAAAACAAAAACAATCGCCAAAATACCTAGATTCATCTTTCTCATTTTCTTCTCCTTTCTGTTTGGGATTTGAGTTTAGCTTGCTTTGCAAGCTTGAGTTAGCCGCTCCAAAATACTGCATGCTATTTGAAATAACAATCACCAACTCAATTCATAAGCCACCGGCTATGCCGGTGAGAATTTAAGAGGTTCTACCGTTACCGCGAGGGCATGCTTCATGGTGCAAACCTAATCGATGCCGGCGGCTTATGAATTGAATCAGCGGTCACCAGCAGAGGTGGCCCCGGCCCATTCCAAGGGCCATCCTCATACCCCCAGCTATGCTGGTGGTCGCTGATTACCAACCCTGATAGGCCTTCTTCAGAATATCCAGGAAAACATCATAGTTCAATGGTCTAGGATTGGCCTCCAGGGATACGTTCCAAACAGCTCTTTCAGCGATGGCTTCCAGATCTTTTTCTTCTACCCCGCATGCTTTCAAGCTGGTCGGAAGTTCAACGGTTTTGATTAGCCTTTTAATTCCCTCAACTGATTTTTTAGCCGCTTCGATCAGAGAGAGGCCCTGGATATTTTCACCCAATAGCCTGGCGACATTCGCATGTTTTACCGGATCCGTCATGGCGTTGTATTCCATCATCCATGGCATAAACAAAGTACAGCATAATCCGTGAGGTATTACCGGCCGGGGGGGGTTGCCATACATGCCACCCAGGGCTTCCCCCAAACAATGAACGCCTGAGCAGTCGCTGTTTGCAAAAGATATTCCGCCTAAGCAGGAAGCTATCATCATCATTTCGCGGGCCTGGACGTCGGTACCGTTGGCATGGGCAATGGGCAGGTAATCTCTGATCAATTGAATGCTGTATTCTGATAAAGCGTCTGAAATGGGATTGGCGACATTGGCCGTGTAGCCGTCATAGTGGTGCGCAAATGCATCCAGACCGGTTGTGGCAGTTTGAAACGGCGGCAAGGAGATGGTCAGCAAAGGATCGTCGATGGCGACTTTCGCAGCAATGCAGGGACCGCCGGGATAACTTGGAGGCCCGCCGATTGCCATCTTACTCCAGTTGTCGGTATTGGTAATGATGGACCAGAAATTGCCTTCCGTTCCTGTCCCGGAAGTGGTGGGGACCGTTATCAACGGCGTTGGATGAATCTTTATATTTTCGAAATCTTCTTCACTTTTAATTTGATAGTCTCGGATGGAACCGGGGTTGGTTGCTATAACTGAGATTGCTTTGGCGCTGTCGATGGCACTGCCGCCGCCAACGCCTATAATGACATCGGCCTGCTTTTCCCTGGCCAACGCGCCTCCCTTTTCTGCAGTGGTGTCAATGGGATTGGGTTCAACTTCGTCGAAAACCGCATAGTCAATTCCGGCCTGGTCCAATGGTGTTTTAATTTTTTCCAGGATCCCTGTCTCAGTCAAACCCTTATCGGTAACAACCAGCGTCTTATTCGCTTTCATGCTCTTTACGATATTGCCTAACTCTGCAATTTTACCGGCGCCAAATTCGATGGTACCTACGCCCCAGTTAAATGCAAAAGATTTTTGAAATCGCTCTATCACATTCATTGTGCCCTCCTTTCTCTTTTGTGGCTATTTTCTGTTAATTACGAATCGTCTTAGAATTTGTTATGAATCTAACTCAAATTTTTCTTTGGGAATCGGTTTGCCTTCTGGCGGCCCCGCTTTTAGTAGTTCTTTGTGCAGTCCTTCCGGCAATTTGTCGTTCTCACGGGTGAATCCGGCCATGACATTTAAAATCCGCTGCAGATTAAAGAAAAAAATTTTAAATTGTCAAGAAAAATATTGTAAATATTATAATTTTTATAACGATAGACATATAATCATATTAACCAAACCCGCCATTCATTCTTTCAGATTACGTAAGCGAATCGCGGCCGCAAACCGATGGGCATCCATGCCTTCATAGGCGCCCTGGGTTTCTGCATATTTGGCCAATTTCAAGGACGCCGGACCATCAACCTCCATGTGAGTGACCACTTTTAAAAACATGCCGACCCACAGACCGCCGGTATAGCGCGCAGCGGCTCCGGTCGGCAGGATGTGGTTGGGACCGGCGATCTTGTCGGCATAGACTTCGGCAGTGTCTTCGCCGATAAAAAGCGAGCCATAATTTTTCAACAAGGAAACAACTTCCCTGGGCCTGGCAGTATGGATCTCCAAATGTTCAGGTGCGTACTCATTGGCATAGCGGGCGGCATCATTGAGGTTGTCAACCACGACCACCACCCCTTTGTCTTCCCATGACGCACGGGCCACTTCTTCCGTGGTACGATCCTTGAGCTGGCGTTCAATTTCTTCCAAGGTCTTGCGAGCCAATGGTTCAGATGTGGTAACCAAGGCGCCGCGCGCCTGGGGATCATGTTCGCACTGGGCCAGCAAATCGGCGGCAATGTAGTCAACGCGTGCGGTTTCATCGGCAATGATCAGACACTCGCTGGGGCCTGCCAAAAAGTCGATGCCCACGGTTCCAAAAACCTGACGTTTGGCTTCCATGACAAATTGATTGCCCGGTCCCACGATCAGATCAACCGGCCCAATGGTATCAGTGCCATAGGCCATGGCGCCGATCGCCTGGGCACCTCCGATACAATAGATTTCGTCAACCGCCATCTTATGCATGGTGTAGAGGATGCCCGGGTTGATGGATCCTGTTTTGCCCGGCGGACTGCAGGCAACGATTCTTTGAACGCCGGCCACTTTGGCCGGGATTACCGACATGACGGCCGATGTCAGGCAAGGATACCGGCCGGCCGGCACATAGCACCCACAGGAGCCCAGCGGAATAATGCGCTGTCCCATCAGCATGCCCGGCCGGATTTCTTTTTCAAACTCCACCATGCTGTCCCTTTGAGCGCAGGCAAAGGCGGTTACCTGCTCGATAGCGAAATCGAGCTCTTCAACCACCTCCGCCGGTAATTCCTCTGCGGCCTTGGCAGCCTGCTCTTCACTGATGCGGAAAGAAGGCGCGTCGAAGCCATCAAATTTTTTCTCATAGTATCTTACAGCGCTGTCACCATCCGTCTTGACTTTGGATAGAATCGATTTTACAGTTTTTTGAAGCTGCTGAACATCTTCCTCTGCAACCGCAACGGCGGATTTTATTTCACGGTAGGACATGGTATTCTCCTGTGTTATTAAAATTGGGTTCAATCTCCGGTTAAGATTAAGGGCAGTATGGAGGTAGGATATTTTTCAAGTTTAGTCAATTTATTTATGGATTGATTCTAGCTTTAAAGCGGCTACTAATCCTTGCATATCGAACTGTTTCTTTATATTTATGCATAGATGACCAGTCAGAATCGAATGAATCCCTATTTAAGGAAATAATAGAATTTGAATGGCTTGCCGTGGATAGGCCTCCCCATAGCGACGGTCCTGGTTCGATTGCAAAGTACATTGGCAGACAATGCCTGTGCGGTGCTGCAGGCGCCGCCCGGCGCCGGCAAGACGACCTGCATACCCCTTTTCCTGCGAAAAGCACCATGGCTGGGTGGCCGCAAAATCATTATGCTGGCTCCCCGCCGACTGGCAGCCCGGGCGGCGGCCATGCGCATGTCCGACCTAATTGGAGAAAAGGTCGGCCAAACGGTGGGCTACCGGGTTCGAATGGACAGCCGTGTCAGCCCTGCAACGCGCATCGAGGTGGTCACCGAAGGTGTGCTGATCCGAAGGCTGCAAGGCGATCCCTCCCTGGAAGGAATCGGGCTGGTGATCTTCGATGAGTTTCACGAGCGTAGCCTGGATGCGGATCTGGGTCTGGCGCTGTGTTTGGATATGCAGGGTGTGTTGAACCCGGATATACGGCTGCTGATCATGTCCGCCACTATCGATGCCGGCCCGATCGCCGCCTTGTTGGACAACGCTCCGGTGCTCACCAGTGCAGGGCGGGAGTTTCCCGTTGAAACCCGTTATGTCGGCCGCCACACACCGACAGCATCCATTGATATGCTCTGTGATGTGGTGGTTTCCGCCGCCCACGACGAGTCGGGCAGCATCTTGGTCTTTTTACCCGGGGCATCCGAGATTCGTCAACTAACGCGACGGTTAGAAGAAGCCCGGCTGGGCCCGCAATGGATCATTGCCCCGCTTTTCGGCAACCTGACACATAGCGCCCAGAACCAGGCCATTGCACCGCCACCCGCCGGACGGCGTAAAATCGTGTTGTCTACCTCCATCGCAGAAACCAGCCTGACCATAGAAGGCATCCGGGTCGTGGTGGACAGCGGTTTGCAACGTGTGCCGCGGTTTGAGCGGCGCAGTGGCCTGACCCGCCTGGTCACCGTCCCTGTGTCACAGGCATCGGCCGACCAGCGGCGGGGCCGCGCCGGGCGGATGGGACCTGGCGTCTGTCTACGTCTGTGGTCCCGGGAAATGCACCCCACGCTGATTCCGGCGCATCGACCCGAAATACTAACGGCCGAACTGACCGGCCTGGTCCTGGAATTGGCGCTCTGGGGGGTGGACGATCCCGGCAAGCTGCAATGGCCTGATCCGCCACCCAGGGGGACTTTTGACAGCGCCCGCAGCCTTCTCCAGTCCCTCGGCGCCCTGGATCCTGTTTTCGGGATTACCGATCACGGCCGGCAAATGGCCGCCTTGCCGATGCATCCCAGGCTGGCCCACATGCTGGTTGCTGCGGATCGTCTCGGACATGGAGAGATCGCCTGCGATCTGGCGGCCCTGCTTGGCGAACGCGATGTGGTTCGTTTTGATCCCGGTCTTCAGGATGCAGACATGCGCATCCGGTTGGACCTGCTTCAGGCCTCGCGGCACCATCGGCCCTTAACAATTCAAGGCGCAACCGTCGACCCTTCCGCGCTCCGCCGGGTGATTCGGGCGGCGGATCACCTTCGTCGACAGATAGGATGCAACACCGGCGACGGTGATGCGGTTTCCATCGGCCGGTTATTGGGCTGGGCTTATCCGGATCGGATCGCCCGGCGTCGACCGGGTGCACGGGGAAAGTTCCTGCTGACCAACGGACGCGGTGCCTATATCGATCCAAGTGCGCCGCTGGGGGCCGAGGAATTCATAGTAGCGGCCGAGCTGGATGGTAAACGCCGGGAGGCACGCATTTTTAAGGCCGCAGCCTATAGCATTGACATTCTCTCGGAACAGTTCGCCGAGCAGCTCCGGTGGACGGAAGCAGTGGACTGGGATCCCGACCGCCTGGCGGTCGCTGCGCGTCGCGAATTAAAACTGGGCGCCCTTGCGCTTCGCAGCCAACCGCTGGCTGAGCCCGATTCTCAGCTGGTTTTGGGGGCACTGCTCAAAGGTATTCGCGAACAGGGACTTCAGTGCCTGCCATGGACCAAGTCCCTGAAGCGCTGGCGGGAGCGCGTTTGCTTTTTACGGCGGATTTCAGGAGATGAGCAGCAGTGGCCAGATGTCACCGATGAGGGTCTCGAATCGCAGCTGATGCAATGGCTGGCACCTTATTTAACCGGAATGACCCGGCTGCGTGACCTGACCCGGGTCGATCTTAAAGCGGCCTTCTATAGTTTGCTACCCTATCGGCAACATCAACTGCTGGATGAACTGGCTCCCACCCACCTGGCCGTGCCGAGCGGCTCGCGGATTCCCATCGACTATTCGGACGATGTACCGGTTTTGGCAGTGCGCCTGCAGGAGATGTTCGGTCTGGACCACACTCCTTCAGTAGGCGGAGGCCGGCAGCCATTGCTGATTCACCTGCTTTCACCGGCCGGTCGCCCGGTTCAGATTACCCGCGACCTGACGGGATTCTGGCAGTCCGGCTATCACGAGGTAAAAAGAGAGCTGAAGGGGCGCTACCCCAAGCATTATTGGCCTGACGATCCCATTCACGCCCAAGCCACCGCACGGGTCAAACCGAAAGGTAAAAAGTGAAATAGCGGGTGTGAATCAAGACTGTTAGGGTTTGGTGTATCCGTGGCAATTTGTGGTGTGTCAACATGTAAAGTGTTGGAATATTATTAACGACCTCCTTTGATAAAAATAGAATGACTGCCGTTTACCAACAGCTGTGATCTAAGCCCGGGGATGGTCAAGCCCCGACTCAATTTTGATTATATCCGGCCGGTGACGGACCGCAATTCGTGCACATCTTGGGCCCCATGTCGGCCGGTATACCGCCGGCAATGTTGTTGGAAGCGCCTACCGAGAATGAGGACATCAGTTTTTTAACCTTC
>Ga0316187_10004596_pt1 | contig 11959 bp, 6 predicted proteins | sample CroRivburrow1_MG_FD_204927 | JGI IMG/M metagenome (GOLD analysis project Ga0316187, IMG submission 204927) | Coastal sediment microbial communities from Maine, United States - Cross River worm burrow 1 | ecosystem: Environmental > Aquatic > Marine > Coastal > Sediment | place: USA: Maine...
CCGGAAACAATTACCTTATGAGGATAAAGAGAAGTAAATTTTACGGTATCGCCAAGGCTATAGCCCCAAAGCCCGGCATTACTGTTAATGATTACGGCATAATTCACCCCCTTCGAGACTTCATGTAGCGCTAACCTTGCAGGTTTTTCATTATAATACTCATCGGCTGGTATAAATTCGAAGAAAATACCGCTATTGGCCATGAGCAAAAGTCCTTCATCATCTTGTAAATCCTGATAAGCCAGAAATCCTTCAGAAGCAGGATAAGTCTCTATTGAAGGAATGGTTTTACCAATGGTTTCGAATAGCTTTTTTTTATAGGGTTGAAAATTCACCCCACCATATACGAACATGGAGAAATTAGGAAACACCTCCTTTATTGGTTTTCCTGTACGTTCAACAATTTTATCGAAATACATTTGCACCCATGGCGGAATACCCGAAATCAAGGTCATGTCCTTATCAATGGTTTCGTCTATAATTTTATCAAGCTTAGCTTCCCAATCATCAATACAATTGGTTTCATAGGTTGGCATTTGGTTGGTTCGCAAATAACCCGGCACATGGTGAGTAACTATGCCTGAAAGACGCCCTGTAAATATGCCGCCATGACTTTCTAAAACCGGACTACCGGAGAGAAAGATTAGGTTGCCATCTAAAAACTTAGACTTCCCTGTTTCGTTTATGTAAGCCAAAAGCGCATTGCGGGCACTGTTGATATGATTGGAGATAGAATCATGGGTGATAGGGATATATTTTATGCCGGAGGTAGTGCCGGAAGTTTTAGCAAAATATAGCGGTTTCCCTTTCCATAATACATCAGGCTGGCCACTTATAACACGATCTACATAAGGCTTCAAGCCCTCATAATCCCTTACCGGTACCCGAAGTTTAAAGGCTTCATAATTGGCGATGTCCTTAAAATCATGATCCTTGCCAAATACCGTACCTACCCCTACTTTGATTAAATGTTGGAATATTTTCTGCTGGTATTTTTCAGGATCCAAAGACCATTTTCTCTGTTGTGCCACGATAAAATGCGCCAGCGGCTTACTTAAACTTGCCCTAATTCCCATCTGGCAAAAGTAATAGATACTGAAGCAACCTTAAAATTTTCAAAATCAGTCTAATATGGTATATATCATGCTTAAGTACCAATTTGCCTAAACCGCTACTTTATTAAATAGATTAATTTCTTTTATCACTTGGTCAATAAATTTTAGGTCTTCATATATCTCCTGAGCCAAGCCACTTTCTATAAGGTTATTCTTTAAAAAAACATCTGGCTCAAACATATCTCTATTCCATTCAAGTGCCATATATAGCCTATTATTGCGAATGGTTATATATACTCCCCGCTCCTTAAACAACCGCTGGCCAATAAGTGAATTACTATCATTAGATTCTCTTTTTTCATAGTATTTGTTATAAATAAAATCTATTATTTTAATAAAGTTAGCAGTGAGCAAACGTTCCCCTTCATCTTTGGCACTACAATAAATATTATAAGGTTTATTGTCAATTTTCGGGTTATTATCCAATCTATCTTCCGGGTTAAGCGACTTTATATAGTGTGGGTAACCCTTAACAACAAATCCTGTTTTCAATTCTTTTCTAATCCTATTTTGCGGAATTACTTTTAGTGGGGAAGGGATATGCATATTCTTCAATTCCATTTGAATGAATAAGCCACGAAAATATTCTATGGAGTCAGCAGCTTGGCCAAACTCTCTATTACCTTGAGAAATAGTTACACCTTTTACTTTTACCGTAGTTCTCTGACTAGAACTTACTCGCCCGCTTTTCACGCACTCTGAAATAACAACATTGGTGCCTTCAATTGTGCCTTTTATAGTGTCTTCACTTCGAAGGGATGTATTTTTGCCATCGGGAAAAATATCTGCTTGATTAAATTCTTCCTCATCAATACCCTCATCATAAAAAGTAAGGTTCGGATTCACAATTTTTACAATCTCACCTACCAGTTCTTGTTTTAGCTTGCGGGTAAAATTGTTTAAATAGGTTCCTTTTTTTACCAAGGTATAAATACCCGAACCTATTAGTGCCAAAAAGGCTGCACCAATTGTTGGTCCAATAAACATTATAATATCAACTTCATTTGAATCACCTAAAAACAGTGCTAAGCCAACAAAAAAAATCCAGATTAAAAACCATGTCTTCAGAAAGGCTCTTTTGTAGAGTCCTCTGCTCTTATTATAATAAATTACTCTTTCAGCCTCAAGATTTTTAATTGTATCTGCCAACTTATTAGTAATATCATCTAATAATTCTCCTTCCACATATTTTTTTCCTTCATCTGCCTTGGGCAGTATTCCTACAAGTTTCTTGTAGAAAAACTTTACTGTTTTCCAAAAAAGAAAAATGCCACCAGCGGCAGTAATAATAAATAATAGGGTAAAATTATCCATGAGTTTAGATTTGTTATAAGCCATGCAATATATAATTTTGGCAGCTTATCAGTAACAAAATAAAATATTATCTATACAAATAAAAAATAAACCATATTCTGCATAATTCTTGTTCTTATATTTATAAATTGAGTTTTGCATGATTTTTGTCAAGTGGTTATCTGAAATAAATTAAACATGAAAAAATTTATACCTTATATTCTTATTGCTGCTATTTCTGGTTATGGTGGCGCATTTATATTCCATAAGCAACAGCAAAAGACTAAATCAAATGTAAGTTATACATCCTTACAGAATGAATCGACAACACCTGAGGAGGTTACTTTAACTAATAACAGCAATTATATTGCTTCCACTTCGCCAGATAACTTTGTTGAAGCGTCTAGAATAAGTACACAAAGCGTGGTCTATATCAAGAATATATCAGAAAGAATATATCGGCAATCTTTTATGGATATGTTTTTTGATCAAGACAGACAGGGTACAGAAACGATAAGCAGTGGCTCAGGCGTGATATTTTCTACTGATGGCTACATTGTAACCAATTATCACGTGGTGGCTGATGCCGATCGACTGGAAGTAATCCATGGCAAGAATTCATATCCAGCTAAGTTGATTGGCACTGATCCGGCAAGTGATCTGGCAGTTTTAAAAATTGACACTAAAGGTTTGCCGGCCATTCCAATTGGCAGCTCAAAAGATTTACAAGTAGGCGAATGGGTAATTGCCGTTGGCAATCCTTTTAACCTTACCTCTACAGTTACAGGTGGCATAGTAAGCGCCAAAGCCCGGGCGCTACATATTGTAAAGGAAAAATTCCCGCTCGAGTCGTTTATTCAAACAGATGCGGCCATTAATCCCGGTAACAGTGGTGGTGCTCTGGTGAATAAAAAAGGCGAATTAGTGGGAATTAATACAGCCATTTTATCACGTACAGGTTCCTATGCTGGTTATGGATTTGCCGTGCCCGTTGATATTGTTAAAAAAATTGTGGGCGATATTATCCAATACAAAGAGGTGCAAAAGGCTTTTATTGGCGCTAATGTAGCTGATCTAAATGCAGATATTGCTGACAGGTTATCACTTAGTATTGATGATTTGCATGGTGTGTTGGTAACGAATGTTCAAAAAAATTGGGCAGCAGATGATGCCGGAATCATGGAGAATGACATCATTCTATCGCTAGACAATACTGCGGCCAATTCAAAAGCTGAATTTGATGAACTTATAAGTTACAGAACTCCCGGTGACATAATCCATATACGCTGGAAGTCCGGAAATAAGATAAAAGAAGGAGACTTAACACTTACCAATAGGAATGGCACAACTTCCATTTTGAAGACAGAGATCTTTCCTTCAAAATATTTAGGTGCAGATCTTGAGGTAATATCAAAATTAGAACGGGATCTTTTTAGTTTAGAAAATGGCGTAAAAATCATCAAACTTTATTCAGGAGGAATGCTAAGCAGATTAGACCTCGAAGAAGGTTTTATCATCACCCGTATTAATCAAAACAGCATAGACTCCGCACAAAAATTAGTTGATGTGCTCTCAGAAACTCATGGTAAGGTAAGAATTGAAGGCGTAAGTAATTCAGGTAGAAAAGGTTATTATTCGTTTTACCTGCGCTAGTTTTTGGCAGTTTTCATCTTCAACTTATCCTTAAGATCATTAATTGAGGCCCTGAAGTTGGTGTTTACATCAATGGTATCATTTACGGCTTGTACTGCATGGATAACCGTGCTATGATCGCGCCCACCAAAATGATAGCCTATAGATTTTAGTGAGTGGTTGGTATACTCTTTTGAAAAATACATGGCAACTTGCCTGGCAATTACAATTTCCTTTTTTCTGGTTTTGTCTTTAAGATCAGCTACTTTGAGATGATAATACTCGGCCACGGTTTTCTGGATATAATCAATGCCTACTTCTGTTTCAATATCATGAACAATATTTTTCATGATTTGTTTGGCTAATTCAAGATCAATTTCTCTCCTGTTTAATGAAGCGTGGGCAATTAAGGAGATCAACACTCCCTCCAGCTCACGAATATTAGTGTCAACGGTATAGGCCAAATACTCGCAAACATCAGGTGGTATTTCAATCCCTTCTGCCTCCATTTTTGTATGTATAATGGCCATCCGTGTTTCAAAGTCCGGCTGTTGCAAATCTGCGGTAAGGCCCCATTTAAAGCGGCTTAGCAATCGCTCTTCCAAGCCCTTGAGGTCTTTGGGTGGGCGATCACTGGTCATGATAATCTGTTTGCCCGATTGATGTAGGTGATTGAATATATGGAAAAATATTTCCTGGGTTTTCTCCTTGTTACCAAAAAACTGTACATCATCAATTATTAGTGCGTCAACCTGCAAGTAATATGCCTGAAAGCTTTGTACCTCATTATTTTGTACCGCTTTAATAAATTGATTGATAAACTTTTCCGATGAGACGTAAAGGACAAATTTCTCCGGCAGGTTGGCTTTTATTTCATTGCCAATTGATTGAACCAAATGGGTTTTACCAAGACCTACCCCACCGTAAATCATTAACGGATTAAATGAAGTGATTCCCGGCTTTTTAGCAACAGCATAGCCTGCAGAGCGTGCCAAGCGGTTACAGTCCCCTTCTATAAAAGTATCGAAACTATATGCTTGGTTTAGTTGAGATTCCTGCGGTTCGGATAATTGAGCCAACTGAAAAGGATTACCTACATTTTTTCCTTTCGCTTGATTATTATATCCTCCACCAACACTTCTGTTAGGCAAATTAATAATATACGGAGCATTCTGCTTATTGCCTTGATCAACAATTACAGAGTATTCGAGCTTAGCACCCTCCCCTATAGTGGCTATTAGTGCCTTCTTTAGTACATGAATATAATGTTCTTCGAGCCACTCATAAAAGAATTGACTTGGCACCTGAATTGTAAGACTCTTTCCGTCAAACCGTACAGGCACAATAGGCATGAACCAGGTATTAAAACCTTGGTCTGCCACATCTTCTTTTATGATCTCGAGACAATTACTCCAAACTGTGTTGCAATCTTTTTGCATTTAATAATAGCGTGTACCTGAGGGTTAACAAAACATAATTGGACATCAAAATTCAAGAAAAAAAAGTGAACTAAAAAACAAAACATTTTATTGTTTACAAGTATCTTAATTAGTGGGCTTTAAATTAACGAGGCCACGGTAAATTATATATAAATTTAATATCTCAAGCCGAATGAATTATTGGCAAGTCGATAAAGCGAAATAATGGACAACATGTATCGGAAAAAGTATCGGCAAGCAAAATTTCAATTGTGCTACCCACTAAATAATTCACATCAGTACTTCCACTACTAACAAGGGCTGATGCTTTTATTGATTTAGGCTGATTTTTTTGTAATTTTCGCCTATGAAAAACTCAAAAAACATTCTTCTTGTAGCTTGTGCTATTCTAATCTCAGTAATATTCATCAATCCTGTATTTGGTCAGAAATACGACAAGTTTGTTGATAAGGTTAATACCGCCTATGAATCAGGCGATTACATAAAAGCACAAAAATATAATCTAAAACTTCAGAAAAAGGTTACCAAAAAACTTGGCCAGCAGAATAGCTATCTAATTGAATATTATCTAATGTCCGCCAGAAACGATCTTGCCCAGGGATTGCTAAAGGAGTTTAATCAGAAAATAGAGCAGGCGATATCAATGAGTGAGAAGGTAAACTTAAACTCACCTACAAAACATGTATTGGTTCTTAACAAGGTGTCTACTTTTCTTTTACAAAATATTAACCCAATAAAAGCCGAAGCCTATATAAAACTTGCCCAGGAAAATGTAGGTAAAATTGAAGACAATCAGAATATTAAAGCTTTTACAGATTTAAACTCTGCCGCCATTTATGCTACCCAGGGTTACTGCGCTAAGGCCATTGATTTTATCTCGAAAAATGAAAAGTATTTTTCAGGCCGGGCAATAACTAAAGTGACCAAAATTGATCCTAAAACAGGAAAATTAAAATCTATAAAACTTAATGATAAAGAAGTTGCCACCCGGTTGGATGAGTATGCCAGATTAATGAACCTAAAGGCGAACACGTATAGGAATATGGGCGATTTTACTAAAGCCGATGAAACATTTCTAGCTGCCGCAGATTGGATAGATGATAATTTGGGGAAAGCCAATATACGGTATATCGAAAATCAACTTTGGCAAGGAAAAATGCTTGAAGAAAATGGTATCAATCCTAAAATTCCTCGAAAAATTTATGAGGATGCCCTTAGTAATCTCAAAAGGCAACATAATGAATCGCATTATCTGGCATTAGAAATTTACGAAACCTTATTAAATAGTTATTTGGTAAATAATGATATGGCCAGGTTTAAAAATCTGAATAGTGAATATGAACGAGTAATAAAGAAATACTTTGATAAAAGAAGTTTAAATTATATCAACCTCGATGCCATAAATTTCAGGGCTCGCCTTAGTGCCGACAAAACAAAAAATATTGAAACAAAGGTTCAAGAATTACTCACTTCAACCTCAATTCCTGAATATCATGTAGCAAGAATTAAGCTATTGGATTTCGCCTATCAATCATCCATAATTAGCAGAAAATACACCAATGCCGATGGCTATTTGACCGAGATATTAAAACAAAAGGAAGCCCTATTTGGTAATGCATCACCAGAATACCACCTCACAGTTACCGAAACCGGTAATTTTTATATGGATTTTACCGATAAGATTGAAGAAGCCGGTAAAATCTATAATGAAAGTTTCGCAGGTGTTGTTGTACCACAGATTACCTCAGGGCATATTAGTTACGTACGCACATTAAACCATCAGGCCAAATATTATGAAAGTACCGACAAGCTAAACAAAGCTTCTCTAGTATTAGATGAAGCCCTTGTAGCCACCAGAGCCAAGTATGATAATGAAGACTTAAAATATGCCATTGAGCTTGAAAAAATAGCTGCCTTGAAAATTAAAATTGGCAATTACGATGACGCTACCAAAAGCATTGAAGAAGGCCTGATTATTTTAGAAAAAGAAAAAAGAGATAAAATAAATGTTGTCTATTACGTAAAAGGACTGGAAACCAGCGCCAAATTATTAGCCTTAAAGGGTGAATTTGAGGAGTCGAAAAGTAATTTGGTTCGCGCTCAAAGACTATTGTTCAGGGCAGAAGATCTCACACAATATGATGAACTTGCTTCTGCTATTGATTTGGCAGAAGTTTATGTAAAATTTGGTCGAATTTCACAAACTGAATCGCTATTAAACGAATCATTGGCGGCATATGAAGACCTTTATGGCAAAACCTCCAGAAATCTGGTTGCTCCTTTATTGAGCTCTGGAAATTTAAAACTATTTACCGGAGATTATGCCGAAGCAGAAAAATTTACCCGCAGGGCACTGGCCATCTCACAACAACACTTTGGTGAAACCTCGTCTAAAATAGCCAACTGCAATATTTTGCTGGCTCGGATTTATATGGCCATTGGCGATTACGAAAAAGCACAGCAAAATATTGAATCTGCTCTTGTTATTCAAGAAAAAGTGTTTGGCAAAGAGCATATCGATTATGCAAAATCACAATCACAGCTAGGGCTTGCCATGTTTTATAATAATGCCAATATTACAAAAACAGAAGCCATTTTTGAAGAAGCCAAAACCACTATAGCCACAAAACTAGGCAGCCGAACACCAATGTTTGCCGATGTATTGAAAGATATATCCATGCTTTATATCCGGGAGAACAGATTTGATGAGGCCTTTAACTCACTAGCTCTGGCTGAAACAATTTGGGAAACCAGGGTAAAAGCAAGGAAAAATGTAAATGTTGCCTCTATCTATAAGCTAACAGGTGATGTTTATTATCAGCAAAAAGACTATGCAAATGCTGAAGCTAAATATAAACAAGCGAAAAATTTGTATGAAGAATTTTTCAGCCTCGATCATCCTGAATATGTGCGTGTAATCTCCAGGCTTGCCAAAGTATATTATATGCAAGGTGATAAAAGAAAAGCCAAAAAGAACCTTCAGGAAGTTATCGATAAATACGGCTCCTTTATTAAAAAATACTTCCCGGCACTTAGTGAAAGAGAAAAAGCTAAATTCTGGAATACTATTAAATCTGACTATGAATTTTATGTTTCCCTTGCCATGACCTTCAAGGATGAGGATCCTAAGATGATAGAACAGGTGTTTAATAATGCCCTTACTACAAAGGCTATTCTGTTAAGTTCGTCAATTAAAATAAGAGAAAGAATATTAAATGGCGATGATCTTGAATTAAAATCACTCTATAATGAATGGCTCTCAAAAAAGGAGTTTTTAACTACAGCGCTTTCTATGCGCCTTGATCAGCTCCAGGAAAATGAAATTGATCCTGTACTCATTCAAGATGAAGTTGAGCAGTTGGAAAAGCAACTTAGTGAAAAATCCGAACTCATCAAGGCATCGAATGAGCAAAGCACAATTGTGTGGAGTGACGTACAAAGTGTGTTAAAAAAGAATGAAGTAGCCATTGAAATGGTACGCTACAGGCATTTCGATCATGTTTTTACCGACTCTGTTATTTATGCAGGTCTTTATATTAAGCATGCGAAAGTGCAGAAAAAACCGGACGTCTTCACCATAAATAATGGCAAAGATCTGGAAACTAAATATTTTAAGGCATATAGAAATTCAATGATTTACCGACATAAAGATCACTTTTCTAACGCCCAGTTTTGGCAACCAATAGCTTCGGTAGTTGGCCCAACCGCAACTATTTATTTTTCTGCTGATGGAGTTTATAATCAAATCAATTTGGAAGCTATTCCTCTGGACGAAGAAAAATTTGTACTTGACAATTCCAACATTATTCTTGTAAGTAACACCAAAGATATTTTCCTTAACTCGTTAAAGGTAAGAAGTGAAAAAACTGTGAATGCTTCTATGTTTGGCAATCCTATCTACTATCTAGATGCTTCAAAAAAGACTGTTCATAAAGTTGGGCAGCTTAAAGGAACGGAGGCAGAAATTAAAGAACTTAACATATTATTAGATGGTGAGGGATGGACAACTTCTACTAACCTAGAAAAAACGGCCACCGAGCAGGCCATTAAATTAGTAAATAACCCGGAGATCATTCATATTGCTACCCATGGTTTCTTTACCCCAGAGAAGCATCATAGCCAAGATGCACTAACCGACCAAAACGAAGCCAAACTAGCAGAAAACCCTTTGCTTAGAACAGGTCTCCTAATGGCCGGTGCAGGAGATTTACTTGATAAAACCAAGTTTAATTATAATATGGAAGATGGCATTCTTACCGCTTACGAAGCCATGAGTATGAACCTTGATAAAACAGATCTTGTGGTGCTGAGTGCATGCGAAACAGGTTTGGGGGACCTTGCCATTGGCGAAGGTGTTTATGGCTTACAGCGTGCCTTTATGGTAGCTGGAGCTCAAACATTGGTAATGAGTATGTTTAAGGTAAATGATGTAGCCACACAAAAACTAATGGTAAACTTTTACACCAAATGGTTGGCTACCGGTAAAAAACGGGAATCTTTTATTCAGGCGAAGAAGGAATTGCGTAACGAATATAAAGACCCTATTTTCTGGGGGGCATTTATTATGATTGGCCTGGAGTAGTTGATGGCAGGCTAAGGTTAACAGTATAAATTATAATGGAGCTGCGTGATGAATAATGATGCTATATTCTATTCCTTTTTTAATTTTTAGGACACCTTATAGTAGAATAAATCAAGCCCTAGATACCTAAAAAGGATATTTTGAAAAGGTGATGAAAACTGGATTAGCCAAATTGGTCAACCATATCTAGGTTTGGCCATGGGACAACTTCGGTGCCCTATTTCGCATCTCACATTTTGTATCAACACTCACTTATACTTTTCGCGGGTTATCACCTTCTGCATCTCACGGGCGATAATGAGATCGGCAATTTCATTGGCTACATCTTCCTGTGAGGCAATTGCTTGTTTCACCTTCTCCTCGTTTACATCGATTCTATATAAGCCATGCAGTAGCCTTTCAAAATCATGGTCTAGGAGATGCCGAATTACCTTTGTTAGCATCTCCTTAAAATCCGCTATGGTTGCCACCTCAGATGCCGGAATTTCGAGATTAAAATCCTTATTGGCCAGATCCAGCGCCTGTGTAAGGTGATTGGCCATAAGTTTACGCTTTGTCTTCCTCTTGCGCAGGGGCTGCGGCTGCTACAAGTAAATCGGGGGCTAACTGAAAAAGAATCATATACCAGTTAACAATTTTTTTAATATCAGATACGTATACCTTATCTCTATCATATTCAGGTAAAATGTGGGCAAGGAAACTCTTTAGTTCATCAGGATCTGCGTTTTTATCAACACCCAGATCATCGCCAAATTCATCTTTAATTTTTGTGAAAACCGCTGGCAAAGCAATCGTTTCCTCATCGCCAGTACAATAAACAGATATTTCAGCCAACACAGACACTTTATGATTTATGTTGGTCACTATTTTCGCCTTACTATCATCTAGCGCTTCCAGGATTACACCGGATTTTGTTGGTTTAACTACCTTATACAAGCCACCTTTTCCTGCTACTGCTGCTATATCTTTAAATTCCATATTTATAATTTGATGCAATAATAATGAATGGCGTACAAACAGTAATATATGATAGTAAGAAAGTGTAAATTGAATAGTTTTACTTTCATATAGCACCCTTTGTTAATATGTGTACAATTGTAGGAATAGTTGAATAATTTATAAAGGCGTACAGAAAAGCCTGCGTGTAGCTAATAAGTTTGATAACCTATTCAAAAATGTTGGTATTATTGTTCAGGGCAATTGGCTATAGCATTAATTGCCTTATTGTTTTAATTATTAAACCTTGATAGCAAAAGACCTCTTCCGTAAACTTAAAGCATTCATTACCTCAGAAAAAGAATTTTTTAGAAATGTATCTTTTGTGTTTGGGGGTAAATCTATCATAGCCATTATTGCCCTTGTAACCACACCAATCCTTACAAGATTGTACGCCCCTGAAGCGTACGGAACCTTTGCTTTATATTATAGCGTAGTTCAAAGCCTGGTAGTACTAGGAACCTTTGCCCTCCCAGCTGCACTTAATACGGCAAAAAAAGAAGCTATTATACAAATACTAAAGCTCACATTTATTTGCATAACATTGTCCACAATTGTCATTGCAATAACCCTTTATTTCTTTGGCGTTCAATTTGGTTTTCATGAGCTACCGTTAAGGATTTTAACCACATATTATTACATAATCCCTCTTGGCTTTTTATTGTCCTCTACTGCAAATACATTGAGTGCTTTACAATTGAGGATGAAGGAATTTAAACTGACCACGAAGGTCAATATTACTGAAGCCTTTTCTGCCAAAACAATAAATCTTATCAATGGCCTCCTTAATATGGGCGGATTAGGTCTGATTATTAGCGATCTGTTGTCAAAATTACTAGGAATAATAATATTGATAATTAACTTTCCAAGCCAACTTAAACAAAGTTATAGGCTATCATGGA
>Ga0316187_10004597_pt1 | contig 11958 bp, 8 predicted proteins | sample CroRivburrow1_MG_FD_204927 | JGI IMG/M metagenome (GOLD analysis project Ga0316187, IMG submission 204927) | Coastal sediment microbial communities from Maine, United States - Cross River worm burrow 1 | ecosystem: Environmental > Aquatic > Marine > Coastal > Sediment | place: USA: Maine...
CTTCTCCATCTCAGGCGCAAGCTTCTTCATCTTGCTCATGGAGGCATAGGACTTGTTCTGCAGCGGGAAGAACAACAGCTTGAGCAGCACCGTGACGATGAGGATGGCGATACCGAAATTGCCGACCATTGCGTTGAAGTAGTGCAGCACCTTGAACAGCGGTTTGGTGATGAAATAGAACCAGCCCCAGTCGATCATCAGTTCAAAATTGCTGATGCCCAGTTTTTCCTGATAACTGTCGATCAGATAGCTTTTCTTGGCGCCGGCAAAAACCCGGCTCTCAATGCTCGCCCTTGCACCCGGTGCCGCATTGAGCGGTTGGGTGGCAATATAATCTGCCTGAAAAGCGTCATTGTTTGCGATAGTCGAATGACGAAGCGTCCCGGTAACTTCCAGTTTCTGATCGGGGATCAGGGTGGCGGCCCAGTATTTGTCGGTAATGCCAAGCCAGCCGCCCGTACTCTTCGACGCATACGCGTCGGCGCCATTGTCCTGAGCATCGGAGTAGGTCACTTCTTCCAGCTTGTCATCCAGCACACTGAGCAAGCCTTCATGCAGCACATAAATGCCGGTAATTTTCGGGATGCCTATTCGCTGCACCCGGGCGTAGGGAACAACATTGATTGCAGTACTCGTGTTGTTCGTAACGTCCTGACGGACCGTCAACATGTAATTGTCGTCAATCGAAAAGGTCTGTTCAAACAGCAGACCTTCACCATTGTCCCACTTCAGCGTGACCGGTGCGGACGGTGTCAGTGTCGAATTGCCTGAAGTCGACCATACAGTCTGAGCATCCGGCAGTTTCATGACCTGACCAGCCGGCGCAAGCCAGCCCTGTTCCGTGAAAAACGCGCCTGTACTGCCTACGGGTGACAACAACACGATGGTCGGTGAAGTATCATCCACCGTTTCGTGATATTGCTTCAATCGAAGATCATCGAGACGTGCGCCCTTCAGATTGATGCTGCCCGACACAACTGGTGTGTCAATTTTGACACGCGTGCCTTGCTGCAGAACCGCTTCGCGGGGCAAAGCAGGCACAGCACCTGGAACGGCCGCCCCGCCGGGCACTGCCTGAGGTACGCCAGCGCCGGTTCCTGCTGCGGGTGCCTGCGGCAAACCGATGTCGCCGGATTGTGTTGCGGTACCTTGAGCAGACTGTTGCTGCGGGGCCTGTTGCCGCCCGGGCTGAGGGAAATACATCTGCCAGAGAACGATCACGCCCAGCGATAATGCTATCGCCAGAATATAGTTCTTGATGTCACTATTCATGATGTCCGGTCCTGCCTCTAGCCGATCTGACGGCTCATCCCCGTTTACGCCTGAGCGTTATTAATTATTTTCGTGTTCCTGCACCACCGCGACCGCTGCGGGTCCTGCCACGCGACCGTGGCGGATCACCCTTGCCGTCATTCAGCCTTTGCGTTGCAAAAACAATGTCACCCGTCAAATCCCTGAAGTCCTGAGCCAGCGTTGCTGCGCGCCCGATGAACACATAATCATGCCCGCGCCTAAGGTCCAGCCCTGATGCAACACGAACTGCTTCGCGTAACCGTCTTTTGATGCGGTTCCGCACCACTGCATTGCCAAGTTTGCGGGTCACGGTAAAGCCGATGCGCGGCTCACCTGCATCGTCGCGTACCCTGGCCTGCACAACACAACCCTTTCGTGCACACACAAGCGCCGCAGCGGCGGCGAGGAAATCCTGCCGTCGCTTTAGATGCTGTATCAATGAGGGAGTTCCCTGCGAAGTGCGCAAGGCTGACCGAAAAGCTCAACGCAATTCACGGGTCAACCAGCGATCCGGCTGATCAGGCGCTCAGCTTGGAGCGGCCACGCGCGCGGCGACGTGCAATGACCTTGCGGCCGCCGACAGTTGCCATGCGGGCGCGGAAGCCGTGGCGGCGCTTGCGAACAAGATTACTGGGTTGAAACGTGCGTTTCATGGCTAAATCTCCAAAATCTTCATGTTTCCGGTCGTATCAGGCCGCGACGTCGAAAAACGTCAAGCATGCTGATCACTGATCACCGGATGAAATCCTGCGCGGCTTATACGGGCGCAACGGCAACAAGTCAATTCGCGCGGCGCATCTATTTGCTGCCCCTGATAACAGGGCGAACACCAAATTCTCACCTGTTGTCATACCTTTTCACAAGCAGTTTACACCCCCTTTCTTCAATTCACGTTCTGCGACATCTTCGCGCCAACTCCTGTGGTCCTACAAACTGGTGCGCGAGCAAAGTCATGAACACGTCATTTGGTTGCAATCCGGCGCAGATCACGCCTTACTCATACAGATGAAGAAAGAACAAGAAAAAATGTCTGGAAACGTAGCTGAAGCGGGCACTGCCCGGCCAACCGGTGTTGCAGCAAACCTGAAACGCTGGGCACCTCTGGTGATATTGCTGGGCGGTATTGCCGCAGTTTATGCATCAGGTTTACACAAGTATCTCTCCCTTACCGTCATTGCCGACAATCGCGACGCCCTGATGGCGTATGTCGCCGATAATTCCGTTCTGGCAGCCGCCACCTACGTGGCGATTTATGTGGCCGCGGTCGCATTTTCACTACCCGGTGCCGCCTTGTTGACCATTCTCGGCGGTTTCCTGTTCGGCTGGTTGCTGGGCGGCGTATTCACCGTTGTTGCCGCCACTGCCGGTGCGGTTGCCATCTTTCTGGCCGCCAAGACCTCGCTTGGCGACACACTCGCCAACCGCGCAGGTCCGTGGATGGAAAAACTGTCCGGCGGTTTTCGGGAAGACGCGTTCAATTACCTGTTGTTCCTGAGGCTGGTACCGGTGTTCCCGTTCTGGCTGGTCAACATAGCGCCTGCGATCGCAGGCGTCGGCCTGGGCACCTACGCAATCACCACGCTCATCGGCATTATCCCCGGCACATTCGCATTTTCAGTGCTTGGTTCCGGACTGGACTCGATCATCACCGAGCAAAAAGCCGCTTATCAGTCCTGCATTGCAGAGAACGGTGCCGCCAATTGTGAATTTGCACTTGATGCGGGCGCTCTGGTGACGCCGCAATTGCTGGCGGCATTTGCCGCACTGGGCGTGGTGGCGCTGATCCCGGTCGTGGTGAAAAAACTGCGCGCCCGGAAAAATGCAACCAGTGGCGACGCGTGAGTTCGCAAGCCCACGCGGCCCGTCTCAACGAATTCCAACAATTCATGTATAGATGGGCCTTCGATGAGGCCTGAAAGGTACTTCCATGACTGACATTACCTGCGATATCTGCGTGATCGGCGCAGGCTCCGGCGGCCTGAGTGTCGCTGCAGCGGCCAGCCAGTTCGGCGAAAAAGTCGTGCTGATCGAAAAAGGCGAAATGGGCGGAGACTGCCTGAATTACGGTTGTGTGCCCTCCAAGGCCCTGCTGGCTGCCGGCAAACATGCGCACGCGTTTTCCTCCGGCGTGGAGTTCGGGGTCGCAGCACAGGTCCCGAAAGTCGATTTCGCCAAAACCATGGCTCACGTGAAAGACGTCATTGCCGGCATTGCGCCGCATGACAGCCAGGAACGCTTTGAAGGCCTTGGCGTGACGGTTATTCGCGATGCGGCCAGGTTTGTCGACAGTGAAACCGTTGAAGCAGGCGGCAACCGGATCAAGGCGCGCCGGATTGTTGTTGCAACAGGTTCATCACCATCTGCACCGCCAATTCCCGGCCTGGACAGCGTCGACTATTTCACCAATGAAACGATTTTCGACAATACCACGCTGCCGGCGCACCTGATCATCATCGGCGGCGGTCCGATCGGCATGGAAATGGCGCAGGCCCATCGCCGGCTCGGCGCCAAGGTCACGGTTCTGGAAGCGTTTCAGCCGCTCGGCAAGGATGACCCGGAACTGACCGCAATTGTGCTTGATCATCTGCGTGATGAGAGCATCGACATCCGTGCCGGGGCCAAGATCACCGGTATTGCCAGGGCCGGGAAATCAAAAAACGTTGAGATCACGCTGGAAGGTGAAGACGGCAGCTCAGAAAAACTGTCGGGCTCGCACCTGCTGGTTGCAGCGGGACGTGTTGCCAATGTTGACGGTCTTAACCTGGAGGCTGCCGGTATCGAATATGACCGGCGCGGCATCAAGGTGGACAAGGGCCTGCGCACCAGCAATCGCAAGGTCTATGCCATTGGTGATGTAGCCGGCGGGCTGCAGTTCACCCATGTGGCCGGCTATCAGGCTGGCCTTGTGATAAAGTCCGTCCTGTTCCGCCTGCCGGTCACCAACGAAACCAGGATCATCCCGTGGGTCACCTATACGGACCCCGAACTTGCCCATATCGGCCTTACCGAAGCACTCGCAACAGACAGCCATCCGGGCCACAAGATACTGCGCTGGCACTTTGCCGAAAACGATCGCGCGCGCGCCGAACGCAAGACCAGCGGCCTGATCAAGGCGGTCGTCTCGGCGAAAGGCGAGATACTGGGCTGTTCTATCGTGGCGCCGAATGCCGGTGACCTGATTCAACCGTGGGCAATGGCGATTTCGTCAGGACTAAAGATCAAGGCCATGATAGATATGGTCGCGGCATATCCGACATTGAGCGAAGTTTCCAAACGCGCCGCGACCAGTTATTATGCCGACCTGCCATCCAAACCCATGGTTCGCCGTATCATAGGATGGCTGAAAATTTTTGGATGACCGCCGTCAGTTGGACGATTTCTGCTGGCGCTTGAGTAAAGGCAGAGATGAGTAGCGATACGGAAAAGCAGGATTTTGTGCGGTCCAGCCGGCGTGCACCATGGTATCGCAAGCTGACCGCCAAGGTTCTGGTGTTGGCGGCCGTGTTCCTGATGATTGGCGAAATGCTGGTGTTTGTGCCCTCAATCGCCAATTTCAGGATCAACTGGCTGAAAGAACGCTCGGCCACGGCGGAGATTGCGGCTCTGGCGGTCGAAGCTGCCCAGAACCAGGAGATCTCTCCGCTGTTGCGCAAGGAACTGCTGGATCGTGCCGGTGTGCTGGTGCTGGCGGTCAGGACCAATGACGCCCGCCAGCTGGTGCTGATGCCCGACATGCCTCCTGTCGTGGAAGCCTCATACGATCTGCGCGAAAACAAGCCGCTGGTGGCCATCTACGACGCGTTCACTACACTGTTTCATGGCGGCAACCGGGTCATCGGGGTGATGGACAAGCCGTCCAGCATGAGCGGAACGCTGATCGAAATGGCGCTGGATGAAAAGCCGCTGTTCAAGGCGATGGTGCGGTATTCGATCAACATTCTGACCCTGTCGATCTTTCTTGCCTTCATTCTGGCGGCCTTGCTGTTTTTCGCGCTCAACCGGCTTCTGGTGCGCCCGGTGCAACGCCTGTCCGGCAACATGCAGGCCTTTGCGCTCAACCCTGAAGACCGCAGCCGCATCATAGAACCGACCGGCCGGGTCGATGAAATCGGGGCTGCCGAACAGGAACTCAAACAGATGCAGACCGAGCTGTCTGATCTGCTGTCGCAGAAAAGCCGGCTGGCATCGCTTGGACTTGCGGTGTCAAAAGTCAGTCATGATCTGCGCAACATGCTGGCGTCAGCCCAGTTGATCTCGGACCGGCTGGGCATGGTCGACGATCCGACGGTAAAGAAATTCGCGCCCAAGCTGATTGCGTCCCTGGACCGGGCCATCGGGTTTTGCCAGGACACGCTGAAATTCGGCCGGGCGCAGGAAGCACCACCGCGGCGTGAGATGTTCAATTTGCGTACGTTAGTGGACGACGTGCTGGACCACAGCACCACGGAGGCCGGCAGTGACGTGGTTTTCTACAATGAAGTGACCGCCGATCTGGATGCTGATGCCGACCGGGAACAATTGTTCCGCGTCTTGATGAACCTGCTGCGCAATGCGGCGGAAGCGGTAGAAAACAAGGGAGCAACCTCCATTGCGCGTGGCAGCGGCGGCAAGGTCCGGGTGCGGGCGCGGCACGAAGACAGCCATTGCATTATCGAGGTCACCGATAACGGCCCCGGTGTACCGGAAAAGGCCAGGGAACACCTGTTCGAAGCGTTTCGCGGATCACAGCGCCAGGGCGGCACCGGCCTCGGGCTGGCAATTGCCAGCGAACTGGTCCGCGCCCATGGCGGTGAGGTGCGGCTGGTGGAAAGCCCGGAACCGGGCACGGTGTTCCAGATCAGCATTCCCGACCGGCTGCAGGAAGTGGATTCCGGCCGGCGCGGAAAGCGGAGTGCTTAAACTGGTGGTCGAACAGCTTTACTCAGCACTTCGTGCTTCGCGCCGTTCTCCGACCCTGAACAACTGTAGTGATGAACTCCCCTCCGAAGCACGAAGTGCTGAGGCAAGGCCGACTGGCCGTCGCACGAAGTGCGCCCTAGCGGAGCGCAGCCTTCAGGCTGCTTGCGTGAGCGGATTAAGACCGACCCCACCCCCACACTCCTGTTCTACTCTACTCCTCCCCCACCTCAACAACCGTGCCTTCCCGGCGCGGGTCGGCGCCGCCGTCCATCCGGCCGTCTTTCAGAATGCGAATGCCGTGCAGGCCGCTGGTGAGCGGTTTTACCTCGACCGTGTGGCCGAGGTCTGCCAGTGGCGCTGCCAGCCGGGCAAACTGGTTCAGCGTACCGGCCAGATCGCTGGCTTCAGCGGTGTCTTCAAGTTCGGTGCGGCCATTGCGGTTGATGACGTGCAATTGCGACACCGCATCCTGCATTGGCATCTGCCAGTCGATCACACCGAGAAGCGCGCGCGCCGTATAGCCGATGATGCGGCTGCCGCCGGGAGACCCGACAACGGCAAACAGGCTGCCGTCGCCATTGAGCACCAAAGACGGCGACATGGAAGATCTCGGCCGCTTGCCGGCCTGCACCCGGTTGGCAACCGGCTTGCCGGCTTTGGTCGGCACAAAAGAGAAATCCGTCAGCTGGTTGTTGAGCACAAAGCCACCGGCGGTAATGCGTGCACCGAAGGCGCGCTCGACGCTCATGGTCATGGACACGGCGTTGCCATCCATGTCGACGATCGCCAGATGACTGGTGCCGTGTTCCACAAGACCCGCATCGGCAGCGAGGCTCTCCATATCCGATCCCGGCGGTGTACCCGGCGCTGCCGAGCCCATGTCGCGAACCGGGTTGATCAACCGGCTGCGCGATCTGAGATAGTCCCGGTCCAGAAGCCCTGCGGCGGGCACGTCGACGAAATCGGCGTCAGCCATATACTGATTGCGGTCTGAGAAAGCCAGCCGGCTGGCCTGCGCAAACAGGTGAGCAGCCACCAGGCCTTCCGGATTGAGGCTTGACAGCTTGTAGGGCTCCAGCACGCCTAAGATCATCAGCGAGGTCAGCCCGCCCGACGTTGGCGGCCCCATGCCGCACACACGGTAAGCGCGATAGGGCGCGCAGACGGCCTGGCGCTCGATGGCCTCGTAGGCAGACAGGTCAGCGAGTGTCATCAGGCCGGGATTGACCTCGTTGGAGCGGACCGCATCGACGATGGCTTGTGCGACAGGGCCCTTGTAGAATCCGTCGGTCCCGTTTGCGGCAATCAGTTTCAGCGTGTCGGCGTAAGGCTGGTTTTTCAGGATATGCCCGACGGGTACTGCGACATCGGGTTCGCCGTAATCGCCGTCGCCGAGGAAATAGATGGCGGCTGCGGCATCGTCTGTGTCCAGGTGATTGGCATCTGCGATGGCCGCATGCAGGCGCGGACTGACCGCAAAGCCTTGCTCCGCCAGCCTGATCGCCGGTTCAAACAGGCTGGCCCATTCCAGCCGGCCGAATTTCTGATGCGCCTTCCAGAGGGCAGAAATGACACCCGGTGTCCCGACCGGCTTGCCGCCAAGGGCAGCGTCGGGCCAGGCAAGCGGCTTGCCGTCCGGCTTCAGAAACAGGGTCTCGTCGGCGTCAAGCGGTGCTTTTTCGCGTCCGTCAAAGGTGGTGATGGAGGCATCATTTACCGCGTAGTGCAGCATGAACAGGCCGCCGCCAATGCCGGATGACTGCGGCTCGGTCAGCGTCAGCACCAGTTGCGCGGTAATGGCGGCATCCGTGGCCGAACCGCCCCTGGCAAGAATGGCGGCAGCCGCGTCAGATGCATGTGTATTGGCGGTGGCGACCATGGCCTTGCGTTGAGGAGCATCATCACTGCACGCGGCAATCACAAACACCAGACACAGAGCAAAACATCGGGCTAGCAATGACATTGTTACAATCCGCACAAACAAACCAGGGGTGCTGCATCTTAACCGTTTCGCCCGCAAATTCGCAATTGACGAAGCTGTCAGGACACCTACCTTCTGTGAACATGATGAACACGATCAGAAGCTGAGACAGCAGACATGAACATGACATCGGGTCCAAAAAACCTGATCACCGACATTGCGGGGCTCAAGGTCGGCAACGCGCACAACGCGCACTATGCCACCGGCGTTACCGTGCTGCTGCCGGATGGCCCTGTGGCGGCGGCGGCAGATGTGCGTGGCGGAGCGCCTGGCACGCGCGATATTTCAGCACTGGATCCGGCCTGCCTGGTGGAGGCGGTGCACGGCATTGTGCTGTCTGGAGGATCGGTGTTCGGGCTGGACGCGGCCGGCGGCGTCATCTCTCACCTGTCTGAACAAGGCGTGGGCATGAGCTTTGGCCGCTCGGCGCTGCACATCCCGATCGTACCGTCAGCGATTCTTTTCGACCTGACCTTCGGGCCTGACAAGAGCTGGGGTGCAACGCCGCCCTATCGTGAACTGGGCATTGCGGCGGCAAAGGCCGCCAGCAGCGATTTCGATCTCGGCAATACCGGCGCGGGCTATGGCGCAACAGCCGGGCAACTGAAGGGCGGACTTGGCAGTGCATCGAGCGTGTTTGGCGGATTTACCGTCGGGGCGCTGGTGGCGCTCAATCCGGTCGGTTCCTGCATCAACCCGGCAACCAATGATCTGTGGGCGCGGCCGTTTGAACTGGATGGCGAGTTCGGGCCGGCGCCTGCGGTTCCCGCCTCGCCTGTTCCCCTGACACCCTTGGGTGGTAGCAAGCTGGATGCCCGGACGGCGGGCGCCAACACTACGATTGCCGTGGTCGCAACCGATGCCGTGCTCAACAAGGCGCAGGCACAAAGGCTGGCGATCATGGCATCAGACGGAATGGCCCGTGCCATCCGCCCCATCCACACACCCTATGACGGTGATACGGTTTTTGCACTGGCAACTGGAAAAACGGCACTGGGAGACCAGCCGGACGAGGCCCTTTCCATGTTAGGATCGGCTGCCGCTGACTGCCTGTCGAGGGCGATCGGGCGTGCCATGGCCAGCGCACAGCCCCTGCATGGCCACGATGCCTGGCGGTCTGCGTGAGGCTATTCGCAAATGTCTCCAATCCGGCGCTTGCGTTTACTGGAACAACCGGCTAGATACGTCCAGTCTTCAGCACACAATCTGACGCTGAACGCGGGACAGCCATCCCGCCTTGAGGGCACCGGTAGCTCAGCTGGATAGAGCACCAGACTACGAATCTGGGGGTCGGGAGTTCGAATCTTCCCCGGTGCGCCATAAAATCAATAACTTAGCAAAATCACCAAATCACTAAATGTGCAAAGGTAGCACATAGGTAGCAAAATGTTTGGTGCTTGAGAGCGAACCAGACAGGGTGCTGCCATCTTTATTCAGAGGCTTTATTTGAGTTTTCTGGCACTTCCCAAAACTTCATTGCAGATGCTAGCCTCCATGTGTCCCAAGGGAATTTGTCAAACCTGGGCATCTCGAGATGCTCCCAAATCGGGAGAAATCGAGATGAGGATCTTGTCAAAACGGCAATTGAAGGAGCTTGTTCTGTATTCACCACAACACGTCGCTCGCCTGGAGGCGGCAGGCCAATTCCCAAAGCGGGTACAGCTGGGCCCCAACAGGGTGGGATGGATTGAGGATGAAATACTGGATTGGCTCCGCCAACGAATTGACCGTCGAGCCTGACCTACACGACACTCCTGCATAGGAGCAGAGGCGGCTTGGGTGCACACCAGGTCGCCTCTTTCGTCAAGGTGCGAAGGAGATCATTTGTGATAAAATCAAATGATGATAAACAAGTGCACCGACACTCAAGATTGTCCTGAAGCATCGCAAGATCGAGACCTGGTATGGGAACCAGTTGGCTCAGCGGAGCTCGACTTCGTATCGCTGGTAATAAAATCAAAGTTGCCAGAACTTCGCACGATAGAATGGTGAATCCATTTCTGCCCCAATCGAGACTGGCTGCCATGGGCATATTCCGTTGAAAAAGTCGGCGACTTGACTGTTTGGGGTAGGTGGCCGTACTGGGTTGGCGTTTTTTGTATACGCGGCTTGGCGGGTTTGATCAGCCCCGTTTGATTGCTCCGGTTTGAATGTTAGTTCATGGATGGCCTTTGCTGCAATGGGATGATGGCTTCAGGCGCGGGCGGCTGGTATCCAAGGGAACTGTGGGGCCGTTTGGTGTTGTAATGATCCCGCCATTGCTCGATGACGATCTGGGCTTCCTTTAAGCTGTAGAAGATCTCACCGTTGAGCAGTTCGTCCCTGAACCTGGCGTTGAAGCTCTCCACATATCCATTCTCCCAGGGTGATCCCGGCTCAATGTAAGCCGTTTGCACACCGACTGCGTTGATCCAATTGCGAACCGCCTCAGCGATGAACTCAGGGCCGTTGTCTGATCGGATTTAGGCCGGTACACCGTGCAGGATAAACAGGTCGGTAAAGGGCGTCGATCACGTTAACAGAGTTGAGCTTTCGTTTCACACGAATGGCCAGACACTCCCGGCCAAACTCATCCAACACATTCAAGGTTCGGAACGCCCGTCCATCATCAGTTCGATGATGCACGAAGTCGTAGCTCCACACATGGTTCGGGTTTCTTGACTTGCGACCTGTACAACGTGCTGAAATGTCCCGCATGCAAGAGCCGAAAATTTCTGGTTATGTTGACGCCTGCGCATTTCTCGTATGGCTGTGCAAGGCCGGAGAAAGCCGCACCACAAAGCCAATACTAACCAGCGAAGCGCAGCGTTCTCGCGTCAATACACAAAAGCTATATTTCGAAGCCTTTTGACTGATCGATGATCATTCCAGATACGATCGTGTAATTTCTGCGTCCGACAAACCTTTTACCATCGGGACCAGGCCCGTTCGGATCTCTATAAACAGTGGTGTAGCCAGTTTGGCCTTTAGTGGCCTCTGCAGATACAACTGCCCCTCTAAGCTGATTTGGACCAAACAAAAGCGGGCCGACGAAACCGTTTCCGATAGCAATGCCAGCAACGATCATCATTATCATCGCTAGCGGCCGTTTGTATGAGCGAACTGTTTTCATGATTCCATACCAACCAAGCCAGGTTTTCGTTCCCGGGCAAGTGGTGATTTAGTTCCAGATTTTCTGAGCGGTTCGAGCGCTAACTAGCTACTCTTGTGCGCTAGCCACATGTTGTTCTCAAACTATAACGCTCGGGTGCACCCAGTAAGATCATCAGGCCAATTCACATTGCATCACGTCTACTTGATGTCTCAGCCTGACTGCATGTGCAATCTTTACTCTATCACCACTGATGTCGTGGCCATACGCGGCTTGTTCAAGATTGGCCGCATTGGACACAACAGCGCAGGCCAGTCAGAGTAGGTTCGGTTTGAAATGGTGCTGTGGGATGTCTCTGGGTAGGCATAAATAGCGAAGGCCGCCGAGGAGGGGTAACCCGGCGGCCTTCTTCAAGATCGTTTGCAAGGGAAACTCACAAGAGGGACCTTGATAATTTTGCAAATAAATCAGGGTTTGCGTGGGTTTACATTGATTTGCCTCACCCGTTCGTTTGAGAGGAAGTGGTATAATTATAAGTTTAATAGCCGATGGCGGCGCGCCCTCAACACCTCACGTCTACACGCATGGTTTCGGTCGAAGCACGCTTCTCAGGTGGTTAGGTGCCGGACAGGCAGGTTGAGTGAGAAATCAAGCTGTGGGAGGCGTCTGAATTGACCGCTGTTTCTGTATTGAG
>Ga0316187_10004598_pt1 | contig 11957 bp, 8 predicted proteins | sample CroRivburrow1_MG_FD_204927 | JGI IMG/M metagenome (GOLD analysis project Ga0316187, IMG submission 204927) | Coastal sediment microbial communities from Maine, United States - Cross River worm burrow 1 | ecosystem: Environmental > Aquatic > Marine > Coastal > Sediment | place: USA: Maine...
CGATGTGATGAACAAGCAGCGCGAGGCTATCTACGAGTTGCGCAAAGACATCTTGAGCGGCCGTGAGGGCAAGGAGTACGTCCTGCGCACTGCCGAGGACATCATCGGCTACATCATCCAGACCCACTGCGCGGAGAAGGCCGACCCCCGGGACTGGAATCTGTCGGAGATCCGCACCGACGCTCTCGCCTATTTCGGCATCGATCTGAACCAATCGGATCTGGAGCTCGAAGAGATGGGAGTCGAAGAGATCGAAGAGGCACTGCTCTCGGCCGTCAAGGCCAAATATGGTGAGAAAGAGGAACGCTACGGCGAAGAGATCATGCACACTTTCGAGCGCTACGTCCTGCTGCGCGAGGTGGACCAGGCCTGGAAGGACCACCTTCTGGCTCTCGATCACCTCAAAGAGGGCATCGGCCTGCGTGGCTACGGTCAGCGTGATCCCAAGCAGGAGTACAAGAAGGAGAGCTACGAGATCTTTCAACAGATGAAAGAGCACATCGAAGACTCGGTGGTCAAGAAGCTCTTCCTGTTCGAGCCCGTGTCGGCGGAGCAGCTGGCCGCGCAACATCGCCGACGTCAGGCTCCCCCAGCCGACATGCGTTTTTCAGCGCCCTTCAAGTCGGCCCAGCGTCAGAAGCCCCAGACCATGGTCCGCAAGGGAGAGAAGGTGGGGCGCAACGATCCTTGCCCATGCGGATCGGGCAAGAAGTACAAGAAGTGCTGCGGCAGCGCGGCCGGTGCGGTCGGCTAGGCCGCCGCTGGCGGAACCCGGCTCCCATCCCTTCGCCTCCCCACGCCTGGCTTCTGATACGCTAGCCACGGCCGGCCCCTGCGGGGGCCTTCTCTTCACTACATTCACGTGAGTCCATCATGAGCCAGCACAACAAGCTGCCTGAAGAAGCCCTTACTTTCGACGATGTCCTGATCGCTCCGGGTCACTCCGAGGTGCATCCCAACGAGGTCGATTTGAAGACCCGCCTGTGTCGAGGCATCGACATGAACATTCCCGTGACCACAGCGGCCATGGATACGGTCACGGAGTCGCGCCTGGCGATCGCCGTTGCCCAGGCTGGCGGCGTTGGCGTCATCCACAAGAACCTCTCCATCGACGCGCAGGCTGAAGAGGTGGACAAAGTCAAACGCAGTGAAGCTGGGATGATCGTCGATCCGGTGACGATGCGCCCCGAGCAGCGCATTGGCGAGGCGTTGGAGGTCATGGCGCGCTACAAGATCTCCGGAGTGCCTGTGACCTCGGACGGCGGTCGGCTCGTCGGCATTCTCACCAACCGCGATCTCAGATTCGAAACCAACCTGGACAAGCGGATCGACGACCTGATGACCAAGGAGGAGCTGGTCACAGTGGCCGAGGGTACGACCCTGGAGGAGGCCAAGGCACTCCTGCACCAACACAAGATCGAGAAACTGCTGGTGGTCGACGCCGCCGGCAGCCTGAAGGGACTCATTACCGTCAAGGACATTCAAAAGGCGATCGAGTTCCCCCGCGCCTGCAAGGACGAGCTGGGCCGGCTACGCGTTGGGGCGGCAGTCGGGGCTTCGACGGATAGCCTGGACAGGGCAGCCGCTCTGATCGATGCACAGGTGGATTTTCTTCTACTCGACTCCTCACACGCTCATAGCGCCGGAGTCCTGTCGGCCCTCGCGACTCTCAGGGAGCAGTACCCGGACATCAAGCTGATCGCCGGCAACGTCGCCACCCGGGCTGGCGCTCAGGCTCTGATCGACCGCGATGTGGACGCCGTCAAGGTCGGGATCGGCCCAGGCTCCATCTGCACCACACGAGTCGTCACCGGGGCCGGCATGCCACAGATCACCGCAATCCAACAGGCTTGCGAGGCGGCGACCGAAAAGGACATCCCGGTGATTGCCGATGGTGGCATCAAGTTCTCTGGCGATATCAGCAAAGCAATCGCCGCTGGCGCTCACTCGGTCATGATCGGCTCACTGTTTGCCGGCACCGAAGAGAGTCCCGGAGAAACCATCCTCTATCAGGGGCGGACCTTCAAGGCCTACCGAGGAATGGGCTCGCTGTCTGCCATGGCCAAGGGCAGCGCCGATCGCTACTTTCAAGACGCCAACGGGGAGCTCAGCAAGATGGTTCCGGAAGGCATCGAAGGCATGGTCCCCTACAAGGGCAGCGTCCACCAGATGCTGCCGCAGCTGACGGGCGGGCTACGGTCGGGTATGGGATTGGCCGGGTGCGGTGACATCGGCGAGTTGAGAGCCGAAGCCCGGTTTGTCAGAGTCACTTCGGCAGGGCTCAAAGAGAGCCACGCCCACGACGTGCTGATCACCAAGGAAGCTCCCAACTATTGGGTCGAACGACAACGCTGATCCGAGTCCGAGCTCAGCAGGTCGACTCCCACCGGTCGGGAACCTCTAGTCACTCAGCCAGAGCAAGCTCACCGACCGGACATCCACATCGCTTCGGCGTGGCTGGATCACCAGGGTTTTGAGCTCCGCTTCGTACGGATCCAGATCTCGTCCCAGCTCCTCTACCTGCTGGGCCAGGTCCTCCTCCAGCCCTCTGAGCTCCGCCTCGAGAGCCCCCAGCGACTCTCTCGCCTCTCGAACATCCTCGGCCTGCCGCGACGAATCCTGAGCATCGCGAATCGAAGAGCCGGCTCGGTTGATCGTCGTCTGACTGAGTCTTCGCCGACCTGTCAGAACAGACAGCAGGGTGGTGCCGATCGAAACGGCGGTCTCCAGCTTGGCCCGACTCGCCTGATCCTTTTCTTTCGCCAGACGGCCTTCGGCTTGCTCCAGACGATCTTCCAGCTTCCTCCGCCGGGTTGAAAAGGAGTCCCGCAGCGCTTCGAGCCGTCGGTCTCTCTCCGCGCGAGAAAGATCGGCCAGGCGGATTCTGAAATCGCGTTCGGGCTCTTTCGGCAGCGACGTCACCTTCAGCACTGGGCTCTCGAACATCTCGAGTCGGCGCTGCCGATACAGAGAATCCTCCAGGTCCTTCTTCCACCCCTTGTAGCTCGTGGAATCTCGAGCCGCTTCAGGAACCGACCCCCACGTGGCCTCCGTGGCTGGCTCTCGACCAAGCTGGTCGATCCCGGCCTCGAAGACCTGGGCTACCGACCAATCGACCTCACCCTGTTCTGCCTCGAGTGGCAGGATCAGCTCGACCTTGTCGGTGGACAGAATCTCCCGTGTCTTCCGGTCGACAAAGTCGACCTTCCCCACTCCCAGCAGGAAGGGCACATAGTGAGGCGAGGCGGGATCGTCTGAGGACCGCTGAAAGAAGTACTGGTCGACGTCGGGATCGACCTCCGGACTCTCGAGCGCGCCTGTTGGGGCAGCTGCTGGAGCTTGGGCGGCCGCCGCCTCGTCAGAACCCGAGACAGACATGTCAGCCGCGGAAGCCTCTGTGCTCTCAGCCTCCTCTGTCGCCGGTTCCTCGAGTCTCCGGTCAGCCATCAGCGTGCGGATCTGATCTCGGGTCAGAGGCCCCCGCAGGTACGACATCACCCACCTCGTCTCGAACAACACCGGGCCGTCCTCATTCACATTGTGAAGGAGAAAGGTCCGCTTCTTGAGTCCGCTGAGCAGTCGGTCCAGCTCCTTCCGACTCGGGCCGCCATCGACCGTCACTCCCTTGAGACCCTCGAGAACCTTCTCCTTGTCTCGCTCGGCCTGCAGTCGGCCCAGGAACCAGGTACCGATATTCGCCAGGCCCTTGTAGTCGAGGTCGCCGGGGTTCTGGGTGGCCAAGACGACGCCCAGACCGTAGGCCCTGGCCTGCTTGAGCAACGTCAGAAGGGGTTTCTTCGAGGGTGGCTCGGCTACGGGAGGCAGGTAACCGAAGATCTCATCCATGTACAAGAGGGCCCGCAGGCTGTTGGTTCCAGGCCGGCGGCGAATCCAACTCAGAGTCTCGTTCAGTAGGAGTGTGACAAAGAACATGCGCTGCTGGTCGGAGAGGTGGGCGATCGAGAAGACCGCCACGCGGGGTCGACCAGACTCCGTGTAGAGCAGTTCCTCCAGGTCGAGGGGCGCTCCTTCGAGCCAGCTTTGAAAACTGGGTGCAGCCAGGAGGTTGTTCAGCTTGATGGCCAGAGTGGTTCGCTTGGAGGTCGAGTAGAACGTCTCCAGGTCGAAGGCTCCGACCCGATCGAAAGGCGGTGTCTGGACTCCTTGAATGAGATCGACCAGGCCGACGTCGGTGCCGGTCTGCCAGAAGTGCTCGAGCAGGTTCGACAGGAGAATGTGCTCTGGACTCTGGATCGGATCGGCCTCGATCCCCAGAAGGCTGAGTAGGCCCGTGACGGTGGACTCGATCCGATCGCGAATCAGGTCGGCATCGTCCCAATCGGTGGGTGACGGGGCCTTGAAAGAGTCCAGTACCGAGATCGGCAACCCCGCTTCGCTGCCGGGTGTGAAAATCGCAAAGTCGGCCGACTCCTTAAGCCGGCCGATCCGTTCGCCGCTTTGCCCCCACTGCTGCAGGCCGTTGCTCCACAACTCGGCCTGGCTCGCAGCGAAATCTTCGACGCTGACGCCCTGCTGGAGGGCCTCGTCCTTGTTGACCCAAGGCAGAAAATCCTCGGGGCGCAACTCGGGGAACGTCAGAAGCAGGTTGCCGAGGTCGCCTTTGGGATCGACGACGATGGCAGGGATGCCATCGATCGCAGCCTCTTCGATCAGCCCTATGCAGAGCCCCGTCTTGCCGCTGCCCGTCATGCCAACGCAAACGGCATGCGTTAGCAGGTCCTTCGATTCGTACAGCAACAAGGGCTGCTCGCCCTCGCCGCCGTCTGTGGCTGTGGTACGGCCGAGGTAGAACTGCCCGAGTTTCTCGTAGTGATTCATCGCAGACTGGCCCCTTCATGACACCCGACACCGGGAGGGGCCCCGGTCGAGGCCAGCCTCTCCCGACCAGAAATACCTGCCCACACAGTGCTCAGGTGTTGCGCTCGATGAGCTGCTCGAAGGCACTCTTGGGCATCGCTCCGGTCATCCGGTCCGCGACTTCGCCATCTTTGAACAGAATGAAGGTCGGGATTCCCCTGACGCCGTACTTCAGAGCGATCTCTTGGTTCTCATCGACATTCAACTTGGCGACCCGCACCTTGTCGCCCATCTCACCAGCCAACTCATCGAGAACCGGGGCCACCATCTTGCACGGGCCACACCAAGCCGCCCAGAAATCGACCAGGACGGGTCTGTCGGAGTTCAGCACATCGTCTTCCCAGCTCTCGGAACTGACTGTCGTAATGTTGTCTGCCATGGGTTCCTTCCTTGGTTGTCTTCTTCCTGAAGCTTCACAAAGTGGTTGATTCGCTCGACACCATCCGGTCGGCATCACTCGCCGATCGTCGGCATGAGCTCTAAACAATTCTCCTGCTGCAAGTATTCTCGCGCTTGCCCTGCATCCTGTTCGATCTGGCTGGTGAGCGCCCCGGCCGAAGGGAAGGCCTGCTCTCCGCGCAGCCTCTCGAGGAAGCACAATTCTACCCTCTTGCCATAGATCTGCTCGTCGAAGTCCAGGAGATGGCTTTCGACCACTCTCTGGCCACCTGAGGAGAAGGTCGGGCGAGACCCGACGTTGGTCACCGCATTCAACAGTTGGCCCGCCGCGGGGAGCCACGCCTTCGATGCGTAGACGCCATCCCTCGGTAGCAACTCATGAGCTGTGGCGACGTTGATCGTCGGCCAGCCCAGCAGCTTCCCCCGTCCGTCTCCACGCACGACAGTGCCGTAGATGGAATAGGCCCTGCCCAGCATTGCGGCGGCGTCCATGACGCCGCCCTCATGAATCGCCTGGCGGATCCGGGTGCTCGACACGGCTCGACCATCAAAGACCACTTCCTCGACACCGAACGCTTCGAAGCCGAGAGAGCCCCCAAGCTCCTGCAGCAGGTCGAGGTTCCCCTCCTTGCGACGCCCGAAAACGAACCGGCTCCCCACATAGACTTCGACTGCCTGGAGCTTCTCGTGCAAGAAGGTCTCGACGAACTGCGCTGCAGTCGTCTCCGCGAATGCCTCGTCGAATCGCACCTCGGCGATCGTGGCCACCCCCAGGCGCTCCACCAACGCACGCTTCTGACTGCGGGTCGTGAGGTGCGGAGGCGATTGATTCGGTCGCAGCACGGTCTGTGGGTGGGGCTCGAAGGTCACCATTACCGAATCGAGCCCCGTAGCCCGTTGACGCTTCACGAGTTGATCCAGGATCGCCTGTTGACCGATGTGAATGCCATCGAAATTGCCGATGGTGACAACGCTGGGGCCGCGAGATTCGGGCCAACGCCAAGCATCTTCGATGACTACCATGGCAGCAAAGTCGTCCGTCATCCGCCGGCAATCTGGATTCCGGGGACTGAGCGGGGGCCAACGATTCGCCCCACCAGATCATCCGGGAAGGCTGCCGTGATCTCGACCTCCACAATCTCGCCTGCCGGTGCCAGCCCATCATTGATCAAGAGCCTGCCGTCGATGTCCGGGGCCATGCCGTAGTGGCGCCCTTCCAGCAGATGCTCCGACTCGTCGCAGGCGCCCTCGACCAGGACCTGCAGGCGCTTTCCAACCAACCGCTCCCGACTCGCCAGAGAGATCGGACGCTGGCGCTCCAGAAGTTGCTCATACCGGTTTCTGGCGAGAGTCCTCGGAACTCGCCCTCGCAACTCGGCGGCCGGGGTATCTACCTCGGGACTGTAGGCGAAAGCTCCCACGTGGTCGAGACGAGCCTGCTCCACGAAGTCCATGAGGTGTTGGAAGTGGTTCTCCTCCTCTCCAGGAAAACCGACAATGAAGGTCGAGCGTAGGAAGACATCAGGAACCAGGGCGCGGATCGTCTCCAGCAACTCCAGATAGGTTTCGCCCGATCCGCCGCGCTGCATGGCTCGGAGAATCTCTCGATGGCTGTGTTGGAGCGGCATGTCGACGTAGGAAACGAAGCGCTCTTCCTGGCCCATGAGCTCGAGCAACTTGATGTCCAGGGTTGTCGGGTAGGCATAGAGGAAACGAACCCACGTGAACGAGGTCGACGACAAAAGCTCCTCAACCAGTCGCAGCAGACCGTGTCGCCCCAATCCAATGTCCTCACCGTAGCGCGTCGTATCCTGGGCGATGAGGCACAGCTCACGAGCCCCCTCGCGTTCCACGCGCCGAGCCTCCTCCACGAGGCTGGTGATCGTTCGGCTGCGGAATCGCCCGCGCCACAACGGGATCGCACAGAACGTGCACGGGTTGTCGCATCCCTCCGCAACCTTCAGGTAGGCATAGCCCGGAGTCGTCAGAAGTCGCTCTGCTTGATGATCGAAGACGAGGTGGGAAGGCGATGGCGGTCGCGGCTCGGCACCGCCCAATTGGACGAGCTTGCCCACATCTCGCAGGTCGTCCAGTCCAATGAAGCCATCGATCTCGGGAATCTCCCGTGCAAGCTCGGGCGCATCCCGATTCGCCATGCAACCAGCCACGAGCACCTGTTTCACACCACTCTGCTTCGCGGCCGCGACTTCCAGAATGGTGTCGATGGACTCCTGCTTCGCCCCCTCGATGAAGCCACAGGTATTGACGATGACGGTTTCGGCATCGCCGATCTCACTGACGATTTCGTGCCCCCGCTTGCGGAGCTCACCCAGCATGATCTCGCTGTCGACCCGGTTCTTCGGGCAACCGAGACTGATCATCCCCACCCGCTGGGCTGGCTTCTTCGTATCCATGAGCGCCGCAGAGTCTAGCAAACCACAGAGATCGAACCCACTGTCGAATCGGATGCCTGGATTTGCCTCCAGAAGTGGAGCACAGCTACCATCAGCGCGGCAAAACCATGGCTACCTTGATCGAGATCCTGAATGCCACCTGGGGCGTATTTCTCGTCGCCAGCCCTTACGTAGTCCTGGGGCTCGGAGCCGCGGGCCTGATGGCGGTCTTGATTCCATCGGAGAAGATCTCGAGATGGCTCGGGAAGCCGGGATTCGGCGCCACGTTTCGCGCCGCCTGCCTCGGAATACCTTTACCTCTGTGCTCCTGCGCTGTGGTTCCTGTGACCATCGAGCTGTCCAGAAAAGGCGCCAGCCGCGAGGCCAGCCTGGCATTCCTCGTCTCAACACCGGAGACAGGTGTCGACTCGATCCTGCTCACCTGGGGTCTGATGGGACCTCTGATGGCAGTACTGCGACCCATCGCCGCGCTCGTGACAAGCCTGGTGGCAGCTGCTTCCTCACTGCTCGCGCCCAGGGACCCTGAGAAGGATCCCGAAGTCGGGTCCAAGAGCGATCCGGCGCCGGACCAGTGCTGTTCACCCTCCGTTCGTTCCGAGGGACCACGACAACTCACCCAGCGCGCCCTGCGCTACGGTTTCGTCACCATGGTGGACGAGATCGGGTTCTGGCTGGTCAGTGGTTTCCTGCTTACCGGAGTCATCACCGCCCTGGTCCCCGACAGCCTCGTGGAGACCGCAGTAGGCCAGGGTTCGCGGGCCCTCTTCACGATGTTGCTGATGGGCGTACCGCTCTACATGTGCGCCTCCGCCAGCACGCCGGTCGCCGCAGCCCTCATGCTCAAAGGAATCAGTCCCGGAGCGGCGCTGGTCTTTCTACTCGCCGGCCCGGCCACCAACGCCTCGTCGCTGGTTGTCATCGCGAAGGTCTTCGGCAGGAGGTTCGTCGCCATCTACCTCGGTAGCGTCATCGTAACCGCTCTTGGAATGGGCTACGGGCTCGATCTGGCTCTCGATCGTCTCGGCATGACCCTGCGTCCACCGATCGCGATCGGGGCCGGAGAATCTGCCGGCCTGGTAGAAGTGGCTTCTGCCGCGCTCCTGGCGGCTCTTCTCGTATGGAGCATAGCCAGGGGCTCCTGGGCGTCGGCCTTGAGGGAGCTTGCCGCTGATCTCAAGACCTGGAAGACCCTATTCCGTCGCAACAATCGGGGTATCGAGGCACCCTGAGCCTCGGCTCGTTCTCTGCAACAACCTGCGGCAAGCAGACGAACGGTGGCTACGTCGAGCTCTTATTGCCCGGCGACAGCCCAACCGCCAGCGACACGCCCACCAGAACCAGGCCTGAGCCCATGAGCATTCGACCGGTAAATGGCTCTCCAAGCCCGAGAGTACCGACTGTCACGGCAACAACCGGTATCCCGTAGGTGATGAGTGACAGCCGCGTCGCCGGCAAGCGATCCAGGAGCCAGAAGTAGAGGAAGAACGTCACCGCGGTGCCAGCAATCGCGAGATAGAGCAAAGCCCCCACAGAGCTCGCGTCGAACGAAAGTTGCCGGCCTCTCTCGAAGATCACGGCCAGGACACCCATGATCACGGCGGTAGCAGCCATGGGGGGGGCTGTCAGCGACAATGGATGGACGCCCTTGCCCCAGCGCTTGACCACCACATTCGCGACTGCAGCAGCCAGGGGAGACAGCAGGAACACGATCGAAGCCGTGACTGCCTGCTGCCCGCCCAGGGCTGCCAGATCCTCTGAAAAAATCACCAAGACCCCCAAGAATCCGACGAGAATTCCGGCCGCAGAGGCGAGTTGAATGCGCTCCCCGGGCAGCGCGAAATGGGCCAACCCCGCGACCATCAAGGGAAAGGTGGAGAACAGAACGGAGGCCAGGCCAGACGGCACCCACTGCTCCGCCCAGTAGACGACGCCGTAGGACAACGAGAACGCCAGGGCGGCGTTGACGGCTCCCAGGACCCGAGCTCGACGACCCCGATCCGGCCTCACCCCGAAGGCCCGAGCTACCGCGAAAAGCACGATGGCCGCGATGCCGAATCGCATCGCAACTCCGGTGAACGGCGGCAAGCCCCGCAGGCCGATGCGGATCACCGCCCAGGTTGTACCCCAGATCAGGATCAGCACCGCCAGGGCGGCGTAGGTGAGGGAACGTGAGGATTCCGCCAACTCGAACCGGGGTTCTAGGGGTAGATCTTGTTCAGCATTCGCGGGTAGGGAATGGTCTCTCGCAGGTGCTTCAAGCCGCACACCCAGGCCACGAATCGCTCGATACCCATGCCGAATCCACTGTGGGGAAACGTGCCGTATCGCCGCACATCCAGATACCACTGGAAGGCCTCGAGCGGCAGCTGGTGCTCCTCGAGACGTCGCTTGAGCAGATCATGATCGTGAATCCTCTGGCTTCCCCCGATGATCTCACCGTATCCTTCCGGTGCCAGCACATCGACAGCCAGGGCCAACTCCGGATTCTCCGGATCGGGCTCCATGTAGAAGGCCTTGAGAGCGGTCGGATAATGCGTCACGAGAACGGGCCGATCGAACTGCTCGGCCAGAATCGTCTCATCATCGCCACCGAAGTCCTCGCCCCACTCGATCGACACTCCTGCCTCTTTGAGCTTCGCCACGGCTTCGGTGTAGGTAATCCTCGGAAACGGGCTCGTTGCAGCTTCGAGCTTGGCGGTCTCTCTCTCCAACACCTTCAACTCCTCAGCGCCACGCTCGAGGACCCTGGCCACCAGGTAGCTGATGAACTCCTCCGCCAGGTCACAGAGCCCAGCGAACTCCAAGAAGGCCACCTCGGGCTCGACCATCCAGAACTCCATGAGGTGACGTCTCGTCTTCGATTTCTCGGCTCTAAAGGTGGGCCCGAAACAGTACACCTTGCCAAAGACCGCCGCAGCTGGCTCGAGGTAGAGCTGCCCAGACTGACTCAGGTAGGCTTGCTCCCCGAAGTAGTCTGTCTCGAAGAGGGTGGAAGTCCCCTCGCACGCAGCTGGAGTCAGGATGGGTGAGTCGATGAGAACAAAGTCCCGCTCGTAGTGGAAATCGCGGATGGCCTGGCACACTTCGCTGCGGATCTTCAGCGCCGCCCGCTGCCGACTGGACCGCAGCCAAAGGTGTCGGTTTTCCATCAAAAAGCCGGTGCCGTGCTCCTTCTTGGTGATGGGAAACTCCTCCGACAGATGAAGAACGGAGAAATCGCTCAAGTGGATCTCGACACCGCTCGGTGATCGAGGGTCTTCACTGACATTGCCCGTCAGCCGAATGGCGGATTCCTGGGTTGCTTTCTGCACCTCCTCCCAGGCGAGCTCGGAAAGCTCTCCCCGACTGGCGACGGCCTGAACGACGCCGCTACCATCCCTGACTTGCAGAAAGGCGATCTTGCCGCTCGATCGAGCGGTCGTCAGCCAGCCCTGCAAAACGACTTCTTCACCGATTCGCTTCGGCAGCTCCTTGATCCTCTGCATCTTTCAGTCCTATCGCGCCCCACGCACTCGGTGGTTGCTGGTCAATGAAGAGCCGTGTCGCTCTCCGGTGGTTCATGGTTCAGTGCCACCAGGGCTGTCCGGGCAGCGCTTTGCTCGGCCTGCTTCTTTGTGCTGCCGTCGCCATCACCCAGAAGACGGCCTTCGACCCAGCACTCGACATGAAATCGCTTCCTGTGATCCGGCCCCTCCTCGGCCACGTGGCGATACTCCGGCAGGTGTCCACCCGTAGCCTGGACAGCCTCTTGCAGAGCGGTCTTCGAGTCTTGCACCTCTGGAATCTCGATCTCTTCGCCCAGCGCCATCTCCAAGAGCTGCTGAGCGATCCGCTGCGCCGCCTCGAGCCCGCCATCCTGAAACACCGCGCCGATCACAGCCTCCATGGCATCGGCCAACAAAGATCGCTTCTCACGTCCCCCCGACCGGATCTCCCCCACTCCCAGGCGGAGATACTCTCCAAGGCCGAGATGCTCGGCATGCGCTGCCAGGACAGACTCGCTAACGACGTAGCTCTTGAGCTTCGAGAGCTCCCCTTCGTCCAGATCCGGACGTCGTTCGTAGAGCCAGCTGGCCGCCACGGCACCCAAGATCGCATCGCCGAGGAACTCCAGCCTCTCGTAGTCGTCATCCACCCCATGTTCGTTGGCCCAGGACGTATGGGTGAGAGCCGCTTCGAGCAGCCTCGAATTCTCGAAGTGGTATCGAAGCCGTTCCTCGAGTTCGCCGAGCGATACAAGGTTCTCCAACATCGCGCGCCATGCTA
>Ga0316187_10004599_pt1 | contig 11957 bp, 7 predicted proteins | sample CroRivburrow1_MG_FD_204927 | JGI IMG/M metagenome (GOLD analysis project Ga0316187, IMG submission 204927) | Coastal sediment microbial communities from Maine, United States - Cross River worm burrow 1 | ecosystem: Environmental > Aquatic > Marine > Coastal > Sediment | place: USA: Maine...
CAACGGCGCTGGCCGAGTTCTTCGGCGATCATATGGTGGTCAACGGGAAGATCTGGCCCAAGATGGACGTCGAGCCGCGCAACTACCGGCTGCGACTGCTCAACGGAACGGATTCGAGGTTCCTCGTTACTCGGTTCCGGGTGGCGGCATCGCCGACCTCGACTGATCTCGTCGGGGCTGGTGCACCGATCCCGTTCTCGGTCATAGGCAGCGACCAGGGGCTGGCCTCGACGCCCACCCAGGTCGACACGCTGGTGTTCGAACCGGGCAGCCGGTATGACATCATCTTCGACTTCAAGAACGTGCCATACGGCTCGCGGGTGATCATGGAGAACATCGGCGGTGATGCTCCGTTCGGCGGAGATTACGGCGACGACCTCGCGCCGGAGGACTTCTTCCCGGACCGGCAGACCGACCGGATCATGGCGTTCGATGTGGCCCTGCCGCTCGACCCCGCGGTTCCGGATGTCACGCCGGCGGGGATCAACTTCGGCCCATCCGTTCCGAAAGACGTGGATCGGACTCGCAAAGTTGCCCTGTTCGAAGGCATGGACGAGTTCGGTCGTCTCCAGCCCCTGCTGGGAACAGCCGAACCGGCCACCGACTACCAGGGCAACCCGATCAACTGGCCCAACACGCCCGACTACGTGAATGCCGAACTCGTGGGCCAGATGAACGGTGCCATCGCCTGGCACAGCCCGACTACAGAGAACCCGGCGCTCGGCGACACTGAGGTCTGGGAGATCTACAACGCGACGGGTGACGCCCACCCGGTGCACCTACACCTAGTGCATTTCGAGGTGCTTGATCGGCAGGAATTCACAGCCGATGTCGTCGACCAGCCCATCGTGCAACACAACGGATTGTTGGGCGACGGTTTCCGGCTGGAGAACATCCAGCTTGGAGCCGTGGTGGATCAGCCCGCCGAGTACGTCGAGAACACCCCGAAGGACATGGTCACGGCCCTGCCGGGTCAGATCACGAGGATCAGGGCGCACTTCGACAAGCCGGGCCGCTATGTATGGCACTGCCACATCCTGTCCCACGAGGACCACGAGATGATGCGGGTCTTGCACGTGGGTCCCGGCGCTTGAGGGTGTAGGCAGCCAACGCTGCGCCAGCCATCAGCCACATAGGAGGGCCGCTCCGGCGGCCCTCCTATCTAGTGGCCGCCGTCGACGACGGCGGCCACGTGGTCCGGTAACGGGACGCCGTCGACGAGCCGGCCGTCGGGAACCGGGTCGCTCGCCTGCAGCGCAAGCGGAATGACGCCCGCCCAAATCGGGAGCTCGTAGTCGGCGTCGTCGTCGACCGGGCCACCGCTGCGGATCTTGGCGGAAGCCTCGCCGAGCGACAGCGCGGCAACCAGGGTTCCCTTGATCTCCTTCTCGGTCACCGGGCGGCATTCGGCCCAGCGACCCGGGATGACGTGATCGGTGACCAGCTCGAGCGCGGCCAGCTTTTCGGCGGGATCATCGACGATGCGGGCGGTGCCGATAACAACGACCGAGCGATAGTTCATCGAGTGGTGGAAAGCACTGCGCGCTACGACGATGCCATCCAGCAGTGTGGCCGTAAGGCAGATCTCGGCCCCGGGCTTCATCGTCCGCAGCAGCCGGCTTGCCGGTGAGCCGTGCATGTAGAGAGTGTTGCCGTCCCGAGCGTGGATGACCGGGATGACGACGGGATGACCCTCGTCGGTGACGATCCCGACGTGGCAGATGAGTGCCTCATCGAGAATGGCTTCGATGGTCGCCCGGTCGTAGTTTCCCCGCTCAGCGGCTCGCTTGACTTGAACCCGTTTGCTTGGTGCTTCCATCAGCGGCACGTTAGCGGTGTCGGGAAATGGCCACTTCTGCTCTAGAATTGTGATGTTCGAACGGGACGGCGCCCTGCCGATCTCCGATCTCCCTGAAATCTCGGTCAAGGGACCATGGCAACCGGTCGATTAATGGTGAACACAAACGTGGGGGCATTTCTCGCCCCGTAATGGAGTAACGCTTTGGTAGTCAAAAAGACCAGTGCAATGGGTTCTGGCCTGCGCACCTTTCTCGGGTTGACGCTGCTCACCGGGGGTTTCCTCGGCACACTGGCGACCATTCTCGGATTCTTCGGTTCAACAGCCTGGTTCTTCGACGTCCTGGCCAGTTTCCGGTTCCAGCTGGCAGTCGGGCTGGTTGTCATCGGAGTGCTCTACTTCCTGCTGTTTGGCCGAGCAACCGCCTTTGTGTTCTTGATAATGGGAGCCATCAACGTCTTGCTGGTCGCACCGCTGTACCTGGACGATCCGGCACCTGCTGCGAGCCCAGAATCGATCCGAATCGTCAGCTTCAACGTTGGCGCCGGCAGAGCGGATCCCACAGAAATCCTCGACTGGGTGCAGGACTCCCCTGCCGATCTGGTCTTCCTACTCGAGTCGACCGAAGAGTGGATCGCGGCGATGCCGACGAACGGCACCGGCTACTCGGTGGGCAATGAGATCCCGGACGACCGGGCCTACGGCATTTCGGTCCTCGGCCGCAGTGCGACGGATGTCGAACAGTTGCGGCTCGGAGAGACCCGCGACCCGGTAGTGCGAGTGATGGCAACGATCGGCGAGCAGGCTGTGGTCGTATACGCGGTGCACCCGCGGCCCCCCGATTCACCCGCTACCGCCGAGGCCCGCGACTCCCTCTTCGCCGAGCTGTCCATCCTCGTGGCGGCAGAGGCAATGCCCGTCATCGTGATCGGCGATTTCAACGCCACGCCATGGTCATCCACGTTCCGTCAGTTCGAGGGAGACACCGGTCTGATCAACAGCCAGCGAGGTTACGGGCTGTCGGCAACCTGGCCGACCTCACTTCCGTTCACCTTGGTACCCCTCGACCACATGATGCACAGCGATTCGCTGACCACTATCACCCGGGTCGTGGGACCCGATCTCGGATCCGACCATATGCCGCTGACCGTCGAAGTATCGCTGGCCGGCTCATAGGTGCAGGGTCGATGCGGCACCATCGTCCACTAGCCTCAAAAACGTGGTTAACGATTACACATCCATAACGCCGAACGAGGTCACCGACGTCACCGAATCCGCCATTGCCGTCGCCGAGGACCTCGTCGACGAAGCGGCCTGTGCCACCACCTTGAACTGGGATACCACGATGGGCTTGCTCGAGCGGGCCGCCGCGCTTGTCGCGGACGCCTATGGCAAGGGACCATTCATGGCGCGCGTCCACCCCGACAAGGAAGTCCAGACGCGGGCGGTGCTGCTCGAAGAGCGGCTCCAAAAATGGTCGACCGACATTGCCTTCCGGCGGGATCTCTACGAAACGGTCAGGACGTACGCCGCCGGACAGGAGGCTGCGTCGCTGAGCCCGATTCGACGCCGGCTGCTCGACCACTGGTTGCGTGATTTCCGTCGGGCCGGTCACGAACTGAGTGACATCGCTCGGGCCTCTCTCCAGGAAAAGCAACTGCGACTGATCGAGCTGCAGGTCGAGTTCTCCAAGAACCTCGACGAGTGGGATGACGGCATCGACGTCACCGAAGAGGAGCTGGCCGGCATGTCGGCGGAGTACACGGCGCGGCTTGCCCCGGGGACCGCCCCCGGTACCTACCGGATCTCCCTGGCCTATCCCGACTACGTCCCCTTCCTCGAACAGGGGGCCAATCGTGACCTCCGTCGCCAACTGCAGCACAAGTTCTGGAACCAGGCGGTCGACGCGAATCGGCCGCTCCTCGAACAGGCGGTCGGCTTGCGTCAGGAAATGGCGGCACTGCTGGGTTATCCCACGTGGGCGCACTACGCGATGGAAACGAAGATGGCGGCGGATCCGGCGAACGTCGAGGAGTTGTACGCCAGCCTGGCCACGAGACTTGGGGAGAAGGCTCGGTCTGAACTGGCGGCGATGGCGACCGCCATGGAGTCGGAGTTTCCCGGCGAAACCATCCAGCCATGGGACTGGAGCTATCTACACACCCAGCAGCGTAGGAACGACTTCGGGGTTGATCCCGAAGAAGTGGCCGGATACTTCTCGCTGGAACCGCTCATCGAAGGCATGTTCGACGTCACCGGTGACGTGTTCGGCCTCGAATACGAACGAATCACCGACACGATGGCCTGGCACCCGGACGTCTTCCTCTACGCCATCAAGAACCGCGGGAACGCCGAGCCGCTGGCGTACTTCTATGCCGACCTGTTCCCGCGTGACGGCAAATTCGGTCATGCGGCGGCCTTCGGACTCCAATACGGCCGCCTCGAAAACGGTGAGTATGTCAAGCCCGTCGCGGCCATCGTCGCCAACTTCACCAAACCGACTGCCGACAGTCCGAGCTTGCTGCAGCACAACGAGGCGCTCACTCTGTGGCACGAGTTCGGTCACGTCCTCCACTTCTGCTTGACCAACGTGGACCTGATCCGGTTCTCGGGCTATGACACGGAGTGGGACTTCGTAGAGGCGCCGTCACAAATCATGGAAAACTGGATGTGGGAACCCGAAGTGCTGCAGCGCTTTGCGCGACATCACGAGTCTGGCGAACCCATCCCGGCGGACCTCGTGCGTCAACTCGTCGCCGCCCGCGACCTCAATGTCGGCCTGATCACGCTGCGCCAAATGTTTCTGGGAAGGCTCGACCTCACCATGCACGCCGCCGCAGAGCCTGTGGACCTCGACGAGGCCTACCGCAGCTCCTACGAGCTGACCCAGCTCCCCTTCCACGAAGGCACCTTCTTCCCGGCCGGCTTCGGGCACCTAATGGGTGGATACGACGCCGGGTACTACGGCTACCTGTGGGCCCAGGTATATGGAGATGATATGTACAGCGTCTTCGAAGCAGAAGGAGCGATGAGCCCTCTCGTCGGCACCCGCTACCGCAATGAGGTGCTGGCCACGGGAGGCTCGCGCGACGCTATCGACCACCTGCGTGCCTTCCTAGGTCGGGAGCCGTCCAGTGACGCGTTCCTCGCCAAGCTTGGGCTCGGCTAGTGGTCCGTCAGCCCTAGAGGCGCCAGGCTATGGGCACACGCCGATACCTCGTGATCGGGATCATCGCCCTGCTGACCGTCGCGGCGTGCAGTCCCGCTGGAGTGCCCTCGCCGGACGCGACACCACCCCCGCCGCCGACCTCGACAGCCGCGACGTCCCCCACTACCACGACAACCACGAGGCCTCCGGAGCCTGCGCTCGATCCTGCCGGGTCCTTCGCGGTGATGGTCTTCACCAACCACCTGCCGGCATTCGGTCTCGCCGAAGACGGCAGCGCCGATCGACCCTGGGTACGCCTCCACACAGCCCGGGACTACATCACGATGGTCCGACTCATCGCTGAAACGCAGGCCAAGGTCGTGCTCAGCTATAGCCCGGTCCTGCTGGAGCAGATCGCCGACGTTGCCGCCGGGCGTCGGGACCAGGCCGCCTTGATCACCGCCGTGCCCCCCAACGAACTGACGGCCGAGGAGAAGGCATACATCGATGATGTCTTCTTCATCGCCAACCCGGCCCAAATCGACCGTTTTCCTCGCTATCGGGAGCTCGTTGCCCGTCGCGATCAGGAACGCCAATTGTCGAGCGGCGACTACCGCGATCTGCAGGTCCTGTTCAATCTCGCTTGGACCAGCCCGCTGCTGCTCGAAGACGAACCGCTGTCGAGCTTGGCCGCCAAGGGCCGCGGTTTCACGGAAGAGGACAAGCAGGTCCTCCTCGACGGGCATCAGGCGGCCGCCGCAGAGTTCCTCGATTCGCTTCGGTCTCTGTGGGACGACGGCGTGATCGAAGTCGCCACCGCGCCGCTGGCCGACCCGATCCTGCCGTTACTCATACGCAACCGAATGGACCAAGACGCCACCGATCAGATCGTCCGAGGCGCGGAACGCGCCGCGGCCGTGCTCGCCCGCGACCCCGGTGGAATGGTGCCGGCGGGCGGCCTTATCGATCAGGCAAACGGAGGCGCCGCCCTCGCCGCCGGACTCGAATGGCTCCTGCTGTCGGGTCCCGAGCCGCAACGACCGTTCCAGCTGACATCCGAAGGCGGCAGCCTGCTCGCCCTGGTGGCGGCGCCCGAACCGGGGCGCCGAATCGCCACCACATATTTCGCGATGGATCCCAACACGGCAGCACGCGACCTGATCGGTGCCATGTCCGCCGACGTGGCGGAGGTGCCGGGCGGCGTTGCCGTTTTCACCGCCGACGCCACCGAACCGTGGGGACGATACGAGGACGGTGGCATCGCCTTCCTCCGCCGGCTGCTCAACGGGCTGGAGGCGGAGCAGTCCTTCACGACCGTGGTGCCATCCGAGATGACCGAATCACTTCGTTTTGATCCTGGGCCCTACCCGGACCTGCCCGACACCTACCTACGTGGTCGTGATGAACTGGCGGCATGGGCGCTCCTGGCGGACACCCGGCGCGAATTGGTGCGGCGCCGCGAGGCCGGCACGGTCGATGCCGGCGCCCTCGAAAGGGCGTATGAACAGATCCTGCGGGCCCAGGGCGCCGGTTGGTATTGGTGGTACGGCCCCGAACGAGCCTCCGCCGAGGACCGGTACTACGACGAGTCGTTCCGAGCCGGCCTGGTCGATGCCTGGTCTCAGCTCGGCAGTAACCCGCCCGATGAGCTCTTCGTGCCGTTGCACAGTCTCGAAGCGGTGCCGGCGACGCGCCTCGCCTCGCCCGTCGCCGCCGCCATCACAATCGACAACTCGATTGTGGACGCCGAATGGTCCCAAGCGGGCATATTCGATGAACGCTCCTCCGACCTCATCGAGCGGGTCCACTACACGTTCGACGACGCTCGATTGTTTGTTCGGGTTGACTTCACTACCGAGGTGCTCGGGGACAGTGCTCCCGGGTTCGATCTCTACATGAGAGGACCCTCGGGCGCCGGGTGGGCGCTCACACCACTACGAAACACGATCGGCTTCGATGCTGCCCTCGTCGCCAAATGGCGCGGTACCAATCCTGTCCAGATCTCCCTCACTCAGCCATACCGGGCCGACCACAGTGGCCGTGACGAGACCCAGGGCATCGGCTTCGACGGGGACTCCATCGAGTTTGCGCTCAACCTGGCAGCCATCGAACCCGCCATCCGCGCCGGAGACCACATCGAATTCCGGATCGTGGATGTGACCGGGGGCCCCGAGGGTGAACGTTTCCCGGCGGTCGCCCCGGGCGTCTTCGAGTTCCCCAACCTGGAAGAGGGCACCGAATTGGCTCGGATTGCGGATCGGGCAGGCGACGACCACGGCCCCGGCACCTATTCGTACATCGTCGACAGAGAGACCCCTGCCGGCGCCTACGACCTCGCCGGACTCGCCGTACGGCTGATCGGAGGCCCTTCGGCGGCAGATCCGGACGCCGTCGGTGAAGTCCAGTTCGAAGTGTCTTTCCACGGGCCGCTCGACAACCCGTGGAGTGCGCCGGCCGGATTCTCCCACCCGACCGTCGACCTGTACCTCGACATCGGCACCGCTGCCGGGGCAAGTCGGCTCTTGCCGGGCAGGGTGGCAGCCACCGAAGCCGGCAGCAGCTGGGACTACGCGTTCACGATCGATGGGTGGGGCGGGTCACAATACGTCGTGAACAGCGACGGTTCACTTGCCACGACCAACTCTCCCCTCGAATTCAAGCTGCTCGCCGACAAGCGCACCGTCCTCGTGACGGTGCCGCGGTCGGCACTCCCCGAGGGCGACGAAGCCACCTGGCGCTTCGGGGTCGCTGTCACCGCCAATCAGGCCATCCCGACGCTGGGCATGCATGGCCTGCGAGAGTTAGCCCGAGAGCCGGGGAGATTCCGTCTTGGAGGCGGCACCGGCGCCGACAACGACCCACTGATCATCGACCTGCTGCATCCCAACGCGGGGGCCCAGGAGGCGGCACTCACGTATCCGGCGCCGGTTCTGGGCGCCGAATCTGAACTGGCCATCGAGCAGCTTGCCCGGCTTCCCATGCTGGCGGGTTGAGCGTTCGAGCAGCTCGGCCGGATCTACCAGGCGGACGCCGCCTTCCGCACCGCAGCCCGGTCGACCTTGCCATTACTGAGATGGGGCAATTCGTTGACAACCCGAATCTCCTTGGGAATCGCGTGCCCGGGAAGCGCGTTGACGAGAGCCCCTTTCAGCTCTCCGGGCACAGCCGACTCCCCACCGACGACCGCCACGAGCCGCTCGCCCCATTCCTCGTCGGGAAGGCCGAACACGACGGCATCGTGCACCCCGGGCAATCCCTCCAGGATCCGCTCTACCACGGCCGGATGGACGTTCTCGCCCCCGGTCACGACGACCTCGTCGGCGCGACCAAGCACAACCAGTCGGCCGGCTCCATCGAAGCACCCGACGTCGCTGGTCGCCAGCGGCCCGGATCGCGCGGGCTCATCGATGTAGCCCGGGGACACGGCGGGCCCTGCCACGCTGATCACACCGGGCTCACCCGGAGGGGCCGCGATCGAGACTACGACGCCCGGTAGGGGGCGCCCCACGGTCCCGGCGGCCGCTTCCCAGTCTCCCGGTCGCACCGTACAAACCTGTCCCCCGCTCTCGGTCATGCCGTAGGTGGGGACGGCGGCAAGGCCCGCCCGGTTGGCGGTGACGATCAACTCGTCGGCAACGTGGGCGCCTCCGATGAGAGCCCCCCGCACGCCGGGCCACGGCCCTCGCTCGCTGTCCAGAAGGCGGCGCAACATCGTCGGAACGAGGCTCACCCAGGTGACCCCGCTCCGGAGCGCCGCCGCGATCGGAGCAGGTTCGAAACGCTCGTGGAGCACGATCTGCGAGCCGTCATGTGCCGACCGCCACAGAATCGCCAGACCGGCGACATGATGTAGCGGCATAGCCAGGAGCCAAACGTCGGAATCCCGGGTGCCGAGGTGGATGCGGGAGGCCGCCGCGGAGGCCTCGATGTTGCCGGCCGTGAGCACGACGCCCCGGGGTCGGCCGCTGGTGCCCGACGTCGCGACGATCAAGGCGGCGCGGCCGGACGACCGCTGGGGCGCCGTTTGGCCAGGATCGGCAGCCGGGGGCCAGCCGATCTCGGCCCCAAGCGACTCGGCGAGCCGCGCCGCGGCGGCGACATCCAGGCGGGGGTCGAGCGGCACGGCGACGCCCCCGGCACGTGGAATCCCCCAGACGGAAGCGATCGCAGCCGGACTCATCTCCGCCCGAAACGCCACCCGCGAACCGACCGCAACCCGCGCCGCGATCTCGTTGGCCGCGTAGTCGAGGTCGCCGAACGTCCATTCACCGACACTTGCCCGAAGCGCGATTCGATCGGGCCACCGCACGGCGGCCCGAGCAAGCAAGTCGGGGGCAACGGGATCGTCCATCTGCAGTCACTACAGTATCGACCCGAATGGCCAGGTTCGCTGGCAAAAGGCAATCGGAGACCTACGTTGACATCAAACGAATCGACGGTTTCGGAGATATTCGACGAATCGGCATGGGCCCCGGTCGCCGGATTCGACTTCACCGATATCACCTACCACCGGGCCAACGATGTTGGAGCCGTACGAATCGCGTTCAACCGGCCGGAAGTGCGCAACGCTTTCCGCCCGCACACCGTCGACGAACTGTATCGGGCACTCGATCACGCCCGGATGACATCCGATGTGGGTGCCGTCCTCATCACGGGCAACGGACCCTCGCCGAAGGACGGCGGGTGGGCCTTCTGCTCGGGCGGCGATCAGCGGATTCGCGGCAAAGACGGGTACAAGTACGAAGGGGCAGACGGAGTCGACCCCGCTCGGCTGGGGCGTCTCCACATCCTCGAAGTGCAGCGCCTCATCCGCTTCATGCCCAAAGTCGTCATCGCGGTTGTGCCCGGCTGGGCCGTCGGCGGCGGGCATAGCCTGCATGTCGTCTGCGACCTGACGCTGGCTTCCGAAGAACACGCCATCTTCAAGCAGACCGATGCCGACGTCGCCAGCTTCGACGGCGGATACGGCTCGGCGCTGCTGGCGCGCCAGGTCGGCCAGAAGCGGGCCCGCGAGATCTTCTTTCTGGGGCGTGACTACTCAGCCCAGGAGGCATTCGACATGGGCATGGTCAATGCCGTGGTGCCGCATGCCGAGCTGGAGGCGACAGCACTGCAATGGGCCCGCGAGATCACCGCCAAATCACCGACGGCGCAACGTATGTTGAAGTACGCCTTCAATCTGCCGGACGACGGGTTGGTTGGTCAGCAGCTCTTTGCCGGGGAGGCGACCCGGCTCGCCTACGGTGCGGAGGAGTCCGTCGAGGGGCGTGAGGCCTTCCTCGAGAAGCGGCCCCAGGACTACACCAAGTTCCCCTGGCACTACTGACATGATGCGTTCCTGGCTGCTGGCGGCCCGCCCGGCCACTCTCTGGGCAGGCATCGCTCCAGTGCTCGTCGCCGGAGCCCTGGCAATTCGCGACGAGGTCTTCTCTTGGCCCTACTTCGTGGTCACTCTGGTGGCGGCGACGGCCATCCAGGTCGGCGTCAACTTCGCCAACGATGTTGCCGATGCCGCCAAAGGAGCCGATACAACCGACCGTATCGGCCCGGCCCGGGCGGTGGCATCCGGCTTGATCACCGCCAAGCAGATGTGGGTCGGCATCGGCGTCGCTTTCGCCGTCGCTGCTGCGGGAGGTGTCTACCTGATCAGCGTGGCCGGCCCGGCCATCGCCGTCATCGGGATAGCTTCGATCATCGCTGCCCTCGGGTATACCAACGGACCCTCTCCATATGGCTATCGAGGCCTCGGGGAGGCTTTTGTCTTCGTGTTCTTCGGCCTCGTCGCCACGGTCGGCGCCCGGTACGTGTTCGATCGCACGGCGCCCCTCGATGCATGGCTATCAGGAGTCGTCATGGGGCTTCTGGCAACGGCCATCCTGCTCGCCAACAACGTGCGCGACATCGAAACCGATGCCGCCGCCGGCAAGGAGACCCTCGTCGTGAAGGTAGGTCGCGCCGGTGGCGTCGCGATTTACAGCGCCGCGGTGGCCGGCGCCTACGCGGTGATCGTGCTGGCGACGCTCTCGGGCTGGCTGCCTCTGACGGCTCTGCTCAGCCTGGCGACCATTCCGCTGGCGGTGCCACTCGTTCGCACCATCCGCACTGAGACGGCAGGACCGCCGCTCATTGGAGTACTGAAGGGGACGGCCCGTCTCCAGTTGCTCGTGGCGCTCCTGCTGAGCGCGGCGACCCTCCTCGATCACGCGCTGTGAATATGGGCGAGCGAACGTGAATGTCACCGAACGGGCTGGCCGGAAGACGAGCGCTGGATTTCTTGAACTGAGGTCTGATGTGGGCATCGTCTCGGGTACCGACGAATGCGCCGCTGGCGAGAAAGTCTCGCGGTTCCTTCGCCGTGTGAACGCCACCGAGTCGGCCACACAACCGGCATGAGTGCGTTGAGGTTTCCGGGACGAGAGTGACCTCGATCAGTTCGCAGTCGGGTTCCCTCCCAATGGGGTCTGGTCATGGTTGCGCCCCCGTTGATCGCACTTCGCGATGCAACTGGGGACGCACTCAACAGCCTGGGCTGGATCCTGCTCACTATTCAGACAACGTCGCGACGGGAGACGGCGACGAGGCCGAGGGCGGCGGGAACGAAGGCCCACACCCCGATAGCCGCGACCGCCGCTCCCACGCCTGCGGCGTCGCTCACTCCTGAGACCACGGTGGCAAGGGTGCCGGGTATCCATGATGCGGCCCCACCGGCCATTTGCACGGCCAGCGGCGGCAGGATGACCAGCAATAGGATGGTGCCGGTGACCGCACCGCCTGTGTTGCGGATGAAGGCGCCAATCCCGGCGCCGAGCACGGCACCAGCACCCCCGACAAGGGCTGATGCTGCGAGGACCTGCGCCAGATCAGCACCAGACACCATGAACCCGTAGTCAGTAGCGGTGAGTCCCGCTGCCACCGAACCGGCGCTCACGCCGGCACCGGCGAGTCCGAGCACGCTGCCGGCGACGAACGCCGCCGCGTATTGGGCGAGAACGGCGCTCGAGCGACGGGGTG
>Ga0316187_10004601_pt1 | contig 11954 bp, 9 predicted proteins | sample CroRivburrow1_MG_FD_204927 | JGI IMG/M metagenome (GOLD analysis project Ga0316187, IMG submission 204927) | Coastal sediment microbial communities from Maine, United States - Cross River worm burrow 1 | ecosystem: Environmental > Aquatic > Marine > Coastal > Sediment | place: USA: Maine...
GGCGAGCCGCCTTCTTGGCGACCTTCTTGGCAGCCTTACGCTTGGTCGTCTTCTTGGCGGCCTTACGCTTGGTTGCCTTGCGCTTGGTCGTCTTCTTGGCGGCCTTACGCTTGGTTGCCTTACGCTTGGTCGTCTTCTTGGCGGCCTTACGCTTGGTGGCCTTCTTCGCGGCCTTCCGCTTGGTGGCCTTGCGCTTGGTCGTCTTCTTGGCGGCCTTACGCTTGGTGGCCTTCCGTTTCGTGGTCTTCTTAGCGGCCTTCCGCTTGGTGGCCTTCCGCTTGGTCGCCGGTTTCTTGGCGGCCTTACGTTTTGTGGCCTTGCGCTTCGTTGCTTTCTTTCTAGCAGCCATGGTATCTCCGAGTCTGGATCCAGAGAGCGGCGGGGGTCTGGCTAAGGCACCCCACGCCGTGTTGGGGGGGCATGCCACAAATCACCACGAAATGTGGCACCCGTTCCTCCTCCCATCGGCGCGAGACAAAGAAAATTCCCCCGGAAATCGACAAAAATCGACTTCCGGGGGAAGACTCGGAGGAGAGCTGCTAGTTCTCCTGACGGGAGAAGGCGCGGTTGCGACCACGCAACGCCTTCACGAGCGGCACCGTCTGGTCCGTCCCGTTGATGCGCACGGTGACGCGGCCAGACTTGATGACCGAAGTCGCCAGGCGCATGCGGCGGACGGAGCCGTCCGGCAGAAGCACGCGCACCTTCTGGATGTTGGACTTGAAGGTCCGCTTGGTGTGGCCGGTGGTCTTGAGACCCACGCCACCCTTCTTCTTGGGCAGACCGCGACGCGCAATCGACTTGCCGCTACGCGTTCCCTTCCCGGAGATTTCACATCGACGTGCCATGATGAACCCAGATTCCCGGCACCATGCCGGTCGAAATGGGCCGCATAGTCTACGGCGGGCCGCGGGGGCCGTCAACGCGCCTCCCCCATCTCCTGAAAGAAGCCCGCGGCCTTCCTCCAGCCGGCCATTGACCCCCTGAAGGGGCCGAGGGACAATCTCAGGACCGCTAGACGGCTGCGGGAGAGCCCGGATCCTCCAGGACCGGCACCGAAGGGGCAAGCCCATCCGGGGCGAAACTCTCAGGTACCAGGGACCGCAGCCTGACGGACCCTGAATTCGCCGCACCGTCGGCTCGACAGGACGCCCGATGGCGTCCTTGTTTCGTTTCATGGCAAGCCCCGACACCCTGCTCCGCACCTCGCTCCACGCCGCACATGCGGCCGCCGGCGCCAAGCTGGTGCCCTTCGCCGGCTGGGAGATGCCGCTCGACTACGGCTCGATCCTCGGCGAATCGCGTGCGGTGCGCGAGGGCTCGGGTGTGTTCGACGTGTCGCACATGGCGCGCTTCCGCTTCCGCGGGCCGCAGGCCGCGGCGGAACTCGACCACGCGCTCGGCGGCGCGATCCTCGACCAACCGGTCGGCAAGGCGCGCTACACGATGATCCTCGCCGAGGACGGCGGCATCCTGGACGACCTGATCACCTATCGCACGGGTGACGAGGAGATCTTCATGGTCGTCAACGCGGCCAACCGCGAGCGCGACTGGGGGCTGCTCACCGCGCGGCTGCGCGAGACCGAAGCCGAGGACCTGACCCTCGACGGCGGCGGCATCCTCGCGCTGCAGGGACCGGATGCGCCGCGCGTGCTGGCCGCCCTGGCCGGCGTCGAGCAGGTGCCCGGCTTCCTCGACCTGGCTTGGCTGCCCAGCTCGCACGGCGAGTTGTTCGTCGCCGGTACCGGCTACACCGGCGAAAAGGGCTACGAGATCTTCGCCACCGCCGCCCAGATGGTGCCGGTCTGGGAGGCCCTGATGGCGGCCGGCGTCGCGCCGGTCGGCCTGGGCGCGCGCGACGTGCTGCGCCTGGAGGCAGCGCTGCCGCTCTATGGCCACGAGATCCACGAGGGCGTGACCCCCTTCGAGGCCGGCCTGCGCTTCGCCGTGAAGGGCTGGAAGACCCGCGAGTTCATCGGCGGCGAGGCCCTCCGCGCGCTGCCGGAGCCGGGCCGCGAGCTGGTCGGCCTGACCGCCGACAAGCGGGTCCCCCGCGAGGGCTACCCGGTGCTGTGCGGCGGCGAGCAGGTCGGCGTCGTTTGCAGCGGCGTCTGGTCGGCCACCCTGGAGAAACCCATCGCGACCGCCTACCTGAAGAAGGGTATCGACGGTCCGCTCGCGGTCGACGTGCGCGGCAAGGAACTGCCGGTCGAGCGCGTGCCGCTTCCTTTCGTCCCCCATCGTTCCCGAGACTGAAACGCAATGCGACCCGACGACCGTTCCTACCTTCCGAGCCATGAATGGGCTTCCATCGATGGCGATATCGTGACCGTCGGCATCACCGACTTCGCGGTCTCCCAGCTCGGCGAGCTGGTCTACCTGGACCTGCCGGATACCGGTCGCGCCGTCTCGCGCGGTCAGGCCTTCGGCGAGGTCGAGTCGGTCAAGGCCGTCTCGGACCTGAACTGCCCGGTCGACGGCGAGGTCGTCGAGGTCAACGCCGGCCTGCCGGACGACCTCTCGGCCCTGCAGGACGACCCCCTCAACGGCGGCTGGCTGATCAAGGTCAAGGTCGCCGGTGCCGACGCCCTCGAGGGCCTGCTGGACGCGGCGGCCTACGAGGAAGTCGTCGCGGCCGAGAGCTAGACCGACCCACCCCTTCGGAACCATGCCCTACATCCAGAATTCGGACGCCGACCGCGCGCAGATGCTCGCGCGCATCGGCGTGACCTCGATCGAGGAACTGTTCGCGCCGATCCCCAAGGCGCTGCAGCTCGACCGGCCTCTCGCCATCGACCCGGGCCGCACCGAGGAGGAGCTGAAGACCCATCTCGCCGAGCTCGGTGCGCAGAACGTGCCGGCCGCGAGCGGTCCCTGCTTCCTCGGCGGCGGCACCTATGACCACGGCTGGCCGGCGCTCGTCGACCACCTGATGCAGCGCTCCGAATTCCTGACGGCGTACACGCCCTATCAGCCGGAGTGCTCGCAGGGCACGCTGCAGTGGATCTACGAGTTCCAGTCGATGATCGCCGAGTTGTGCGGTTGCGAGATCGCCAACGCGTCGATGTACGACGGCGCCTCGGCCTGCGCCGAGGCCGCGCTGATGGCGCTCTCGCAGACCCGTCGCCGCAAGGTGGTGGTGTCGCGCGGCCTGCACCCGGACGCGCGCCTGACGATGGAGACCTACCTCAAGCACGTCGATGCCGAGGTCGTCGAGGCGCCGCTGCGGGACGGCCGCACCGACTGGAGCGGTCTGGTCGACGGCGACACCGCCGCGGTCTTCGTGCAGCAGCCGAACTTCTTCGGCGTGATCGAGGACCTCGATACGCCCCAGGCGCTGGCCGCCGAACACGGTGCGTTGTCGGTCGCCTCGGTCTACCCGGTCGCGATGGGCCTGCTGCGCTCTCCCGGCGCCGCCGGCTACGACATCGTCGTCGGCGACGGCCAGTCGCTGGGCGTGCCGATGGGCTACGGCGGGCCGTCGTTCGGCTTCTTCGCCGCGCGCCAGGCCTCGGTGCGCAAGCTGCCCGGCCGCCTGGTCGGCATCTCCAAGGACCGCGAGGGTCGACGCGCCTACACGCTGACCTTCCAGACCCGCGAGCAGCACATCCGCCGCGAGAAGGCCACGTCGAACATCTGCACCAACAACGCGCTCATCGCGCTGCGCGGTGCCATCCACATGGCGGCGCTCGGCCCACAGGGCCTCGAGGAGGTCGCCTGCGTGTCGCGCCAGCGCACGCTGGAACTGGTCAAGGCGATGGAGGAAGCGGGCTTCGAGCGCGCCTTCCCCGACGCGCCCTACCTGAACGAGGTCGCGTTCCGCCTCTCCGACGACGAGGCGGTCGAGCGCCTGCGTGGCGCCCTGCGCGCCGAAGGCATCCGTGCCGTGGTACCGGTCTCCTGCTGGTACCCCGAGCTGGCTGGCGTCTTCACCTTGGCCTGCACCGAGCGCGTGCAGCCGGACCAGGTCCTGCGCCTGGCCGAGGTCGCGGCGAACGCCGTCGCCCAGGAGGTCTCCCGATGAACCTGACTCCCGTACCCCTGCTGTTCGAGGACTCGCGCCCGGGCCGGCGCTGCATGGTGACCGCGGGCGCCGACCGCGCCAGCGCCGTTGCCGGCATGCCGGAGAGCGAACTGCGCGGCAAGCCGCCGGCGCTGCCGGAAGTCGGCGAACTCGACCTGCTGCGCCACTTCACGCGGCTGTCGCAGAAGAACTACGCCATCAGCACGAACTTCTACCCGTTGGGTTCGTGCACGATGAAGTACAACCCGCTGGTCAACGAGGCGATCGCCGCGCAGCCCTGCTGGAGCGGACTGCACCCGTGGCAGGATGCCGACGACGTGCAAGGCGCACTGGCGCTGATGCACGGCCTGGCGAAGGACCTCGGCGAGGCCACCGGCCTGCCTGGCGTCACCCTGCACCCGGCGGCCGGCGCGCACGGCGAGCTGACCGCGCTGATGGTGCTGCGCGCCTGGCTCGACGAGCGCGGCGACAACCAGCGCCGCACCGTCCTGATTCCCGACAGCGCGCACGGCACCAACCCCGCGTCCTGCGCACTGGCCGGCTTCGACGTGGTGACGGTCAAGTCCGATGAGCGCGGCCTGCTCGACGCCGACAGCCTGGCCGACAAGCTGGGCCCGGACACCGCCGGCCTGATGATCACCAACCCGAACACCCTTGGGCTGTTCGAGGAGGAGATCGCCGAGATCTGCCGCATGGTCCACGAGGCCGGCGGCAAGGTGTACATGGACGGCGCCAACTTCAACGCCATCATGGGCTGGACCCGGCCGGGCGACTTCGGCGTCGACATGATGCACCTCAACCTGCACAAGACCATGTCGACCCCGCACGGCGGCGGCGGCCCTGGTAGCGGGCCGATCTGCGTCACCGAGGAGCTCGCCAAGTACCTGCCCACGCCGCAGGTGGTCGAGCGCGGCGGGCGCTTCGAGATGGCCACACCGGAGGCCTCGATCGGCCGCGTGCGCGGCTACCACGGCAACTTCATGGTGCTGGTGCGGGCGTACGCCTACGTCAAGCGACTGGGCGGCGAGGGCCTCAAGCGCGTCGCCGAGAACGCCGTGCTCAACGCCAACTACCTGCGCGTGCAGGTCGGCGAGCACTGGCGCATCCCCTATGACCGCATCTGCATGCACGAGTTCGTCGCGCGCCCGCGCAAGGAGATGAACGACCAGGGCGTGCACACGATGGACGTCGCCAAGCGGCTGATCGACCTCGGCTATCACCCGCCGACGGTCTACTTCCCGCTGGTGGTCCACGAGGCGATCATGGTCGAGCCGACCGAGACCGAGTCCAAGGAGACCCTGGACGGTTTCGCCGAGGCGATGGCGCAGGTCGCGCAGGAAGCCATGGCGGGTGACGAAGCGCTGCACGCGGCGCCGGTCACCACGCCGGTGTCGCGCGTCGACGAGGCGCTGGCGGTCAAGGATCCGCAACTCTGTTTCCGCTGCGGCTCGTAATCCAAGGAGGCCGATGGGGTATCTGCTGAGGCGCCTCGTCGGCCTCCATCTGGGGCTGCTCGCGCTGATGGCCGTGTTCCGCGCGGTCTTCTACCTGGTGCATGCCGAGCCTGCGCTGCGCGAGACCTATGCGCCCCACCTGACAGCCGCGGCCCTGATGGGCGCGCGCTTCGACCTGCTGGTGCTCGGCTGGCTGACGCTACCGGTAGCGCTCGGGCTGCTGGTCGCGACGCTGCGTGGAGCGCCTGGCGGCCCGCAGCGGTGGCTGCAGCGCGTCGGTCGCTGGTACTTCGTCGGCTTCCTGGTCATCGCGGTGCTGGCGGCCGCCGATATCTGCTACTGGTCCTACTACCAGGACCACTTCAACGTGATGGTCTTCGGCTTCCGCGAGGACCACACGATGGCGGTGTTCGGGATGATCTGGGACATGTTCCCGATACCGCTGATCCTGATCGGCCTGGTCGCCTTCGTACTGCTCCTGCGCGTCCTGCTGCGCGCGCTGCTCGGCACGGCATGCGCCTCCGACTCGTGGGGCCGGCCGGCCGTCGCGGTCGGCGGCGCGCTGCTCGTGCTGACCTGCGCTGCCGCCGCCGCGCGCGGGTCACTGGGGCACTTCCCGCTGCGCGCGCGTTACGCGTCGGTGTCCGAACACGCCTTCGTCAATGCCACGGTCCTGAACGGCGCCTACGCGATGAAGGAAGCCGTCAAGGCGCGCATGGAGGAACTGGGCGGCCCCCCGCTCGCCGAACGGCTCGGCTACGCCGACCCGGCCGACGCGGTCGCGGCGCTGACCGGCGCGGAGACGCAGGGCGAAGACCTCGACGCGCTGCTCGACGCCCTGACGCAAGGCCCCTGGCCGCCGCTGTCCGAGACTGCAAGCGCCGGTGAGCGTCCGCACGTGGTCCTGCTGATGATGGAGGGCCAGGGCTCGCACCTGATCCGCTATCACCGCCCCCCCGGGTTCGACCTGCTCGGCCGCTGGGGCGAGCGCCTCGACGAGGGCGTGCTGTTCCCGCGCTTCGTGCCGATCGTGAACTCCACCATCGGCAGCACTTCCGCGGCCACCACCGGGCTGCCGCAGAGCGCCGACGGCGTGCCGCTGCCGCAGTCGCGTCACGCGGCCAAGGCCTTCCGCACCGCCTCGGCCGCGGCCTTCCGCCGCGCCGGATACGAGACCCACTACCTCTACGGCGGGCAGACGACCTGGCGCAAGCTGGACCGCTTCCTGCCGCGCCAGGGCTTCCAGCACGTCGAAGGCCTGCGCACCCTCGTCCGCGAGGAAGGCCTGGATGCCGACGACGTGGCCTTCTGGAAGGTGCACGACGAGCACATGTGGTCGTACCTGCGTCGACAGCTGCGGGAGGCCGAGACGCCGCAGTTCTGGGTGGTGCTGACGGTCAGCAACCATCCGCCCTTCGACAAGCTGCGCGGCAGCGACGAACTTCCTCTGCTGGTCCCGCCGGCCGCGCTGGACGCCAAGCCGGAGTCGGTGGATGGGCGCCTGCGCGGTATCCAGTACGCCGCCCATGAGCTCGGCGACTGGATGGACGACCTCGCCGAGGACGGCACGCTGGAGCGCACGGTGCTGGCGGTGGTCGGCGACCACAACACCGGTGACTACGCGCACTACACCGCCGAAGCGACGCTCGACCACTGGGGCGTGCCGCTGTGGGTGCGCGCGCCGCAGAGCTGGGCCGTGCCCGAGCCGCCGGACCGCATGGCGCCGGCGTCCTACCTGGACCTGCTACCGACGCTCCTGCACCTGGCCGCGCCGGACATCGCCGCGCCAGTGCTCGGTCGCTCGCTGTGGGACGCGACGCGACCACCCTACGCCTGGAACGCGGCCGGCGTCTTTCTCGCCCCCGAGGGCGTGGTGCTCGCCGACCAGTACGGTGAGCGGCGCATGCGCTGGTCCGAAGCCGACCCGCTGCTGCTGGTGCCGGCCGACGGCGACGCGCCCGACCTCGACGCGGTGCTGGCCTGGGGCCGCGCACTGCTCGCGGTCGGCGACCATCTGGTGCGCCTGCACCCCGAGGAGGCGGTGCGTTGAGCGCGGCGGCCGGCGGCCCCGCCGCCGATTCCCGCAGTGCCGCGACGCCGGCCCCCTGTCCGGCACGCCGGCTCGACGACCCGCCTCTGGACGGCGCCACCAACATGGCGCGCGATGAGGCCCTCCTCGCGTGCCGCGGCGTGCCGACGCTGCGCCTGTACACCTGGGCGCGACCGACCCTGTCGCTGGGCTACTTCCAACCGGCCGCCGACCTGCCGCTGGACGCGGTCCGCGCGCGAGGCGGCGAGGTGGTGCGCCGCAGCACCGGCGGCAAGGCCATCCTCCATGAGCGTGAACTGACCTATGCCCTGTGCGCACCCGAGCGAGGTGCGCTGGCGGGTGGCCCGGCCGCGGCGATGACTGCCGTACACCAGGCGCTGGGCGCGGAGCTCGCCCGCCAGGCCGGCCGTGCGGTGCCGCTTCGCCGCGACGCGACGCTGGTCAGCGACCGCCCCGGCAGCGCCTGGTGCTTCGAGGACTCCTCGCCGCTGGATCTGGTGCTCGGCGGCCGCAAACTGCTGGGCAGCGCGGCGCGGCGACGCGATGGCTGGATCCTGTTCCATGGCTCGCTGGTCCTCGCCGCTCCCGCGGAGACGCCGGGAATCGCCGCGCTTGCCGCCGAGCCGGACCGCGACGCCCTGGCCGACGCGCTGGGGCGCGCACTCGGCTACCTGTTCGTCCCCGGCACCTGGAGCGAAAGCGAGCTGGCCGCCGCGGATGTCATCCGCAGCGAGCGCTACGCGGACGCATCCTTCACGCTGCGGCGCTGACCGGTCGCCGTAGCCAGCTTCCTGCGCCGCGGTCGGGGGCTGCGCGACCTCGTACTGACCACCCCGGACTGCTCGAAAAGAGCGCGGCCGGCCCCGAAGGACCGGCCGCGCTGTGGGTGCGGCCCCATGGCCGCCGGAATACCGCGCTACTGGATGTCCACCTGCAGCGCGTTCGAGTCGTACCAGACGCCGCCGGCCGTTGCCGCGACCTCGAAGTAGACCGTCACGCCGGCCGCCGGCGGCGGCAGGTAGAGCAACCAGCCACCGATGCCGAGGGTACCCGTCGACTGCGAGCCACCGACGATGGTGTACGGCGCGCCAAGGTCGAACTGCTGGCCGTTGAAGACCGTGCCGTTGGTGTTCAGCGACCACGCGATCCAGGCCGTACCGTTGGCCGGAGCACCGGTGAAGTTGAAGCCGTAGGTGCCCGAGGCCATCGGCTGGAACGGACCACTCAAGGCGATCGTGTTGGTCAGCTGTGGGGTGGTCCCGGTCCAAGAGTCGACCGTGCTCACCACCAGCGAGAAGTCCGCATCCACTGCGGGCGTCTCGACGTGGCTGTCCTGGTTGATCTCGTCGGCGAACACCGCGACCTCCCAATCACCCGCCGTCGGGTTCTGGATGATCACCTGCTCCACGGTGTCCTTGGTGTTGGCGGAACCGTTGGCCGAGCTGTACATGCTGCCCAGCAGGCCGTCGTTGCCCCAGTAGACATCGCCGTTCGGCGCCGTGACGCGCAGCGTCAGGTCGTTGATGCGGTGCAGGCTCGAGCTGGTCGTGCCGGGCAGGTCCGAATAGATCATCGTCGCCCGCAGTTCCGGCTGGCCGGCGCCCACGGTGACGGTCCAACCGGCGACGTCGCCGTCGGCCAGGATCACGTCCTCGTCGACCACCAAGGTCTTCGCACGGTTGTCGTAGAGCCGCGCGACATCCGGCGCACCCCAACCCTGGTGGGTCCGGGTCAGGTCGGAGCCGGTGCCCGTGAAGTTCCACTGGCGGGTGCTGTTCAGCAGCAGCGCCTTGGCGGTCGTGTTGTGCGGCCGGTTGCCGAACACGTCCAGCGGGTTGCCGTTGGTCTGGTTACCGAACGCGGCGTCCGCCCACATCTGGTAGATGAGGCCGAGGTGCCCCGCGACGATCGGAGTCGCGCCGGAGGTACCGCCGAAGTTCGTGTAGTCGTCGCCGCCGGTGTAGCCACCCGGGTCAGCGTCCGAGGTCCAGATGTTGTCGTACCAGCTGGCCAGGTCCGGCTTGATACGACCGTCCTGGGCCGGGCCGATCGAGCCGCCGCCAGCCCAGGCGTCGTCAGCCCAGTTCTGGTTGTTGTAGTGACGGACGCCACCGACCGCGATGATGTTCTTCGCCCACGCCTGCGGCCGCGACTGCTGGTTGCCGGCGTTCGATTGCGACTGGCAGATCGAGATATCCAGGTCGAAGATGATGTCGTCCATCTCCTGCGAGATGGAGTTGTACGACGCGGTCCGGCTGCTGCCCCAGCTGTTCGACTGGTAGACGACCTGCCGGTTGTTGACGATGTTCTGGGTGTGCGTGTAGCGGTTGCCGTAGTTGCTGTAGTCGGCGAAGTGGCCGTTCGCGTCCGGCATCACGCCGCGGGTGCTGCCCGCCGCGGAATCGCCGTCGGCGAAGTTGATGCCGTAGGTGCAGGTGCCGTGCGAGGCGTCGCCACCGGTTCCGGTGGTCAGCACCGGCGCGTTCGTCCAGTCGACGTGCGAGGTGTCCAGGTTGCCGTCCATGACCTCGGCGTTGACGCCGGCGCCGGTGTAGCCGCCGGCGGTCTCGACGTAGTTGCTGCCGAACAGCACGCGACCGTTGTCCATGTCGGTCTCGGGCGCGCCCCAGCGGTCTACGCCCAGCACCAGCGGGCTATGGACCAGCGTGAGCAGCGCGGCCGGCGAGACCGTCGCGCTGACGATCCAGCCGGTCTCATAGGCCTCGTGCACGGTGCCACCCAGTTCCTGAATCATCGGCACCAGTTGCGCCTTCTCGGCCGGGCCCCATTCGCCGACCACGAAGTTGTAGCGACGCTGCAGCAGCGCACCGCGGTCGAACTCGTTCATCAGCTCGTCCTCGAGCTTGTAGGCGGGGTGGAACGCACCGACCCAGCGCACGAAAGGCAGGTCCGCGACCTGCTTGGCGGTGGCGGCATCCATGCGCCAGACGTTGGCGTGGTTGCCGAGGAAGCGGTGGTCGACCGCGCCCATCGCGCGAATCTCGTCGCGCCAGGGCTCCAGCCCCTTGACCGCGTACTGCACGATGTACAGGCCACCATCTCCCGGGTCGGCCAGCGTCGCCGGGATTTCCGGCTCGCCGTCCGCCAGCGGATCGAACTCCGCATAGCGCAGCAGGATGTCGTACGACGTCGCGCGCTCACGGCTCCAGCTCTGCCCGCCATCGAGCGAGAAGCGGAACCAGGGAAGGACTTCCCCGTCGGCGGCAGGCGCCGACCAGGTCTCGGCGACCACGTCGCCAGTACGGAGGACTTCGCGCTGCTGGGCGCCAAGATCCGGAAGAAGAAGGAGGGCCGCGCAGGCGGCGGCCGAGACGAGATGCCGTGTCATGGAGTCAGGATGGAGGGTGTGGACTGGACCTGCGGCCCAGGGAAAGGGGCTGACCCCAGGCTACACGGTTTCCTATGATTTCGGGGCTTCTGGCAGGCGGATTCGGCCGGCCAGACGACCCCTGATGGAACCCTACCTCGACCTCGTCCGCCACATCCTGGAAAATGGCGTGGAACGCGGCGACCGCACCGGCACCGGCACGATGTCGGTGTTCGGCACGCAGAGCCGCTACGACCTGCGCGACGGATTCCCGCTGGTGACCACCAAGAAGGTGCTGTTCCCGGCGGTGGTCCGCGAGCTCCTATGGTTCCTGCGCGGCTCGACGAACATCCATGACGACCTCACCGAGCACACGCCCATCTGGGACGCGTGGGCGGACGACGAGGGCGAACTGGGGCCGATCTACGGCTACCAGTGGCGCAACTGGGGCGGCGAGGGCATCGACCAACTGCACGAGGCGATCCAGACCATCAAACGCGACCCGGGCTCGCGGCGCATCCTGGTCAGCGCGTGGAATGTCGCCGACCTGCCGCGCATGAAGCTGCCGCCGTGCCACCTGATGTTCCAGTTCTACGTGGTCGACGGGCGGCTCGACCTGCAGCTCTACCAGCGCTCGGCCGACGTCGCGCTGGGCGTCCCCTTCAACATCGCCAGCTATGCGCTGCTGATCCTGCTGGTCGCGCAGGAGTGCGACCTGGAGCCGGGCGTGTTCGTGCACACCATCGGCGACGCGCACATCTACCTCAACCACCTCGAGAACATCCGCGAGCAGCTCTCGCGCGACCCCTTCCCGCGCCCGCAGGTGACGGTGGCGCGCAAGCCGATCGACGAGATCCAGTACGAGGACATCGAACTGCACGGCTACCAGCACCACCCCTTCCTGCGCTTCGAGGTCGCGGTGTGAAGTTCCACGTCATCGTCGCCGTCGACCGCGCCGGCGGCATGGCCAAGGACGGCGGCATGCCCTGGCACCTGCCCGGCGATCTGGCCTGGTTCCGCCGCCACACCGTCGGTGCCGGGGAGCCGCCCAACCGCGTGCTGATGGGCCGCCGCACCTGGGAATCACTTCCCGAACGG
>Ga0316187_10004602_pt1 | contig 11952 bp, 6 predicted proteins | sample CroRivburrow1_MG_FD_204927 | JGI IMG/M metagenome (GOLD analysis project Ga0316187, IMG submission 204927) | Coastal sediment microbial communities from Maine, United States - Cross River worm burrow 1 | ecosystem: Environmental > Aquatic > Marine > Coastal > Sediment | place: USA: Maine...
AAATGGGGGCACCGTCGCTGTCCACGAGGTCCGCCAGCTTGGCGTAGATCGAGAACTCGGACTGGTACGTCCCAAGCATGACCTTCTCACCCTTCGGGTTGATCATGTGGAGTTCGTTGAGGGTCTCCTCGAGGTCGACCACCTTCTCAGGCGTATCGTCACTTGGGCCCTCTACGTCATCACCCACAGTGAGATCAGCACGAAAGCCAGGAAGATCGGAAGTGATACCGAAGGAGCTAAGAGTAGCGCCGCCAGTAGTAACCTTGAGAGACTGGGGGGTTTGGAATTGTTCTGCATTGTCCATGCAGTCCTCTGTTGGGATCAAATGCTGCAACATTGGACAGTTGGCGATGAAGACTTTGCGAACTGTACGCAGCATCCGATTCGCCAGCTTCGAGCCCCGAGAGATCACCATGACTTTGATGAGCGGGTCCAGCATAATCTTCCAGGCCAGCCATATGCCGGTCAGGGTAGACTTCGCTGAGTATCGAGTGGCGATGATGAGACGGCGTCTGTCGTGGGACAGTAGCCCGTCGATGATATCCTCATGGATTTCACCGGGCTCCATCCAGCCAGCAACAAGCGGCTTGACGCAGTCGACGAACAGCATCAGTGATGCCTTTTCTTCTCCAGCTTCGTTCAGAGCGATGATCCGCTCCCGAAGTTCTTGTGCGATCTCCTCTACTTTGGCCGGGTTCCGATTGGTCTCAGCCAGTAGGTACATTTCTGTGATATCGTTTGATATATCAGAACCCGACTTTGATATAGCTTTCGATATCAGTTTCGGCTTCTTCTCGGCGGCACGGATGCCTTGGCAGACACGGCAGGTCTTGGACCACCCACGCTTCCCCTTGTTGTTGGGGCTGTAGGTTTTCATATCGACCGGCTTGATCTCTCCACACTCGTTGCACTCTCGCGGTGCGCCAATCTCAGCGCGCGCGACAGGGTTGAGTTTCCTCTGTGTCTTTGGCGGCATGCTAATCCTTTCGGAGGGTCTTCTCCACACTGCGCCCTATGACGTACCCGCCCAGGACGATCTGAATTACGGTCCACATCTCAACAGGGATATGCCCGCCAAGGACGACCATCGCGCATGCCGTCCCGGTGAGCGCAAGCGCACACACAGGACGGACAAGGCGGGTCAGTCGACCTTCACGCATTTTTCACCACGGATGCACCGAAGTACAAGCCGATGATGGCGGACATCAGGTGAGTGTCCAAGGGCGTGAGAACGAGGCCTTTGGCAGTCTGCCATACGACTTCGTTTGAACCGTCAAAGAATAGGAAACCTGGGTTCCAGACGGTATATCCAACGGTCACGATAAGTTCCGGCCAAAGGACCGGGACCAGCTTCGGCCAGACAATAATGGCGAACACAGCAGCGAGCGCAATCGCGCGTCGCGTGAACTGAAAGCCTCTATTGCTGTACCGACGAGCAGCATCGACCGCTCCCGCTTGCGCGCGGAGGGCCTCTATAGCCATCGTGTGTTGGGCCTGCTTTGCTTTGATCGAGGCTCCCCAAAGCGACATGATGCCGCCCATGAGGCCACTGCCAAGCAGGGTTACTAATTCAAACGGTACTCCTAAGAGTTCCATTTAATCCTCCTTCTGTCTGTTTCTCCGTATCTCTGCGATAGACATATAGATGCGGAGGGTGAGCAAGATTGCTGCACCAACGAGCATGTAGAGCCCGATGCCCTCATGGAGGAAGTTGATCCACCATGGGGACGAGAAGGCTGCCGCGACGATGCTCCCGTCGACGATCTGTTGGGACTGGTTGATTGTTGAGGACATTTTTAATCATCCCTACCACGGGAATCAACGTAGCCCAACGTGGAGATTTGGACGGTACACGATGAACTTTCCGCAATGGCACGAGCCTGCGCGGAGGTGTTCAACAGGACTTCCGTATAGCCGCCACCTGTATCCGAGGACGTGCCAGCACCACGGTTCTTAGTGCTGAATAGCGGACCTGCACCGGCAGCCGGGGTTTCGTCATTCACGTCTAGGGACGAGATATACGTTCCGTTCTGCGAGTTGTCACTTGTGTAGGCGTTCAGCAAAGCCAACGTCTTGACGCCGGTCGGTGCCTGTGCGGTCCATGTGACTGCGGTGGTCGTCAGCACAGCGTTATGCGATAACGGGGGGTCAACCCACATCACCCGATCACCAACTTGGTAGAACCCTACGATGTTGGCGGTGCCATCCGTTAGGACGGAGCCGATGCGGCGATAGGCTGTGGCTGAGTGGTCGGCCACAAGGTTTGCCGCAGTGATGCTGGTATCAAAGCCAACGTCATCGACACCGGCCACGGTGATCACAAAGACATGATACCATGTGGAGTTGGCGACAGTCAGGCTGGACGACAGTCCACCTTGGGCCGAACCGGTCACCCAAGAAGCGTCGATCTGCTTCACAAGGGGGCTCGTGGTGATGGTCTGATTTACGGCGTTGGCGCTGTCGCGGCAGGTGCCGGGGCTGATGTTGATGTCGTGATCAGCGTCGGTGCCGTTGGACATCCCTAGACCAGCGAGGTAGCTCCGAGGTAGGTCGGTACCAGAGGCATCAACGTACGCCTTGATGGACTGCTGTGACGCAACTGCGGTTGCGCTATCGGAGGACAGGGTGTCCTCGTCCAAGAAGTCTAAAAGGCCCGCTGTACCCGAGCCCGTAAACCGTGGAACTTTATTCGCAGCAGAGGTTAGACCAGCCAGAGCCGTGAGTTCAGCGTCTAGCTGCTGGACATCTAATGCCGCACGGGCAGCAGCAGCCGTGGTGGCTCCTGTGCCGCCATTGGGGATCGTAATGGGAAGCGGGAGGGTACCTGTGGCAGCCGTGGTGACGGTGTCGTCCACATACTTCTTCGTGGCTGCATCCTGGTCCGCCGTCGGATCGGTGACGTTGTTGATTTGGATGCTCTCGGCATCCCACTCGTCGGCAGCGTCGCGGCCCATGGCGATGTTCGCAATGTCGATAGCTTCCTGAACCAGATAGAAGGCTTGGATGCTGTCGTTGTCCAGATCGGCCTCAGCGAGAGGACCCGCTGTGTAGTCAACCAGTCGTGCGGACTGCGAGGTCGAACGCTGTAGGATGATCTTCTCCGCGCCTGCGTGGGCAGAGTTGAACTGGATCGTTGTGGAGTTCGAGAAGATGTAGTCAGAGGAGGAGCCCTGCGTTTGCAGGACCCCATCCTCGTAAACCAGCACGTCCGCCTGATCTAAGTAGGGGAACGTGATCGTATAGTCTGTCTGTGAGGCACTAGCCGTGTAGACGTCACGGGCGAAACTCATGTTATTCTCCTTCCGCGATGCGGGCTAGAGCTTGAAGATAGAAGGTGTTGATCACCGGAATTTTACGCATGGCCATCTTTCGAGCGTCGTCGAAGTCGCCGTCGAGGATTTTCTGTGCGATAGCCGGGAAGGTCTTTAGCAACGTACTCGGCACAGGACCAGCCAGGGCGAATAGCCCCTGCTGCTCTTGGAACCGTGAGCGCGGCTGCGGCACGATCTTCGTACCAACGGCCTCGTTGATGCCACGACCGAAGTTGTTGAACGCGATATCGGTCAGCGTCGATGATGCGCCCGCCATGATTGGTGACCGTAGCATGCCAGCCCACAGATGATCGCGTAGGCCACCTTCGGCATCCCAACTCCGTTCCCACTCCTCACCGTCACCACGGACGCTGGCCTTGAGGCCGTCGACCATGATGCCCGTACCGACCGCCGCGAGGGCAGCAAAGTACGGACGGACTTCGGTGGGGTTGAGTTGGAAGTTCTGAACCAGCGGACCAATGAAGCGATCCGAGGCGGTGAACATGAACGACTGGAACTGTAGGATCAGGCGGCCAAGTGCGTTCGCGCGCATGAAGGGACGATCCCCGATACCGGGGTCCAGCATGGCTTCGTCGCCTGCTGCCTTCATGGCGATCTTGTACTTGGTCAGTAGGTCGTCACGACCGGCCTTCACCCACGCGTCGCTGTCGGGGATGCGTAGCTTCCCGTTGACGTACTTCCGATGGCTGCGGTTCATGAGATCAGCAATCTCACCGGCGGCCACGTCGTCGATCCCTAGCTTGGCGTAGAAGCCTTTGAGGCCAGGGGACAGCTTGCCGTAGTCAGCGAAGTGCCCGTCGATCTGCCGTGCGAAGTCGAGGCCGAAGCCCCCACGTATCCACTTGGACCACATGGACAGAAAGTTGGCGTGCCCTTCGAGGACAGCCAGATCATCCACCATGCGCTGCACCTTGCCCCAACGCCCACCGGGCATTGAGATATCGGTGTAGTCGAGGTCAGCGAACGCACGGAAGCGTCCCATCTCCAAGGTCGATAGACCCTGCATGATGACAGCCATTTGGTCGTCGTCTGCCGCAATAGCGCGTAGATGCTTTTGGACGCGAGGGCCGCGCCACATAGCACGGAAGCCGGTTCCAAGTTGACCACCAGCCATGGACGTCACAGCGGCGTCACCGATAGAGGCAATCACCACGCCACCCAGGGCCATCGCAGAGTTCAACGTATTGAGCCCACGGACGGCCTGGGAGAAGGTCCCTTCCAGGCGAGCTACGGACATATCTGCACCGGTCAACTCCGCGAACATGCGTTGGGCCAGGGCGCGATTGCGCTTCTGGTCCTTCTGCAGTTGCACGCGGCGTGCGCCGGTCGCAGTCTTGAGTGCTTCTTCATAGCCCTCTAGGGCCTTGTCGATCTGCACCTGCACGTAGTTGACGCCGTCGATCTCCCGACCGCCTTCACCGAACACCTTACGTAGGCCGACCTGGGCCCCGACGCTGCTGTCGTAAGCGATACGCGCGTCCTGAGTGGACGTACGCAGCAACTTGCGCGCAGCCGGGGTATGCCGTTGGCGGCCAAGGTGAATGTTCCGGCGTTGGAAACGAGACGAGCTAGTGATGGCTGCGTCGTCGAGGAACGCAAAGGGGCTCTGGCGGGCCAGGATGGCACGACGGACCTCAGCGATCTGCTCCCGCACGGTGCGGCGAGCGAGGGCTTTGGTCTCCGCGCGCGTGGCTTTGGCCACAGCACGGCGAGCTTTGGGTAGCTTGCGTTTCTGCTTGTTGTCACCGAAGCGTCGAATGAAGTCGTCAATCTGGTCCACGGTGGCAGTCTGCTGCCGAAGAAGCGTGTACTTCGCTTCCTCGTCGCCCAGGCGCTTCTCGGTCTTGCCGATCAGTTCGACCAGACGTTCCCGCCCAGGTGCTTCTGGATCGGGACCGAGGTTCTCGAGTTGGCGCTGATACCGGGTGAGCAGGCGCTCGGCCTTCCCACGGTTGGTACGGATGCGCTCCTCAATCTCCTGCAGGGACTTCCCGCGCAGGCGCTTGATCTCAGCTTCCCGCTTGTCGACCACCTTGATGCGTTTCTCGATGGCTTCGTCGCGGACTGCCGCGTTCCACTCGTCGAGGATTTCGTCAGCAAGTTCAGGGTCCCGAGTTTTCAGTTGAGCGAAGGTTTCACCCTCCCCGAGGATAGCTTCCTCTACGTCGTCGAGCCCCTTGGTGACGAACTGCTGGATGAAGGTTTCATCCGGCGTGGCTTGGAAGGCCTCAAGCAAGAGAGCCTCAAACTCGTCAGGGTTATTCTCAACCTCGTCGGCGTTCCAGCGTTGTGGCCGGTAGCCAGGGATCAATTCTTCTTCTTTCAGGAGCCCGGCGGCTACTTCGCGCTCACCCCAGGTCTGATAGAAGTCGTCTTCACGGGCAGCCGTAGCCTCGATGTGAGACTTGAGGGCATCCCGCTGTGCTGTAGTGAGCTTCGTTGCAACCGACTCAGGGATGATGTCGACTAGCTCTAAGTTCCCTTCGTGGTTTGCGATGCTGAACTCGTCAGCCATCGCTTCGTATTCTTCTTGCGTAATGAACTTCGCACGCAGGCGTGTGCCGCCAGGAGTGATCGCCGTGTTGATGGCCGTGCGGGTGTAGCCGGGGCCAATGTCGAACACTTCCTTCATGGCAGCGTTGTATTCGGACGTGGCGGCCACCGAACGCGCTGTGCGCTCTACGTGGCCCTGGTCCATGTAATCCTGTACCGTCGCTGCGCGGGCGCTCTTGCCCCCGACTTCCTCAGCGTTCGTGACGCCAAGGCGGACGGCTCGGTTCATCAGGTTATAGAAGGCCAGTCCCGCTTGGTCACCAGTCTTCGCCGCCCTTGCACCGATGTCGGTGATAACGCGCTTTGGGCTGCGGATAATGTTGGCAGCGGTCTTACTGGTTCCGGGAACCCTTCCCGCCACTTTGCTTCCGCCGCCAATAGCTGGGCCTGCCGACGGGACAGCATCGGGGGATCGAGCAGCGCCAACAGATTGCGCTTGGCGTCTTTGATCGATGACAGCATCAATAGCATCCTCTGAGTAGCGACGGGGCTCCATTGCCTCGTCGAATTGTCGGACGTTACCGATGAACCGAGGGAACAATGCGCCGAGTGCGCCGCCTCCAAGGCCACCGAAGCCGACCGCTGTGAGAATGTCACGGTCGGTTACTAATGGATTTGTCAGGGATTGAGCCCCACGCTCCAGGCCACCTTCTACGGCACCTAAGGCGGCCACGCGACCGGCGGCCAGGGCGCGGGCTGAGACGCCCGTGCGGGCCACTAGGGGCCCTGCGGCAGCACCACCTGTCATCAGGATAGTCGCAGCCACGTCGACGCCGATGCCGCCCACGAAGCCGAGTGCCTGGGGCACCCAACCGTTCGCGCGCGCAATCTCGGCGTTCTCTTGGTTCTCGATCAGCGCCTGGGCGATGCGTCGAGTTTCTTCTTCGGACCTGCTGTTTTCCAAGAGGCCCAGGACAGCTTCGCTTTGGTTGCTGGCCGGATCGTCGAGGAACGGCTGGAAGGTCTTGAGCAACTCAGGCTCGCCTTCCAGATGTCCCTGAATGTCGTACGAGAAGTCGTCGACCAGGGGTTCCTGTTCGAGGTTGGCTTTGCCCGCCTTGGCGGCACCAGTCACGATACCGTTGTCGGCAAAGGCAGCGCCGAGGCTCTCGAAGTACCCAACGTCGTTACGAGCGTCGGGCTCGAAGGTCTGCGGGATAGTTGCATCAGCCTCGAGTGAGCCAACCTTTAGAGCGGTCCCGACCTGGGCACCGAGGACATTAGAGAATCCGGTGTCGGTGGGCGTTTCGAGTAGGTTCTCGCCCGCCGCGTCTGCGGCTCTATCGTCCTCGATGAAGGTCATGGTTATTGTCCTCTGAATAGGTTGGCTTCGCGTTGACGGCGTAAGTTGATGCCGTTCTGCAGTTTCTTCGAGACGCCGCCGGATGAGTTGTAACGGATTTCATTCTCGGCAGCTTCCCAATCACCACGCTTGATGGCGGCGGTGATCTTCGGCCCGATGAGTGTGGGACCACTCTTGTTCCACCGGCTGTTGTAAGCCAGCGACATGAGAGCCATCCAACGATGGTTTGGCATGTCCACGTCTTTGAAGTGGTTACGTAACCAGTTGCCAGTCTCGCGAGCGGCGAGCCCGGTTAGCTGGTCGATCTGATCAGGGTTGAGCGTATCCTTGCCCGCCATGAGGCGATCAAAGTCACCACCAACTTGTCCGATCAGTTTACGCGCGTCAGGGCGGTTCATGTTGAACCCAACCCCGATGGTGGGGTCACCCTTCTTCTTGCTGTGCCAGCGGGAAGACGTTTCGTCGTCGTAGACGTACGCCACCCGGCCTTCATGCTGCTCTAGCATTTCGGCAACGGCACCTAAGGCCTGCTTGTTGGCGGGGCGCGTCATATCGTCGAGCCACCCACCGTTCGACCGTTCCAGCTTGAACGCTTCCATGGTGCGCTCAGTGAGCGGTTTGGATGCGTCGTCGGCCAGTGCCGTCTGCGGGCTCAGGATACCCCGTGCCTGCAGATTGTCGATCAGGGATTGATCTTGCTTCTCAGCGGCGGCGACCTGCTCGGGCACTACCGGGGAAGGATGATCCTCAGAGGGCACAGGGGAGCCAACCATGGCCTTATGCTGCGCCCGCATGCGATCACGGAGAATCTCGTCCTGTCGTCGCATGACTTCTGCGATATCGAACGGATTGGTCGCGGCATGCTTCTTGGTCAGGGGACCGTGAGCCGGTAGACCTTCGCGTTGTTCGTCGGCGCTCGCCCGTTGGGCTACGCCTAGCTCGGCAGTTGTTACCGGCGTCGACGTCGAGCCCGTGTCAGCATACCGCATGTCCCATTGGCCAGTCTCTCGACTGAACCGCCAGAACACGTTGTCTGTGACTTGGATGCGTGTCGGGTCTGTTGGGCCCGGTGCCGGTGGGGCAGTCAGGACCATCGCGTCACCGACACGCTGGGAGAAGAAGAAGTTGCCTTCCGGCAAGCCCTCGAACTGGTCGGGGTCAAACTGATAGACGCCACCAGGGGCCACTCGGATACCCTGCTCGAAGCCATTGGCAGCCGTGGTGACCTGCATACCGTGGCCCTGAGCGGTGTCAGGGTCCTGGCGCAGACCGCCTAGCTCACCAACGATAGCTGTTACGGCTGCGCTGTTGGCGGGATCGGATAGGTGATCCTGGGCCCGCTCGGCAGCCGCGCTGTCGAACTTGGCACCAGGGATGATGTGACCATCGGGGTCCAGGGCGCTGTCAGGCGTCTGGTCCAGGGTCACGGTCTCTTTCAAGTCAGGTCCCGACAACTCGATGCCAAACGAATTGGCGACCATGTTGTTGGCCAGGGCGCGGATTTGCTCGAGGTCGCCCGTCGTACCAGAGAGCATGTAGCTCGCTTGGTTCAGGGCATCCTCAATCTTGGCACGCGCGTTGGGGGACAGATCGCGGTATCGGGGCTTGGAGCCACCGAGGAACTGTAGGCCACGAACGCGTAGCTCGTTGGCATCCAGATCGTTCCACGCTAGGCGGCCCTGCTCGGACACACCCTTGCGACCAAACTGGCCACTGGATTTGCCTGAGCCTGGGTCAATCAGAGCATGCTCTAGGTGCTTGCTCGCGTCGGCGTTGGGGTTCTGCTTCTGCACTTCCAAGAAGTTGTCTCGGAGGACCGTGGGGTTCTGCCCGCTGGTCTCCCCGTACTTCATGAGGTAGTACATCGCGGTGGCTTGTTTGTTCAGGTGGCCGCCGTCGACGTCGATTGAACCCGGCTTCTCGAGCGCACGGATGCGCGCGTAGACTTCCATGACTTCGCCAGCGTCGCCGCTGCCTAGCAGCTTGGCACTGTTGATGTCGATCATGGTCTTGCCAGAGCCGCGTCGAGCGAGTTGCTCTTGCACACGGACAGCCGCTTCCGCCTCAGTGAGGCCGAACTCGGAAACCATGCGAGCCGCTGCGGTGCCGTCTGAGAACAACGGAGCGATCTTGTTCCAGTCGTTGTCGTCGACGTTCATCACAAGGCCGACCGAGGCGCGCTCTAGGTTCGCCGTGGTCATAACCTCCTGGGTCATGGCACTCTCGAACTGATTGCGGAGCGTGTCGTAGTCAGAGCCCCGACCGTGCGTCTCACCGGAGAGCATGAGGTCGGCGTACATATCAGCGACGCTGTCGCCCTCGAAGGGCTGGCCAGCCTGGAACCGGCTGAGACGTTCTTCGATCTCCTCAAGTTCCATGTGGGCCTGGGCGCTCGTGGTGGCTTCCATGCTCTTGATCGTGTCGTCGACTGCAGCTTGGTATTTGCCAGGGTTGCGTGAAGCGATGGACGTGCCGTCCCGATTGGGGTCAGCCATTTCCATCATCTTGATCGCGTGCGTGGCCAGCCAGGGATTGCCTGAGGCGGCCATGGTGATGATCTGCTTGTCGAACAGCGCGTTGCCACGCATCACTGCGTCGGCTGCGTTCATCGGCAGTGCGCCGATCACCCGCAAGCGGGCAGCGTCGAGACCTTCGACGGTCAGGGGGATGGCACCAGTCAGGACTTCTGACTTGAGAAGCTCCATGCTCTGGCGCTCGGCCTGAGCCTGCTGCAGCGTGAGACGGCTCTCGCGGAACTGTGCGATGTCCTTGGTGGAACGGTTCTTGATCGTGGCCGCGTAGTCGCGTGCGAACAGCGACGAGGCACCGAGGGTCTGCGTCTCGAGGAATTCGTCAACAGCATCCTCGGGGTTCTGATCCAAGGGGGTCTGCTTGATGATATCTTTGACGCGGGTATCGAAATCCTCGTGGGCCATTTGTTTGGCCACGGTGGACTGAAAGGAATTCTGGATCACCCGACGGCGGGCAATCTCATTGTCGGGGATGAACTTGCTGTAGTCACCGGTGCGGATCGCCTCACGGGCTCCCTCGCGGTCCTTCATGACCTCAGCTTCCAACGCGATCACCGCGTCGGCGTTCTCAACTTTGATATCCCGTACTTCCTGTTCCTCGTCCAGGCGCGCGGCCTCTTGGAGGGCAGGGAAGAACGCGCTAACTGCATTGGCCACGGCGGCCTTACCTTCGATGGCTCCTGAGCCAGTGACGCGGACTTCGCGCTGTGACGTTCCAGAGCGCACCCTGGCCTGACCTGTGTCCAGGTTCGCGGCATTAGATCGGCCCGAACGCGACGTGCGCTGCCCACCGGAGCCTGTTGCTAGGTCAATAGCCATTAGCGTGTTCCTTGCTTGGTCGCTTCAATACGTTGTGAGTGGCCAGCGATGCTGACACCTGCACTTGCTGCACTGCCGAGGAAGTTCAGGCTGTTGGCCTTCTTCTTTCCCTTGTTGGCAGCGATGGTATCCAGGGCCCGAGACTGCGATGCGGTCTGTCGGGACTTGATGCTTTCAACGTCACGGCGACGGTTGCTTTCTGTGCGCGCAAGGTCAATCCCCTCTAACCCACCGATCTCCCCGGCGAACCGTGACTGGTTCTGTGTGCCTGCACCACCGTTGTCCGCCAGGGACGTGATCATGCTTGCGAATTGTTTGTCAGCTTCCCGAACTCGGTCAGCCTTCTGTTCCTGCGCCTGTACGTTACGCTCGTCGCGTTGCCGTTGTAGCTCCACGACTTCCGCATCGGACTGGTCAGCAGCGAGTTGCGACTGATCGTCCAATGCGGAGTTCTGTGAAATGGTCTGGAAGGCTTTAAGAGCCAGGGAGGCAATCGTGAGGATTTCAAATCCCATCGTGTTACTCCTGCCTGGATAGCTCGTTGAAGAAGCCTCGCCATGCGGCTGAGGTTACAATGCTCGGGCCCGGTTGATCGTTGGACACCGTGATGTCTACGGTCTCCGCATTGGTCCATATGGGGACCTTGACCTTCGCCGTGGTGGCGATAGAGGCACTCCCGACGAGGGTGGTGCTTTCACCAAGGGTCTTGCCCTCGAAGGTGTATACGTAGGCCGTGCGTGCGGTAGGCGTGACGGTGATCTTGAGGTAACCCGTGTCCTGCACGTTCAGCGATATGTCACGTAGCTGCAATCGACCGGTCAAGTTGGCCGGTGAGTTGGCCTGCTCCCGCCAGTATTGCTGAGAGAACGTGTACGACATTTCGTACATGCGCCCGAGCCAGCATGGGTTAGCTGAGTAGTCTGTGCGGGCGGCCACGAGATCGTCGATCTCCGTAGCCACTACGGTCGCGTTGGTGATCGCCGTTCCGGTCCATGCGCTGATGGAGCCGTCTGCGGCGTCGTCGACCAGCACCGTGATGGTGCCGTCCCCGTTGTCCGTAGCGGTGGACGTGAGGATGCCATAGGTGGCGTCGTTGAGTAGCGTTGTCAGTTCACCCGCGTCCGTAATATCGTTACCCGATATGTCGAACTCTCGGTTGGCCGCAGTGGTCGTTGTGGCGTGAGCCGTGAACGTGAGCCCGTTGACGATGAGCGTCTCGCCAGCCAGCACTGAGGCCAGCGTGAGGACGTACTTATCGGGGTAGAACAGCGTGGTCAACTCGATGCCGCCTTCGGAGAAGGACGGTCCCAGGATAACCTGCACATCATCTTGATGCTCGTACGAGGTCTGCCACGTTGAGACTTCGTTGGTGCTGTCGTACGTCGCGGTGAGAACTTCGCGTTGGTCGAGGAAC
>Ga0316187_10004604_pt1 | contig 11951 bp, 23 predicted proteins | sample CroRivburrow1_MG_FD_204927 | JGI IMG/M metagenome (GOLD analysis project Ga0316187, IMG submission 204927) | Coastal sediment microbial communities from Maine, United States - Cross River worm burrow 1 | ecosystem: Environmental > Aquatic > Marine > Coastal > Sediment | place: USA: Maine...
AAGCGGCTACTTACCCATACTCGCTGTTCGAACTGGGCGTTCCTCAAAATCATCCGTCGAAATCGACATCAACCGTTTATCCGGATTTGTGAGAGCTATGAAAATCCAGGAATTCATTCTTCTTAGCGCATTGATCGTCTGCTCGGCATATGCCAGGGCTGAGAGTTCCTCCGCTCCAACTAATTCTGTCGGCGTCACGGTAATGAAGACTTATTTCGACAGGGAAGGCGGTTTTCTAGGGAACAACACTTTCAAAATCTAAGATGATAACGGCGTCGGCGTGGAGCTATTCGCAAAAGCCAGATGGAGCGGGCTTTGGACCTGGAAACTGGGCTATGCCTATCAGGGAGATTTTGACTATGTTTTCCCGCCCTACGAGCTTCTCAACGGCGAACTAGTCAACGAAGACGTGCGCGGTAACGCTGATGTGAATTTAGCCTACGCCGCATGGGCGCCGCAGGCGGAGATCAGCGGCAAATTCTCCTTGAGTGCGGCGATCGGGGCCGGATGGCAGCGGGTTGATTTGGATGAGGAGCCTGACCGGCGTGAAATTGATGACGGATTGACCACCTACACGAAACTTGAACTTCACTTCCACACGTGTGAACGCTTCGCGCTGCGCACAGAGGCCGGATAGTCGTTTGGCCGAGACCTAAACGTTGGCTGGATCGGCATCGGTGGGATTTACACTTTTAGTTCCCCTCGCTCACTCTTCGGTGAGTTAAGACATGTTCGACCACCGATTTGTCATCGACAGCAAACGCCCCCAGGAGATGCCAGTGACGCCTAACAGTTAGCTGCAACGGACATCCTTCCCTGTCGGCGGCCTCCGCGTACGCCATCCACTTCGTTTCCGCCGCTCATGGTCATGGCCTTGCCTCGCCGGATCGGGTTGCCATCGGGGCCCCGTCGCTCGTGGCTGTTGGCGGCGCCGCTGGTCTCCTCTGCATCCTCATTCGCCGGGCGTAGCCGCTGAGCGCCGCGTCGCTTCACCCTGTCGTTAGACGGCCCCAAAAACAAATTTCTCGTCGCCACACCACGCACAAACGGCGTTTTTAACACCCGCTGGACGTGCGCAAGGACCATAATGAGGCTCGTTCGATTGAAAAACGATCGCCACCCCTGGAGGAGATGTCGATGATTGGGTATGTCGTTCTTGGTACCAATGACCTCGCTCGCGCCGCATCGTTCTACGACGAGCTGTTGGCGGAAATGGGCGTGACTCGCATGATGGACTTTGGCGAGCGCGGCTATGCCTGGGCCGCGGCCATGGACAAGCCGATGCTCTGCATAATGACGCCCTACGATGGGCAACCGGCAACGGTGGGTAATGGCGTGATGGTCGGCATTGCAGCCGATTCGCAAGATGTGGTCGACAGGATTCACAAGAAGGCACTGGAACTCGGTGGCTCAGACGAAGGTCCTCCCGGATTGCGCGCCGAAGGTGGCGAGGGCTTCTACGCCGCCTATTTTCGTGACCTGGATGGCAACAAGCTCGACGTATTCACCTACGGCTGAGCTTCGGTGGATCTGTAAGCAGGGTTACGACGCGTGTTCGGTAGCATGGCCGCGGCGAGGGCGCCCGGGTTCTTGCTCGATGGCGAACCAGACGCACTGATGATCCTTTATCTCGCCGCCGAGCGACTGATGGTCGCCCTTGCACTGGTTGCGCTGCGCGCACTGCCCGCGGACTCGGCTTGGGGCGGGTCGCGAGACCGAAAGAAAAAGGCCGGGCAATGCCCGGCCTGGTTCATTCTATCCTGGTGGCGTTCGCGTCAATCCGCGGTCGTCTCGCCGGCACGGTCAACAAGCTGGACGACCGCCATCGGCGCGGCGTCACCGGGACGCGGGCCGGTCTTGAGAATGCGCAGGTAACCGCCGGGGCGGTCCTTGAAGCGCGGACCCAGCTCGCCGAAGAGCTTGCCCACTGCCTCTTTGTCGCGCAGGCGATCGAAGGCACGGCGACGATGGGCGACGTCGTCCGTCTTGGCAAGCGTGATCAGCGGCTCAATGACGCGCCGCAGTTCCTTGGCCTTGGGCACGGTCGTGCGGATGGTCTCGTGCTTGATCAACGAGGCGCTCATGTTCCTGAACATGGCCCGTCGATGTGGGCTGTTGCGGCTCAGCGGCCGCCCGGAGTTACGATGACGCATAGCTTGGGTTCCTGGTCAGTGGGCCGTCGGCTCAGGCCACGCGCTCTTCTTCCGGCCGCAGGCTCGGCGGCGGCCAGTCCTCAAGGCGCATCCCGAGAGTCAGCCCGTGACTCTCCAGCACCTGTTTGATCTCGGTGAGCGACTTCTTGCCCAGATTGGGAGTCCTCAGCAACTCCACTTCTGTCCGCTGCACCAGATCGCCGATGTAATTGATGCTTTCCGCCTTCAGGCAGTTGGCCGAACGGACGGTCAGTTCCAGCTCGTCGACCGGACGCAGCAGGATGGGATCGATCTGCGACTCGGCACTGGCAGCCGAAGATTCCGCCTGTCCCTTCAGATCCACGAACACGGACAGCTGATCCTGCAGGATATTGCCGGCTCGGCGGATCGCTTCCTCGGGATCGATCGTACCGTTGGTCTCGATATCGATGATGAGCTTATCCAGATCAGTGCGCTGCTCGACACGGGCCGCCTCGACATTGTACGAAACACGGCGGACTGGGCTGAAAGAGGCATCGAGCTGAAGCCGGCCGATCGGGCCAGTCTGCTCTTCGAAAGCCGGGCGTAGCGTGGCCGGTCGGTAGCCGCGGCCGCGAACAACCTTTAGACGCATGTTCAGCTCGCCGGCACTGGTCAAAGTCGCGATCACCAGCGACGGGTTGACGATCTCTACATCATGATCGACGGCGATGTCTCCAGCCGTCACAGGGCCGGGGCCCTTCTTGACCAGGCTCAATTCGGCCTCGTCACGGGAATGCATGCGGATCGCAACCTGCTTGAGGTTGAGCAGGATGTCGACGACATCTTCCTGCACGCCCTCGATGCTGGTGTACTCGTGCAGCACACCTTCGATCTCCGCCTCGACAGCTGCGCTGCCCGGCATCGACGAAAGCAGGATGCGACGCAGGGCATTACCCAGCGTATGACCGAAGCCGCGCTCCAGGGGCTCGATGGTGATATGCGCGACCGTGTCGGATTCAGCCTGGACTTTGACGACGCGCGGCTTGAGAAATTCGGTAATAGATACCTGCATGGCGATAGGCCTCGAGGATTACTTGGAGTAGAGCTCGACGACGAGATTCTCGTTGATGTCGGGCAGGATCTCGTCGCGATCGGGGAACTGCTTGAACGTCCCCGTCATTTTCTTCTCGTCGACCTCAACCCATCCGGGGAAGCCGACCTGGCTGGCGATAGACAACGCATTCTGGATACGCATCTGCTCGCGCGCCTTCTCGCGGATAGCAACGATGTCGCCGGCACTGACCTGGTACGAGGGGATATTCACGATCTGTTCATTGACCGTGATGCCCTTGTGGCCGACGAGCTGACGGGCTTCCGCACGTGTCACGGCAAAACCCATCCTGTAGACCACGTTATCCAGGCGCCCCTCGAGCATCTGCAGAAGATTCTCGCCGGTCGAACCCTTCTGCTTGGCCGACTTCTTGTAATAGTTGCGGAACTGCCTCTCCAGAACGCCGTACATGCGACGGAGTTTCTGCTTCTCGCGGAGCTGCAGGCCATAGTCCGATAGCCGCGGGCGGCGCTGTGGCGCTCCACCAGGGGGCACGTCGGACTTACACTTGGACTCCAGCGACCGCACGCTGCTCTTCAGGAACAGGTCAGTCCCTTCGCGGCGCGACAGCTTGCACTTCGGTCCCAGATATCTAGCCATTCTCTGCTTACTCCGTTAAACGCGGCGCTTCTTGGGCGGCCGGCAACCGTTATGAGGGATCGGCGTCACGTCCGAGATATTGGTGATCCGGAAACCCGCAGCATTGAGCGAGCGAACCGCGGATTCACGACCCGGTCCGGGACCCTTGACCCTGACTTCCAGGTTCTTGACACCATAGTCCTGAGCCACGTTGCCCGCCCGCTCGGCCGCGACCTGGGCCGCAAACGGGGTGCTCTTCCTCGAACCGCGGAATCCGCAGCCGCCGGAAGTCGCCCAGGAGAGGGCGTTGCCCTGCCTGTCAGTGATCGTAACGATCGTATTGTTGAACGACGCGTGAATATGAGCGATGGCATCCACCACCTGCTTCTTTACTTTCTTTCGCGTCCGAGTCGTCGGCTTCGCCATATCGCTTACCTGGATAATTAAGTTGGACTAGAGACCGCGTCCGATCAGCGGCGGATCGGGCGCTTGGGCCCCTTGCGCGTACGCGCATTAGTGCGCGTACGTTGCCCACGCATCGGCAGACCACGACGATGGCGGATACCACGATAACAACCCAGGTCCATCAATCTCTTGATGTTCATGGAGGTTTCGCGCCGCAGGTCACCCTCGACCGCGTAGCGCGCCACTTCGGCGCGAATCTTGTCGACCTCAGGCTCGCTGAGATCGCCAATCTTCACATCCTGGGCGATGCCCGCTGCGTTGCATATCTTCGACGCCGTCGACCGCCCGATCCCGTAGATGTGGGTCAGTGCAATGACAGTGTGCTTATTCGGCGGGACGTTAATCCCTGCAATTCGCGCCATCTAAAGCATCTCCTGTAGGCCGCGCGGAACTCACCAAGATAACTGAAAACAAGGGCCCTATCAAGACCGTCTCTAGCCCTGTCGCTGCTTGTGACGAGGGTCAGTGCAGATAACACGGACCACGCCCTTGCGGCGGATGATCTTGCAGTTCCGGCAGATCTTCTTAACTGAAGCTCGAACCTTCATCGTTTCTCTCCCGACATGCCTCCGGACGTGCGACTAACGCACCCGGCCGGCGCGGCCTTGCCCCTTGAGGTTGGCCTTCTTGAGCAGACCTTCGTACTGATGACTCATCATGTGCGCCTGGAGCTGGGCCATAAAGTCCATCACCACCACTACGATGATCAGCAGCGAAGTACCGCCAAAATAGAACGGAACGTTCCAGTACATGATCATGAACTCGGGAAGCAGGCAGACCGAAGTCACATACAGAGCTCCCCAGAATGTCAGACGCGTCAGCACCGTGTCGATGTACTCACCGGTCTGCTGTCCGGGGCGGATACCCGGAATGAAAGCGCCGGAGCGCTTCAGGTTGTCCGCCGTCTCCCGCGAATTGAACACCAGTGCGGTATAGAAAAAGCAGAAGAAGATGATCAGGGCCGAGTACAGCATGACGTAGACCGGCTGACCCGGAGACAGACTCGACGCCATCCGCTGCAGCCAGCCGAACCCCTCACTGGTACCGAACCACTGAGCGATCGTGGCCGGGAACAGGATGATGCTGGAAGCGAAAATGGGGGGGATAACGCCCGACATATTCAGCTTGAACGGCAGGTGCGTGGTCTGCCCCTGGTAGAGGCGCCGGCCCTGCTGCCGCTTGGCATAGTGGACCGCGATACGCCGCTGCCCACGCTCGACGAACGAGACGAAACCGGTCACGGCCAATACCAGGACGAACAGGATCAGCGCCAGGGCAGCCGCCATCTCGCCGGTTCTCACCAGTTCCAGAGTACCGCCGATGGCAGCAGGCAGGCCCGAGATGATGCTTGCCAAGATGATCATCGAGATGCCGTTGCCGATGCCGCGCTCCGTGACCTGCTCGCCCAGCCACATCAGGAACAGGGTGCCGGTAACCAGCGTCACCGCGGCGGTGAACACGAACTGAAAGCCGGGGACGATCACGACCCCCTGGTTCTGGAAGGCGATAGCGGCGCCGACGGACTGGAAACTGGCAAGGCCGACCGTGCCGTATCGGGTGTACTGGGTGATCTTGCGACGTCCGGACTCACCCTCTTTCTTGAGCTGGGCAAGTGACGGGACGACGACAGCCATCATCTGCATGATGATGGACGCCGAGATGTACGGCATGATGCCGAGAGCGAAGATGCTCAGACGCTCCAGCGCGCCACCCGAGAACATGTTGAAGACGCTCAGGATGGTGCCCTGCTGCTGCTCGAAGAATCGGGCAAGAGCCTCGGGATCGATCCCGGGAACGGGGATGAAAGTCCCGATCCGATAAACGATCAGCGCCCCGATCAGGAATAGCAGACGGGAACGCAGCTCCGAAAAGCGCGTCGCATCTGCCAGGGCAGTCGCCGGATTTGAACTCAGTGCCTTCGCCACGTGTAATCGCCTTCGGATTATTCCTCGATCTTGCCGCCAGCCGCCTCGATCGCGCTACGCGCGCCGGGCGTCACCAGCAGTCCCTTCGTAGTCACCGCCCGGTCCAGCGAACCGGATGCGATCACCTTGATGCGCTGCGCGCGCTGCGGCACGAGGCCGGCACGCTTCAGGGTCAGCTCGTCGGCCACGTCGCCCTCGACCTTGGCGAGTTCGTGCAGGCACAGCTCAGCCGAGAACCGTGCCTTGCGAGACGCGAAGCCGACCTTCGGCAAGCGACGCTGCAGCGGCATCTGGCCGCCTTCGAAACCGACCTTGTGATAACCGCCGGAGCGCGAGCGCTGCCCCTTGATGCCACGGCCGCAAGTCTTGCCCTGACCTGCAGAGTGTCCACGGCCCTTGCGCTTGCCTTCCTTACGGCTGCCCGACGCGGGCTGGATGTCATTCAGGCGCATTTCAAGCATCCTCAACCTGTAGCAGGTATGAAACCTTGTTGATCATGCCGCGATTCTCAGGCGTGTCCGCCACGGTCACGCTGTGATTAATGCGACGCAGTCCCAGCCCGGACACGCAGGCCTTATGGGCCCTCAGTCGGCCACTGATGCTCTTGACCAGTGTGACCCTGAGCCGGGCATCGGATTTGGATTTTTTGGCAGCCATCAGTTCAACCCAGAATTTGTTCGACCGTCTTGCCCCGCTTGGCGGCGATCGCCTCGGGGGAATTCATGCTGGTGAGCGCCTTGATGGTCGCCTGAACCACATTAATGGGGTTCCTGGAACCGTAGCTCTTGGCCAACACATTACGCACACCGGCACACTCGAAGACCGCGCGCATCGCACCACCGGCGATGACGCCGGTACCGTCGGAGGCCGGGCTCATGTAGACCTTCGTGGCGCCGTGGTAGCCATTCATCGCGTACTGCAGCGTATCGCCCTTCAGGTTGATGTTCTGCAGATTCTTGCGCGCCGACTGCATTGCCTTCTGGATAGCGAGCGGAACCTCGCGAGCCTTGCCGTAGCCGAATCCGACCCGTCCGGAGCCGTCACCGACCACCGTCAGGGCAGTGAAGCCGAACTGACGGCCACCCTTGACGACCTTGGCGACCCGGTTGACGTTGACGAGCTTCTCGATCAGATCGTCGCCGGCGCTGTTTTTGTCCATTGCTGCCATATCTTGGTTAACCTCTGGAGGGCCGTCAGAATTCCAGACCGTTTTCACGCGCGGCTTCCGCCAGCGCCTTGACCCGGCCGTGATAACGGAAGCCCGAGCGATCAAACGACACCTTGCTCACGCCGGCTTCCTTTGCTGAAATCTTTCTGTAGGGTAGACACAGCCGCGATCACCTGGTCGCCATCCGGGGCGATCACCTGAGCGTAAATGTGCCGCGGCGTGCGATGCACGCACAGGCGATGTGCTCTGAGTTCCCTCAGCTTGAACCGCGTCCGACGGGCGCGACGCAAACGAGTCTGTTTCTTATCCATGCCTGTCTCTACCTACTTCTTCTTCGCTTCCTTGATGACGACGCGCTCGTCCGCGTAGCGCACGCCTTTGCCCTTGTAGGGTTCCGGCGGCCGGAATGCACGTATCTCGGCAGCCACCTGACCGACTTTCTGCTTGTCGGTACCCTTGACCAGAACCTCAGTCTGGCTCGGGGTCTCTACGGTGACTCCGTCCGGGATCTGATAATTCACCGGGTGGGAGAAACCGAGCGTCAGGTTAAGCTTGTCACCCTGGGTCGACGCACGATAACCGACGCCCCGCAGCTCGAGCTTGCGCTCGAACCCCTGCGACACTCCGACCACCATATTGGCGATCAGCGCTCGGGTCGTGCCTGCCATGGCCATCAGCTTCCTGCTGTCGTCGCTGGTCTTCAAGACCAGGTTTTGCTCTTCCTGTTCAACGCCAATGCCGTCACGCAGGTCCAGCGACAGCGATCCCTTGGCGCCCTTGACGGTCACCGCGCCACCATCGACCTTGCATTCCACCCCTTTGGGCAGCTCGATCGGCTTTCTTGCAACTCTCGACATTGTCGTATCTCTCGAATTCCCTACGCTCAGGACACCACGCAGAGCACTTCGCCCCCGTGACCTTCGGCCCTCGCCTGACGATCGCTCATTACGCCTCGGGACGTGGACACGATCGCCACACCGAGACCCCCCATCACCGTGGGCAGATCGTCCTTGCCACGATAGACGCGACAGCCGGGCTTGCTGACCCGCTGGATGTTCTCGATCACCGGCGCCCCGGAGTGGTACTTCAACTCGACCGTCAGGGTGTCCTTGGCGCCGTCAGATTCCTTGCGGTAACTGGCGACATAGCCCTCGCTCTTGAGGACCTCAAGAACGGACTCCTTGATGCCGGAAGACGCCAACGATACGTGGGTCTTGCCGGAGCTTTGGCCATTCCGGATTCTCGTCAGGAGGTCCGCAATAGGATCGGTCATGCTCATGACAGGTTTCCTCTATTCCTCTGATCCGGCCCGTCTACCAACTGGCTTTCCGGAGACCGGGGATATCGCCGTTCATCGTGGCTTCCCGAAGCTTGTTGCGACCAAGGCCGAACTTTCGATAGTAGCCCTTGGGCCGACCGGTGATGGAACAACGGTTTCGTATTCGCGACGGGCTGGCATTGCGCGGCAGCGACTGCAACTTGGCAAGTGCCACCGAACGCTCGTCATCCGAACTCTGCGGGCTGCGGATAATCTCCTTGAGCCGGGCACGTTTCTCGGCGTATCGAGCAACGGTCTTCGCCCGCTTAAGCTCTCGCTCAATCATCGACTTCTTGGCCATACCGTCAGGTCCTCACTTCCTGAATGGGAAATCGAACGCTTCCAATAGCGCACGCCCCTGCTCGTCATCCTTCGCGCTCGTCGTGATGGTGATATTCATCCCTCGGATCGCGTCTATCTGGTCGTAGTCGACTTCCGGGAAAATAATCTGCTCCCGGACGCCCATGTTGTAGTTACCGCGTCCGTCGAAGGACTTGGCGCTCAGTCCGCGGAAGTCGCGGACACGCGGGATGGCGATATTCACGAGCCTGTCCAGGAACTCGAACATCCGCTCCCTGCGCAACGTCACCTTGCAACCGATCGGAACACCGTCACGGATCTTGAAGCTGGCGACCGACTTGCGTGCGCGCGTCATCGTCGGCTTCTGGCCGGCGATCTTGGTCATGTCTCCGATCGCATGATCCAGGACCTTGCGGTCGGTCATGCTCTCGCCGACACCCATGTTGAGCGTGATTTTCTCGATCCGAGGGATTTCCATCGGATTGGAGCAGCCCAGCTTTTCCATCAACTGGGGGATCACGGTCTCTTTGTAGTACTGCTGCAGTCTCGACATCCCGACCACCCGATTAAACGTCCACGACCTCGTCGTTGGACTTGAAATAACGAACCTTCTTGCCGTCTTCCAGCTTGCGGACTCCGACCCTGTCACCCTTCTGGGTTACCGGGTTGTAGAGCATCACGTTGGAAGCCTGCAGCGGCATTTCTTTCTCGATAATGCCGCCCTGAACTCCCGCGTTGGGGTTCGGCTTCTGGTGCTTCTTGACGACATTCACGTTCTCGATAAGAACGCGTTCGTCATCGTATACCCGCAGCACGGTGCCGCGACGACCCTTGTCCTTGCCTGCAACGACGATCACCTCGTCGCCTTTCCTGATTCTGTTCAGTGCCATCTCAAACCTCCCCTGGCGGCGTCAGATAACTTCCGGCGCGAGGGAAATGATCTTCATGAAGTTTCCGGTCCGGAGTTCACGGGTTACTGGCCCGAAAATTCGCGTGCCGATCGGCTCCATCCGGGCATTCAGCAAGACGGCGGCGTTGCCGTCAAAACGGATCAGCGAACCGTCGGGCCGCCGGACGCCCTTTCGGGTGCGCACGACTACCGCGTTGTATACCTCGCCTTTCTTGACCTTACCGCGCGGGATAGCGTCCTTGACGCTGACCTTGATGATGTCGCCCACCCCGGCGTAGCGGCGCTTGGAACCGCCCAGCACCTTGATGCACTGGACGCGCCTGGCCCCGCTATTGTCCGCCGCCGTCAAGACGGTTTGCATCTGAATCATGGCTTTAGTCTCGTTCTGTCTCTCGACCTGATTACCGTTCGGCTTCAGCGCGTCTCTGCGCGACTGACGAAATTCACGATCCGCCAGGACTTGCGCTTCGAAAGCGGGCGGCATTCCACGATCTCAACCGTGTCGCCGACGTGAGCCTCATTGTTCTCGTCATGGGCGAAAATCTTCGAGGTGCGCCGAATGAACTTGCCGTACACCGGGTGCCTTACCAGGCGTTCCACCGCGATCGTCACCGTCTTGTTCATGGCATCGCTTACTACGCGGCCGGTGACGATCCGCTTCTCGCCGTCGCTCGTCTGACTGTCGGTCGTCTGGATTGTGTCGCTCATTTCGCTTCACCTGCCGGGATTTCTACCCGGATCTCTTTCAGCACGGTCTTGATCCGCGCGATGTCCTTGCGCACCTTGCCGAACTGATCCGGCCGCGCCATCTGTCCCGTAGCCCTCTGCATACGCAGGTTGAACTGCTCCCGCCTGAGCTTGAGCAACTCCTCTCTCAACTCCACAGCCGACTTGCTGCGTAGATCGCTCGCCTTCATCACATCACCTGCCTGGACACGAATGCGGTGGCGATAGGCAGCTTTGCAGCGGCCAGCCGGAATGCCTCGCGGGCAACCTGCTCGTCCACGCCTTCCATCTCATAAAGCACCTTGCCGGGTTGGACTTGGGCGACCCAGTACTCGACGTTGCCTTTACCCTTACCCTGGCGAACTTCCAGCGGCTTCTGGGTGATTGGCTTGTCGGGGAAAACCCGGATCCAAATCTTGCCGCCACGCTTGACGTGACGGGTCATGGCACGACGAGCGGCCTCGATCTGCCTGGCCGTGAGCCGCCCCCGGCCTACGGCCTTGAGGCCGAACTCGCCGAATGACACGGTGCTTCCGCGAAGAGCAAGACCGCGGTTCTTACCCTTCATCTGTTTCCTGTACTTGGTTCTCTTGGGCTGCAACATCTGGCTGACTCCTACCTTGCGGCGGCCTCGGGTGTCGCCGCGACGGCTTCCGCGGTCTCGAACACCTCACCCTTGAAGATCCACACCTTGACGCCAATCACGCCGTAGGTAGTGACGGCTTCCGCCAGCCCATAGTCGATCTCGGCACGCAGGGTATGCAGCGGCACGCGGCCTTCCCGATACCATTCGGAACGTGCGATCTCTGCACCATTCAGCCGGCCAGCAACCTTGATCTTCACGCCCTGGGCTCCGAGGCGCATGGTGTTGGTCACCGCCCGCTTCATGGCACGACGGAACATGACACGCCGTTCGAGCTGCTGGGCGATGCCTTCGGCAACCAGCAGCGCATCGAGCTCCGGCTTGCGAATCTCCGCGATATTGATGCGCACTTCACCGATCGGCATCTCCATCATCTTGGCGACGTCGACACGCAGCTTCTCGATATCCTCACCTTTCTTGCCGATCACGATACCCGGACGTGCCGTGTGGATCGTGATGTGGGCCTTCTTGGCGGGCCTCTCGATCTGAATCTTGCTCACGGATGCCTGCGAGAGCTTCTTCTTGAGAAACTCACGTATCCGCCAATCCGTGTTGACGAACTCGGGAAAATTCCGCGTATCGGCGTACCAACGGGACGACCAGTCTCGGGTGATACCGAGGCGAATACCGATTGGATTTACTTTCTGACCCATTCCGGCCTCTCTTTCCGTTTACTCGTCCGCCACGTGCAC
>Ga0316187_10004605_pt1 | contig 11950 bp, 10 predicted proteins | sample CroRivburrow1_MG_FD_204927 | JGI IMG/M metagenome (GOLD analysis project Ga0316187, IMG submission 204927) | Coastal sediment microbial communities from Maine, United States - Cross River worm burrow 1 | ecosystem: Environmental > Aquatic > Marine > Coastal > Sediment | place: USA: Maine...
CATTCCCGGTTTTCGCCCGACGGGCGAGTACACGGCCCGGTTGTCACAGCTACCCGTGGGTGCCCTTTCTTGCTTCTTCTTTGGGCACGCAAAGAAGAAGAAATGAGTTGGGTTTCCAATCTGACATTCCCACCAATCACCCTGTTCATTCTTTGCACGCGCAAAGAACGAACCAAGACAATTCGGCTACCCTGCCGAATTGGACGCCCAAAGGGCGGGGCGAAGCCGTGAGGACCCGTGGGTGGTCCGAATCAAAAGCGCCCGGCATTCGCCTGCCCTGCGAGTTCCCTCGGCTGCGCGGAAAAACGGGCGCGACCTTGCTGCTTCATCCCGTTTTTTCGCTTACCTCGGCAGACGACTGATCGGGGTACAATCAAAACCACAAAATAAAAAACGCCTGCCGGCAGGTACCGACAGGCGCTGGAAGAATAACTCTCGGGAGAAACTACATACCCATACCGCGTGGACCGTTTCTTGGCCCATCGCCATCCGGGCCACGCCCTTCACCGCGCTTACCACCACGTTCCGTGCGCTTAGCATCTCTCTTGGCCTTGCGCTCCTTGTGCAACCGGGCCTGCTTGGCGCGCTGCTCAGGGGTAAGAATGGCAGAGATTTCGGAGCGCACCCTGGCATGCTCCTGCATCATTCCTTCAACAATCGCACCCTTTTCAGCCGCCAGCTTATCCACCTTGGCGATATACCCCTTATCTGCCGGGTCGAGTTTTTGCATGGCATCACGATTGGCCATCATGGATTCGCGCATCGCCTTCATGGTCGAACGCGCATCCTCGCGAATCTGCTTGATCTCTTGTCTCTGGGTATCGCTCAAATTCAGATCCTGGGCCATGCGCTGCATGCCTCCCTTACCACCACCGGGCCCACCGCACTGCCCGCCACCCGGGCAAGCAAACGCTGGAACGGCCAGCGATGTGGCTACCAGTAATCCAACTGCTATCAGTGATTTATTCATTTCTGTCTCCTTGTCTATCAAACTGGCATCTCTGCCGTACCCAACGAAGTCTGGCAGGGACAATGCAAACAAGCGCTGTTGCACTGCTAGTATAGCGAAAAAGATTGTAACAAATATGTAAAAGTCGTTCATCTTTCAGCCATATGGTATTTCCCGACACCTGTTTCATGGCAGGATGAGGCCATGAACATTCTGCTGATTGATGACGACCATGAGCTGACCGACCTGATGCGTCGGTTTCTCGAACACGAAGGCTTTGTCGTCAACTGTGCCAGCGATGGCATATCCGGCCTTGAGCGCATGCGTAACGAGGTCTTCGATCTGGCGGTTATCGATGTGATGATGCCGGGCAAGAATGGCATGGATGTGTTGCGCGAGCTGCGCAGTTTCTCGGCCTTGCCTGTGATCATGCTGACCGCGCGCGGCGAAGAAATGGATCGCATCATCGGCCTGGAACTGGGGGCTGATGATTATGTGCCCAAGCCGTGCAATCCGCGCGAGCTTGCCGCCCGCATCCGCGCCGTACTGCGCCGCTATGAAGCAAGCCAGGACACACAACAGGCAGATGATGCGCCTCAGGTGCAGCGCATCGGCAACTTCGAATGGCATCCGAAGTCGCGCACCATCCTTGAGAACGGTGGCGAAATCCCCCTGACCAGCAGTGAATACAACATACTGAGCGTACTGCTCACACATGCCGGTGAGGTGGTGGAAAAAAATGCACTGACCGAACAAGCGCTGGGCAAACGCCACGGCCCGTTCGACCGCACACTGGATGTCCATATCGGCCGCATCCGCAAGAAAATAACCCCTTTGGATAATGGTGACTCACGCATCAAAACCGTGCGCAGTGTCGGCTGGCTGTTGGCCCTCGACTAGGGCTCTCTTATGAAATTATTCTGGAAACTGTTTCTCGCCCTATTGCTGACCATGTTGGGCATTGCCGCCGCCTCGTCGTGGTTCAGCCAGCGCTGGATTCTGCAAACGCAGCAGACGGAAAACCGTCTTACCCAACTTGCCGGATATGCCGATACTGCCGCTAATCTATATGTCGACGAGGGGCCTGAGGCCCTGCGCCGCTGGTTGCGTAACAGTATGCGGCAGAAGCATTTTCGGGGCTCCCTGTTCAACAACGAAGGCCGCGACATCCTTAATCGTCGACTTCCACCCGGACTGGCGCCACTTATCGAGAAAGCCATTGCAAAAAGCGAGCCGCTACAGCTGGTTAGCCCACCGCATATGCTGGTTGTGATTCCGGTCAACACCGCGCAAGGCAATTTTTTCTGGGTCGCCAACTCTCGAATCGCCCCCGATGCCATGCAGCAGAACCGAGAGTACACATTGTTCTTCCAGCTGCTGCTGGGGCTAGCATGCATTCTATTGGCCAGCTGGTTGCTCTCCCGAATGTTCACCCGTCCGATTCGCCAATTACAGCAAAGCGCGGCTCAACTGGGCAGCGGGCGCATGCAGACACGCACACCGCCTTCCCTGACTACTCGAGGTGATGAAATCGGCGAACTGGCCCAGAGCTTTGATAATATGGCGACACAGCTCGAAGGCTTGATGAGCAGCCATAAACAATTGCTGCGCGATGTCTCGCACGAACTGCGCTCACCCTTGGCCCGCCTGACTGTGGCTCTGGAATTGGCGCGCGATGCTGCTGGCGATGCCGCCCAGAACGACCTGGCGCGCATCGGATTGGAGGCCGATCGCCTGAATGCACTGATTGGCGAGGTATTGACGCTGGCCCGCTTTGAACAAAGTGCCATTCAGGCCGATATGACCGAGACTGATCTTACCGCTCTGCTTCAGGAAATCGTCGCCGATGCGCGCTTTGAAGCTGAGGCCGCAGGCAAACGGGTACAGCTAAAAAATATGGCTGCCTGCAGCATGCATAGTGACCGTTTATGGCTGGGTCGGGCGTTGGATAATGTGCTGCGCAATGCAGTACGCCATACGAATTCCGGCACTGAAGTTGAAATCGATATGCGATGCAGCTCAGAACAGGTCACCATTAGCGTAGAGGATCACGGTCCCGGTGTGCCGGATGACGCTCTGGAGCATCTGTTTGAACCTTTTTTCCGTGCTGAAGACTCGCGGGCACGCAACAGCGGCGGCTACGGCCTCGGCCTGGCCATCGCCCGACAAGTGGTCGAACTACACCGCGGAGAGATCAGCGCCTCGCATGCAGCTGATGGTGGTTTGCTGGTCAGCATCACATTGCCAAGAATATAAGCTTTCAAACCCTAAATCAGGTTATACGTCGCCGTCCTCACCCCTGCCGTCGGGGTCGGATGCCGAACATAAGCTTCGCCACCTCATCGAAATGTTTTACATAATAAATGCTTAGTCCCTCGACTACCGAGGCTGGCAACTCCTCGACATCCATCTTGTTGGCAAGAGGCAGAATCACTTCCTTGATGCCAAGCCGTTTGGCTGCCAGCAGCTTCTCCCGCTCGCCCCCGATGGGTAAAACCTCACCGGTCAAGGTAAGCTCACCGGTCATTGCCATGTCAGCAGGGGCTTTGCCCAGGGCCAGTGAAAGAAGCACCGTCGCCATCGATATGCCCGCTGAAGGACCATCCTTGGGCACAGCCCCTTCCGGCACATGAAGATGTACAAACGCCTTATCGAAGAAGGTGGGATCTGCCCCATAGCGCTTGAGCTTCGCTGTGATATAGGAATAAGCAATCTCGGCTGATTCCTGCATCACCTTACCAAGCTGCCCGGTCAGCTTCAGGCCACGTCGATCCTCGTGCACACTGGCCGCCTCCAGATCGAGGGTCACACCACCCATAGCCGTCCAGGCCAGACCTGTGGCCATACCCACGCCGCAACGCTGTTTCTTTTCACGGTATTTCGGCTTGCCGGCAAATTCATCCAGATTGCGCGTATTAATCACCAGCGGCAACGATATGACCTCGTCCTCCTGTGCCATCTTCATGGCAGCCTTGCGCTGAATCTTTTTCATGAGCTGTTCAAGCTGACGCACGCCCGGTTCGCGCGCATAGTCTTCAACCAGATGCCGCAGGGCGGTGGATGCAAGTTTGATATCGCTTCGTGCCAAACCATTCTGCTTCAATAGGCGTGGCCACAGGTGGCGACGGGCAATCTCCACCTTTTCGTCGGCAATATATCCCGGCAGGCGGATAATCTCGGCGCGATCCAGCAAAGGCGACGGCACCGTATCCAGCTGATTCGCGGTCAGTAGAAAAAGCACACGCGACAAATCGAAGCGCACATCCAGATAGTGATCGAGAAAGTCGCTATTCTGCTCGGGATCAAGCACCTCAAGCAGTGCAGAAGCCGGATCGCCGCGGAAATCGTTACCGATCTTGTCCACTTCATCAATCATGATCACTGGATTGGCTGCCTTCATCTGTTTCAGCGCCTGAATAATCTTGCCCGGCATGGCGCCGATATAGGTGCGCCGGTGCCCCTTGATTTCGGCTTCGTCACGCATACCGCCAACTGAAAATCGATAGAACGGCCGGTTAACCGCTTCGGCAATGGCTTTGCCGATACTGGTCTTACCCACGCCGGGAGGGCCGACAAACAGGATAATAGAACCGCCTACTTCCTGCTTGCGTCCACCGATGGCGATGAATTCCAGAATGCGCTGTTTTACGTCCTCGAGCCCTGCGTGGTCGCGACTAAGCGCGCGCGCAGCTGTTTTAAGATTGTAGCGGTCACGCCCAAAACGTCCCCAGGGCAGGCTTGTGAGCCAATCGAGATAATTCCGCGACACACCGAACTCCGGCGAGCTTTCATCCAGCATAGCCAGCTTGCGCAGTTCCTCGTCGAAAACCTCCTTGGCTTCTTCTGAAAATTTCAGCTTTCTGGCCCGCTGTACAAGTCGCCTGATTTCCTGATCGCTGGCTTCCTCTTCCATGCCCAGTTCACGCTGGATTTCGTGCAGTTGTTCATTGAGGAAGTATTTGCGCTGCTGATCGGAAATGCGCTCATCGATATTGCTGCGGATGCGATTCTGAATCTTGCTGACGTTAAGCTCGCGGTTGAGCAGGCTTATGACCTTCTTCATACGGTCAAAAATCGGGTAAGTTTCCAGCACCTCCTGTAACTCAGCCCTGCCGGCAGTGGTCATACTTGCAGCAAAATCTGCCAGATGGCTGGGCTCGTCCAGGCCGAAGCGCGACAGGAACAGGCGCAGCTCTTCCTCGTGCAAAGGATTGTGTTTGAGCATCTCCTTAATGGTGTTGACGATGGCCACGGTATAGGCCTTAAGTTCGACATTATCCTGGTAACTGGTTTGCGTGTGATACTGCACCCGAGCCCGGATATGTGGTGGGCTGGAAGTGAAATCACGCACGCGGAAACGCTCGATGCATTCGATCACGATATGCAGACCGTGGCCCGGAATTTCCACAGCCTTAACAACCTTAGCAGCCACGCCTACCGCATAGAGGTTTTCGGTGGTGAAGTCGGCATCCTCATCATGCACCAGAATCAGGCCGACGTATTGTTCCTCTGCGGCTGTCACCTCGCGGAACACTTCGATCATCTCATCACCTTCATAAACCAAGGGCACAATCAGGCCGGGAAATAGTGGGCGATTGGACAAGGGAAGAATGCTCAGCAAGGGCGGCAGAATTTCTCTGGCCAGCAAAAGGCCGGAACCCTTCTCCTCGTCGATCAGCGTTTCATCGGTAATGTCATGTGGTTCAATAATGTCGGGGTCGTGAACTTCATCTGTCATTCACTATATATAATCAAACATTGCTCCCAATTCAAGGGCTAAAGCATTATTGGCTGACCTGAGCTGGAAAAAAAGTGGGCAAACAAGTGCCTTGAATAAACGATGCATGGCCCCTATAAATGCCATAGTTATATTAAAACACCATTTTCGGAGGAACCCGATGCGCGCTTTTAAAGGCATTTTCATGCTTATCCTGACCAACCTACTGGTCTTTCTCACCCTGATTATCTCAGGCAATATTCTGATTCACTTTGTACTGCCGGCCTTCGGCATTGATCTGCGCGGCAGCATCACGTCCATGCAATTCGGATGGGCTATGGTATTCGGCTTCGGCGGTGCCTTCATTTCACTCCTGCTCTCCAAGCCTATGGCCAAACGCATGTACAAGATGCAACAGGTGACCGAACCCTCCACCCCGAAGGAAAAGTTGGTATTCAATACGGTGCAGGAATTGGCCCAACGCGACGGCGTAAAGATGCCCGAGGTCTGGGTGTATTTGGATGAGACACCCAATGCCTTTGCCACCGGACCGGGGCGCAACCGCTCCATGGTCGCGGTATCCTCAGGCTTGGTGAACAACCTGCGCGATGACGAGGTACAAGCCGTCTTGGCGCATGAAATGGGACATGTCTCTGGCGGTGATATGGTCGCCACCACCCTGCTTCAAGGCCTGATGAACACCTTTGTCTACTTTCTCGCTGGCATCATCGCCCGCATGGTCGCCTCGGCCGGGTCGCGTGACGGACAAATGAATTTCATGCTTTATTTCGCCGTCAATATGGTCCTACAGATTCTGTTCTCAATCCTGGCCATGATTGTCGTAATGTGGCATTCCAGACGTCGTGAATTCCGTGCCGATGCCCATGCTGCAAGCCACTACGGCGCAGACCCGATGATTCGCGCCCTGCAAAAGATTGAGGCCATCGCACATCGCACCGAGCCCGTTGAAGAGGAATCTTCAGGTGGCGGACTTGCCCCGCAGGATGCGCTGGCCACCATGAAGATTCATGGCCGCCCCGGGAAAATCAGCAGCCTATTTGCCAGTCACCCGGCGACAGAAGCTCGCATCGCCGCCCTGCGTGCTATGCAGCAAGGCTAGGCAACCTCTGAACAACTAGCTCATGGTCGCGAAGGCATAAGGTGCATGGCACTTGGGCAAACATTTGCCTAGGATGTGATGCATGAATGCGCCTCAAGCAAAGTATCAAACCGCTGCCATGCTGGTCATCGGCAATGAGATTCTGTCCGGCCGAACGCGCGAGGCCAATGCATACCTGACAGCGCAGAAATTGTTTGAGCGCGGTTGCAAGCTGGCCGAGGTCGCCGTTGTCCCTGATGTCGCAGAGCACATCATCAGCACCCTGAACCGACTGCGTTGCAATTATGACGCGGTCATCACCAGTGGCGGTATTGGTCCTACGCATGATGACATCACCATGCAATCCATAGCCCGCGCCTTCGACGTGCCGCTGATCGAGCACCAGTACATCGTTCAAGCCATGACCGAGTATTTCGGTGAGAAAGGCCTCAACGATGGCCGGCGGCGTATGACGCGCGTGCCACAAGGAGCCAATCTCCTGTGTTGCGCCAAGACCATTGCTCCGGGGGCTATCATTGGCAATGTCTATGTGCTGGCCGGCGTCCCGGATATCTTCGTCTCTCAACTTGAGGTCATCCTTGAAAACTTCGGCGGTCAGGGTTTTTTGCGTCGCGAAGTCGAGGTGTGCCTGCCGGAAAGCGCCTTCGCTGCAGCGCTGGATCGCATCCAGTTACAATTCCCCCAAGTCGAAATCGGCTCCTACCCCGGTAATGTCGGCAATAAGCCCTGCGGCAAGATTTGTCTTAATTCGCAACATGTTGAGCAGTTGGAAACAGCCACAGCAACCGTTCAGACCATGGTTGATAAGCTTGAGTCTTCTTAGGGCACTTTTGCCTCAAGCTTCACCCATCGATATGCTGCCCTACGGCTGCGCGGAGCTCTTATGAGTTTTCTTGAACTGAAGATCCCACCGCCGATTGTCGCCTTGCTTGTTGGCCTGAGTATGTGGCTTGTGGCCAGATTCATTCCCGCTTTCGCCTTCGCCACTGCGTGGCACGCGGCTCTGGCGAGCAGCCTGGTCGCAGTAGGAGTGCTCTTCGCTCTGGCGGCCATCGTGTCCTTTTTTCGGGCGCGAACGACGGTCAACCCGCACAGGCCCCATGCAACATCTGCAATGGTCACATCGGGTGTCTATCAATTAAGTCGGAATCCTATGTATCTCGGCGTTTTTCTCGTGCTTTCCGGCTGGGCGGTATGGCTCTCCAACCTTTTGGCAATCGCATTGCTGGCCGCATTTATCGCATACATACACCGCTTCCAGATTCTACCGGAGGAACGCATCCTGCTTGCAAAATTCAGCTCTGAGTTCACCGCCTACAAGGCATCGGTACGCAGATGGCTATGAGGCATCATTAGCCATTCTTGCCCTCCAGCAATGATGCACCGGCTAGAAATTATTCAGCATCCTCCTATACTGGATTGGCTGATTTTGAATTTAGGTAGAGTTTGGCTTGACGATGTGGGCGACGGCCATAACAATAGTAGGGTTGTCAGGATACCTTACTGGCGTTGATTAGGGGCTTTGTTGTTTAATCCTGGGGAGGGATAAATTTATTGTTTTTCACCAAACAAGCGAATATTCGAAAGACCTCCTTTAGCAGGGGAGATTGGCCGAATGTCATCCTGCACGGAGAGAAAGAGCTAGGCAAAGACGGCAATAACGTGAAGGTTCTTAATGATCTGGCCTTCGCCTATTATATGCAGCAGGATTTTGATCGCTCGCTAAAGCTTTGTGAAAATATCTACCGCATCAACCCCAAGCCCGACCTCAAGACTCAGGCAAAAGAAATCGGTCCACGCTATATGCGCCACCATGAAATTCTGGCAGAGATGTATTTCTCTCAAGGTAGAGACGAAGAAGCGCTGGCGATTTGCAAAAGACTCAAGGTACTCGCCGGGATTTTCTCTAAAAAGCACCTAATTGCAGCGCAGGTGTATGTTCGCCGGGGCGATTTACGTGCCGCAGCCAACGAGTACGCAGAGATGGCAGAAAATTGCCCGGACCACCTTACGGAAGCTGGCGGCGGACTTAAAGACCTGACCAAATTAGACCCGCTCGAAGATTTACCATACCAGAATCTTTATACCCTGTACGTTGAACACAACCGACTGGACAATGTGATCAGCCAACTGGAATCGCTTTGCAGCGCCGTCCATGTGGATATGGATTCACTGTATACGCTGGTTTATATGTATTATTTCGATGGGGCATACGAGAAGGAAATCAAGCTTTTGCACGAAAAGGCAGTGGCTTACCCGGACAATTCACATCTTCACTTCTTTCTAGCAAAGGCCTATCAGGCAGGCAGGGAATTCGAAAAAGCTAAACAACATCTTGAGCGGGCCATTGTCATGGCACCCCAATATGCCGATCGGTACGCCAGCCTACGCAATGAACTGGCTTCAAATGTGGATAGGAGCAGGCAGGCGCTGGAAGCAGCAATCCATCAGGACATCAGGGAAAGGCGCCCGTATAAGGCCATTGAGGGATACGATCAACTTCTGAGTATGGATCCGGAGCACCAGCCCTATTGGATTGGTCTTGCACAGGCCATTGATCTGGCTATTGAGCAAGAAGTTACCGGTGGGGATTTGGAAAAAGCCTTCGAACATTTAGATCAGCTGGAGCTTGTTGCCGAGAATTATCCCGCTGTTGTGAAAATATATGCGAACCGGAGCAAACAGCTTACGCCAAGAAGGATTGCCTATTATGAAGACTTGGTTCGTCAGGGTGGGCATCCTGTCGGGGAATTAAACCAGATGCATCTGACCCTGGGTCGGCTTTATACGCAGGCCAAGGATACCGGGCGAGCGATTCAGCATTGGAATACCGTCATTAAGGCTGGCGGTGAGGGGCGGGCTGAGGCGATTTTCCGACTGGCAAGCCATCTGCTGCACAGCGGCAAAACAGATGTGGCAGAGCCCTATGTACAGCAATTCGGCAGTGTCTCGTGCGACAGCCAAGCGGCCAAAGACTGGATGTATGAGCTTGCCTTGCTGAGCGAAAAGGCAGGCCTCAGAAATCAGGCAAGAAACCTGTATGGCAAACTTCTTATTGCAGACAAGAAATTCAGGGATGTTGCACAGCGGCTGGCGGCACTTAATCAGAAGGGGTACTCCGAAGAGATCCCTGAAGGCGTCATGGTACTGGATATTTGCGAATCCTCCCGCATGATGGATCTGTACGGTGATGAAGCAACCAACAGTATGAAGAACATGCTTGAGAAGCTGATGTTTCCGATTTTCCAGACGCACGGTGCGAAATTCCATAAAAGTACGGGGGATGGTTTTCTGGTGACCTTCCCGCGAGTTGATCAAGCTGTGGAATCATCCATCGCCATCCTTCGGGAAGTCGGCAGTTACAACAGCAGCGGGGAAGGTGTTGCTGTGCATCTTCGTTTTGCCGTGCACTTTGGGGCCATTCGCGTCAGGCCGGACGGCGACCGGCATGGCACCAATGTGAACATCCCATTCAGAGTGGAAGGTTTGAAAGCCGAGAATCTCATTGAGGTTGAGGGTGGAATGCGTCCAGATGAATTACCCATGCGAGATCGCATCCTGATTACCGAAGCAGCCCAACAGCGTTTGCTGAAAGATAACACATTTCGCTCCCGCTACGTGGGTATGTTTGAACTTCGCAATATTACCGGGGCACACAAGATCTATCAGGTTTTGATGCCAGAGACCGAGTAAAACCTTCTCAACACGGCCTTGGTCTGCGTTGTTTAATCGCTGCGCAACATCCCTGCAGTCAGTTCTGCATTCTCAGCAGCCAGTAAGGCGCCAATCACAGCTACAGGGAAACCTGCCAGTTCGCCCCTGTTTTCCACGTTGATGCCACCGAGCGCCACGACAGGCAGCGGCGAGTTTTCTGCCAATCCCCTGAACCTGTGTACACCCAGATGTGGCGCATCGGAATGACTGGCCGTCGGGAATACAGGCGAAAGCAGCGCAAAATCCGCTCCGACATCGGCTGCTGCCTGCAGCTGCACCGCATCGTGACAGGAGGCAGACAGGCTCATGCTTGGATTATTCAGCCAGCGGCGCATGGCAGCGAGTTCAGCAATATCTTTTGAGGCCACATGTACACCATCCGCGCTCACCGCTTGCGCCACATCGGCCTGGGTGTGCACCAACAGGCGGGCATGATAGCGGCTCGTCAGTTCGCGAAGCCGGGAACAAAAGGCCAGAAGGCGGGCGCTGTCCATCTGCTTTTCTCGCACCAGAACGGCATCCACACCGCCCTTTAATGCAGCGTCAAGGGAAGAAAAGAAGGTATCCCCAGCGTAGCGGGTTTGATCGGTTATCAGTAATAGATGGGGGATAAACTCATGGCGCCCTGAATTCTCAGACATGCTGGTGCAGACTTAGAAGCGCTTGATCACCCATTCCGGCGGGGCAATACGTTTATGATTTCCGAGCAGGCGACGCTCGAATTTTCCATCACCGTCACTGTCGTAAAGATAATAAGGTGGCAGCCCGTGAGGTGGCGAGATCTTGACCAGGTAAACGCGCCCATGACGCGAATATTCCTCGATCTTGGTACCATCCTCACGCACAGAGGAAAGAATTTCGACATCCGCATCACCAGCAGGCGCGGCAAACTCTTTGCTTAGGCTATCATCGTCAGCAGCGGGCGGCTCAACCGTTTCCATGGCTTCGGGGCTATCCTGAACCTCGGTCGGCGGAGGCAGGGCGGAGGCGGAATCTTCGGCCTGCGCAACTGGCACACTCAAACCCAAACTCAGGACAAGAAGCAACAAGGGGAAAAGGAAAAGGACTCTTCGCATAGGGCTACTATAGAAAATGTTCAGGGCTTGCACAAAGGGTATGTTTATCCTTTCATACACCCTGATGATTTGCCGGGCAGCAAAAACCCGGAAAGGATGATGCATATGAACCGCTATTTTTCCGCTGAAAGCATCGGCGAAACCTTGTTTCCAGCCTTCAAGGGGATATTGGGATCGCCCAACGATTATTTCTCTTCCATGCCCAAAGCGCGCGACTACCGCGACAGCTTCATGTTGCTATGCATCTTTTTATCTATTCCGGCACTGGTGGCGAGTCTTGTCACTGGCGTCATCAGCATCATATTCATTCTGCCCATCTCGCTGATGTTCGGGCTGATCGGAACATGGATGTGGGCATGGTATCTTGGCTGGGC
>Ga0316187_10004607_pt1 | contig 11945 bp, 17 predicted proteins | sample CroRivburrow1_MG_FD_204927 | JGI IMG/M metagenome (GOLD analysis project Ga0316187, IMG submission 204927) | Coastal sediment microbial communities from Maine, United States - Cross River worm burrow 1 | ecosystem: Environmental > Aquatic > Marine > Coastal > Sediment | place: USA: Maine...
TCGTGGCAACTGCCATGTCGATTGTGTCCGGTGCTGTTGCCGAACGCATGAAACTGTGGGCATTCCTGGTGTTTGCAGTTGTGATGACCGGTTTCATCTACCCGCTGCAGGGTTACTGGAAGTGGGGCGGCGGTGGTCTTGACGCGCTGGGTTTCCTCGACTTTGCCGGATCAGGTGTGGTGCATCTGTGTGGTGCGACTGCGGCACTTGCCGGTGTGCTATTGCTCGGCGCTCGTAAGGGCAAGTATCGCTCGGATGGCACGATCAGCCCGATCCCGGGTTGTAACATGCCGCTGGCGACACTGGGTACCTTCATTCTGTGGATGGGCTGGTTCGGCTTCAATGGTGGTTCCGAGCTGATGATCTCCAACGTGGCAGAGGCAAATGCTGTAGCCCTGGTATTTGTTAATACCAACATGGCTGCGGCCGGTGGTGTGGTTGCCGCGATGATGGCTGCCCGTTTGCTGTTTGGCAAAACAGATCTCACCATGGCATTGAACGGTGCCCTGGCTGGTCTGGTTGCGATAACCGCTGAACCGCTGACTCCGACACCGATGCTGGCTACTGTTATTGGTGCAGTCGGTGGTGTGATCGTGGTGTTCTCTATCATCACACTCGACAAGATCAAGCTTGATGATCCGGTTGGTGCCATCTCCGTCCACGGTGTGGTCGGTATGTGGGGCCTGATTGCAGTGGTACTCTCCAACCCGGATGCAACACTTGTTGCGCAGTTGACAGGGCTGGGTGTGATCTTTGCATGGACTTTCGTTGCCAGTCTGGTTACCTGGGGCATCATCAAGTTGGTCATTGGCATTCGCGTCAGCGAGGAAGAGGAATATGCCGGCGTCGACTTGTCTGAATGTGGCCTGGAAGCGTACCCGGAGTTTGTGGGTTCGCAGGGTTCTGGCAAGTAATTTTCAGATAAAACAGTAAGGTAGTACAAGACGGGCGCTTCGGCGCCCGTTTTTTTTGGAATCGTGGTCTGCCCCCCCCCATTTCCTCGTCGAATAACCGGCAGCACTCTTTTGGTGCTGCCTTTGCTATTATGCCCAGCGGATAAAGGGCATAAGCATAACCGGAGGAACGCATGAAATTGATAACCGCAATAATCAAACCTTTCAAACTGGATGATGTGCGCAACGCGCTGCACGAAATCGGGGTGCAGGGTATTACCGTCACCGAGGTGAAAGGTTTTGGCCGCCAGAAAGGACACACCGAACTGTATCGCGGTGCCGAGTATGTCGTGGATTTTCTGCCGAAGGTAAAAATCGAGATCGGTATTCCCGCCGACATGGCTGACAAGGTCATTGATGCCATTACCAATGCTGCCAACACCGGCAAGATCGGCGACGGCAAGATATTTGTTTCAAGTCTGGAACAGACCATCCGTATCCGCACCGGCGAGACCGGACCGGAAGCACTTTAATACCTGTTAAATAAAAAATAGCGTGGGAGAATAAAATGAGCCTTCTGAAGTCGAAGGGAGTTTCGGCTGTATTGCTGATTACCCTGATGAGTGTGCTGCCATCCATTGTTATGGCGGATGAACTGAATGGCGCCGACACGGCGTGGATCCTGACATCCACTGCGCTGGTACTGTTTATGACCATCCCGGGTCTGGCACTGTTCTACTCCGGACTGGTACGCAGCAAGAATGTACTGTCGGTGCTGATGCAGTGTTTTGCCATTACCAGTATGGCTTCCATCCTCTGGTTTGCCTATGGCTATGGCCTGGCGTTTGGCGACGGCGGTTCCATGAACAAATGGATTGGCAGCATCGACTGGTTTATGTCCAGCGTCAGTCGCGACAGTCTCAGTGGCACCATTCCCGAGACCGTGTTCGTGATGTTCCAGATGACGTTTGCGATTATTACCCCGGCACTGATTGTGGGTGGTTTCGCGGAGCGCATGAAATTTTCTGCCATGCTGTGGTTTTCCGGCATCTGGTTGACGGTGGTGTATCTGCCGGTTTGTCACTGGGTATGGGGTGGCGGCTGGCTGGGCGACATGGGTCTGCTGGACTTTGCCGGCGGTACCGTGGTGCATGTGAATGCCGGTGTGGCGGCTATCGTGGCGGCGATGGTGCTGGGTAATCGCAAGGGCTTTGGCACAACTGCCATGCCGCCGCATAACCTGACCATGACGGTTGCCGGTGCCGCGATGCTGTGGGTTGGCTGGTTTGGCTTCAATGCCGGCAGTGCGCTTGCGGCCAACGGCGATGCCGGTATGGCAATGCTGGTGACGCACATTGGTGCAGCAGCCGGTTCGCTGGCGTGGATGTTCATGGAATGGGTGCGCCATGGCAAGCCGAGTGTGCTGGGTATTGTTACCGGTATGGTGGCAGGTCTTGGCACCATCACCCCGGCATCCGGTTTTGTTGGCCCGACGGGCGCGCTGATTATCGGCCTGACTGCAGGTGTCGTGTGTTATGTCGCAACAGCCTTTATCAAACGTACGCTGAAAATCGATGATTCACTCGATGTGTTCCCGGTGCATGGTGTCGGCGGCGTACTCGGTACCCTGTGTGCCGGCCTGTTTGTCGGAACACTTGGTGGTGTTGGCCTTGCAGAAGGTATGACCACCGGTGGCCAGGTATGGGTGCAGTTTATTGGTGTAGCGGCGACTTTTGGCTATTGTGCGGTTGCTACCTGGATCATTCTCAAGATCATTGATGTTGTGATTGGTCTGCGTGTGACAGGGGATGAAGAGACCGAGGGTCTGGACGTCGTGCTGCACGATGAGACGGGTTATAACCTATAATTACAGGTTACATGCTGTAATAGAAACGGGCGCTTCGGCGCCCGTTTTTGTTTATCATGGACGAGATCCGCTGCTGCAATAATAGGAGTACCTGCAGCAGCGGACCTGGTGGGCGATGGGTTTGATAATTCAGTTGTCAGAGCTTGTTATGCGAGCCGTCACAAAACGGCATGTCATTGCTGTGTTTGCAACCGCATAAATACACTTTGGTGGTTTCCGTAATTTCAAACTTCAGTGGGGTAAATTCTGTATCCTTGTGCGAACCATCGCAAAACGGCTGGTTCTGTGACTTGCCGCAGGCGCACCACCAGTAGTTACCGGGTTCGAGTTCAACGGGATACGGTGCTTTTTGCGCAATAACGGGTTCTGACATAATGACCTCTGCTGTGAACGGGGAATGTTCGTGAGTGTGAGTAAAGCACCGCCACTGCTGCAAATCAACAGGCTGCATCGCCTGATGGTCGGGCCATTGAGCCTGGTCGTTGATGAGGGTGATTGCCTGTGCATCTCCGGTGCGTCCGGCAGTGGTAAGTCACTGTTGTTAAGGGCGATAGCCGATCTTGATCCGCATGAAGGGCAGGTTTCGCTGCAGGGTGTGCCGGCAACAGCGATTGAGCCGCAACTGTGGCGTTCGCGTATCGGCCTGTTGCCGCCGGAAAGCTACTGGTGGTTGCCGCAGGTGAAAAATCATTTTCGTAATGGCATGCCGCTGCCACTGGAACAGATTGGCATATCTGCCGGGATACTGGATCAACCGGTTGCCCGACTTTCAAGCGGCGAGCGACAGCGGCTGGCGCTGATGCGGCTGTTATCCAACCGGCCGCGTATCCTGCTGCTGGATGAGCCAACAGCCAACCTGGATCCTGTAAATACCCGGCTTGTTGAGGATGTCATTACCGCCTACCGTCGCGAGAACAAGGCAGCAGTTATCTGGGTCAGTCACGATGTGGGACAGGTGGCGCGCGTGGCCAATCGTCATTACGAGATGCGCGATGGCGACTTGCATGCAACAGACATCGAGGGGCGGCAATGGTTGAGTTAAGCACAGTCGACCTGCTGATTGCCTCCATGCTGGTGGTGTTGCTGGCGCTGCTGTCGCTGCGGTTGCAATCGAAGATAAGCCGGCAGCTGATCATTGCCGCTGTGCGCACCGCCGTGCAGCTGACCCTGGTCGGCCTGGTGTTAAAAGTACTGTTTGAAAATGCCACGCTTGGCTGGGTAACGCTGATGGCATTGTTTATGCTGTTCGTCGCCGGGCGTGAAGTGATGATGCGACAGGAGCGGCGCTTCAAGGGCTGGTGGGGTTACGCGGCAGGCACATTTTCGATGTTCCTGTCATCGTTTGCGATTACCGTGTTCGCACTAGTTGTGATTCTCGGCAACGATCCCTGGTATGAACCGCAGTACGCCATTCCGTTGCTGGGTATGTTGCTCGGCAATACCATGAGCGGCATTGCCATTGCGATGGACCGCTTGACGCATGCGGCATGGGAACAACGACACATTATCGAGGCGCGCCTGATGCTCGGTGAGACCTCGAATGAGGCGATTTCAGGATACCGGAACCAGGCGGTACGCAGTGGCATGATACCCATTATCAATGCCATGGCGGCGGCAGGTGTCGTCAGCCTGCCGGGTATGATGACCGGCCAGATACTGGCCGGGGCGCTGCCCGTTGAGGCTGTTAAGTACCAGATACTTATAATGTTTCTTGTTTCTGCCGGTACCGGTCTGGGAACACTGGCGGCGGTCCACATCGGTGCCAGACGCCTGTTTGATAGCCGCCAGCGCCTGTGTCTTGATCGCCTGAGGGAGCCATGAAATCACTATATAGAAAGGTAAGTATCGTGCTGTTGCTGTTTTCCAGCGGTATCGCCGTGGCGGAGATTTACAAGTGTACCGATGCACAAGGCAAGACCCGCTATACGGATAAACCCTGTAGCGGCAATGCGGTAATTATTACACTTGAAAAGGCGCCGAGCGTCAGCGAAGGCAGTGAACAGCGTATGGAAAAAACGCAACGCTTGTTGCGCGCCTACGACGCCGAGCATGCAGAAAAGCGTGCACAAGAGGAAGCCAGCAAGGCGGAAAAAATAAAGCGGCAGCAAAAATGCGCTAAAGCACAACAATATCAGCGCGGTGTCACGCAGGCGAGTCGCGTCTATTCCTATGATGAAAAAGAGCAGCGCTATGATTTGAACACGGAAGAACGCGCTGCCGAAGAGTCCAAAGCGCAGCAAGAGGTGGAGCGCTGGTGCGATAAGGACTAGCTGAATGTGTACGCAATCAACAGGGGTTTAATATGCAAGCCGGTGTGATTGGACTCGGTGCCATGGGTGTTCCGATAGCGCGCAACCTGCACAAAGCAGGATGCTTGCAATGTGTCTGGAACCGAACCGTTGACAAGGCGGTGCAGCTGGGCGCTGAACTCAACGTTGCAGTTGCTGATGATCCGGCGTTGCTGGCGCAACAGTGTGAACTGATTATCCTGTCTGTATCTGCCGACAGCGATGTGCTGGACATGGTGCAGTCACTGTTGCCAGGGCTGGTCCCGGGCACGGTTGTCGTTGATACCTCGACGGTCAGTCGCGAGACGGCCAGGCAGGTTGCAGAAATGCTGCAAGCGGCCGGGGCGGCGTTTCTGGATGCGCCGGTATCAGGTGGCACCGAAGGTGCCGGCCAGGGCACACTGTCGATGATGGTGGGTGGCGATGCGGCGGTTGTTGAGCGGGTTACGCCGGTACTCAGCAGCATCGCCACCAGTATTACGCACATGGGGCCGGTCGGGTCGGGGCAGGCAACCAAGGCGGTCAACCAGGTGATGGCTGCCGGTATCAACCAGGCGGTGACCGAGGCACTGGCGTTTGCAAAGGCGCTGGAATTACCACTGGATAAGGTGATCGATGTCACCGGTTCCGGTGCGGCGGGCAACTGGTTTCTTGATCACCGTGGCCCCACCATGAGCAAGGGTAAATACGACCCCGGATTCCGGGTGGCACTGCATCACAAGGACCTGGCGATCTGCAAGCGCATGGCGGAACAGTTTGATGTTGCCATGCCCGTCGTCGAGATGACCCTGATTCACTACCGGCGCCTGATGGAGGCCGGTTTTGGCGATGAGGATATCTCGGCGCTGTTCCGCGAAAAGCTTGGCTTGTTTAACAAGAACAGCGGGCGAGCAAAACGGCCCTGACTGGAGTTTCTGCCGGTCAGGCAGACTGCAGATGACCGGTCTTTACCAGTATCAGGGTTTCTTGTTCGACCCAGGGGTTGTGCTTGCTCAAATGCGGGCTGCGGATCCAGCTACCGGCCGGGTAACGGCCATGCTCATCAATAAACTCACCTGAAATAACCAGGATTTCCTCACCACCCCAGTGCTGGTGTGGCTGAAACTTCTCGTTCTCCGGCCAGTAAACCAGCGCGGTATGTTGCGTCTGAAATTCATGCAGCGATAACACCTTCAGGTTACCGATGCCGTTTTGCCACTGATGGTCATCCGGTCTGACGACAACAGGCGCGCTATCGTCCGGGTTAAACTGGTCCAGCTTGACAAACAACTTGCAGCCGTCACGCGTGAAGGGTGTATGTCTTGAACCGGGCGGGTTGCGGATATATGTGCCCATCGGGTAGTCGCCGAACTCATCGGAGAAGGTACCCTTTAGAACAAGGATTTCCTCGCCCAGTGGATGACTGTGTTGCGGAAAAGTTGCGCCGGGTTTAAAGGACACCAGGCTGGTAGTATGACCGTGTTCGGCAGCGATACGCTCAAGATGTACCCGGGAAACGCCGTCTGCCGGACTGCTTACCCATTGCTGCTCAGCTGGCGGAATGCTGACCACCAGAGAAAAGTCCATATTGAGGTTTGCTGCATTCATCGCGCCATGAGTATAGCGAATAATGGATCGTTAACGTGTATCAAGCGGGCTAAGCACACACCGGCCACCTTTATTCAGGACGTGGGTATATATCATGGTGGTGGATACGTCCTTGTGTCCGAGCAATTCCTGTAATGTACGTATGTCCGTGCCGGTTTCGAGCAGGTGGGTGGCAAAACTGTGCCTGAGCGTGTGGCTGCTGGCCGGCTTTTCTATTCCTGATGCCCGAACTGCATTTTTTATGGCATTTTGTACGCTGCTTCTGTGAATATGATGGCGTTTTTTGTTGCCGGACCGCGGGTCGCGTGCGCGGTTTTTTGACGGGAATACATATTGCCAGCCGGTTTGGAAAGGTGCCTGGGGATACTTGCGGGACAGGGCAAAGGGTAATGAGGCTTCACCAAAACCTGCTTTCAGATCTGACTTGTGTAGTAGTCGTACGCGTTCAATCTGGTTCTTCATGTTAGCTGCCAGGCACTCAGGCAGTACCGTGATGCGATCCTTGTTGCCCTTGCCGGCCCTGATGGTGATGGACTGCATTGAGAAATCAACATCCTTGATCCGCAGCTGCAGAGTTTCCATTAATCTCATACCTGAGCCATACATAAGTTTGGCAATTAGCAAGTGCTGACCGGACAGTTGATCGAAAAGACGGCTAATTTCATCTACCGAGAGTACCACCGGCAACCGTTTTGGACGCTTTGCCCGGGCTACTCCCTGGAGTTCTCCCAGTGGCTGATTGAGAACTCTCTTGTACAGAAAATTCAGCGCATTGAGTGCCTGGTTCTGGGTGGCGGAGGCCACATTTCTCTCATTGGCAAGGTAGCTCAGAAACTCGCCAACCTCGACTGCTGACATATCCCTGGGGTGGCGTTTGCCATGATAGAGAATGTATTGTTTTATCCAGGAGAGATAGGATTGTTCGGTTCTAATGCTGTAATGAAGAGTGCGAATGACCCGTCTTACGGAATCAAGAAAGGCAGATGACATAGGTGGCCTCCTTGCCGCCATAATATGCATTGCAGGATTTTACTAATGTCGTATAGTTATTTTACCGGGTTATAACTGATCCCTACGTTTACCCCCGACCTATCAATGGTTGCTCAAAGCTAACGAATTGTAATAGAGGAAGAGTGATAATTAATATGTCGGACATCCATGCATTATTTTGTAGCAATATGATGCCTACTCACTGTTATGTGTTATCAGGCAATTAACATATGAAGGATTGCATCGCAGAAAGAAGGCTATTATTTTCATTGAAAGATGGCCATGAGCGGAAAGAGCTAATAATTCGAATTGGTGCTCCGTATCTTGTCGAGGAAGGAACTGTAAACTTTCCTGTGGGAGAAGGTACGGCAGGATGCTCTGTTGATTTTGATGGTCTACCAGCTGAGAACTTGGAAGATGTATACGGCGCAGATCTGCTTCAAGCCTTACAGCTGGCAGCAGATGTAGAGCCCACCCTGGAAAGGTTGAGTAAAAAGTATGACTTTTACTTCCCCACCGGCGAACCATATTTTGATCCAGAGGATAATAGTTAAATCATGCGCCCATACAACCAAACACATAACAACTCGCCCAAGCCGACGCTGGAAAGTGTTGCGGCGCTTCGCGGTTTTGCCGGTGGCAGCGCGGCTTGGCTCAACTGTTATACCCCTTAAGATGAAGATAACGGCAATACTAGAAGATGAGTTCCATAATGAAGGGCGGGGACCAGAATTACAGCGTGTAGTATGGGCTGATGAGGGAAAAACCCTAAAGGGTTTTGAGTATTACAATCCTGAAGATACATATGATGAAGAGGATATAAAGCATTTAGAGATCATTGGTGTTGAGGCATGTGCAATGGCTGGAGATGAAGTTCACGGGAATATACATCTTATAGAAGAATCAAAAGCATCAATATTTAAAGTTGAAGACTCACCTTGGTTGCAGCAATTTAATCCATCTCATCTTGAGGGGTGTGACCACTATCAACTTGAGTTTTACGATGAAATCTATGATGTTATCTGCAAAGAGATAAAACCAGGTAAAGGAAGGTTGTGTGGTGGCGGGGTATAACAAGTCGTTCGAGCTGACATTTGACCGCTACCTCGCGGCGCTACCGCTCTGCTCGTTGCCGTCAAATGCATCTCAACTCAAACGTTATGCCTCAAGCCCACCTTGGCTGCCAAGCCACTGTAAATAATGTGAATTATACTCATCTTGCAATGTACACGGAATGTACATACACTTAGATCATGGACTACGAGTGGGATCCAGGGAAGGCGGCAGAGAATCTGCGTAAACACAGCGTGGATTTTGCAGATGCAGTAATCGCCCTTGAAGATGAAAATGCTCTTACGGTTGAAGATCCCGATCATGACGAACAACGGTTCAAAACGCTCGGGATGGGCCCATCTATAAATATCCTGTTCGTAGTTCATTGCGAACGTTCAGATAACCGCATCCGAATCATTTCTGCCCGAGAAGCTGATAGGAATGAAACCAAACAGTATTTCGTGGGGTTGAGCCATGAGTGAAGATTTTAGTAAAGGCAAACGAGGTCCGGTGATTAAGCCTGATCCCAATAAGATGCGTATTACTATCCGCTTGGATGCCGATATCATCGAGCATTTCAAGAAAATAGTGCATAAGGCAGGTGGTGGAAATTATCAGTCGCTAATTAACGATGCTCTAAGAGAACATATTAAGGCGCATGATAAAGGCTTGGAAGATGCACTCCGGAAAGTAATAAGAGAAGAACTCAAGAAAGCGGGGTAAGAGGCATAACAAATCGTCCGAGACCGACGCGGGAAAGTTTTGCGGCGCTTCGCGGATCTTTTCATAGCCGCGCGGCTCGACTCAAACGTTAGGTGCTTGGGAAATGAAAGTCTTAGCTTCAGGGCGCATATTTGCGAGTCACTATCAGGTGATGATAACTGACAACCCCGAAAGAACAATCTCAGATGCCGAGAACTGGGAAGATGCTAAGGTAGAAAAAGGCTTCGCAGGTGGATTGAGTTGTCGTCTTTTTGGAACAGAAGCAGACCTAAATGACCACTGGATTCAAGTAATTAAATCTGAATATCCACCAGATATGACTGAGTATCAGCGCGTTACTTGTACACATTTTCGGACGGAGACAGGCAAAGTACATTTGATGTCAGTTGTCGATTCTGAGCCCGTCATATCAACAGATATTGGAGTTGGAGATTACTCGCTATTCTTTGCAGGGTCTAACCTCGGCGTAGATCAGCTCAGTTTGAGAGAGGATGGAGATTTATCTGATAGTGAATTAGAGTCAAGAGCCGACTTAGAACGCTATGTGCTCTACATCGTGCCGGGCAAACCGGAACTAGAAGGGAAGCTCAAAGATGATTGAAGTCAGAGAGGTAGCACCTAACAAACGCCTCCAGATCGACGCGGCTACGCCGCGCGACTGAGGCGAGACGTTAGATGTCAGAAGGAAAAAAATGATGTGGCCATTTGACCAAGCGAGAAATGTTGCAACTGTAACTACCCGACAAGTGATGCTTGATAAGCATCCTATCTTGTCTGTAGTGCATTATTCAGAGGACGATTCATGGGCTTTTACATGTGGCACAACAAATAAGTCTGAAGATCTAATGTTGGTAGGTATGGGTGAAGTAATTGACCTTGATAAATCACTTTTTGAGGTTGCGGATTTACCACCAGGTTGGTGTGCTGATCGAAAGTCGATAAATGATGCTTGGGAACGTTACCAAAGTGATGACATCTAACAAGGCAATTCGAGAAGGACGCCGCAAAAAGCGCGGCGCCTCTCAATTGCGACGTTATGCCGCTCTTGATATACCATAAATAGTATATACACTATATACTATGTGGGATGTATTCGAGCACCGAAGGGTTGCAAGGCAGTTGAAGAGTGCCCCCCAAGAGGTGCTAAAACGCTATGAAAAATGGAAGGATATCGTGGGGTTATCAGGCCCTGCAGGTCTTAGAAAGATTAAAGGGTTTCATGATGAATCACTTAGGGGTGAATGGAAGGGCCATCGATCATCCCGCCTAGGGCTGCAATATCGCGTTATCTATAAAACGCTGAAGGACAAAGTGATGATTCAAGTGGTTAATTTGAGTCCACACGATTACAGGAAGAAATGACATGAAAGATTACCGCCGCGCAAAAAAGTCTATTGAAGTTTCGGTCGGTGAGTCTGTACGGATTATTCGCGAGCTTCAAGAACTCAGTCAGAATGACCTGGCTGAATTAACTGGTATTCCCCAGTCCACAATTTCAGCCATCGAAAATAATCGAGTTCAGCTTGGTGTCGAACGAGCAAAGGTGCTTGGCAGGGCATTACAGTGCCATCCCGCCGTATTGGTATTTCCCGGCTGGGAAACTGAGAGTGAAGCCGCGGCATAACAAGTCGTCCGAGACCGACGCGTGATAGTTCAGTGGCGCTTAGCGGTTAACGTTGGTGGCCGCGCGGCTCGACTCAAACGTTATATCGCTGTTAAAGAATGAGGGCTAAAGGCTTCGCCGTATTGAAGCGTGGAGTAAACGCGCATTCGCCCAGCCTGGGTGGTGGTTCCAGTTGGCTAGAAAGGGAAAAGGGGTTTCAGTGGTGAGGGGGCAAGGGATGGCAAGAGTGAACGTGGCTTCGTTTTTCGTGCCCTCGTTTAACAGAGGACGCAATTTATCAGCCCGTCGTTGTTCAGAAAAGCAGTCTGTTTTGTGCTTCAATGGGTGTGGCAATATAACAAATCGTCCGAGTCCGACGCGGGGAAGTTTTGCGGCGCTTCGCGGTTCTGTCTGGGGCCGCGCGGCTCGACTCAAACGTTATGTGCTGAAGAAACTTTGATGAATAATTCATAATAGTGGATGCAAACGAGTTGGAGGAACAATGGACCCTGACAAAATAATGACTGGAATTTCAAAGGAAATCGATGTCGCCTTGAAAGCAATGGGAAAAGCAAAAACTCCAGAGGAGAAACTGATACACAGTGAAACAGTAAAGAATCTATGTGAGTCACTCGGCGTATTTCTTAATTTAATGAGTGATATTATGCCTTATGATGACGACGGTGAACCAATTCCATTTTAAACAAATCGAGCCTCGGTGAAGGAGCGTCAGCCCATAGCTCGGAGGTCTTGCAAGCGTATGGTGCAGGCACATAACAAGTCGCTTCTGTCTGACCGTCTCACTCGCTGCGCGAGTTCGTCGGCAGCAGAGCTCAAACGTTATGTGTTATCAGGCAATTAACATATGAAGGATTGCATCGCAGAAAGAAGGCTATTATTTTCATTGAAAGATGGCCATGAGCGGAAAGAGCTAATAATTC
>Ga0316187_10004608_pt1 | contig 11944 bp, 6 predicted proteins | sample CroRivburrow1_MG_FD_204927 | JGI IMG/M metagenome (GOLD analysis project Ga0316187, IMG submission 204927) | Coastal sediment microbial communities from Maine, United States - Cross River worm burrow 1 | ecosystem: Environmental > Aquatic > Marine > Coastal > Sediment | place: USA: Maine...
ATCTTTGTTCTTCTTCTAAATCTGTTAAGCCATCAAGTCCTAAATCTTGGTTTGGCCTTTCATCATCTTCTTCAGTAAATGCATAAATCAAAGATTGACTGATTGGTATATCAGACCAATCTGTAATGTCAATGTTGGCTCCGATATTTGGTTTTTCTATTTTGTTACCATCACGAGGTAATCCATTTTCAAACATTCGTCTATCATCATTTAAAATATCTTCAGAAATATTACCTAAATTAAAGTATAATTCACCTCCAAAATCGGCTGGATTAATAGTTTGAGGTCCACCTTCCGTAGGATCAATAGAATAATTTTGATAAGGATCCATTAACCAAAATTGAATATATTCTACATTTGCCTGAACAAAATCTGTAGTATTTAATGAGCGCATAATTCCGGCCCAACGATCTTGTGGATCCGTAAATTTATTTGTATTTGAGTCAAAATTATCAGTATCAAAATTGTATGTACCTCTTTCTTGAGGATAATAGGCTAAATCAAAAGTGTTTACAATGTCTGACTGTATGTTGTCTAAATCTATTTCAGGAAATAATTCTTGAAAACTAATTCTGCGTACTTCATCTCTTGAAAGTTCATTATCATCAATATTTGTAGGCTTTAAGGAAGTGCCATAAAATAACCTATCGATAGTATACCAGGCTAACTTTGATCTTTTTTTTCCAAATCGCAAATCTCCATCTACATCGCTGGGGTCTCCTACAAATTGCTGTAGATCAATCAATTGTTGTTCTTGAGGTACACTTGCCAAAAACCATTGTCTAGGTGAACTAATATCCAGTGGTATTTGAGAGCCCTCAAAATCATCAATGTAAGAAGCCACTTCTCCAACGATACCACCGTTTTTATTTTTTGAAGCACCGGGCAAGAGATAAGCAGCTTCAGCTCTAATCGAAAAGTTTGAAGCAACATCCGTATCTATATTTGGCAATTTGTTAACCCATTTTGTAAATTTCGGAACTTCAGTCTGGTAGTTTAAATTCAACCCTACAATAGTATTATTTACAGATTCAGCACCAAATTGCATTTTTCCGAAAGGTTTTTCTCTCAGACTTAACAGGGTCCCCCCAATAGCAAAATTATCTGAGAAAACATGCTGAACATCAAAACCCATAAAACGACGTTGCTGCTGACTAAAACCATTATTATTTTCTACGGATACATTGATTGGTGCATTAGAAGCTATAAGATTAGGATTTATGATTTGCACCGTGCCAATTTGATAATCAACTACGTAATCAGAACCTTCCAATAATTCTCTACCTCCGGAAGTTACGGTTACCGATCCACGAGGTACATTAAATGCTCCTAAGGGGATACCACCTCTTGATTCTGATTTATAGTAACCTTTTAGGAAATATTTGTCCCTACTTTGAAACTCATTTTTGGCAGTAGCTTTTGTCTTTGTATATAATTCGTTAAAAATAAATTGATCATCACTATTGTCTAAAATATCATCAAGAGTGCTGCCAAATGGTTCAATAGTAGGGAATATTACATAACCATTTTGAGAATCGATGGTGATGCCTTCTACATAATCAAAATATCCATCACCTTCAGGAATATCGTTATTTGATTGGTCTAATCGATCTAAATTCAATAAATTTAAAAGTGTTTTATTTTCTATACCATTGGTTTGGGCATTTTGTAAAATGTTAAGGGGAACACCAGCGGCATCATCTTGATACATAACCTCTAACCTGAATCCATCAGGCTGTAATTGATATGCACCTAAAGGGTAAACATTTTTCATCATTAAATCCCATAGTGGAATGTTAGTGTTTACAATTTCACTTCGTAATAATTTTACAACAAGATTTTTTGGAGCGGTAATTCCATCACTTGATAATTCACCAACTCTAAAAACATTATCACCGGTTACATTACTATCTGTATATTCATAGGCCACTGCTAATATATCACTCTCAGCTAATCTCCTGTTTAAAGTTATATATCCCAATTGAGCATTTAACGTAAAATCTATACCCAAAGTCAATTTCCTTGCATTTTCTAATACAGAATAATCAGTTCCTTGAGCATACGCAGCCAATGTAGAGCTTAGGGTGGAAATTTCTCGTATACCATTTGTAGGCGTAAGAAAATCATTTAGATCATTAGCGCCGTTTCTGGGATCTACACCACCATTTGAATTGACCAATATTGAATTAATATTTGTAGGATCACCCTCACCTAAATCAGCTAGAGCCACAATATTGCGAACGTCTTGAGTTGTGTTATTTCTATTGGTTACCCAAATTTCAATTTGAGTAATATACTTAGAGCTGTTAATCAAAGGAAACTTATCTAATGAATTATTAAAATCATCTCTAAATCGTTGTGATAAAAAAAAGTGCCGATTATCATCGTAGTCACTTGCTCTTAAATCAAATTCTGTTATTGTAGCGCCACCTTCTGCTGCAACTGATCGTGTTTGTGATCGTTGATCTGCAAACACACCGGTCACCGTCGTTTTACCAAATTGTAATTGTGTTTTTACCCCAAATAAATTTTGCGCACCTGATATTAAGGAACTTTGTATTGGCATATTTACGTTACCTACTTCGATTTTCCGAATAATGTCGTCCTCTGTTGGCGTGTATTCTAACTTAATTTGATTTTGAAAATTGAAGGTGGACTGAGTATCAAAATTAGCATTAACACGAAGTCGATTACCTACTTTAGCGTTTAAGCTTGCGCTGATTTCCTGATCAAAATCAAAAGTAGTGCTTTGCCTATTACGTTCTGAAAGTTGTGGGTTTTCAACTTTTTGAAATAGAACTCCCATTTTTACCAAAACTGAACCTTGAGGGTTAACTTCAATATTATTTCCGCCAAAAATATTTTCGAAAAAACTTGAATTCACATAATATTTAGGCAGTAAATTTTTTTGAGCCAACTCGCTATTTTTTTTCATACCACCTACGGCACTTAGTTTGTCTTTAAAGTAGTCTAACATATCGCGCTTTAAACGATACTCTTCATATTCTTTTTGAGTCATATAAAACGGATGTTTTATATAAAAATCACCAATTTTTTCAACAAATATATATTGACCAGTTATATCGTCATATATAACCTCAAAATTCGAGATATCACTTAAAAATAAACTGTTCTGTTGATGACTCTTAAACGTGTATGGTAATTTTGATGTTGAGTCTTTCTTAATCGTGTCAGCCCGTTTGGTAACAGCCTCTGACAAAATAGATGTAGCACTATCTTTTTTTTGTTGGGTTGGAGGTAATATTTGAGCGCTTAATGTTACAGATGCAAAAAAAAGAGAAAATAGAAATATATAATATGTTCTTAATGCTCTATTTTTCAAGATTTACAAGTTTTTAAGGGCTCTCTTAATAATATTTTCAAGGGTAGTGTCAGGGGATTCTTGAATTATTTTATGTACCAATTTTTCTACTTGTTTCCGTGAAAACCCAAGTACTTCTAAAGCAGATAACGCTTCATCTTTAATTGTATTGTCAGATTTTACGTAATCTTCCGATAATAGATAAGTTTTAACAATTTTGTCTTTTAGATCTATAATTACACGTTGAGCAGTTTTCGCTCCAATTCCTTTAACAGATTGAATAGTTGCAACATCTTCAGAAGCTATTGAATGTTGTATTTGTTCGGGAGTCATAGAAGACAACATAGTTCTTGCAATACTTGTACCAACACCCGAAACAGATATTAATAATTTAAAGACTTCTCGTTCTACCTTATCAGAAAAACCAAATAGTGTTTGCGAATCTTCTTTTACAGAAAGATACGTAAATAATTTAATGGCTTCAATATCTGGTATTTTAGAAAAGGTATGTAATGAAATATTTATAAAATATCCAATCCCGTTGCATTCAATAATAGCAAAGGTTGGGTTTTTCTCTACTAATTTTCCTCTTATATGCGTAATCATTCACGTGATAGCTTTAACGTGTAAATGTAATGAAATATTGATTAACTTTTGCCTTTTTCCTGAGCATCAATAACAGCAATTGCTGCCATGTTTACCATTTCATCTACGCTTGCACCCAATTGTAATATGTGAGCAGGTTTTTTCAATCCTAACATAATTGGACCAATCGATTCGGCATCATATAATTCTTTCATCATTTTATAGGTAATGTTAGCAGAATCTAAATTAGGAAAAATTAATACATTCACTTTTTTATTGACCAACTTGGAGAACGGAAATTCCTTTTTCAGTAATTCTGGATTTAGAGCAAAATCTGCCTGCAGTTCTCCGTCAACATTTACATTGGGTAAATATCGATGAATATACGCAATAGCGCTTGCTATTTTTGATGGATTTTCAGCTTTTGAGGCTCCAAAATTAGAATAAGAAAGGATCGCAATATTGGGTTTGATATTAAACATTTTTGCCAATGATGCAACCATTTGAGATATTTTTGCAAGATCTTTAGCATCAGGATTTACATTAATTGTAGTATCCGCTAAAAACATAGGTCCTCTTTTAGTGAGCATCAAGTTAGTAGCGGCTATTCTTGTAACCCCCTTAGCCAGACCAATTAATTCTAATAGAGGTTTAACTACCGTAGCATAGTTCCGAGTTTGACCAGTAATTAATGCGTCAGCCTCTCCTTCGTTAACCATCATCGCTGCAAAATAATTACGTTCACGCATCCATTTTTGGGCATCTAACAATTTAATTCCTTTTCGTTGACGGGCTTCCCAATATTTTTCGGCAAACCGGAGCCGTCTTTCTTTTTCTTCAGGTGTTTTGGGGTCAATAATTGGCACTTCAGCAGTAAAACCAATTTCTTCTTTTAATTCTAAAATAATTTCTTTGTCACCCAATAATATAGGGTAACCAATACCTTCATCATGAACAATATGTGCAGCTTTTAACACATCTAAATGGTCTGCTTCGGCAAATACAATTTTTTTAGGATTATTCTTAGCCCTATCATGTAATAAACGAACAATTTTACTCCCAGCTCCCAGACGCTCCATTAATTCAGTTCTATATTTCTCCCAGTCTAATATTGGCTCTTTGGCTACACCACTTTCCATCGCTGCTTTTGCTATTGCAGGAGGAATTTCATAAATTAAACGAGGGTCAAAAGGTTTTGGAATTATATAATCTTTACCGAACGTAAGGTTCACTTGATCATAAACTATGTTCACTTGTTCAGGTACTGAAGTTTTGGCTAAATCAGCAAGTGCATGTACAGCCGCCATTTTCATTTCTTCATTAATTTTGGTAGCACGCACATCAAGTGCTCCACGAAAAATAAATGGAAATCCGAGGACATTATTTACTTGATTTGGATGATCAGATCTTCCTGTAGCCATTATAATATCCTTTCTTGCTTGAACTGCTTTGTCATAAGCAATTTCAGGATCAGGGTTAGCCATTGCAAAAACGATTGGATTTTTTGCCATGGATATTATCATTTTTTCACTTACAATGTTACCTTGTGACAACCCAATGAATACGTCAGCGTTAATCATTGCTTCGTCTAAAGTATTTATTTTTTTTATTGTAGCGAATTGAGCTTTTTCAGAAGATAAATTTTTTCTGTTTTTCCTGATAACACCTTTACTGTCTAACATGACAATATTTTTAAGTTGGGCACCAAGTTTAATATATAATTTTGTACATGAAATGGCGGCAGCACCTGCGCCACTTACCACTATTTGAACCTTTGAAATATCTTTTTTGGCAACTTCACAGGCATTTTTTAGAGCAGCAGCAGAAATTATAGCCGTACCATGCTGGTCGTCATGCATAACGGGGATATCTAATTCCTCTTTTAATCTGCGTTCAATTTCAAATGCCTCAGGAGCCTTGATATCTTCTAAATTAATACCACCAAATGTAGGTGCAATGGCTTTAACTGTTTCAACAAATTTATCCACATCAGTGGCATCAACTTCTATATCAAAAACATCTATGTCTGCAAAAATTTTAAAAAGGAGACCTTTACCTTCCATCACAGGCTTCGAAGCTAAAGGGCCAATATTTCCTAATCCTAAAACAGCCGTTCCATTCGAAATTACTGCTACTAAATTACCTTTTGAGGTATATTTGTAAACGTCGTTTTGGTTTTTAGCAATTTCTAAGCAAGGTTCAGCTACACCGGGGGAATAGGCCAATGATAATTCACGTTGGGTGGCATGTTTTTTTGTTGGAACAACTGCTATTTTACCCGGAGTTGGGTATGAATGATACCTTAATGCTTCAGATTGCTTTTTACGATTGCTCATAATAATAATTTAATTTTGAAAGAATAATTAAGATTAGATAGCACAAATTTAGGAGGTTTACTATTAATGACATCACAATTTTTCACTATTCTTTTAAAAATTGGATGTTACGTTGTAAGCCAGAAAATTTACTCCGTTTTACGGCAGATTTTTTAAATATTTTTTGAAAAACTTCTTTTGTGATTTCTTCCCAATCAGTTTGGGTCATTGATAATAATTCTGGATTTGGATCGAAAAGCGGTTCGTTATGGGTCTTTGAGAATCTGTTCCAAGGGCAAACATCTTGACAAATATCACAGCCAAACATCCAATTTTCAAATTGTCCTTTTACTGAAAAAGGAATTTCATTTTTTAACTCAATTGTGAAATATGATATACACTTGCTACCATCAACAACATAGGGTTCAACAATAGCTTGTGTTGGGCAAGCATCTAGGCAAGCTGTGCAAGTGCCACAATGATCTGTAATAGGTAAGTCATAGTCTAATTCCAGATCAAGGATCAATTCGGCAATAAAATAAAAAGAACCTACTTTTTGAGTGAGTAAATTACTGTTTTTTCCAATCCATCCCAAGCCGCTTTTGGCAGCCCAGGCTTTGTCCATGACAGGGGCAGAATCTACAAACGCTCTGCCATGTACTTCGCCAATTTTATCATTAATAAAGTTGAGCAAACTTTTAAGCTTGTCTTTGATTACAAAATGATAATCAATACCATAAGCATATTTTGAAATTTTTGGAGCCGATTTATCTTCCTGTACTTGGTCAGGGTAATAATTTAATAATAATGAAACAACAGATTTTGAATCTTGAACCAATTTAGTTGGGTCAAGACGTTTATCGAAATGGTTTTCCATATACTCCATTTCACCATGCATTTCTTGACTCAACCATTTTTCTAATCTTGGAGCCTCTTTTTCTAAAAATTGAGCTTTTGAAATGCCACAAGATAAAAAACCGAGGCGTTTAGCTTCGGCTTTGATGAGGTTGGCATATTTTTGTTTTGTATTCATTTCAAAAAGATCTCGCAATGAAAAAAAGGGAGAGGGTAATTATTAGAATAATCCCCCTTGAGTACTTCCTTTTATTCTTCCTAAATGTTTGAAAGCTAATTCTGTTACTTCTCTGCCACGGGGTGTTCGCATGATAAAACCTTGTTGAATTAAAAAGGGCTCATAAACTTCTTCAATAGTTTCAGCACTTTCACTCAAAGAAGTAGCCAAGGTGGTAATTCCCACAGGACCTCCTTTAAATTTATCAATTATAGTAGAAAGGATTTTATTATCCATTTCATCTAATCCATGGGCATCTACATTTAATGCTTTAAGGGCAAAACGGGCAATTTTAATATCAATATTACCATCTCCTTTTATTTGGGCAAAATCGCGAACCCTACGTAATAAAGCATTTGCTATTCTTGGCGTTCCTCTGCTTCGACCGGCAATCTCTATTGCTGCTTCCATTGAAGTGGGGACGTCTAATATTTGGGCACTTCTTTGAACAATAGTTGTTAATAGTTCAGTTTTATAATATTCTAACCTACTGCTAATACCAAAACGAGCTCTCATTGGTGCTGTTAATAATCCAGAGCGAGTAGTAGCACCAATCAAGGTAAAGGGTTCCAAGTTTATTTGTACCGTCCTGGCATTGGGACCAGACTCTATCATTATATCAATCTTATAATCTTCCATTGCTGAGTAGAGATACTCTTCAACGATTGGGCTTAATCTATGAATTTCATCAATAAATAATACATCGCGTTCACTTAAATTGGTTAATAATCCGGCTAAATCACCCGGTTTATCTAATACAGGGCCAGATGTGACTTTAATATTGGCATTTAATTCATTTGCTAATATGTAGGCCAATGTTGTTTTTCCTAATCCCGGAGGTCCGTGAAACAATGTATGGTCGAGAGCCTCATCTCTCAAATTTGCGGCTTCAACAAATATTTTAAGATTATCTAATATCTGTTCTTGCCCTGTAAAATCATTAAAGTGTAAGGGACGAAGTTTTTTTTCAACATCTAATTCCTCGTTAGAAAGATGATCACCTGCTGGGTTTAGATTTTCATTCATGTTAACAAATATATATCAAAATATAAAGGCATTCTTATTTTTTTAAGAATGCCTTTATATAAAAAAAATTATGATCAATATTAAATATTTATTTTGGTAGCAAAAACGAAAGCATTGAATTGAGCTTCTTTTATTTCTTTAATAACTCTATCAGCTTCCAATTGTGTTCTAAAAGCTCCGGCCCAAACTTTCCAATCAGGATTCGCATGTTTAATTTCGACAGGAATATCTGGGAATAGGGATGAAAATTTATCTCTTATTTCATAGGCGCCTTTTTCCTCACCATAAAATAGTTGAATTTTAAAACCTTCAATTTTCTTTAGATTTTTGTTGTAAGCTTTCTTTTTATTAATGATATTCTTTATTTTTTCATTGCTTTGAACAGTAACAACACCATCCTTTTGTGCTGTAACACAAAGGGTTGTAAAAAAGAAAAAAATTAATACTAAAAAGGTATATTTGTTTGATAATGTTTTCATTAAAGATATTGTTTAGGCAAATTTAAAATTTTGTCAGAACTTTCTAATATAAAAGCTTTATTTAGAATGATTATAAATTACATTTAACATTATTTTTAGATTTTGCTTCTATTATATAAATAGTATTTTTGTCAGATTCTTTTTTGAAATGTAAGCCTAACATTCAAAGGTTTATTTTATGAATTAGAAAAAATCATACCAAACAAGACAGATAATATACTTTATACTATGAAAAGTGTAATTCAACACAATAAATTCAAAACATATCTCCTATCAAGTCTTACATTTATAATACTTTTCACAAGTCAGTTATCAGCTCAAAATGGTGATGCTCAAAGAGGGAAAGGTATATTTAATGCTAATTGTGCGGCATGCCATAAATTGGACAAAAAATTAATAGGGCCACCATTAGAAGGCGTAAGTGAGAGAAGATCCAGAGAGTGGTTATTAGCTTGGATTAAAGATAATAATGCTTTTAGGGCTACTGGTGATGCTGATGCTATTGCAATTTTTGAAGAGTACAATAAAATGCCAATGATAGCTTATCCTCAATTAACAGATCAAGATATTGATGATATCTTGGCTTATACAGATAATAAGCCTCAAGCTAGTGAAGGAGTGGCTGCTACTGGTGTAGCAACTGCAGCTTCTTTGGGAATTGACTCTTTACAGGTAGTTACCGGTAAGAAAATATTTAATGCCAATTGTGCAGCTTGTCATAAATTAGATGCCAAGCTCATAGGGCCTGCATTGGCAAATGTTAGTGATAGAAGAAGTGATGATTGGTTAAAAGCCTGGATTAAAGATAATGCAGCATTAAGAGCAAGTGGTGATGCAGATGCTATAGCTATTTTTAACGAGTATAATGGGTCACCTATGACGGCATTTCCTCAATTATCTGATGCTGATTTAGATGCTTTAATTGCTTACACTTCTCATGCAGATATTTTAAGTCCAAAGACTACTACCTTGGCAGGTATTGATGATGGTTTGGCAAAATCACCAAAATCTACAGCATGGATCACATATATAGTGCTTTTAGTTATTTTACTTTTAGTACTTTGGGTATATTTTGTAAGTAAAAATGAATTCCTTAAAATAGTTACAACAATTGCATTATTGTTGGGCACAGGTTATTTGGGTTATAGAGGTATGATGAGTATAGGTATCGATCAAGGTTATAAGCCAATTCAACCGATAGCCTTTTCTCACAAAATACATTCGGGTGATAATAAAATAGACTGTCAGTATTGTCATTCATCTGCAAAACACAGTAAAACTTCAGGCATACCTTCAGTTAATGTATGTATGAATTGCCATAAAAGCATTTCAGAATATACTGGACCAGTAACATCTGAAAAGGATAAAGCTTTTTATGATGCTGAGATCCAAAAAATATATGATGCTATAGGTTGGGATAAAGAAAAATTAGCATATAAAGAGAATTATGAAGAGAAGCCTATAGAATGGATACGCATACATAATTTACCAGACTTTGCCTATTATAATCATGCCCAGCATGTTACGGCAGGTGGAATCCAATGTCAAACCTGCCACGGACCGGTTGAAGAAATGGAAGAGGTTGAACAATTTTCACCATTAACAATGGGTTGGTGTATAAAGTGCCATCAAACTACGGAGTTAAAAGTTGAAAGTAATGATTACTATGCCAACATTCATGAAGCGTTATCGAAAAAATATGGTGTAGAAAAAATAACAGTGGCACAAATGGGTGGTCAAGAATGTGGTAAATGTCACTATTAATTAATTTAAAGAAGTAATACCTTAATATAAAATGGCATCAAGCAAGAAATACTGGAAAAGTGTTGAAGAACTTAACGAAAACAGTTCTATTGTTGAAAAGCTGCAACAAAAAGAGTTTGTTGAAGATTTACCTGCTGATCAATTTCTTGGAGATAAAGAAACGTTAGAATCATCTTCTACATCCCGTAGAGACTTTTTAAAATATGTTGGATTTACAACGGCTGCTGCTTCTTTGGCAGCTTGTGAAGGGCCAGTAATAAAATCCATTCCTTATGTTGTAAAACCTGATGAAGTTACTCCTGGCATAGCTGATTATTACGCAACTTCAATGGCTGATGGTTATGATTTTGCTAATGTATTGGTTAAGGTTAGAGAAGGTCGTCCAATAAAAATAGAGCCCAATAAATTAGCAAAAACAACCGGTAATACGAATGCAAGAGTTCAAGCATCAGTATTATCCTTATATGATAATAATCGTTTAAAAGGTCCAAAAGCGAAAGGTGAAGATATTGATTGGAGTACTTTTGATAAAGAAATTTATTCAAAATTAAATGAACTAAAAGCTAATGGTGAATCTATTGTTTTCCTCACTGGAACTATTGTTAGCCCAACTACTCATAAATTAATTGAAGATTTTACTTCCTTATATGGAAATGTTGAACATATTCCTTATGATGCAGTTTCAGATTCTGGCGCTTTAGATGCTTATGAAGCAATGTATGGAGAGAGAGCTTTACCGGATTATGAACTAAGTAAAGCAGATTTGATAGTTTCTATTGGTGCAGATTTCTTGGCAGATTGGCAAGGAGGTGGTTTTGAAGTTGGATATGCGAAAGGAAGAATTCCAAACCATGGTAAAATGTCTCGCCATGTACAGTTTGAGTCTAACATGTCTTTAACAGGAGCGAATGCCGATAAGCGATACATGGTTAAACCATCTGAACAAACTAAAGTGTTATTAAATATTTATAATGCTTTGACTGGAAAAGGTACAGCTACGGCTACCTCTGTAGATGCGGGTATTGAAAAAGTCGTTAGACAATTGAAATCAGCTGGTTCTAAAGCGGTTGTTGTAACGGGAATTGATGATAAAGATGCACAATTAGTTGCATTGGCCATAAATAAAGCGATCCAGAGTGAAGTTGTAAATGTAACTTCCCCTAAATATACAAGAAGTGGAAGTAACGACAAGGTTTTGCGATTACTAACTAATATGAAAGATGGCAAAGTAGGTGCATTAATAATGTATAATACCAATCCTGTTTATACATTATCTAATGGGGCGGAATTTGCTGAATCATTGAAAAATGTAAAACTTTCTGTAGTTTTCTCGACGGTTGACGATGAAACGGCATCTGCATCTCAATATGTAGCAGCTACG
>Ga0316187_10004612_pt1 | contig 11942 bp, 11 predicted proteins | sample CroRivburrow1_MG_FD_204927 | JGI IMG/M metagenome (GOLD analysis project Ga0316187, IMG submission 204927) | Coastal sediment microbial communities from Maine, United States - Cross River worm burrow 1 | ecosystem: Environmental > Aquatic > Marine > Coastal > Sediment | place: USA: Maine...
TGAGGGTTCGGATGCCGAGGTGTCTGTGGCCGAAGAGAGAGAGGCGAGCGATGCGAGGTAGCCTCGCATGTTGTAGACATTCGGCAGCGGGTGGGTCGGATCTTCTTCATGAAGCGCCCAGAAGTGCTCTGCTTCGAGATTGAGCGCCTGCCGGGTCAGCAGGTCCTCGATGATGAGCTGGGTAATGTAGATGCCAATCAGCGTCGCCAGCGAGATAACGGCGATCTGAATGGCGAACACGCGCCACATCCGGTCTCGCAGGCCGGAACCGTTTTTTTTCGTCGGCTCAGCCGTGTTCATGGAATTGTGAGTCTCCATCTGCTCACCGTATGGCAAGAGTGGCCGTAAAGCCATTGGTGCAGAACCCTGATTTAAGGCGGCGGATAGTGGGCGAGCAGCCGTGAATGCGATGTGAGTCCGGTCCTTCATCCGCTCACGGCTCGCTCACCCGCAATTTGTAGCCTGTGAGCTCCTAAATCAATCTGTTGGAGTTTCTCATGGCACCGTCCCCTTCCGCCGCCCTGGCCCTCATGCCCGATATTGCGGGAGAAGCGCTGGAACAACCCGATGGCGCACTCAGCTGGGTGGGCATGGATCGTATACACCTGCCGGTTACCCTGCCTGGAGATCTTTCGGTGCTGGCCACGGTCGATGCCTACGTGGATCTCACGGATCCCAATGCCAAGGGCATTCATATGTCCCGCCTGTACCTGATGCTGCACGATCACGCTGCACAGCATCCGCTCACGCCGATGAGCATGAAGGCATTGCTCAGCGCCATGCTGCAGACACACAGAGATATCAGCGGCAGCGCGCGAGTCCGCCTCTCGTTCGATTACTGCGTGCAGCGTGCGGCGCTGAAATCAGACAACAAGGGCTGGAACAACTATCCCATGCAGCTGGACTGCATTCTCGAAGACGGTGCGTTCAGCTTCGAGCTCGGGGTCGACGTGCTCTACTCTTCGACCTGTCCGTGCAGCGCCGCACTCGCCCGTCAGCTGATCCAGGCATCCTTCGAGGATGCGTTCGATGCGGAAAAGGGGCTCAATTTCGACGACGTCCGTGCCTGGCTCGGCACCCAGGAGGCCATCGTCGCCACCCCGCACAGCCAGCGCAGCGTCGCAGAGGTGCGGGTGAAGCTGGACGGCGGGATCGGCGAATTCCCCTTCCTCGCACTGATCGACGCACTGGAGAACGGCCTGACCACGCCTGTGCAGACCGCAGTGAAGCGCGAAGACGAGCAGGAGTTCGCCCTCCGAAACGGCCAGAACCTCATGTTCTGTGAAGATGCCGCCCGTCGGGTGAAGCAGGTCCTGGAAGCTGAGGAATACCTCGACTACCGGGTCCGGATCGAGCATCAGGAAAGCCTGCACGCCCATGATGCGGTGGCTGTCGCCGTGAAAGGCGTGCCAGGCGGATACTCCAGAAAAAGCGTGTGATCCGATGATCAGAATCGAGTCTCGTTATTTCGGCTCGATCGTCTCGGTGGTGGTTACGCTCGGCGTGTGCACGCCGCTCCTCGTTTAAGAGGGTCCGTCTCGGACCCTTTCAGCGCTTAGGGTCGCAACGACCCCGCTGCGCGAGCCAATCATCCTTCAAATGCCACCGGGCATCGAGCCATTCGGCGGGTTGCTCCACCTCGGCGACAGGGACCGCAGACATGCGAAGTTCCGGCTCCTTTATCCCGCCGGAAAGAAAATTCCAGAAGCTGGTTGTCTCCGGGTAGAAGATATCGATGTCGAGGACGGCATCTGCGTGATCTCGCAATGCTTCGAGCAAGGTGGCGAAGCCACCCGGGCGGGGCGGGAGAAGATGAGCGTACGCGCCATCAGTCGCGCTATGTTTCGCAGAGGTGTAGCGGGTGCCTTCAGGGTAGGTGAGCATCGCGGCCGGCGAGCGCTTCAGCACCTCGCAGGCTTGCCTGATACGGTCCGCATCCTGGCGGCGTCGTTCGGGTTCATCCGCCGGGTCGGCGGCACGTCGTTTCAGTCTCGGGAAATCATAGGCGTTGAATATGAGCCCGAGGATTGGCCAGCGGGTCAGTTCTTCCTTCACCAGCACTTTGAGAATGTGACCGTTGTGCACGACGGCGGCCTGAATGAGAAAGCTGTCGGCCCAGCTCTGATGATTGGCGATCACGAGATAGGTGCGGTCTGCATCCAGCGCTACGTCCGGCGGCTGCCAGCGATAGCCGAGCACGTGTCTGAACCACCAGTCATTACCGCGGACAGCGGTTCTGTAGATGGCGTTGAGCGTGGATTGAAGGCGCGAACGACTGGCAGGTATCAGCAACCTGATCAGCACGATCGCCAGTAGAGGCACGCACCAGAACGTCAGGTTGAGCAGGCCGAAAACGAGAGAGCAGGTGCTGACGAGATGACGATAGGGGGTCATTTCAGCCAGGCGGACGCGGCATCAGCATCGGGGTCCGTGACTTGTAGGCCTGGTATTCCGGATCTTCTCCCCAGGCGCGATCGGCTCTCCGCTCCAGCATGCCGACGCCGCTGATCTGGGTGAGCAGGAGATAAACGAAAACAGGTGAGACCAGGGTGACATATTGCCAGCCGGTCAGCACAGGCAGGGCGACGAGCGCGATGCCGAGCCAGAGCAGGATCTCGCCGAAGTAGTTCGGGTGGCGCGACCAGGCCCAGAGGCCGTGAGAGATGAACCGACCTTTATTTTCTTCGACGGCACGGAAAGCCGATTTCTGCCGGTCGGCGATCACTTCGATTGTGAAGCCGGCAACCCAGAGCAGCACCCCGATTACCGCCATTGTGCCGATCGGACGGGTCTCCACTGCCGTCAAGGCCGCAAGGCCACAGGCCAGCGTGATTGACACCCACAGGCCCTGCAGGCTCCAGGTCATGAAGAAAGTCGAGAAACTCTGCTTGATGGTATCGAAGCGGCGATCGTGCCCGTCTGCGCTGACCCGGCGGAACAGGAAGGTCCCGAGGCGCACGGCCCAGATGGCGACCAGTGCCGCGATGAGCATCGATCTGGGTTCGCCGTTGCCCAGCGTGAGCGCCAGGAGCAGCACGGTCAGATAGGTCAGGCTGCCGGTGAGGTCGAAGTATTTCTCGGTCCGGTTCTTCCAGGCGTGAATGAAAACGATCCACTGGACGAGAAAGGCGGTCAGCACACACAGCAGCATGACAGGCATGCCCGCGACGCTGTGGCCGTGCTGACTGCCTGCCCACCCTACCAGTAGAGCCACGAGCACGGCGACGAACGCTTGAGCGAACCCTTTTGTGGCGGTGTTCATAGCTGCTTCCTGATGTCGTCTGATGAAAGAAATTAGACAGAGTCGATCATAGTCGCTTTGAAAACCGTGTGAAAATGAGCGGATGACGACCTGTCCGAAATGCGGTCATAACAGGGCTCTCGACAGCGAGGCGCCAGCCTGGCAATGTCCCGCCTGTGGTATTGCCTATCACAAGTATCAGGCCTACCTGGACAAAACCCGGCAGAGCTTCGCTCCGCGCTTGAAAGAAGAGGGTTTGCCGGTATTACCGCGTGATCCTTCCGTGTGGTCGCTTGTGCTGGTCAATGCGGTTGCGCTCGTGGTGGCCTTCGTCGGTGGCTGGAGCCTGATCGACCTGATGGCCGTTTACTGGGTGCAGAGCGTGCTCATCGGCGTCAGCTACTTCTTCCGGATGATGAACCTGGAGCGATTCTCTACGGAGAACTTCAAGATAAACAACAGGAGCGTTGATCCGACGCCCGAAACAAAACGCAAGACGGCTTTCTTCTTCCTCTTCCACTTCGGTTTCTTCCATTTCGGCTATCTGATTTTTATCTTCGCCGAGAATACGGGCGGCTCACCTCTGGGTCCGGGACTGCTGATCTGCACCGTGGCCTTCGCCATCAATCACTTCTTCTCCTATCGCTACCATCGGGAGGTGGATGCCAGCGGCACGCCGAACATCGGCACGCTCATGTTCACCCCCTACCTGCGGGTGGTGCCCATGCACCTCACGATAGTGTTTGGTGCGGTCGCGCTGGGTACCACGGGCATTCTGGTTTTCGGGATCCTGAAGATGGTCGCGGACGTGGCCATGCATGTGGCTGAGCATCGGATGCTCTCCAGGCGCGCCACGAGGCACCCCGCTGAAGGCTGAAACACGAGCACCTGAGCCGCGAACGACCAAGGATTAGGGTGTAATCGCAGAGTCCGGTCAGCTGACCACCTCCAACGCGTTGTACCGGTAGAGCCGATCCATCACGCCGGAGCGGGCTCGACCAGCAGCCCGGTTCCGGGCCCAGGCCTTGATGCCGCGCATGTGAAACACTTTGGCATTGCGTCTGGAGCCCAGCTGAATGCCGGCCGTTCGCTCCTTGCGCAGGGATTCATAGCGGATGAGGTTCTCTGCGACGGGCGCATCGAGGGTCAGGCAGCGAGCCAGAATGGCGGCATCCTCGATCGCCATGGCAGCCCCCTGAGCCATGAACGGCAGGGTGGGGTGGCAGGCATCACCCAGCAGGGTCACCTGATCCTCGCCCCAGCGGGACATGGGCGGCCGGTCGAACAGCGCCCACTTGAAGCAGGCTTGTGGGTCCATGTTGTCGATCAGCACCTGAATGGTCTCGTGCCAGCCGCTGAAGTCGGCTCTGAGCTCTGCCAGGTCACCACGCTCTGTCCAGGATTCCACTTCCCAGCCTTCCTTCTCGACCACGCAGACGCAGTTCACGAGTTCTCCGCCGCGCACGTAGTAGTGCACGAAGTGTTTGCCCGGTCCCCACCAGACGCCGGCGACCGGGTGGATGAGGCCCTCGGGCAGCTGGTCGGCGGGCACCAGGCCACGCCAGGCGACGTTGCCGGTGAACGTGGGTGACTCGGCGCCGAACAGGCCTGTCCTAATCGCCGAGTGAATGCCATCCGCACCGATCAGCACCGAACCTTCATGGTCGCCGGATTCGGTTTCCAGACGAACGCCGCCGCCCGACTGGGAGAATCCGGTGACGCGAACGTCGGTATGCAGCGTGACGTTCGGCTCAATGCCGGCCGCTTCCGCGAGCACGTTGGTGAGGTCCGCGCGGTGGATGTGGTAGTAGGGCGCCCCGTATTTTTCCAGCGCAACGGCGCCCAGCGGGTTGTGACTCAGGAGCTTGCCATTCCGCCAGTGCCTGAACTCTGTGCCTTCAGGAAGGAAAGCGACGGACTGCAACGCGTCGCCGAGGCCCAGGCTCAGCAGCACCCGGCTGGGGTTGGGGCTGAGCTGGATGCCGGCGCCCACGTCGGAGAACTCTGCCGCCTGCTCGAACACCTCAACGGCGAAGCCCTGCCGGGCGCACTCGAGCGCAGCCGTGAGCCCGCCGATGCCGCCACCGGCGATGAGTACCTTGATCTCGTCATTGCTCATGGCGTTGTCTGGGTGGCCCTCGGCATCAGGATCCGATCAGTATAGTTCGCCTGAGCCGCTGGGGCGTTATCATCGGGTGGAAGCGTTCGGCGCTTGTGCTCTTCCATAAAGGCGGGTTTTCTACCAAGGTAGTGGATCGAGCAAGTCAGCGATGCTGAACTCAGACGAAACTGCGGAAGGGAGATGAGGAATGAACAAAGTGGAAGGACTGCATCATCTGGCGATCACCACGGCCGATATCAAAGCGCAGATCGATTTCTTCAACGACAAGCTGGGCATGGAGCTGGTTGCGCTGTACTGGATGCACGGCGTTGAGAATACGTTTCATGGCTTCATGCGCCTGAATGACGAGAGCGCCATCGCGTTTGTGCAGAACCCGGACATCGGCGAGATACCAGTGAAGATAGGCGAGACCCATGCCGGCAATCCGGGAGCGAATTCATCTCGCGGCACCATGCAGCACGTGGCGCTGAAAGTGAAGGACAAAGCCGAGCTGCTCGCCATGAGGGACCGGTTGCGCTCGAAGGGCGTGCCCGTGATGGGTCCGCTGGACCACGGCATGTGCGAATCCATTTACTTCGCGGGCCCGGAAAATCTGGCGCTGGAACTCTCCTATTCGAATGAGCCCATCAATCAGGAGGCCTGGATCGACCCGGAGGTGGTGGGCCTGCTCGGCATCGAAGCGGAGGAGCTGAAGCGGTTCAAAGCCTCGGCCGATTTCGCGGACGAGGGGGGCAGCGTGCCCCAGGCCCCGGTGGACGGGCCCGGACCACACATGACGAACTATCCGCCAGGCCGGTACGAGATGGTGATGGGGCTCAATGACGAGCAGTACCTGCACATGGTCACCAACGAGCCACCCGTTAAGGTCTAGTCGCGGAGGTTCTGACAGCCGATGAGTAAACCCAACGTTCTCTTCATCATCACCGATCAGCATCGGGCCGATCACAACGGCTTCATGGGCAACGAGGTGGTGCAGACCCCGAATCTGGATGGCCTGGCGGCCGGCGGCATGGTCTTCGAGAACACCTGGGTCTCGAATCCGGTCTGCATGCCGAATCGCTGCAGCATTCTCACCGGCCGGATGCCGACGGCACACGGGGTGGTGTTCAACGACCGTTCTCTGGACTGGAAGGCGAACACTTTCGCCAGGCGGCTCAGAAAGTCCGGGTATCGGACGGCGCTGATCGGTAAATCTCACCTGCAGCATGGGATGAGCCGCAATTCGGTGGTGCCTTTCCGCGGTGAGCCGGCCAACTTTTCGCCCTACGAAGCGGGCTGGGACGCCATCGAGCACGCGGATCGTTATCAGGGCGATGCGCCCTTGGACCCGGAGGACTTTTACGGATTCGGGCACATCGAGCTGTCCATCGATCACGGTGCCCGGATGACGGGCCATCATCTGCGCTGGGCGCTCGAAAATGGCGCCAGAGAAGAAGACGTCCTGGTGGAATACGGCCCGGAAGCGCCGGGGACCGATCGCTTCGAGGACTGGTGGCAGATCTACCGGCCACCCTATGACGAGCGCTACCACTCCACCAGCTTCGTGGCCGAACGGACCATCAACTTCATAGAATCCGCCGCGCAGGAAGATGCGCCCTGGATGGCCTGGTGCTCGTTTCCGGACCCTCATCATCCGATGACACCGCCCGGCCAGTGGTTCGACCGGCACAAGGCCGAAGACATGGAGCTGCCCGCTTCGCGGAAGGATTCGCTGGCGGACGCGCCGGAACACCTGCGGATATTCGGAGCCCTGCACCCGAGCGAGCAACGCGACTGGGTGACCCCGTGCGGATTCGGCAGCGATGACCTGCTCCGGGCGGCCATCGCTGCAACCTACGGCATGATCGAGATGATCGACGACCGGATCGGCCAGATTCTGGCGGCACTCGACCGCTCCGGCGCCCGGGACAATACGATCATCGTCTTCACCAGCGATCACGGCGACATGATGGGCGACCACAGCCTGCTGCTGAAAGGGTTCATGCATTATCGGGGCACCCTGCAGGTTCCGCTTGTGATTGACGCGCCGGGGCTCGCGGCCGGGCGCAGCGGCTCCCTGGCCTCCAGCATCGATCTGGCGCCGACCCTGCTGGGTCTCTGCGAGGTAAAGGGATACGACGGCATTCAGGGCAGGGATCTCTCGCCCGTACTGTCAGACCCGGCAGCGACGGTGCGGGACTATGTGCTGATCGAAGACGACATTGCGGAGATCACGGCCAAGCTGACGCCATTCCCCGCACGCACGCGTACGCTCGTCACGCCCGAGTATCGCTACACGCGAAACTCCAAGGGAGAAGAGCAGCTCTTCAACCTGATCGACGATCCGGACGAGATGCAGGACCTGAAGAAAGAGAACGAGCCTGCCAGAGTCAGCGCTCTGGAGACGCTCACCCAGGCGTTGATGGCGGCAGACGATTCCGCCAGAGGCGCGCCTGCGGCAGAGGGCTGATGCCTGGGCCTGGCCAGGAGAGTCAGTCAGAGGATCTGCAGGCCATCGAGGCCCAGGCCCACCTGCACCATGCCTACCTGCTCGGTCTGCAGCTCATGATCTCCAGCCGTAAAGGACCTGAGGTGATCGGGGACTGGATGTACCGGCTGTTCCGGCGCCAGCATCTGGAGAAGTTCCTGTCCAGCTTCGACAAGCTCGGCCTCACCGGTCTGCCCCATGCCCTTGCCTGTGCCCGTTATCACGTGCTGTCCAACAACATGGGCGGCGTCGGCGTCGAATACATGGAGGAGAACGAGCGCAAGGCCTGGGTCCGATTCCGCTATCCGCGCTGGATGTATCACGGGCCGACCGTCTGTGGTGTGCCAGTGGAGGTCAGCCGTGGCTTTCTGAATGGCTGGTATGCGCACAACGGCGTATCGCTTGGAAATCCCCGCCTCGGCTATGTCTGCGTGTCCGAGGATATGACGGGGGAGTTCGGGCTCTGCGGCTACTTCAAGGAGTACGACCACGATCTCAGCGACGCGGAACGACTGCAGTTCGCCAAGGGCGAGTTGCCGCCGCCATTCGACCCGGCGGTTCAGCCGCAGCCGCCAGCCGATCAGTGGAATCCTCTCCGGCTGGCCAAGGCGAACCGCAACTACGCCATGGAGTACATCAGGAACGGGCTCTGCGAGCTGGCGGACGTGATCGGCGAGGCAGAAACCCGCGAGCTGGGCGGCCTCGCTGCCAGGCTGATTGGTCTGCAGTATTTTCCGGAAACCGCGCGCATGATAGGCGCCGAAGATTCGGACCTGGAGGCCGCGGCCGGCTACCTGGCCAGAATGTTCGGCGGCATGGGTGACAGCATCGCTGTCGGCAGCGATGGCGGCGCTGCCGTGGTCGAACAAATGGGGCTCCGCATCATCCGTGGTCTCGATCCGGAAGAAGGCGCGCTGGTGCTCGAGTGCTGGGCCGGGCTCTGGCGGGGCGCTGTCAGCTCACAGCGTGAGCTGAAGACGCTGAGCTGGACGCGTCAGGACGACCAGGTCCGTTGGATAATAGAAGCCCGCGTCAGCTGAGTTACCACATCCGGTCCCTGGCATATTCGGGGTAGCCGGCGTCGTAACCCTCAGCATCGAAAGATGCTTCCACTTCCTTCAGAAACTGTCCGGCGGTCGGCACATGCGCGCTTTCATCGCCGGAGGTCCAGAGCTTCGATCGCATCAGCGCCTTCGCGCACTGGAAGTAGACTTCCTGCAGGCTGATCACGGCTACGGAGCGTGGGTGCCTGCCGTTCTGCTCGAAAGCGCCTGTCGCTGCTTCGTCGGCAGTCAGTATGGCCGTGCCGTTCACGCGCACCACGTTGGTCGACCCGGGCACCATGAACAGCAGGCTGACCCGGCCATCGCGGACGATGTTCTTCAGCGAGTCGGCCCGATTGTTGCCCCGCCAGTCCGGTAGCCAGAGCGTGTTGGGGTCTACGACCCGGACAACCGGCTCCACGTCGCCGCGCGGACTCGCGTCGGTGCCTTCCGGCCCCACCGTGGTCAGAATCAGGAAACGGGAGGCCTCGACCCATTTTCGATACATCGGCGTCAGCTCGGTCTTCACCTTGCTGAGGGATCCTTCGGAAGGCATGCCGTACAGGGCTTCCAGTTCGTCGATGCTGGTAATGGCTTCCATCACGGCTCCCCGCCTGTCGTTGCGCTTTGCTGACTGTTCAAAAATATCACCCGGGTTGACCCACGGACGTCGTCATCATCAGAAAACCGGTGAAGGCCGCGTTGCTTGGCGACAGAGACGGGTCGAGCAATGCCTTCATCTCTTTGATCAGATCCCGATAGGCTGAGTAGAACTGCCAGGTCGGTTGTGGCTTATAGATCAGGTCCTCAATCTCGAACTGGCGGATCACGTTCTTGGTGGTGGTCGGTTTGACGAACACTTCCTGCTCCGGCGCCCACTGGTAGAGGCAGATGGTCATCAGGCTCCACTTGGCGAGCTTGCCTTCGCGCAACACGTCGGCCACCTGCTCAAAGCCCTTCTGCTGATTGCCGTGCAGAAGCTTCCGGTAGCCGTCGGCGAGAAACTCCCGGTCCTCCCGGTTCATGCCGTTCACGTAGTCGCGAAACTTGGGCTTCTCGAACATGGAGATCATGGAGGACCTGGAAACGATCCTGACGATGTCGTCGAGCACGGCGGCGCGCGTGGCGAACCGCTTTTTCGCCAGTGCTTCCCGGGTGAACTCGGTGAGCTTGCCCACGTTGTGCTTCTTGCTCACCACCTCGAGCAGTTCTTCGTTCTGGAACCCGCCGGGATAGCGGTGCAGGAACAGGGATTCCGCTTCGCGAAGCTTCTTCAGGTTCAAGCCACGTCTCCTTCGTCGCTGAGCAGCGGAGTGTACCGAAGGTGCTCGCTTGCGTGCAGGGTGGGATGCAAACACACTCGGGGTAGGGAAAAGGGAGGTGCGCTATGCCTGCATTCAGCGAAACGGTTCTCGCACGGCACGTCAATGAGATCGATACTCAGGGCTTCACCCTGCTCGAGCGGGTGATACCCGAGCATCTGGTCGAAGCGCTGAATGAAGCGCTGCTGCGGCTGGAATCGGAACTTTCTACGCAGCCTGGCTGCAACCTGTTCGAGGGCCATCACACGGTGCGCATCTACAATCTGCTGGCCAGAGACGACGTGTTTCGGCAGGTGCCGGTCTTTCCGCAACTGTTGCCGATCGTCGAGGCCGTGCTCGATAAGGGCGCACTGATTTCCTCTCTCTCTTCCATCTCAATCGATCCAGGTGAGGTGGCGCAGCCGATCCACGTTGATGATGCGCTCATCAAGCTGCCTCGACCCCATCCAGCCGTGGTCTGCAACTCCATGTGGGCGCTGACGGACTTCACCGAAGAGAACGGCGCTACGCGTATTGTGCCCGGCAGCCATCGCTCTGACTCGAAGCCTGACTACGGCAGCCATCCCGAGAGCATCCCGGCGGAGATGCCCCGAGGCAGTATCCTGGTCTGGAACGGCAGCCTCTGGCATGGCGGCGGCGCCAATCGCTCGAGTCAGCGCCGGGTGGGTATCGCCATGAACTACTGCGCAGGCTTCATCCGCCAGCAGGAGAATCAGCAGCTCGGCATACCGCTCGAGCGGGTGCGGACCTTTGAGCCGCGCCTGCAGGAACTGGCCGGGTTCGGCACCTACTCGAACCTCATGGGCCATATCGACAAACAGAGCCCCGCTCAGGTGCTGCTGAATCGTGACGATGGCTTTCGGTCGGTCTGGGATCTGATCGATTCACAGGCGGAGGTTGAATGATCTTTCCGGACCTCAACTTCGGTGACCTGCTCGAGGCCGCAGCGGATGTGATGTCCGATGCGCCGGCGGTGGTTCAGGGGGATCGCCTGCTCAGCTGGCGGGATCTGGATACCCGAGCCAACCGTCTGACCCGGGCGCTGATCAGCGCAGGGCTCGAACCGGGCAGCAAGGTCGCGTTTTACCTGCGCAACAGCGCGGCCTACGTCGAACTCCTCACCGCCTGCAGCAAGGGCCGGTTCGTGCACGCCAACGTGAACTACCGGTACGTGGATGAAGAGCTGTTCCACGTGCTCGACAACTCGGATGCCGAGGCGGTGGTCTACGATTCAGAGTTTCAGCCACATTTAGAAAACCTGCGGTCCCGGCTTGGCAAGGTGCGCGTCTTCATGGAAGTCGGGGACGCTGAGGCGGCATCGTTCGCCGTGCCCTTCGAGTCAGCCTGCAGTGAGGGTGACCCATCGCGGCTCGGTATCGAACGCTCCGGTGAAGATCTCTACTTCATGTACACGGGCGGCACCACGGGCTATCCGAAAGGCGTCATGTGGGAGCATAAGGCCCGGATCGCCGCGGTGGGCATCACGGATGCCGGGAGCGTCAATGAGCACCGGCATAAGCTGCTGGAGCAGGGGCCTGGGCCGTTCGCCATGCCGGCCTGCCCGCTCATGCACTCGACCGGTTTCACCACGGCGATCTCCACCCTGATCAACGGTGGCACTCTGGTGCTGTTGCCCGGCCGGACGTTCGATGCTGCCGAGTGCCTTGAAGAAATTGAACGGCATCGGGTCAGCCGGCTCGCCATTGTCGGCGATGCCTTCTCAGTGCCGATCCTCGACCATCTGGCT
>Ga0316187_10004613_pt1 | contig 11942 bp, 12 predicted proteins | sample CroRivburrow1_MG_FD_204927 | JGI IMG/M metagenome (GOLD analysis project Ga0316187, IMG submission 204927) | Coastal sediment microbial communities from Maine, United States - Cross River worm burrow 1 | ecosystem: Environmental > Aquatic > Marine > Coastal > Sediment | place: USA: Maine...
ATGACCAGCTGCTCGTTGCGCTGCCGGGTATCAGGAATCCGCGAGCTTCTTGAGCCTGTAAATCGTTTCCAGCGCCTGTCTGGGCGTGAGTTCGTCCGGTTCGAGCCGCCCGAGTTCGTCGATCACCCGCCCGTTGGCAATCCCGGTGTCCTCGAATATTGAGAGCTGCCCAGGGGACCGCGGGTGGCCGTCCGCATATTCTTTTTCCAGTTCCTCGAGCCGGTCGCGCGCCATGTCGATCACGTATCCGGGGACGCCGGCGAGTTTTGCAACCTGCAGGCCGTAGCTCTGGCTGGCGGGTCCCGGCTTCACGGAATACAGGAACACGATGTCGCCACCGTGTTCGGCGGCATCCAGGTGGACGTTGCCGACCCCGGGCACCAGATCGGCCAGAGCGGTAATCTCAAAGTAGTGGGTCGAGAACAGGGTATAGGCCCGGACCGAGGAGGCAAGGGCGGTTGCACATGCCCATGCCAGTGCCAATCCGTCGTAGGTGCTGGTGCCGCGGCCGATTTCATCAACCAGCACCAGTGAGTTGCAGTCGGCATTGCGCAGGATGGATGCCATCTCGGTCATTTCGACCATGAAGGTGGAGCGTCCCCCGGTAAGATCGTCGGATGCACCGATGCGGGTGAATATCCGGTTTATGGGTCCGATCCTGGCGGATCGTGCCGGGACATAACTCCCGGTGTGGGCCAGCAGGCAGATCAGCGCCGTCTGGCGCATATAGGTGCTCTTTCCCCCCATGTTGGGACCGGTGACGACGAACATTCTTTGCAGATCGTCGAATGCGATGTCGTTTGCGACGAAACCACTGCCGAGGCTCTGTTCCACCACCGGGTGACGGCCGCCCTCGATCGAAATTCCGGGCGTCCGGTCGAGCAAAGGAGGGCGCCAGTCAAGGATTTCCGCCCGTTCCGCGAAGTTCGACAGAACGCTGAGGCGGGCTACCGCGGACGCGCACTCCTGTAACGGGCCGACCGCGGGCTGCAACTCGGAAAGCAGTTTGTCATAAAGTTCGCGTTCGCGGGCAAGGGCACGCTCTTTGGCACCGAGGATCCGGTCCTCATGCGCCTTGAGTTCAGCGGTAATGTAGCGTTCGGAATTCTTCAGGGTCTGACGCCTGATGTAGTCGTCGGGCACGCGTTCGCTGTGGGATCTGGTGACATCGATGAAGAAACCGTGGACGCGGTTGTAGTGCACCTTCAGATTCGGGATCCCGGTCCGCTCTTTTTCACGGGCCTCGAGGTTCAGCAGGAACTCGGTGTTGTCCCGGCTCATCCCGCGCAGTTCGTCCAGTTCCTGGTCGAATCCCTCCCGGATGACGCCTCCGTCGCGCACGAGTGACGCCGGTTCATCTGCAACAGCGTTTTGGAGCAGTTCCGACCATTCGGTAAATGGCCCAAGGTGGGCTACGCACTCCGCCAGACAAGGATCCACGGAATCCTGCAGCGAATCCTTCAGATCCCGGGCGGCAAGCAGTCCCGCGCGCAGGCTGACCAGGTCGCGTGGCCGCGCCGTCTTGAGGGCGATGCGGGCGGTTATCCTCTCGATGTCGCCGATGCTTTTACACGCTTGCGACACTGCCTCGTGGCGGGCATCCTGGGACAGCGTTGAGACCGCGCCGAGTCTCAAGCGGATCTGGTCGTGGTCGACCAGGGGGCCGTGCAGCCAGTGCCTCAGCAGTCTCCCGCCCATGGGGTTTGTGCAGCGATCGAGAAGGGAGATGAGCGTGCCGCTGTCGGATCCCGCAAGGTTGGTTTCGATCTCGAGGTTTCTCCGGCTGGCGCCGTCGATCCGCATGAACGCCTGATCGGATTCGATGGCGAGATGCTGGATATGAGGCAGCCCTGTCAACTGAGTGTCTCTCGCATACTGGACCACGGCTCCCGCGGCACGCACCGCGACCGGGTGATCCGCACAGCCGAATGCCTCCAGATCCAGGGTCCCGAACTGTTCGCATAACACCGCACCTGCCCGGTCGAAGTCGAAGTGCCAGTCCGGGATGCCGCGGGTCCGTTGCTGGAATCGATCCGGAATGCGCCCGATATCCTCGTCCCGGCACAGTATCTCGGCAGGCTGAAGGCGCTCCAGATCATCCTCGAGCAGTGCATCGTCGGCAAGTTCCCTGGCACTGAACAGACCGCTGGCAATCTCCAGTACCGCCAGGCCGCAGCCGCCATCGACGAAAACGGCCGCGGCGACAAGGTTGCTGCGTCGAGCGTCGAGCAGGCTGTCCTCGGTCAGCGTGCCGGGCGTGATGACGCGCACCACCTGCCTCTCGACCGGTCCCTTCGAAGTGGACGGGTCGCCTGTCTGCTCACATACGGCAACGTGGTGCCCGCCGCGAACCAGTCGCGCCAGGTACTGGTCAACGCTGTGGACCGGAACGCCGGCCATCGGGATCGGGGCTCCGGCGGATTTACCCCTCTGGGTGAGCGTGATATCCAGCAGTTCCGATGCCCGCTGTGCATCGTCGTAGAACAGTTCGTAGAAGTCGCCCATCCGATAGAAAAGGAACGCGCCCTGATAGCGGGATTTGATTTGCAGGTACTGCTGCATCATGGGCGTATGATGTTCCATGGGTCACGAGCTGATCTGCTTTGAGATGATATCGAGCATCTGCTGGTGGATCTCGGGGTTGGCGGCGATAACGTTGCCGGACTCCATATGGGATTGAGCGTTGTCGAAGTCCGTCACCAGTCCGCCGGCCTCCTGGATGAGCAGGCAACCCGCCGCCAGGTCCCAGGGTTTGAGCCCGAATTCCCAGAATCCGTCAAATCGACCGCAGGCAACGTGAGCCAGGTCGAGCGCCGCCGACCCGGCGCGCCTGATGCCGCTGGTCCGCAGCAGCATGGTGCGGAACATCCTGAGCCAGGGGTCGAGATGGTCCATCGCCCGAAACGGAAAACCTGTGCCCAGCAGGGCGTCCTCCATGCGATGTATGCTGCTGACGCGCATACGACGATCGTTGAGATGCGCACCACGGCCCTTGCTGGCGGTGAACATCTCGTTCCGGATCGGATCGAATACCACCCCATGCTCCAGTGCGCCGTCTCTGGACATCGCGATGGAAACCGAGAATTGTGGATAACCGTGTAGGAAATTCGTGGTGCCGTCCAGCGGGTCGATGATCCACAGGCAGCCCTCGCCGGGCCGGTTGCCGCTTTCCTCTGCAAGGATAGCGTGGCCGGGATAAGTTTTTGAGATGAGGCCGATGATTTCACGCTCTGCAAGAACGTCCACCTCGGATACGAAATCGTTGCGCGCCTTGGCCTTGACATTGAGTGTGTCCAGCCGGTCCAGGTGACGCATGATGACGTTGCCCGCCTGACGCGCTGCCCTTACGGCGATGTTCAACATGGGGTGGTGCAAGCAGATCTCCTTCGTGGCGACGGCGAGCCCGGGGTGGCTTCCGTGGGATGGTGGTTTTCAGTTATCTTGGCAAGGAAGTGAAACTGGTCATGCCTATGTTACCGCAAATTCGCTTCACCTTAGTCGAAACCAGCCACCCTGGAAATATCGGGGGGGTGGCAAGGGCTATGAAGTGCATGGATCTGTCGAGTCTTGTTCTGGTCTCTCCCGCCCGGTTTCCCCACCCCGATGCAATAAGTCGTTCAACCGGGGCGGACGACCTTCTGCAGAATGCCCGCATATGCAGCACCGTGGAAGAGGCTGTCAGCGACTGTATCTACGTCGCCGGTACCACCGCAAGAGAACGTGCCATCGGCTGGCCGGTGGAATCACCCCGGTCAGCGGCAAGGAAACTCGTAAATGAGGCTGGAAGCGGCCCGGTGGCGCTGTTGTTCGGTCGCGAAAGAAACGGCCTGACCAACGACGAGGTCGATTTGTGCAATGTGCTCATCAGGATACCTACCGGCCCCGCGTATGCTTCGCTCAATCTGGCCAGCGCTGCGCAGATCATGGCCTATGAACTGTTTCTGGCGACCGCCGGTGGTGGTGATCGATTACGGCCCGTCGCCGCCGCAGCGGCAGACCAGAACAGCCTGGACGGGTTCTACCAGCACCTCGAGCGTACGCTGTCCGAACTGGATTTCATGAAGTCGCAGCATCCGACCCGGTTGATGCGAAAACTGGTTCGCCTGTTTAACCGTGCCCGGCCGACGCCGGAAGAAATCAATATACTCCGCGGAATACTGACCGCGGCCCAGGATGCCCGCAGGAAAAGAGAATCGTAGCGAAAATGAGTGGTTCGATGTTAAACGGATGTCATAAAACACATTTCATTTATCTTGTATCCTGTTGAAAAAAAATGAAAAACATCTTAATTCATAATAGTTGACCATTTTAGTCAACTAAGCAACAATCCAACCACGATAAACAGCGGGAATTGGTCTATAGATGAAACTGACAACGCGTGGCCGTTATGCGGTAACGGCGATGATGGATCTGGCGATCCACCGCGAGGAAGGGTCGGTAGCAGTCGCCGATGTTTCGCAGCGACAGGGGATTTCGTTGTCCTATCTGGAGCAGTTGTTGTCCCGTCTTCGAAAAGGTGGATTGGTGGTCAGCACGCGCGGCCCCGGCGGTGGGTACAGCCTGAGCCGCGATCCCGGCCAGATCTCCATTGCCCAGATTATCGACGCGATCGAGGAGAATATCGATGCCACCTTGTGCTCGGGTCAGAAAAACTGCATTGACGATGATGCCTGTCTGACCCACTTCCTGTGGGCCGAACTGAGCGTGAGCATCCGGGTCTTTTTAACCACCAAGACCCTTGGAGACCTCATACGGCAGCCCCATGTAAGAGATGTGGCAATACGCCAGGAACAAAGGTTTGAAACACAAGCCGCCCATTGACGGGGCGGATATTCGTTGAGAGAGAGGAAGTTATGATTACGTTGACAGAAGCGGCCGCCCAAAGAGTCAGGGATTTTCTCGAAAAGCGCGGCTCCGGTGAGGGGCTGCGTTTCGGCGTCAGAGAGAGTGGGTGTTCGGGCTACTCCTACGTCGTGAACTATGCGGACGAGATCGGCCCGGACGACCTGGTGTTCGAATCCCGTGGAGTCAAGGTAATAGTCGACCCGGGAAGTGCCGATGTTGTGGAAGGCACCGAGATCGATTTCGTTAAAGATGGCCTGAACGAGACATTCCAGTTCAATAACCCCAATTCCAGGGACGCCTGCGGTTGCGGGGAAAGTTTCACCATTTAGTCGCGCCTGCACCAGCAACCGGGCCCCTGGGGCGCCATGCAGGCTAGACGGGTCGGCGTTTCCACGCTTGGCTGCAAGGTCAACCGGTTCGAGTCCGAACTCATCACCGAGTCCCTTGATGGTTCGGGCTGGTTGGTGGTGGACGACAGGGAAGAAGCGGATATATATATCATCAATACCTGCACGGTGACCCGGGAGGCGGACCGCCAGGCCCGGCAGGCGGTGCGACGCGCGATCCGGCGCAACCCTTCCGCAGTAGTTGTCGTCACCGGATGTTATGCCCAGATCTCCCCCGATGCCGTTGCCGCCATCCCTGGCGTAGATCACGTCATCGGCAACGACCGCAAGCTGGACCTGGATAAACTGCTGCCAGGACTTACCAAGCAGGGGTCGCCAGGCATTATGGTGGGCGACCTGGATCGGCATGTCAGCCTGCCGGACCGGCTGCTCCAGGGTTACGAGGACCAGACTCGGGCGTACGTCCAGGTGCAGCAGGGCTGCAACCAGGGTTGCACGTTCTGCATCATCCACAGGGCGCGCGGTCCCTCTCGTTCGTTGTCCCCTGCACTGGTAAAACGGCAGGTCGAGCGTCTGGCGATTGCGGGATTCAGGGAGATCGTGATCTGCGGCGTCGACCTCGGCTCTTATGGCGAGGACCTTGCCTCCGACGCCGCCGGGTCTATTTCTCTGACAGAACTCCTGTGCGAAATCTGCACCATCGATCAGGATTTCCGCATCCGCCTGAGTTCCATCGATCCCGCGCATATCACCGACGCGCTGGTTGGGCTGCTGGCAGAAAACCCCAGACTCTGCCCTCATCTTCACCTGTCTTTGCAAAGCGGAAACACGTTGGTACTGAAACGCATGAAGCGTCGCTATGATGCGGCCCTCGTGTACGAACGGATCGGCCGCCTAAGACGGGAGGTACCGGGACTCGTCCTGAGCGCTGACCTCATGGTCGGGTTCCCGACGGAAACCGAGGCGCAGTTCCAGGACAGCGTGAGAATGGTGGTGGAACTGGGGGTGGCCTATCCCCACGTTTTTCCCTATTCCGAGCGCAACGGAACTCCAGCCGCCCGCATACCAGCGGATCGGCAGGTACCGAAAGCCGTACGCAAGGCGCGGGCGGAAGTTTTGCGCGATGCAGGCCGCCGTGTGCGCAAGGCAATGCTGGCATCGCGGGTGGGGATGAGCGCCCGGGTGCTGGTGGAGGGCGGTCACTGCCCCCTGGAGGGATATCAGAGAGCCCGGGCGCCCGATTACATTGAAGCCTGGGTGCCGGCGCCGACCGACGCTGCGGGAGAATGGCTGGACGTGGTGTACGAATCCGTGAACGGGGACGCATTGATTGCCCGCGTAGTAGGCTAAACGTTACACTACGCGCCCTTTTCAGCTGTTTTTTGACGTATCCACGGGAGAGTTTCAATTATGGCAGTCCAGCGTACACTATCTATCATCAAGCCAGACGGGGTAGCCCAGAACATCATCGGGGAGATTTATCGCCGATTCGAGTCGGGGGGACTCAGGATCGTCGCGGCCAGAATGCTCCAGTTGAGCGAGGAGCAGGCGAAGGCGTTCTACGCGGTGCACAAAGAGCGTCCTTTTTACAACGATCTGGTGGCCTACATGCAATCCGGGCCCGTTATGGTGCAGGTGCTGGAGGGAGAGGATGCCATTGCCAGGAATCGTGCAATCATGGGGGCGACCAATCCCGCGGACGCGGCCCCAGGCACCATCCGGGCCGATTTTGCCGCCTCCGTGGAAGAAAATGCGGTGCACGGCTCGGACGGACCGGACACGGCAAAAGTGGAGATCGATTTTTTCTTCGGCGCCGACGGAATTTGCGAGAGGAAGCGATAACCCCGGTGACGTCGCAGCAAGTCAATCTGATGGGCATGGACCGCCAGTTGATGGCCCGGTTCCTTGGCGACCTGGGCGAAAAGCCGTTTCGCGCCGACCAGGTGACGAAGTGGATCCATCAGCAGGGTGCGGATTCGTTCGACGTCATGACCAATATCAGTCGGGCCCTGCGCGAGCGGCTGTCGAGTGCGTCGACGCTTGGCATTCCTGGGATCGCTGGCGACCGTCGTTCGGTTGACGGCACCAGAAAGTGGCTGCTCCGGCAGGCGGACGGCAACCACATCGAAACCGTGTTCATTCCGGAGCCGGCGCGCGGGACACTGTGCATATCCTCCCAGGTGGGATGCGCACTCAACTGTACATTCTGTGCGACTGCCCGGCAGGGCTACAACCGCAACCTCACCAGTTCTGAAATCATCGGGCAGCTGTGGCTGGCGCAGCGCGAACTGGGCAAGGAGTGTGCTCACACGGGTGCGGATGCCGCCGCCACGGGCTCCGGAATTACGAATGTGGTTCTCATGGGCATGGGTGAGCCGCTGCTGAACCTGGATGAGGTGCTGGTTGCGTTGCGGCTTATGCTGGACGACTTTGCCTACGGTCTGTCACGACGGAGGGTCACACTGAGCACTGCCGGCGTCGTTCCCGGCATCGATCGGCTGCGGGACGAATGTCCGGTAAGCCTCGCGGTTTCGCTGCACGCGCCGAACGACGCGTTGAGAGACCAGCTGGTGCCCCTGAACAGGAAGTATCCGGTGGCGACGCTGATGGACGCCTGCAGGAGATATGTCGCGGATGCGCCGAGGATGAGGGTGACTTTTGAGTACGCGATGCTCCGCGGCATAAATGACAGCCCGCGGCACGCACGGGAATTGATCTCGCTGTTGGAATCCGTTCCCTCGAAAATCAATCTGATTCCGTTCAATGCATTCCCGGGCGCCGGCTACAGCTGCTCTCAACCGGAAGACATTGCGCGATTTCAGGAAATACTGATCAAGGCTGGTATGATGACCATCGTCAGAAAGACGAGGGGAGACGATATCGATGCGGCATGCGGCCAGTTGGCTGGACGGTTCACCGATCGCACCAGGCGATCGGAAAGAATGCGCGCTGGTGGGCAGAGCTGACAGGCCGACGATGTCGTCACGCACTATACCGCTGGCTCTTGCCGTTACGATCGCCCTGTACGGCTGTGCCACCGAAACCACGATCAACACGGAAACGGGCGATCCGGCGGAGCGTGCAGACGTGCATGCCCAGCTTGCGGCCCAGTACATGGAGCGTAACTCCCTTGAGGTGGCACTCGATGAGCTGAATCAGGCGCTGGCCGTAAAACCCGACCACTCGCGCTCGAACTATGTGATGGCCGTCCTTCAGACCCGTCTGAAGGACTATGCCGCCGCCGACCGCTACTACCGGCGTGCGTTGAAGTCCGATCCGAAAAACTCGGAGGCCGCCCATGATTATGGAAATTTTTTGTGCGAACAGGGCAAAGTGAAAGAGGGATTGAAATATTTCGAGCAGGCCTTATCAAATCCGCTGTACCGGGGCACTGCACTGACCAACCTCCGTGCCGGGGAGTGTCTTATCACCAGGGGCGGGAATCCGGTGGCGGCGGAAAAATACTTCAGAGCGGTGCTGAAGCAGAATCCCAGGGTTTCGCTGGCGTTGTATTACATGGCCCAGATCAATTACGACAATGGTAACTATCTTTCTGCCCGCGCCTTTATAGAGCGCTTTTTCGGCGCAGGATCGGAGTCACCGGAAAGCCTGCTGCTGGCGACCAGAATCGAGACCCGGCTCCAGGCGGATGAAGTGGCGCAGGACTATGCACGGCGATTGCGCGCAAAATTTCCCTCCTCGGAGCAGGCGGCACAGCTCAAGGGACTTTGATGGTTGACGAGCCCACAGTCGCCGAGGCGCCGGAAGACGACGTCCGGTTTCCCGGAGAAATACTTGCACTGGGACGGGAGCGTCGCGGGTTGACCGAGGAAGACGTGGCCGAACGGCTCAACCTTTCGGCGCATCAGATCCGGGCGCTGGAATCGGGCAGGTTCAGTGACCTCCCGGGAAAGACCTATGTCCTCGGTTACATAAAAGCCTATGCCAGGCTGTTAGAACTGGAAGAGGCCGAGGTACTGAAGAACTTCAGGCTCCACGAGGATGTCACTATTCGTGGCGTAAGACCCGTTATCAAGGCGGAACGGGGCGGCAACAAGCGCGGGAAACTGCTGACCGTGCTCGTAATCATAGCCCTGGCGGGAGTGGGTTTCCTGTGGTGGCAGAGCAGCGAGCGGAGCGCAGTGGTGGCGCCGGGGTCGGGTCTTGTGCAGCAGGACGGCGGATCGCTGGAACTGGTTCCCGGCCGGATCGAAATCATGACGCAAACCAATCCCCAGGAGCCGTCGGAATCGGTGGATCGGGAAGCACCCCCGGCATCAGACGAAGCGGAGGTCGGCAAGCCTGAGGATGAATTACGGGCGCGGATAGAAGCAGAGGAAACCCTGCGTACTCAGGGCCAGAGCCCGGCTTCGGGCAACGACGACAAGATCGAACCTGCGACAGCAGATGAGACAACTCTGTCTTTGCCCGCGGGAGGCCGGCGGGCAATCATTCTGGATTTCGACGCCGCGTCATGGGTCGATCTGCGCGATGCAGAGGACAAGCGGTTGGTGTATGAGCATATCAGCCAGGGCCGGCGTATCACCGTGGAGGGTATGCCCCCGTTTAGCGTGTTTCTGGGCAACGCCGGCGGCGTGCGGATCGAATACGAAGGCAATCCGTTTGACTTCAGCAAATTCACCAACGGGGTGTATGCACGGTTCACGCTCGGTAATGGTGAGTAAAAAACACACGGAACACGACAGATGGGTTCGGTAAAAGCAGTACGGGGCATGAACGATATCCTGCCGCCCGACAGCGCGGTCTGGCAGGAAGTCGAATCGCAGTTGCGGACGATTTTTCATATCTACTCCTACCGGGAGATCCGCCTGCCGGTGCTGGAAAAAACCGAACTTTTTGCACGATCCATAGGTGACGCCACAGACATCGTCGCCAAGGAAATGTACACTTTCGACGACAGGAACGGGGAGAGCCTCACCTTGAGGCCCGAGGCAACGGCCAGTTGCGTCCGCGCCGGGATCGAGAACGGGATGTTCCACAACCAGTGCCAGAGGCTCTGGTATATGGGCCCGATGTTCAGACATGAGCGACCGCAGCGGGGCCGTTACCGGCAGTTCTATCAGGCGGGCGCGGAAGCGTTTGGCTGGACCGGTCCGGATACCGACGCCGAATTGATCGCGATGTCGTCCAGATTCTGGAGCAGCATGAACCTCAAGATCTCGCCCCGGCTCGAAATCAACTCTCTGGGCGATGCTGATTCCAGGGCCGGGTATCGGGACCGGTTGCTGGAATACCTGCTGCGCTACGAGGATGAACTGGATGTGGACAGCCGGAAGCGCCTTCGAAGCAATCCGCTGCGAATACTTGATTCAAAGGACCCTGATACCAGGAAAATCCTCCAGGGGGCCCCGGTGCTGTTCGATTACATCGACCCGGAGTCCCGGGAACATTTCGACAAATTGTGTACACTGCTTGGTGATCTGGGCATTCCCTTCAGCGTCAATGAAAAGCTGGTCCGGGGCCTGGATTATTACAACCGTACCGTGTTCGAGTGGGTAACGGACGAACTGGGATCGCAGAGTGCGGTATGCGCCGGCGGCAGATATGATGGGCTGGTCCAGCAGCTGGGCGGCAGGAATGCGGTACCCGCGGCAGGTTTTGCGCTGGGAATGGATCGGCTGGTCGATCTTGCCTCGATGGGCGGGACCGTGCACGACCACACTGGACCGGACGTATACGTGATCACGCTGGGCGCGCGCGCACGCGCGCAGGGATGGATCTATGCTGAACAAATACGTGATCAAGGGTTCAAGGTGGAAATGTTTTGTGGGGACGGTGGGATGAAGAATCAGATGAAACGTGCGGACAAAAGTGGTGCAACCCTCGGGCTCGTGCTGGGTGATGACGAGATCGACTCAGGTTCCGCCACTCTGAAACGCATGCGAGGCAATGGCGGTCAGGAAACGGTTGCTGCAGGTGGACTGGTGGCCGCAATACGGGAACTAACAAGTGAGCAGAGGCAATGATTGATCCGCGTTACAGCGAAGACGAACAGGCCGAACGCCTGAAAGAGTGGTGGAAGAAGAACGGAACCTCGATAGTTGTCGGCGTGGTGGTCGGGGTTGGTGCTATCGCCGGCGTCAATTACTGGAGGGACTATACCCGCACTCAGTCGGAAAATGCATCTCACCAGTTTGCACAAATGATGACGGCAACCGGTCAGGAAGCGGAACTGGCGGGATCGGAACTCATGCAGGACTACGCCGGCACCCCTTATGCCGGATTGGCGGCGCTGTTCCTGGCGAAGGAGAAGTATGCCGCCGGCGAGTCGGAGGAATCCGCAGGTATGCTCAGGTGGGCACTCGAGAACACCACGCTACCGGGCATCCAGCACCCCGCCCGCCTGAGGCTCGCCCGCGTTCTGCTGGAGCAGGGAAAAATCGAGCAGGCCGAGAAGCTTGTCGACGTGGAGAACTACGAGGGGTTCGACTCCGAATACCGGGAGTTGCGCGGCGACATGGCTATATCAAGGGGAGATGCACAGGCCGCCAGGACGGCGTACGAGGAAGCGCTCCAGGGGATGACGCCGGGCTCTCCCTACAGCAATCTTCTGGTCATGAAGCTGGACCACGCCACAGGCAATCCGGGTAAATGAAATCGATCGGCTATCTCGCCTCGGCCCTGTTGGCCCTGTCGCTCGCAGGGTGCGCCGCGGTGGAAAAACTCAGCGGGAAAGAGCGCATCGAGGATGCACCGCCGATGAAGCTCGGTGACATCGAACAATCGGTA
>Ga0316187_10004616_pt1 | contig 11939 bp, 8 predicted proteins | sample CroRivburrow1_MG_FD_204927 | JGI IMG/M metagenome (GOLD analysis project Ga0316187, IMG submission 204927) | Coastal sediment microbial communities from Maine, United States - Cross River worm burrow 1 | ecosystem: Environmental > Aquatic > Marine > Coastal > Sediment | place: USA: Maine...
ATCGGGGCGCGCAGCAGGAATCCAGATATCACAGGCCACATCAACAATGGCATCGCGTTCCAGTGAGGTCCCCTTGCTGTATTCTGAGACACTATTACCTTGCTGTTTCAGCTTATATAAATCATTAAAATCAAGACCATCAGGGTTATGGATGGTGCCAGCTGAATCGGCTACTGCCACCAGGATGGCACCTTGCTCGGTAAGATAACGCGCTGTGTTTATACCTACTGCACCGAAGCCTTGAACAGCAAAACGTGCACCCTTTAATTCAAAGTCACAAAATTCCAGTGCAACTTCCGTTGCATGTCTGACGCCCCAACCGGTGGCCCCAAGTTCATCCAAAGGAATGCCGCCCAATTCACGCGGAAGAGCCACCACCCGTGCGATTTCATCTCTTACCCAGGCCATGCACTCTTCGTCCGTACCCATGTCTGGTGCAAAAATGTAGTCAAATTCATTTCGCAGTGATTTGGCCAGGCCGCGGATGAGAATCTCCTTTTCTGCTTTTGGCATTTTTGGGTCACCAAACAACACCACTTTGCCACCCCCATGGGGTAAACCTGCCGCCGCGTTTTTAAAGGTCATGGAACGGGCCAGACGAAAACACTCTTCAACGCTGACATCGACTGCCATACGCACGCCACCGATAGCAGGTCCTTTGGCAACGTTGTCAACCACCAGGATCGCTTTTAGGTTAATCGAGGGTTCATAAACATGGATGATTTTTAAGGGCCCCAACTCATCGGCAAATTTGAAAATATCATCCATCGGGTTCTCCTAGTTAAATGCTTTTATGATCCGTAGCTTAGGGTGCACCCCGTGCTACGTTGCATACGGCTACGTTATGCATTCATCATTTATCTACGTTAAGTTAAGCATTATAAGGTGTGTAAGGTATTGATCGAAGTCAAGATAGTTGTATTTCAGTGGTATTGTAAGTCATAAAAGAGTATCAGGTGGAATTGGGGTTGGAAGGGCCAAAGAACAGGTGACGTATTTTTTCGCGTCCAAGTACTCGACCAAGTTCGCGTAAGGCGCAGTAAAAAATAAAGAGAACCGCTAACCAAATCTGAACAGCCCAGAAGCGTGACCAGACGATTTCATCCAACAGCCGACCATGTGCTAAGACGACATCGCCCAGCTCAAAAACAAATGGTATCAAATATTCCAGATAACGAACGATTAGAGTGAAAAGAAAATAGATACCGGCTTTCCATATTACATTATAGATTAAAGGCTTGTCCGGGAACCGATTCACAAATGGCAACAGGTCCACCACTACAATCACTTTTGCGACAATTAGCGCACCGATAGCTGCAGCCACCGATGTTGATATGTTAATACCATACTGTTCGAGAAACAAATCACGAGTAATTGCGATCACTTCAAAAGTTAAGAAGAAGAATATGGTCGGTGGGATAACCTGAAGAAATTCGTGTTTTAATTTAGAAACGATACTACTCATTTTCATACGCTCACCAAAAAGTTTCAGAGTGGGACCGTGACAACATGCCACCGGAAAGGGTTCGGGCTTTGAATCCATTTTGCAAGAGGATACGCGTGGCATAATAAGCGCGCTGACCAGAGCGGCAAATGACTAAGATCTCTTTATCCTGTGGGAGCTCGTCCAGGCGCGCGCGAAGCTCGCGTAGCGGAATGTTGACCGCTTCCGGTACATTTTCAACGGCAAGCTCTATGGATTCTCGTACATCGAGGAGAAAAGCATTCTCGGTGGCGTCCCAGTGACTAAGGGGCATGTCACCGCAGAGAACGTCAGCCGCCATCATTCCCGCGAAGTTAAGTGGATCTTTGGCACTGCCGAATTGGGGTGCGTAGCACAGCTCGGCTTCTTCGAGGTCGTAAATTGTGGCACCCATTTGCAGATAGGCTGCGAACGCGCTTATACGCTTGTCCACACCGTCCTTGCCCAAGGCCTGTGCGCCAAGTAGGAGGCCATCGGATTTGCGGAAAATAACCTTCATTGCGATGGGTTTGGCTCCGGGGTAATAACCCGCGTGCGAATTAGGATAAAGGTAGACCTTTTCGTAATCCTGGTCATCTATTCTCTTGAGGGTCTTTTCGCTGGCGCCGGTCCAGGCAACCGTCGCTCCGAAGAGTCCGATAATCGAGGTGCCCTGGGTGCCACGGAAGCGGGAATCGCGGCCCGCAATCACATCGGCTGCGATACGGCCCTGTCGGTTCGCCGGACCGGCCAGCGCTACGAGACTCCATTCACCTGTTACCACATCCTTAACTTCGACTGCGTCACCGACGGCAAAAATATCCGGGTTGCTGGTACGCATCTGATCATCGACCCGAATCCCGCCTCGTTCACCAATCTCTAGCCCGGCGTATTTCGCCAGCGTCGTATCCGGCCTCACACCTATCGCGAGAATAACGATATCGGCTAGATGGGATTTACCCGATTGAGTCATGACCTCAAGCACGCCGTCGCTTTGTTGTTTAAATCCTGAGACGCCGTCGTTAAGCATCATTCGTACACCATGTTGCTCGAGATAGCCCGCCACTACACGCGCCATTTCCTGATCCAGTGGCCCCATGACCTGGTCACCCCTCTGGATGAGGGTCACTTCAAAGCCCCGGTGGACGAGATTTTCCGCCGTCTCAAGGCCGATGAAGCCTCCACCGATAACCACTGCGCGTGTCTTGGGCCTTAAAGTTTGAAATCCTGAGTATCTATCCATTCCCGCAAGAAAAGCGGACCCGCGTTCCAACCACTCGCGGATCTGCCTGGCGTCTGGCACGGTGCGCACATGAAAAATTCCGGGAAGGTCGATACCGGGCAAAGGTGGACGAACTGATTGAGCGCCAGGGGATAACACAAGCTTGTCGTAGGATTCCACGCTCAGTTCACCGGTTTCAACATCGCGCAGTTCAATTGTTTTGTCGTCCGCTGAGATTGCAACCGCCTCACAACGGGTTTTTACTTCAATGGCGAAGCTAGAGCGGAAGGTGTTTTCATCGGCGACCAGCAGACTGGCTTCGCTTTCGATCACGCCGCCCACATGGTATGGCAAACCGCAGTTTGCATACGAGACATACGGTCCGCGTTCAACCATTAGGATTTCAGCTTTTTCATCCAGTCTGCGCAGGCGAGCCGCGCAGGACGCACCACCAGCTACACCACCCACAATGATGACTTTCATGAGATCTCCTTTTTGAGGAACGCTGTTCGCGCTGCCCACGTTTAGATCAGTTTACCGGCTACTATATATTCACATGGCTTGTCAGCGCGCTTGACATTTCCCGACAGTGACTGGGTTTCTGTTGACAGGCTTGCTGTTACGTTTCTGCGATCACTGCCAATTTTTTCAGTGGAGGTGCACCGTGTTTTGCCCGCCAAATGCTCGGTGTGATACCGCTCCAGCGTCTGAACGCGCGCGTGAAGGCACTGGCGTCGGCATAGTCTAGCGCTGTCGCGATTTGTATCATTTCCAGTTCGGAACTTTCGAGAAACTGTTGGGCAATCTCGTAACGAGCCTGATCAGCGAGTTCCTTAAAGCTGGTGTCGTAGTCTTTCAGGCGACGATTAAACGTCCGGCTGCGCATCGAGAAGAGTGCGGCGACCTGATCAACCTTGGCGCGCCCGGTCAGCAATGCAGTATGTAGAATCTGCCGAACCTGCTCGGGGAAGTCGTTGTGGTAACTGAGCTCGAGTGCATCGACTTGTTTTTGCAACAAACGGAGCAGCTCGGGATCGTTGCCATGCACAGGTTGTTTCAGCCATTTGCTAGGAAACCACACCCCGTTTTGTTCAGCGTCGAAGCGCAGCGGAGCTCGGAAAAAACGGCGGTATGGTTCGGTATTATTCGGCTTACGGTGGGTAAAGCAGACCTCGACGGGTCGCCATTCGCGACCGCAAAGATTGTGCATGATGTTGAACGCTATGGCAACAGCGCCGTCATCGATCTGCTCGCAGGCTTGTACCCGTGGTTGATAGATGCTGTAACTCAGGCATACCAGATCTTTTTCCTCCATCACAGTCACTACGGCACCTTGCGCATGCAGGTGAAAATAGTGCACAAAGCTGCGCAAGGCCGATCCTACGTCCGGCGAATGTCGCACCAGGTAACCGATTAGCCCAAAGGAGGATAGGTCGCTTTGCTGGCCAAGGAGGAGTCCAAAATGGCTGCAGCCGGTCTTGGCTGTACATACTTTGATCAGGTGAGCCCGTCCTGTATAGGTAACGACGTTGTCAGGATCGTCAAACATCTTCAGATCGAATCCCGCCTCTGCGAGCACCCCGGCAGGATCCTCACCTAACTCTCGGAGAACGGAAAGAATCGCCATTACGCTGCCGACACGAACAATTCCTTCTTGAGGGGCGTGGCCTGGCTGTGTGTTTTTCATTTTTTCATCCATTAGTCGTCGGTCCATTACGCAAAGAAAGCTTATTTTGTCAAAAAGCGTACAGAATCTGTCGCGAAATGTCTAGCGTGCGGACAACCGATATGACTGAATACTGATGAGTACATAGTAGGACGAGTAAATTGAAGTGATTAATTTTTATCTGAATTAATCATTAGGATGACAGTTTTTGAATATGAAACAAGCAACTAAAGTCAAGTGGCCAACGGCGTTTGCGGGTTTGCGAGGAATTACGTGGGCCAATGCACCCCGTGAGATCTCGGCCGGTATCACCCTGGCGGCTTTGATTATCCCACTTAATATTGGGTATGCCCAGGTGGCTGGTTTGCCTCCTGTGGCTGGCCTTTATGCGGGAATTATCCCACTTATCGTATTTGCCCTTTTCACCAGTTCACGCCATATGGTGGGAAGTCCGGATGCCCCCATCGCCGCACTCATGGGAGCAATGCTTATAGGTTTTGCTGCCATCGATGACCCGCTACGCGTGCATTATGCCTTGGCCCTGGCAGTAATGTGTAGCCTGTTGTTTTTTGTGTTCTGGTTTTTCCGCCTGGCATTTCTCGCCAATTTTCTATCCCGTGCGGTGTTGGCCGGCTTCATTACCGGTCTGGGCATTGAGGTGATGACCAACCAGGTCAGAAGAATGCTTGGCGCAACTCATGTAAAAGGATCGGAATTGGAAGCATTCGCCATGCAAGTCCATGATGCCATGGCGACATCCGTTGACCCCACGGGTTATTTTGTGGAATTCATCGCGCTGATTGAGTCCATACCGCATGCAAATCTGTACTCTGTAGCCATCGGAGTGGGCACTTTTGCGATTGTGCGTCTAATGAAGCGCTACATACCCAAAGCACCAGCGGCCTTGATCGCCTTAATCCTGATGACGGTCATCGTGGCCGTGTTGGGCTTGGATCAAAAGGGAGTCAGTGTGCTTGGTACACTGCCGTCAGGACTACCCTCCCTGGCCATACCCAACATCCCACTAGGTGACTACGTAAAGTTGCTACCCGGTGCCTTGGCAGTAGTTGGCATTACACTGGCTGAAGCATTGCTGCTGGTACGCGTCTATAGTCGCAAGTACCAATACAAAGTGGATGGTAACCAGGTGTTATTTGCCTACGGCATGTCCAATCTCGCTGGCGGTTTTACTGGCAGTTCCATAGTCACGGGTCCCAGTGCCTCACGTTCTGCGGCAATGGACGCGGCCGGGGCAAACAGTCAGCTTCCCAGTCTGGTGGCGGCAGGTACCATCGCAGTGGTCATGGTTTTCTTCACAGAGGAGCTGGCATCCTTACCCACTGCAGCTTTGGCAGGGGTTGTCGCCAGCGCCGTGTTGTCGTTAATTGAGGTCGAGGAGCTAAAAGAATTGTGGCACATGCGCCGCTCTGAATTCTGGATTGCTGCGGTCTGCCTGTTTAGTGTCCTAGTGCTGGGACCGTTACGGGCTGTAATCATTGCCTTTTTACTTGCCACCATTGATGTGCTGCGACGGGCGTCCCAACCTGGAACTTGGGTATTAAAGGAAGCCCCGGACGGCAGCCATTTTATCCCTGAGGAAACAGACCATGCCTCTAATACTTCCGGGATAATCATTTATCGTTTTGGTGCGCCACTCTATTTCGCTAATGCCACTCTTTTTGAGGAAGAGGTCGACCAGTTAGTCACGCAAGCCGCCACTCCCGTCAAGTGGTTGGTGTTGGATGCGGAAGCAATGGTTGATATTGACACCACCGGTGCGGAAGTGCTGCAGCAGGTATTGACGCGACTCGCCGAAGGCGGTGTAACGATTGCTGTGAGCCGCGCTAATCAACCGACCTCCGATTTATTGAAACATTATCATTTAATGGACATAATAGGGGAGAATCGGCTGTTCCCGACTAACCGCCATGCAATCGCGGCTTTTCGTCAGGAGATGGGGGAAGCGACGCCAGAGCCCTAATATGACAACAGTTTGATTTGCATCAATGAAGCTTGCTTAGGATTAGTTTGCTATGAATAAAGGCGCTATGATTTAAAACATTACAGGAACGACCAAGGCAAAACGTGCGGAGTTCGTGAATAGGAAAAATTGATTCGAGAGTAACGGAGTAGGGGTTAGTGCACATGACTATACGACACACAACGCATCGTGAACGTTTTGCGGCCATTGTTTTCAGCATAATGCTTGCTCTGATTGGGCCTGCACCCGCCGCTGCTCAGACGGCGGTGCCCAGCGATACCGATACTTGGCAGTTTGAAATCACACCTTATCTTTTCGGAGCAGGTCTTAACGGCACAACCGGCAGCGGCGGAGTAAGCACGGACGTCGACATGAGTTTCAGCGACATCCTTGCAAATCTGGATTCGGGATTCATGGCGCTGTTCGAGGCCCGTAAAGGTCAGTGGACCTTCGGTCTGGAGGGGGTTTACTTCAAACTCAAGGACGAGCACACTAGTGCGTGGCAAGGCCCATTAGGCAATACCAATACTGGCAGTCTGGATGCGACGGTGACGGAGCACATCTACCAACTCACCGCTGGTTACCGGCTACTCGATGAGCAAACCAAGGTTGATCTGCTCGGTGCCGCGCGCTACACCCAGCTCGACGTGGATCTCAATCTGGCTTTAACCACCGGTGCAGACTTGTTGCCAGACGGTAGCCGCAGTACCAGCAGCACACAAAGTTGGTGGGACCCGGTGATTGGCGTGCGCGTACTGCAACCGCTTGGCAAGGCGTGGACCTTTGTTGGCTATGGCGACATCGGTGGTTTTGGTGTGGGTTCCGATCTCACTTATCAATTGCTGGCAGGCGTGAACTGGCAATTTGCCAAGAGTTGGACAGCCAAAGCCGGCTATCGTTACCTCTATCAGGATTACAATGACCATGGTTTTATCTGGGATATGACCTCGAGCGGTTTATATCTTGGGGCCGGTTTCCGGTTTTAAATTTAACTGAAGTTGGAGCTGCCGGGATTGCTATGTATTCCTCGGCAATATCGCCAGCGCGGTTTTTGAAAATAAACAACCTCAATCAATAAGGAGATATCATGACATCACCGAAAAGAGTAAGTTCAAAAGTGCCATTGAACTGGAAAGAAGTGTGGTTCACTAACTGCCCTATGGTATCCGCCAACAACGTCGACCAGGAACTGGGATGGTGCCGTGAGGAGTTCAAGAAAATCGACGTTGATTACGCCTACTTCCGCCACGCACCCGAGAACAACTGGTACCCACATTACGTCCACAACCTGGATAACCTGATTCGCTTCGGTGGACTCTACCCGCCGATCCATGTTCACGCTGACCTCCGCCGCACCGTGCTGCTGGGAGCGACGTGGGTAAACGAAGGTGGTTGTATGGCGGTGCGCGCTCGTGACCCGTTCTTCCGGATGAAGGACCTGAAAGGCAAGAAGATCGGCATCTCGAAGAGCCTGAACACCATCAAGAACGACTGGTGGCGCATCCAGGAACACATGGGCATCGAGAACATGTTAATGCTGAACGATATGACCATGGATGATATCGAACTCGTCGAATTCCCCTACCCGGATGACTGGTACGACAAACCCGAGATGCTGCAAGTCCAGATGAACAATCCGTCGGAGCTGTGGATGCGCCGTGACCACAAACACGACCTGGCGTTCCGCCCACTGGAGACGGCACTCTTGGATGGTACCGTTGATGCCATCTACACCCAGAGTAAGGTCTTCCAACATATCCAGGAGGCGACAGGCAAGATCAAGATGATTGAGGACCTGACTCGGTACCCGGACTGGACCGTGCAGGTTGCCAACACCCCCGCCGTTATCACCTGCACCGACGTGATGGCCAAGGAGCATCCCGAGTTGGTCATCGCCTATATGAAGGCCATGATTAAGGTCGGGCGCTGGGCCAACGAGCACAAGCACGCCGCTGCAGTGATCCTCAACAGGCAGACTTATTACCTGGATGCAGAGGATACCTATCAGGGCATCAAGCACGTTGACATGGTGCCGAGCCTGAGTGCGCAAAATCTTGAGTGCATCAAGATCGGCAAGGATTTCATGGTCAGCCACGATTACATCAAGAACGACTTCGATGTGGACGCGTGGGCCGCGCCGGAATTTCTCGAGCAAGCGGCGGCAGAAGTACTCAAGGAGGAATGGGAGAAAAGAAGCTGGAGCAAGTTACCTAAGGGAGGCGGGCTTGAGGTAGAGGGCACGCGGCTCGGGTAGTCGGTACACAAGGCTCCGTTTCGCAGTACCTTCGCTATGCCGCTCATCGGGTTGGTGAAGGTATTGCATTCGGGAGCGGTTTATCGAAAATATTTAAGAGGAATTGAGCGAATGAGCAATCAAGAGCACCCTGCCACCAAGGCTAACCAACAGCTTCCCAAAAACAAGCAAACAACTCTCGGCCTTTATGTGGACGCTGCGCAGGCTTACGACATGTGGAAAGCCGCTCCCGAAGGGGTCAAGATCATAGACGTACGGACACCTGAGGAGTACGGCTTTATCGGTCACCCGGATGAGGCCTGGAACATTCCACTTGCCTTTGTGACCTATCAGAGAAAGAACGGCAAAACCGAATACGGTCCGAAGATGAATCCGGATTTTGTTGCCGAGGTCAAAGACATCGCCGGGCCAACGGACACTCTGCTGCTAATGTGCCGCTCAGGTACCCGCTCGGCCATGGCCGTCAACCAGCTCTCGGCAGCCGGCTATACAAACGTTTACAACATCACGGACGGTTTTGAAGGAGATAAGGTGGACGATCCCGGCAGCGTCTTTCACGGCAAAAGGATGCGCAACGGCTGGAAAAATTCAGTGCCCTGGGTTTATACCATTGATCCCGAAAAGATCATCCTGGAAGAGGGTGCGTCCAAACAAACACAATAATGAAAATGCGTCTATCCTAAACCATAAAATACTTAGGTCTTAAAAATCCGATGTTATGTTGCGCTAACATCGCGTCGTCCGTTTGGGATCTCAAGCAAAATTTCAATACGCTAGAAATTCGTGAGAAATAGCGGAATCAGCATAGCATTGACAAGATCAATAAAGAACGCACACACCAGTGGTACGATGATGAACGCTAAATGCGAAGCGCCGTAGCGAGTGGTCACCGCCGACATATTTGCCATAGCGGTTGGTGTGGAGCCCATGGAAATACCGCCAAAGCCGGCAGACACCACTGCGGCGTCGTACGTGCGGTTAAGCGCGGGAAAGACCACAAATATATTGATCGCGATGGCGAGCAGGAATTGCGCCGCAAGGATTGCCACTATGGGCCCGGCCATTTCAATCAAGGTCCACAATTGCATACTCATAAGTGACATGGCCAAAAACGTTCCGAGGGAGATATCGGCGATTAGTGCCATGGTCGGTGTGCGGGTGGGCCAGGGCATACCGGTTAAGCGCGGGGCAGAGCGAGGAATTAGGTTAGTAATCAGGATACCGGCAAACAAACAGGTGACGAATAGTGGCAGGTCTAATCCAAGATTTTTAACCAGTTCGTTTAAGCCGAGGCCAATCACTATACAGACGTGTATCGCTAAAATGCTGTCAAGAAATTGCAGCGAGCTTATTGACGCCTTGTCGTCTTGTTGAGCGGCGCCCACGTCCAGGGGTTCTACCTTTTCGGGGGTTAACTTGTGGCGGTTGATTAGAAATTTAGCGATCGGTCCGCCCATGAGACTGGCGAGGATTAAGCCGAAGGTTGCGCAGGCGAGGCCAATTTCCATGGCATTGGCAACGCCATATTGTTCGCTGATTTTGGGTGCCCAGGCGATAGCGGTACCGTGTCCGCCGATGAGAGATACTGAACCACCCAGTAAGCCGACCGCAGCCGGTAGATCGAATAAGCGTGCCACCGTAATACCCAGCAAATCTTGTAACACCATAAAGACAATGGTAATAACGAGTAGAATGATCAGGGGCTTGCCACCTGCCAGCAAGTCTTTGATACTGGCGTTGATGCCAATGGTGGTAAAAAAATAGACCAATAATAAATCACGTGCCCCGAGTTCGAAGTTGATGGCGACGTCGGCGAAAGCGTAGATCAGGGCGATTAGCAGGGAGAATAGCAGGCCGCCGGTGACCGGTTCGGGGATACTATACTCGCGTAAAAAACCGACTGCATCATTAATGCGCTTACCAACGAATAGCACGACGATGCCCATGGTAAATGCCATAAAAGGGCCGATCTGTAGTGCACCATCTTTCAATTCGAGCATGCTATCTTCTCCGGATATCTGCAGGTAATATCGCCAATGCGTTGTGCGCAAACTCTGTCTATGTCACACAATTAGTTATTATTCTAAAGCATTGTTGTCCCGTAAACTATCATGTAGTGAGGATTCTAATAATGCCAGTAACTATAGCACTAAACCACAGTAGCCTGGATGAAGCTTGCGGAATCCGGGTCAAAATGCGAGCGTTTTTCCCGGATTCCGCAAAGCTTCCGCTCCTCGGCAATTGCTCCTGCATCGCCTAAAAACGCCTACCTACATCCTTGTAGGCAAGCTCCATCCAGGCTACAAAAACACCCGCCCGACGGTATGTCGGACGGGTGGGGTAATATTAACGAGGTTTAATGACGTAGGGATTGCCGCCGAGGGCGTTGGAGATATCGGCAATGGCCTTCTGCGCGCGTACGCTATTGCCGGCTGCGTCCACCGGTGGGGAGATCACGGCAATACCGAATTTGCCCGGTGAAACGGCGATAATGCCACCACCAACACCACTCTTGGCTGGCAGACCCGTACTGTAAAGCCACTTGCCTGAGTCGTCATAGAGACCTGCTGTGGCCATTATGGCAAGAATTTCGGGAATGTTTTCCACTTTAGCCACTTGTTTTTTGGTCAGTGGATTTTTGCCACCGTTGGCGAGGGTTGCCGCCATGGTCGCCAGATCCTTGGCGTTGACGCCAATGGAGCAATGCTTCGTATAAATGTCAGTGGCTTGCAGGGCATCGCCTTTAATACGCCCGTAGGCAAACATCAACATTGCCAAGGCCTGGTTGCGTTGATTGGTTTCGGCTTCGGATTTGTAGACGTCTTCGAGCACGCTCAATTTGCGACCGGCGAAATCGTTGTAATAGCTAATTATTTTATTCCAGATCTCTTTGTAACTTTTACCCTTCACCATACTCGTCGCGGCGATCGCACCCGGATTAACCAAGGGATTCATCTCCTCCCCTTTATACTGCTCAATCGCGACAATGGAATTGAATACTTGGCCGGTGGCGTCGACACCCATATTTTTGTAGATGGCGTCGGGGCCGGACTCGTCCATGACTTTGGCCATGGTAAACACCTTGGAGATAGACTGAATCGACACCTCGGTTTTGAGATCGCCGGCGGTATACACCTTGCCGTCGGTGGTGATTAACGCAATGCCATACACCTTGGGATCAACCTTGGCCAAGGCGGGAATGTAATCGGCATTCTTACCTTCTTTTATGTTCTTGTACTTGTCATACGCAGTTTTGATGGCGGTCTTGATTTTATCGGGGCTCATGTCATCGGCGACTGTTGCCGTACTAAAGCCTGTGACCAGCGCAAGTGCGACGATAAGACTCACCACCGT
>Ga0316187_10004617_pt1 | contig 11938 bp, 11 predicted proteins | sample CroRivburrow1_MG_FD_204927 | JGI IMG/M metagenome (GOLD analysis project Ga0316187, IMG submission 204927) | Coastal sediment microbial communities from Maine, United States - Cross River worm burrow 1 | ecosystem: Environmental > Aquatic > Marine > Coastal > Sediment | place: USA: Maine...
GTATACCGCCCACCTCCGCAGAGCCTTCCAGGATCCGCCAGGACGCACCCACATAAGGCAGCGACAGCCAGAACAGACTGGCGGACACCGGCATTAGGAACAGGCAGTGGCCAAGCAGATTCACCCAGGCCTTCCCGCGCGCGGAGAGCCTGCCGTAGATCACGTCCACCCGCACGTGCTGGTCGGTTTTCAGCGCGTACGGAATGCCGAGCATGAAGGCGATGGCATGCAGGTAGAGGACGCTTTCCTGAACGGCGATGGCGCCCAGGTTGAAGCCATAGCGAAACAGCACGATGGCGAAGGTGATCACAGCCATCATGGCGATCAGCCAGGCTGCGGCGTGGCCCACCCGTTCGACGAGCTGCTCGATGAAATGGATCAGAGCGTCAATCCGAAGAACGACATGCCCTTAAGCAGCGGCAGTATCGACAACTCGAACACCGCGCCCGCGAACAGGCTGAAGCCCACCCAGACGTTATTGGTGAACGCGGCGAAACAGCCGTCCCGTGCCCGATTGCGGATCAGGTAGTGCTGATATAGGAAGAAGCCGGCCGCGGCCAGGATGCCGAGCTGGAAGGCGCCCCGGGCAGCAATCACTTCGGCGAGCAGGAACAGGGCCGTGAGGGTGACCCCCTGCAGCAGGGCGATCATGAGTCGATCCTGAGCGCCGAACAGGATGGCCGTCGAGCGCACGCCGATCTTCAGGTCGTCTTCCCGATCCACCATGGCATACATGGTGTCGTAGGCCACGATCCAGGTCAGGCTGGCGATGAAGAGCAGCCAGGCATCGATTGGCAGCCGGGCCTGAATGGCCGCATAGGCCATGATCAGCCCCCAGCTGAAGGCGGCGCCCAGCACCACCTGGGGCAGATAGGTCCAGCGCTTCATCAGCGGGTAGACGGCGGCGATACCCAGACCGGCCACGGCCAGCAGCCGGGTGATTGGGTTCAGGAAGAAAAGCAGGCAGCCGGCCGCAGCTGCAAGGCCGAGAAACAGCATCACCGCGCTGCGTGTGCTGACGGTGCCCGTGGCCAGCGGCCGGTTTTCGGTCCGGGATACGTGACCGTCGATCTTGCGGTCGGCGATGTCGTTGATCACGCAGCCTGCCGAGCGCATGAGCCACGTGCCCAGGGCGAATACGAGCACGAGCCCGAAGGGCGGGGCCCCATCTGCTGCCAGCCAGAGCGCGGCCAGGGTGGGCCATAGCAGGAGCAGGGTGCCAACCGGCCGGTCGGCGCGCATCAGGACCAGATAGGGGCCCAGCTGTGCGCTCAGGGTCCGCCACCGCGCAGAGGCAGTTTTCTGGCGGGTTTCGCCCGGACGCGCGTTGCCGGCATCCCGAATGCTTTCTGTACCGGCCTTCATGCCGGCATCAATGCCGAACTCCCCGCCGACTTTCGCCTGAGTTCCGATTTCCGCTACTCGCCTGGTGAACCGGGGCGTAATGATAGTTCAAGGCGCGGCTCCCGGCATCGCTATCCAATTGATTTTTCTGGGTCGGGCAAGTAGTTTACGCGCCTTGATTTGAGAGCCGATTCATAAGGAAAGCGGGTAAATATGCGGAAGTGGCAGTGCATCGTCTGCGGTTGGATATATGACGAGGCGGAGGGTTGCGAGGAAGAAAACGTCGCACCCGGGACCCGCTGGGAAGACGTACCGGAGGATTTCGTCTGCCCCGAGTGTGGGGTCAGCAAAGAAGATTTCGAGATGATCGAGGTCGGCTGATTATTCCCGCCCGACGACTACCGACCGCCCCACTTACCCTTCTTACCAGGGGAGCCTGAGCATGAACCTGACCATCCGTATTCTCATCGGCATGGTCGCGGGCTTGACCCTCGGCATGCTTGTTCAACTCACCGGTGCAGGACCAGACAGCCTGGTCCGGACCCTGCTGGTCGACGGCCTGCTCGATGCCGGCGGCCAGATCTTCATTGCCAGCCTCAAGCTCATGGTGGTGCCGCTCGTGTTTGTCTCACTCGTCTGCGGGGCGGCGAGCCTGGGCGGTCACGGCAACATGGGCCGTGTTGGCGGCAAGACGGTCGGCCTCTATCTGCTCACCACCGGCGTCGCTATCAGCATCGCTCTGCTGCTCGCGCTCGTGATCGCGCCAGGCGAAGGCGCTTCCGGTGCGGACATCACGCCCTCCGAGTTCGTGCCGAAAGAAGCCGAGAGCATCAAAGATACGCTGATCAACATCTTCCCGACCAATCCCATCGCCGCCATGGCCCAGGGCAATATGCTGCAGGTGATCGTGTTTGCGCTGCTGCTTGGCGTTGCACTGTCCCGATCCGGTGAGGCAGGTGCCCGGATCAATGCAGTCTTCAGCGACCTCAACGAGGTCCTGATGAAGCTGATCACCATGCTCATCTCGCTCGCACCCTATGGCGTGTTCTGCCTGATGGGCGTGCTCTTCACCAAGGTGGGTTGGGCGGAAATAGGGAAGCTCGCGGCTTACTTCGGCACCGTGGTGCTGGCGCTCGTGATCCATGCGACCCTGGTCTATCCCAGCCTCCTGATCGCGCTCGCGCGACTCGACCCGCTGCGCTTTTTCGCCAAGATGCGTGAACCCATGCTGGTCGCCTTCTCGACCTCATCCAGTGGCGCCACTCTGCCGGTCACCCTGCGCACGGTGGAGAAGCGGGTAGGCGTCAAGAACGAGGTGGCATCCTTCGCTGTGCCCCTTGGCGCCACCATCAATATGGATGGCACCGCCATCATGCAGGGCGTGGCAACCGTGTTCATTGCCCAGTTTTACGTGATCGACCTGACCATCGCTGACTATCTGATGGTGATCCTGACCGCGACCCTGGCCTCCATTGGTACAGCGGGCGTCCCCGGCGTCGGCCTCATCATGCTGGCCATGGTCCTCAACCAGGTGGGCCTGCCTGTTGAAGGCATCGGCCTCATCATTGGCATCGATCGGTTGCTGGACATGCTGCGAACCGCGGTGAACGTGGTGGGCGACGGCACGGTCGCGACCATCGTCGCCAAGTCGGAAGACGATCTGGACATGACGGTGTTCGACGACCCGGACGCCGGACGGGTCGTCCCCAAAAGGCGCTGATTCTCACAGCTGGAGAACGCTGGCGGCGATTCAGACGCTGGCGTGTCCCGAATCTGCCGGTGCCCAGATGCCTAAAAGCCTGGCGGCCGTTGCCTGATCTGATTCGAGCAGCGCATCGCCGCGGCGGATCACTTCCGGCATCAGGTGGGCGTGGGTCCGCAGGTCGGCGATGCGGAATTGCTGCTCTCCCGTCTGCCGCGTGCCTAAAAGGTCGCCCGGCCCGCGTATGTTCAGATCTTCCTCGGCAATCTTGAAGCCGTCCTGACTCCCGCGGATCGCCCCGAGCCGACGCCGGCTGGTCTCGCCGAGCGGCGTCGCATACAGCAACACACAGTATGAAGCGTGCGCCCCGCGGCCAACCCGTCCGCGAAGCTGATGCAGCTGGGCCAGACCCATGCGCTCGGGATTTTCGATCACCATCAGCGTCGCGTTCGGCACATCCACCCCGACCTCCACCACCGTGGTGGCGAGCAGCAGCTGCAGGTGGCCGGATTTGAATTCGGCCATCACCCGCGCTTTCTCGCCGCTCTTCATGCGACCGTGCAGCACGCCGATCCGGCGGCCGGGCAGGGCGGCTTCGAGCAACGGCAGGGTGCCTTCTACGGACGCCGCTTCGAGCGCGTCAGATTCCTCGATCAGCGGGCAGACCCAGTAGGCCTGGCGACCGGCATCGAGCTCGGTGGCCAGATGGGCCAGCACTTCGTCCCGGCGCTCATCGGCGACCACGGTGGTGGTGATCGGCTGGCGCCCGGCTGGCAGCTCATCCAGGGTGGACACGTCCATATCCGCATAGAGGGCCATGGTCAGCGTTCGTGGAATTGGCGTCGCCGTCATCACCAGCTGGTGCGGCAATTGCCCTTTGTCTTTCAACGCCATGCGCTGGTGAACGCCGAAGCGATGCTGCTCGTCCACGACCGTGAGGGCCAGCCGGTGGAAGCTCACCGAGCTCTGAAAAAGGGCGTGAGTACCAACCGCCACCAGTGCTTCGCCGGATTCGATGGCGGCTATCGCCCGCTTTCGCTCCGCGGCGTTCAGCGAGCCGGTCAGCAACACCACCGGGATGCCGAGCGGATCGAGCCAGCTGACGAAGTTGAGGTAATGCTGCTCGGCGAGAATTTCGGTGGGCGCCATGAGCGCGGTCTGAGCGCCATGCTCGGCGGCCCGAATAGCGGCGAAGGCGGCGATGACCGTCTTCCCCGAACCCACATCACCCTGCACCAGACGCAGCATGGGCACGTCCCGACTGAGATCCTCGAGCACTTCCGTGGTCACTCGACGCTGAGCGCCGGTCAGGCTAAAGCCGAGGGTCTTCAGCAGCTCGCGGCCGAGCTGCGCGGCCTGAGGCAGGGGATAGGTCCGATGGCCGGCCCTATCGGATTGCCGGTGCCGCATCACCAGGTAATAAGCTGTCAGCTCATCCAGGGCGATGCGCGCCTGCACCTCGGCGATATCCTCCTCGCCGGCATCGGCTGGCGGCCGGTGCAGATAGCGAAGGTCCGTGTAAGGCGTGCCGTCGTCCTCCGGCCAGTCCATGGCCAGGATCTGATCGGTCAGGGTGCGTAGTCGGCCCTGACCCAGGCCCTTGGTCGTGGGATAGACTGGCGTGAGCTCGGGCTCCGGCGCGGGTGGCGCATCCCGGTGCGTGCGGTACTCGGGGTGGATCATCTCGAGACCTTCCCGGCTGATCCGCACCTGACCGAAGGCCTGCACGTACATGCCGGTCTTGAGCGCGTTCTGCTGAGCTCGGGAAAAATAGAAAAAGCGGAGCTTCAGGTATCCGGTCTGATCCTCCAGGGTCACCAGCAGGCTGCGGCGCCGGCCGTAGGCCAGCCGGGCATCCACGATCTGGCCCTGTACCAGGCATTCCTGCTCGGGTACCAGTGCCGAGAGGCTCACCACCCGTGAGCGGTCCTGGTAGCGGAGCGGCAGGTGCAGGAGCAGATCCAGGAGGCGGTGCACGCCGAGGCGCTCGAGCTTTTCAGCCAGGCTCGGCCCCACGCCTTTGAGGGTGGAAACTGAATCGCCAGGGTTGGCGGCCACGGTGCCGGTCTTGTCCTTTGGTCCTGTCCGTTCGTCCTGTCCTCTACAGGACCAGGATGCCTTCGATCTCCACCGCGGCACCCCGCGGCAGCTCGGAAACGCCAATGGCGGCTCGAGCCGGATAAGGCTCGCTGACGTGTCGGGCCATCACCTCGTTGACGGTGCCGAAGTCGGAGAGGTCGGTGAGAAAGACGGTGAGCTTTGCCAGATCATTCAGCGAGCCACCCGCGGCTGCGGCGACGGCGGTCAGGTTCTTGAACACCTGCTCTGTCTGAGCTTCGACATCGTCGGAGACCAGTTCCATGGTGCCGGGGTCGAGCGGTATCTGGCCGGATAGAAAGACGAGCTTTCCGCTGGCCTCGATGGCCTGGGAATAGGTGCCGATGGCGGCCGGGGCCGACGCTGTGCTGATGGGTTGCTTCATCGTTGATTCGCCCTGTGTGACTGTTTGTTATGAATTGCCCCCGGCCCGCCGCGGGCAGCGGCAGCCGGCTTTTCAGCTGCCGAGTCGGGAAATGCTGATCACGTTCGGCAGATTGCGCAGACGCCGGATCGCGCGAGCCAGGTGGCTGCGGTCCTTGACGCCGAGGCGAGCGATCACGCTGGTGACCTCGGCACTGCGCTCCTCGACGTGGATGTTCTCCACGCCTGCATCCACCTCGGCGATGGTGCTGGCCAGCTCGGCGATGATGCCCTTCTGGCGGCTCACCTGCAGGCGCAGGGTGGTGAGGAATTCGTTTTCCGTGGTGGTGGCCCAATGGGCGGGAATGATTTCCTTCGCGCCACGGCGCCGGCGGATCTCCACCATGTTCGGACAGGTTTCCACGTGCACCACAAAGCCCTTGCCCGGTGTCATGTGCCCGACGATGGCATCTCCCGGCACCGGACCGCAGCAGCGGCCGTAGTTCACCACCAGCCCTTCGCCGCCGCGGATGGCCACCGGCCCACCGGATTCCACCGGCACGCCTTCGAAGTCCGGATCGTCTTCTGCCAGCAGGCGCTGTGCGACCGCGTAGCTCATCAGCTTGCCGTTGCCGATAGCGGCGAGGACTTCGTCCAGGCGTTTGACCCCGAACTCCTTGAACACCCGACGCAGCCGACGGAAATCCAGATCGTTGATTGACTTGTTTGCGCTGGCCAGGGATCGGTTCAGCAGCTGCCTGCCGAAGGCGATGGACTGAGAGTCCTGCTGAGTTTTTAGCGCCTGGCGGATGCCTGTTCTGGCTTTGGAAGAGACCACGAAGGTCAACCAGTCCGGATTCGGTCGCGCCTCTTCCGAGGTGATTATCTCGACGGACTGCCCGGATTGAAGCTGCTGAGACAACGGCGCCAGATTCCTGTCCACCCGACAGGCCACGCAGCGATTGCCCACGTCCGTGTGCACGGCGTAGGCGAAGTCTACCGGGCAGGAACCTCGAGGTAGTTCGAGTATCTGGCCCTTCGGGGTGAAAACGTAGACTTCGTCCGGGAACAGATCGATCTTCAGGCTTTCCACAAACTCCATCGGGTTGCCCGCACGCTGCTGCAGGTCGAGCAGATCGCGCACCCACTGCCTGGCCCGCTGCTGGCTCGAGGCGAAGGAGTCTTCTTCGGATTTGTACAGCCAGTGGCCGGCGATGCCGTTCTCGGCAACCTGGTCCATGTGCTCGGTGCGGATCTGCACCTCGATCGGCACGCCGTGCATGCCGAACAGGGTCGTGTGCAGGGACTGATAGCCGTTGGCCTTGGGGATGGCGATGTAGTCCTTGAAGCGACCGGCGACCGGTTTGTACAGGTTGTGCACGATGCCCAGTGTCCGGTAGCAGTCGTCGGCCTGGTCCACCACCACCCGGAAGCCGAACACATCCATGATCTCGGAGAAAGACTTATGTTGCGTCTTCATCTTCTGGTAAATCGAATAGAGGTGCTTCTCTCGGCCATGCACCGAGGCCTTTACCCCTTCCGCGGCCAGTGCTGATTCGATCGAGCGCCGCACATCCTCCATCAACTCTTTGCGATTGCCGCGTGCGGCCCGGACCGCCTCACTGATACGGTCCTGGCGGAGCGGGTAGAGCGCAGCGAAGGAGAGCTCTTCGAACTCGACCTTCACGGAGTGCATGCCGAGTCGTTGCGCAATGGGAGCGTAGAAGTCCAGCGTCTCTTTGGCGATACGCTTCCGCTGCTCCTGACTCATCACCCCGATGGTGCGCATGTTGTGCAGCCGGTCGGCCAGCTTCACCATGATCACCCGGATGTCTTTGGCCATGGCCATGGCCATCTTCTGAAAGTTCTCAGCCTGAGCCTCCGCCCGGGAGCGGAAGATCTTCGACAGCTTGGACACGCCGTCGACGATCTCGGCCACCGAGGTGCCGAAGCGGTCGCCCAATGCCTGCTTGCTGGCTTCCGTGTCTTCGAGCACGTCGTGCAGCAGTCCGGCGATGATGGTTTCCGGGTCCATGCGCAGTCCGGCGAGGATGTTCGCAACCGCCAGAGGGTGGGTGATGTAGGCGTGCCCTGTCCTTCGTGACTGGCCCTGGTGAGCCGCTTCGGCGTAGGCGTGCGCTTCGGCAATGAGCGCGACCTGCTCATCCGGCAGGTAGCTGGCGGCGAGCTTTATCAGCTTCTCGATGGTGGCGGGACTGGCCACGGAATCCCGGCGGGCCTGTTCGGCCAAACGATCGACTAGAACGGATCCGTTCGGGTTCTGTCGGGTAGTTTTTTCGGCCGTGTTCAGGTCGTCGGCAGATTGGCTGGGTCGAGCGTGACGGGAGCCGGTCGCGTCGGTGCGGGCTCTTTGCGTGGCAGTGTTGTCACCGGCGTTGCCACGCCGGCGATGACCCGGCTTTTTAGAAGTCGGACTTGAAGTCGCTTCGCTCGTCATCTCCTACGGAGAAGGTAATTTCTACCTCTTCATCCTCCGTGGAGGTCTCCTGTGCGTCAAGCATTTCGTGGGAGACAAGGCCTTCGGCGATTTCCCGGAGGGCAATGACAGTCGCCTTGTCGTTTTCCTCGGGAACCATGGGCTCCACACCGTAGCGGCGCATCTGACGGGCACGACGGGTGGCGAGCATGACGAGCTCGAAGCGGTTTTCCACGTTTTCGAGGCAATCTTCGACGGTGATACGGGCCATTTGCTGGGACCTTTCTGGTCTTAGGGAAGAGAGAGCGCGCGAGTTTACCCACGTGTCTGGTGGGTGTCCAGATTGGGTCTTGCTGGGCTCTTCCGGGGTTGAAGGGTTTCACGGAACGCGCGGCCCGGCGGCCGCTTGGGTCCTTTCGGGGACGCTAGGCTGGCGCTGCGCGCCTCGCCCCCATCCCTGGGCGCTCAGGCGGGGCACATCCCTGTGCCCCGACTGCCCCGCTAGGACCCAAGCGGCCGCCGGGCCACGCGTTCCCTCAACACCCACCAAGACTCAACCAGCCTGCCGGTCCGCACCTGGACAGCATGGCAATGGTGCTCACGAAACCACCGCCACGCAGCAATCCGGCGAATTCATGAGAGATCTTCAGAGAGGGTGATGCTGCACATGCCTTTTCGGGTGCGTCTGAGGCCAGGGATGGCCGAAGTCGAGCGCCCAGGGATGGGCTTGCAGCGTCACCCGAAAAGGCATGTGCAGCAGCGCCCTCTGCTGGACAACGCCACCCTTGGAATCAAACCAGACCGACTACGCCAGCAGTGCCGCCATGAGATCCGAATTGCGAGCCGCCCGGGTGCTGACCCGGCACCGCTCAGCCAGAACGATGGCCCGCAGCTCCTCGAGAGCGGCAGCAAACACGTCGTTCACCACCAGGTAATCGAACTCATCGTAGTGCTGCATCTCCGTCTTGGCCTCGGCCAAGCGAGACTCGATCACGTCCGGATCATCCTGAGCCCGCCCCTGCAGCCGTTCACGCAGGGCATCCTGTGAAGGCGGCACGATGAAGATGCTGACCGCCTCCGGGTGCGCTTGCCGAACCAGAGCCGCCCCCTGCCAGTCGATTTCCAGCAGCACGTCGCGCCCGTCGGCCAGCGGCTCTGCCACCGCCGCCTTGGAGGTGCCGTAGTAGTTACCGAAAACGGACGCATACTCGAGGAAGGCATCGGCATCGATCATCTTCTCGAACTCGGTTTTGTCGACGAAGTGGTAGTTCACCCCCGCGGTTTCTTTGGGCCGGCGGGGTCGTGTGGTGTGGGAGATGGAGAGATTCAGGCTAGGGTCGCCCTCGAGCAGTTCGGCCACCAGCGAAGTTTTTCCTGCCCCCGACGGCGCGGAAACGATGAACAGAGTCCCTTTCCTCATTCGATGTTCTGCACCTGCTCCCGGATCTGCTCGATGATCACCTTGAGATCCACTGAGCGCTGGGAGTTCTCCACCATCGTGGCCTTGGCGCCCAGGGTATTGGCTTCCCGGTTCAGCTCCTGGGTGAGGAAGTCGAGCCGCCGGCCATGGGGCCCGGGCTTCCGCAGGATCGATCGCGCTTCTTCCACGTGGATGCCGAGGCGGTCCAGCTCTTCCGCCACATCGGCGCGTTGTGCGAGCAGCGCAACCTCCTGCTCCAGGCGTTCCGAGTCCACCTGAACCTTGAGGTCCTCGAGCCGGCTCTGCAGCCTCGCCTGAATCTGGTGCCCGATCGAGGCGGTGCGGCCCTTCACGTCTGCCACCACCGAGTCGATCTCATCCAGCCGGCTCGAAATGGTGGCGGCCAGCTGGCCGCCCTCCCGCTGCCGGTACGCCATCAGGTCGGTGAGTGCCTCCTCGAACAGATCGGTCACGGCGGTGGCCAGCGCGTCGTCATCGAAGCCGGCGTCATCGCCGATCACGCCCGGCCAGCGCAACAGGTCCATGGGATTTGGCGAGCCGATTTCCGGCGCGTCCCGTCTAACCTGCTCGACCATGGCCAGCACCTGGAGCAGCAGCGGGCGGTTCAGCTCGATGGTGGATTCGCTTGCCTGACGCTCCATGCGCAGGGAGCAGTCGAGTTTGCCGCGCTTCAGGTGCTTGCGCAGGGTGTCGCGCAGCGGGTACTCGACCGATCGCAGGGCTTCCGGCAGCCGGAACTGCATTTCGAGAAAGCGATGATTGACCGAGCGGATCTCCCAGGTCAGCACGAAGCCACCGCTCGTGGCCTGGGACCGGGCAAAGGCCGTCATGCTGTTGACCATGGTAGTAGAGGCACTGACTTGGACGCGGCCATTGTACCTGTGGGTCCTCAGCAGGTCCTGCGCTTGCTTTCGAAATCGAAGGCGGATCTTTTCCAGTCGTTGTCCGATCCGCCCCCTATAATGGCGCCCGTTCAAAATCACCAGACAGGAATTACAGCCCATGAGCCAACGACCCAGCGGTCGGAATACCAACGAGTTACGCCCCGTTCGCTTCACCCGGGGATTCACTGCCCATGCTGCCGGATCGGTGCTGGTGGAGTTCGGCGGTACCCGGGTGATCTGCACGGCCAGCGTGGAAGACTCGGTGCCTGGTTTTCTTCGCGGCAAGGGTGTGGGCTGGGTAACGGCCGAGTACGGCATGCTGCCCGGGTCGACCCATAGCCGGGTTGATCGGGAAGCGGCTCGGGGCAAGCAGAGCGGCCGCACGGTCGAAATTCAGCGCCTGATCGGCCGGAGCCTCAGGGCGACGGTAGATATGAACAAGCTGGGTGAGCGAACAGTGCGCATCGACTGCGACGTTATTCAGGCCGATGGTGGCACCCGTACCGCTTCGATCACCGGTGCTTCCGTCGCGCTGGCCGATGCGCTTGGCAGTGTCGGGGTTCAGGATGCGTTCATCGAGCATGTGGCATCTATATCCGTGGGGATCTGGCAGGGGCAGCCCGTGCTGGATCTGGACTATGCGGAAGACTCGACGGCGGAAACAGATATGAACGTAGTCGCGCTGGCCTCCGGTGGCTTCGTGGAAATTCAGGGCACGGCCGAGCAGAAGCCGTTTTCGGCAGACGAGCTCGGGGCCATGCTAGAGCTGGCCCGGCAGGGCACGGCTGAGCTGGTGGCGCTGCAGCAGGCGGCCCTCGGAGGTGATCGGTGAAACGCCCCGCTGACCTGCTGGAGCTCCTGATCGAGCAGTCGGTGCTGCGCTTTGGCGAGTTCACGCTCAAATCCGGCCGCACGAGCCCCTACTTTTTCAATCTGGGCGCCATCAACAGCGGCTCAGCGATCGCCCGGCTGGGTGAGGCCTATGCCGATGGCGCAGAGCAGCTCGATCTATCGTTCGATGCGGTATTCGGGCCTGCCTATAAAGGCATACCGATCGCGGTATCGACGGCGTCCGCACTGGCCGCCCGTGGCCGGGATTGCGGCTGGGTGTTCAATCGCAAAGAGGCCAAGGCGCACGGCGAAGGTGGCCAGTTTGTGGGTGCACCCGTCACCGGACGGCTCCTGCTGGTGGATGATGTGCTCACCGCGGGTACCGCCGTCCGGGAAGCTGCCAGCCTGATTCAGGCGGCGGGCGGGACCCTGGTTGGTGTCCTGATCGCCCTGGACCGGCAGGAGCGGGTTGTCGCGGATGAGCCGGGTACGGCGGTCAGCCGGCTTGCAGAAGAGCTGGCGGTACCAGTCGCCAGCCTGCTCACGCTGCAGGACGTGATCGAGTACCTTGACTTGAAAGGGGCCGCGGACAACCATCCCCCGGGAATATTGGCCGCAATTCGAGACTATCAGGCAGCCTTCTGTGACCAGGGAAACGGTCTGTGAGGGTGTATCCAGGCATCATCAGCGCCTGAGATCTGGCAGCAAGCCACAGCAGACAGGGCACAACATGGAAAGTGGAAAATCTGACAATTTATTTGCGATGCAATCCGGAATGGGTGGTTCGACGACCCGTTTGAAAGGCCTGGCTCGAAAACTCCGCCGACTCGCGGCGCCCA
>Ga0316187_10004618_pt1 | contig 11937 bp, 6 predicted proteins | sample CroRivburrow1_MG_FD_204927 | JGI IMG/M metagenome (GOLD analysis project Ga0316187, IMG submission 204927) | Coastal sediment microbial communities from Maine, United States - Cross River worm burrow 1 | ecosystem: Environmental > Aquatic > Marine > Coastal > Sediment | place: USA: Maine...
GCCTCCCCGAACCCCACCGGGCCTGGCTCCGCGAAGCCTGCCAACCACCCGGCGATGCCATCAAGCATCCCGGATTTTGATTGGCCGCTAAAGCCCGGCGCTCAACCGGTGCATTGTTCCTTCCCAACGGGTTTCCCCCCCTTGCTGTGATGGATTATTCAGGTCCGCGCGCTCCGATGGTTCCCCATCAGTCCCCCGTGGCGGGCTGGAGCGAGAGGAGGGGAGGCACCAGGGAGGGCATTTTGCCCTTGACGTACAGGTGCAACCCACCGATCAGCGCAAGGTTGATGACACCGGTCAACGCGGCGATGGCAAAGGACAGGCGGTAATCCCCGGTGAGATCGAAGAAGAAGCCTCCCTGCCAGCCCCCCAGACCCATGCCCGTCCAGCCCAGGCAAGTGACGACGCCCAGGGACAAGCCTCCGATTCGCGCGGGCACCAGTTCGCGGGCGCAGAGCAGCAGGCAGGTCATCACCGCGCTGTACCCCAGGCCATAAACCGCCGCGAGGACGTACAGGGCGGGAAGGGAGTTGAGGGGGATGAATCCGTAGACGAAGACCGTCTGCACCAGGGAGGAAATCAGGTAGGCTCGCGTGCCGCCGATGCGATCGGCAACCGGCCCGATGAGAATGCGGCCCAGTACCCCGGCCACCATGATCGTACCGAAAACCCCGGCGGCGGCCTGGGGATCATGGCCCTTGTCGGAAACCAGGGCCGCCACGTGGACGATGGGGGTGGCCATGGTGATGCAGCAGAACACCACCGCGAGGCTCAACCAGGGCAGCACGACCGGGGTGGGGAGGGGAAAGGGCGGTTCGCCGGAGGATTCTCCGTGACCGGCTTTCTGCTCCTGCCTTTCCGCCACCTGGGGAGATGTGCGCGCCAGCAGCGCCAGCGGCACGATGAGCGCCAGGGACCCTATTCCCATCCACACATAGGCCCAGCGCCACCCATAGAGGGTGATCAGATACCGGGCCAGATAGGGGATCGCTCCCTGCCCGATGCCGCCCCCGGCGGAGACCAGCCCGATGGCCAGGCCCGGATTGCGTGTGAACCACTGGCCCACATGGTTGATGGTGGGGGACAGAATCGCCGACATTCCCAGCAGCCCCAGCAGGCAGTAGATCATGTAGAAATGCCACAGGGCAGTCTGGGCGGAGAGCATGAACAGCACCCCCACCAGCACCTGCACCCCGAACAGCACCATGGGCCGGTAGGGCAGCCGGTCGGAGAGGGTGCCCATCACGATGCCGCCCAGCCCGGCGGACATGGCCCCCACGGTGTAGGCCAGGGCGGTGTCCCCCCGGGTCCAGCCGAACTCGGCGGCCAATGGCTTGAGGAAGACACCGATGGAGCCCAGCACGCCAAAGGCGACCATATACAACACGAACCCGACCCCCACCATCACCCAGGCGAAGGGAGGTTCGGGGGAGGGTTGTCCGGAGGTGGAATTCAAGGTCCCATTCCCATGCCTTGGCGCCGGGAGCCGGCGGGGTGGATTCCCCAATCGATTCGCCGGGGCGCCGTGCTGCGCACCCTCTATATAGGATAATTCCTTCAGGAAACACCACCGCAATCGGCCCATTCCCGCCTCCCCGTGGATTTGTCCCCGGGGCGACTCCCGCCCGCCTCCCTGCCTTGCGGTGGGCCTTCTTCAGGTGCACGATGGGGTGCTTCGGCGCAACCTGTTCACGATTTTCATTCAGGAATACACCATGACGGTCAAAGGATATGCCAAGGGCCTGACCCATTATGGCGATGCGGGATTTTCCAAATTCGTGCGCGGCGCGTTTCTGCGCCAGATGGGCTTCGATGGGGTGGACATGGAAAAGCCCATCATCGGGATCTTCAACACCTATTCCGAGCTGAATCCCTGCCATCGGGGGTTCAAGGAACTGGCCCCGGCGGTGCGGCGGGGTGTGTTGGAGGCGGGAGGACTCCCCGTGGAAATACCCACCATCTCCCTGGGGGAGACCTTCCTGCACCCCACCTCCATGTTGTTTCGCAACCTGATGGCGATGGACACCGAGGAGATGATGCGCGCCCAGCCCCTGGACGCCGTGGTGCTGATGGGGGGATGCGACAAGACGACTCCGGCCCAGTTGATGGGAGCGGCCAGCGCGGGAGTGCCCGCGGTCTTTCTGGCCGCCGGGTCCATGCTCACCGGGGATTGGGAAGGCGAGCGCCTGGGCGCCTGCACCGATTGCCGCCGCCTCTGGGGCGACTACCGGGGTGGGCGGGTGGACGACAAGGAAATCGACATCATTCAGGGCCAGCTGATGCCCACCGCGGGAACCTGCATGGTGATGGGCACCGCCTCCACCATGGCCTGCGTGGTCGAGGCGCTGGGGATGATGGTGCCCGGGGGCGCCTCGCCGCCCGCTGCCTACGCGGACCGCCTGCGCATCGGCGTCGCCACCGGCCGCGTGGCCGTCGACATGGCGGCGAAGGATCTGACCCCGGACCGGATCATGACCCCCGGGGCCTTTGAAAACGCCGTGCGGGTCCTGCTGGCCATCGGGGGCTCCACCAATGGCGTGGTGCACCTCTCCGCCATGGCCGGACGACTGGGCATCGAGATCAAGCCCGATGCCTTCGATCGCCTCAGCGAGGACACCCCTATGCTGGTAAACCTGAAGCCTTCGGGAAAATACTACATGGAGGATTTCCACAAGGCGGGCGGGATGCGGGTGGTGCTCCATGCCCTCAAGGACAAGCTTAACCTGGACTGTCTGACCGTCACCGGGCAAACCCTGGGAGAATGGCTGGACGAGGATTTTTCCCATCCCGATTGGCAGGACGTGATCTATCCCGCCTCCGCACCCCTTCAGGAAAAGGGGGGAATGGTCATCCTGCGGGGGAATCTTTGCCCGGACGGAGCCGTGTTGAAACGCTCGGCGGCAAGCCCGGAGTTGATGCAGCACACGGGGAGGGCCGTGGTTTTCGACTCCCTGGACGACATGGCGGCCCGCATCGACGACCCGGATCTGGAAGTGGCGCCGGAGGATGTGCTTTTGCTGCGCAACGCGGGTCCGGTGGGCGCGCCAGGGATGCCCGAGTCGGGCTACATTCCCATCCCCATAAAACTGGCCCGGGAAGGCGTGAAGGACATGGTGCGCATTTCCGATGCCCGGATGAGCGGCACGGCCTACGGCACGATCGTACTCCATGCCTCGCCTGAGGCGGCCGTGGGCGGGGGACTCGCCCTGGCTGAAACAGGAGACCGCATCGAACTGGACGTGGCGGGGCGGGGGCTCAACCTCCTGGTGGACGAGGCCGTGCTGGCCGACCGGCGCGCCCGGTGGCAGGCGCCCCTGATGGAATCCCCCCGCGGCTACCTGCGCCTGCATCGGGAACAGGTGCAGCAGGCTCACCTCGGGTGCGACCTGGCTTTCCTGCGCCCCCCCATCGAGCACACGGTGGAGTAAAGTTCTCCACACCCATTTCGATTTTAGGGTTTGCTTTGGCAAACCCTAAAGGGCCTGTGACCAATTGCCTCCGGCGGGCCGGTGGGCGGGTTGTTAAAGATTGGGCCCCCCGGCGCCCCCCGCAAGGGAGTTTCACTCCCTTGACCCAGTTTAAATTATATAATCAAGGTTATGGGTAACTCGCGCGAATTATTTTCCATAACTTAAAAGGGGGGTTTGGGGGGACTTGTTCCCCCAAATGGCAGTTGGTCACACCCCTCCTAGTCGATGGCGGCGGAGGCGACTTCGGGGGGTTCTTCCACGCTGGGGATGTCGATCGCACAACCAAGGGTTTCCTGGAGCAGCCGCATGCCGATGGCGCGGGGATTGTCCACCACCACATGGCCGTCCACGTTGATGACCACGTTGTGCCTGATGGCCTTGAAATAGGCATCGCGCACGGTATCGTCCCGCCGCAGCAAGGGGATGTCGAACTTGGTGATGAAGACAATGACAAGGCTGGGGATGCCCTTGAACAACAAATCCTTGCGATTGATGAGGTTCAGGCCGTCCATGAACGGCAGGGTGGAAGGCAGCACCAGATAATCGAACTGACGGTAGCCTTCGCTCTGGGCCATATTTTCCAGGGAGGCCAGGATTTCCCTCGGTGCCTGGTAGGTCAACTGGGGTAGCGTGAGTCTTTCCGCGCCTCGAATCTCCAGCCTTTTGTAATTGTGCTGGAAGGCGCGCAGGAGGAACCTCAGGGCGGGTTGTGCATTGTGCATGGTGTGATGGAGCGGGCTGGCCGAATCGGGAGCATAGGCCCCTCCGCGCCGAAACTGGTGGGAGTAAAATCGCCTGTAAATGGTGTGATCCAGATAACGTTCTCGGACCCGATCGTAGGACAAGTTCAGCAGTTCTCCCAGGAAGGCCTCCACCTTGCCGAACATTGCAATGCGGCGCTCGGACTCGGGAATGAACACGTCCACCAACAGCTTTTTACGGGCCGGCATGAAAAGCTGCTTGACCATCTGGGGCAGATTGGCCAATTCATCTTCCATCATGGATTGCCGCTCGGTCAGTCCATGGAAGGACTCCCGCAGGCGTTGCTTGCGGTACGTGACGCGGATCAGGGCTTCCCGCCGCTCACGGAAGCGTGAATAATTGGCGGCCTGCCCCTTGACGGCCACAAGGGCCTCCTCCACTTCCTTCACCGAGTGCACCAGCAGCACACGTGACTTTTTCAGGTTCTCCTTTTGGGTGGCATAGGCATTCTTCAGGCGCTCCAGCTCATCCTCCCCGGTGGAACCTCCCTTGCGCTGGGAAGCCGGCAACGTAGGCTCCGAATCGTTGGCGAGAGCCTTGAGGATCGAAACCTCGACCTGCAACTGATAGAAATGCTCGAGCTGGCGACGTTTCCTCAGTCGGATCTGATCAAGATTTTGTTGGAGTTCCAGTGATCGGCCGGCCAGGGTGTGCGCGTTTTTCGATATTTCAACCAGGGTTTTGCGCAGGGTGTCGGCCTGGGCCACCACCTTGTCCGATTCCTCGGCGGTGTCTGATTGGCGTAGGGAAGTCATGCGGGAGGAGGCATGGGCCATGTAATGCTTCAACATGGCCAGGGAGCGCTGGTTTTTCTGGTTGTGCTGGTTCAGGCGGTCATCAATCTGCCCCATTTCCGTTTTTTGGCTTAGAAGCTGAGTTTCCACCCGTTTGCCATGGTGCTCCCGCTCCAGGAGCTTCATTTTCCGCACCGCCCCATGGCGCTCCTGCAATTTGATCTCCCATTTCCTTTCCACCTCGGCCAGATGCACGTGATCCTCGGCGGTTTGCCAAGCATGGTGGAACTGGTGAAACCTTCGCAGGATGCCGGTAAATTCATCCAGTCGTTTCAGCCAGCCGTCGATGATCTCCGAAAGCTTCGCGAAACGCTCGATCATGTGTTCCCTGTGATGCGTCTCGGTGCGTCCGGCGGCATCGAGCACGCGTTTTTCCTTCGCCTCGGGGTGATCGGGGTCTTCGGCTAAAAAACTCGCTTCATCCATCCCCCCCAATTCGAGGTCTCCGCGCAACTCCTCAACCATGTCCTCCAACCGGGTGGTGGTGGAAGCCAGGTTGTTTTCCACCTTCTCCAGGTCGTTCTGAAATTCCCGAGAGCGCTGGTGGTAGGTTTCCTCCTCCTGCCTGAGGAGGTTCTGGTACACCGGCGAATCCGCGTCGTCGATGGCCTCGACCGCCTCCCTCAACTCGTCGGTCTCCTGGGTCGCCTCTCCGATTTTCATTTGAAAGTAGGCGCTGAATTCCTTGGTGGTGGGCTGGAGCACGCCCTCCTGTCTGGCATGATGGACCGCCAGGGCCAGTTGCTCTTCCAGGAATACCGAAAAGTCATAATCGAACTCCAGGAACAGGGACTTGTTGACCTCATCCCGGAAGAGTTCCATGCAGGAAATGGAAGGAAAGAAATACTTGGTGTCGTTTTCTTTTTTCTCCTCCTCTGTGGCGAATACCAGCACATCGGGCTGGGCCTTTTCGGGCAGGGGATTGCCATAGGCGCCCCGCTTGAATTCAGAAAGCCACTTGGCCAGCAGGCCCGCCTGCCGGCATTGTTCCATTTTCTCGAAAAACGAAACGTCCTTTTCAGACAGCTCGAAGTTGCGGCGGAACTCATGGGTGATGAAGTTCAGCAGCATCTGCATCTCGTGATAGACCGCCTCCAGTTCCTGGTTGGTGACCTTGTCGTAGCTGGCCAACCCTGTGTCCACCCATTCGGTGGAGATTGGAAGGTTATAGGCGATGTCGCCGATCCGAATGTTCTCCGAAGGTTCCCCGAAAGCCATCTGGCGAATGAGGTTCACCAGACCCTGGAAATGATCCTGATAACGTTCGGGTGTTTCCTGGTAGTGGGGGATGTCCTCAGGGGTGTCGCACAGGTAATGAAAGCTGTTTTCCTCGATCACCCGCTCCATTCCGAAACGCCGCAGCAGCTTGAGGGTCTGTCCGGCCAGGGGGCCGACCGAGGCAACCCTGAGGCGCTGGGCGTAAATTTCGATCTTGCGGTTCTGCTCCACGTCGTCGCCAATCAGGCGTCCGTAGAAATGTTGCCGCACCGCCTCCTGCATCGGGTCCCTCTGGGCCGAAGTGGTGCTGGGCTGGATCACCTGGTCGAATGCGATCAGCGTGGTGCCATCCTCGAATTCGGGGGCCTGCCCGTCGTTTGCCTTTCCCGAAATATTCATGCGGAAACCGATACGGGAGGCCTGCTCCAATGCCACCCGCTCGGCTTGGATTTTCATGATGAACGACACCTGCCCGGTCAGCGTGTTCACCCGCAGGGAGGCGACATTTTTCAAGTCCACACGTTCTTCCTCCCCCATGGCATTGCGGCGCAGGAAGCCTTCCACCGCCTTCATGGGCACCCAGCGGAACTCCAGCTTTTCCTCGCCAAAATGCCGGGAGGGAATGTCCTGCCCTCCAATCACAACCCCGAGGAAATCCAAGCCCCGATCCTGGCGGAAACGAAAGTCCTGGATAATCTCCAAGGGCAATTCAACGATGATCATCCTTTCCCGGCGGCCCTTGCCCACCTCGACTTCCTGGGCTTCGCCGTACCCAAGCACCGCGTGCAGTTTTCGCAGGGAAATCAGGTTCAGCGGCACGGCACGGCCCGAAGCATCCAGCTTCAGCCGTATTTCTGAAAAAAACGGGGTGGATAGGCTGACCACCTGCTCCTGGGTGGAAACCCGCTCGATAAACTCCTCGGGCTTCCTGATCTCCACCACACCGCGGTCGTCCGGATATTCCAACACCAGAATGGCTTGTCCCTCGGAAAGGACCTGGTGGAATTTCTCCCGCAGATGCTGAAGGGTACCGCTGAGAAAAACGCCGAGTTCCGGGAAGTCCCGCCGCAAATCGGGAAGATATTCTAGGAACTTGTTGAGGGAACGGAATTCCGATTGAAGCTCGATAATAACCAGATAAAGCCTCTCGTCTGAATCGACGATGGCTTGGCGCAACTTCTGGGCGCTGAGGTGGGAAGACCCTTCCTGGGCGGGCATCATGATCCGCCGCAGGCGGGGGCGCAAATCGTCGGACACCTGATGGATGGTCTGCACCGGGTCCGGATTCAGAAGAATGACCCGGCCATTGACCGCCCTGTCCGGAGGGGGAATCTCACCCTGCTCCACCCGCCGAGCCACCTCGTCGCGCACCATTTTCTGGTCCGCCACGGTCATTGGCACCAGTGAGTAGTCAATCTCCAACATGACGCAATTTGTCTCCTCCGCCCAAACAGTGAACTGGCTTTCCCGCCACCATCAGGCATCCCCCCTGATACCCAGAGACCACTATTCCTCTCTGGGTATCCGATTCCAAGAGCGCATCGCCCTTGCGTCGTCACCACTCAAATAACCAAGCTCCGATTTTTTTCATGAGATCGCACCTTATTCTACTAGCGCAGGCAGGGGGGGAGATCAATCGTGCCAGACTTTTTCCACTTTTGAATGAATGGGATTGACATCAGGAGTTCGCACGACGAAGAAGAAGATTGATCCGCCACGATTCTCCCGGGCGGTGCCGCATGCTCACCTCCAAGCCAAGGGGAGATCGACTTTCCATGTTGATTGTGGCCACCAAACTTCTGACCAGCGCGGCCACGCTGGTGTTTGCACTGGGTTATGCGGCCCGGCGCCGCTCGCCTTTCCACCATCGGCGCTGGATGGCGGCGGGGCTGGCGCTGGCGTTGGCGGCCCCACTTTTGGTGGCCGTCGGGGAATGGACCCTGGATAGCCACCTGCGAACAGGATATTGGCTGATCGATCTCCTCGGGAGCAGGGATACCGCCCAATGGCTGACCCTGGGTCACCGGGTTTTCTATGGGACGGCCCTGTTTCTCCTGGGGGTCCAGGCCGTGCTGGGATCCCTTGGGCACCCCGCCCATCGCCTCCTTGCCAGGATCGTGATTCCCCTTTGGCTTTTGACCTGGGTTGGAGCCATGTTTTTTTACTATTGATCCTTGAGTCCAGCCAGGGAGACTCCCCCTTCTCTTTATCCGGTTGTCACGATAAGCTGCCTGTTTGAACCGGCGTTTTTTTAAATGACGATGGGCGTTCCAACCGCACTGGCCTGGACCGCACACCGGGCGATAAAGGTCGCGGCGCCAATCCAGGTGGGGACCGAGCAATCCGCCTGGCAATCCCTTTGGACAGGACACAATGCGAGATATTCAATTTCCCGGAAGATCTGTGGTGATGTGCACCAAGGGCATGGTGGCCACCAGCCAACCCATGGCAGCCCAGGCCGGGTTGGATGTGCTGAAGCAGGGCGGCAATGCCATGGATGCGGCGATTGCCGCCAGCGCCACCCTTTGCGTGACCGAACCTCAGTCCACCGGGATTGGCGGAGACTGCTTCATTCTCTACCACGAGGCAAGCACCGGCCGCCTGCATGGGCTCAATGGCTCGGGGCGCGCCCCGGCCAAGGCAACCCTTGAGGAATACCGCGCCCGGGGCTGCGAGGAGGTGCCGGAGCGGGGCATTCTCTCCGTGAGCGTGCCCGGCGCCATCGCCGCATGGGAAGACGCCGTGGAACGCTTTGGCACACGCAGCCTGGGGGAACTTCTCCAGCCGGCGATCACCTATGCCGAGGAAGGCTACGCCGTCAGCCCCGTGGTGGGATGGGCCTGGGATCGCAACGCGGAAATGCTGGCCCACACCGAATCCAGCGCCAGGGTGATGCTGGTGGACGGCAAGGCTCCCGCCACGGGCACTATCCACCGGCAGCCCGACCTGGCCCGCACGATGCGTGTCATCGCCAAGGAGGGGCGCAAGGGCTTTTACGAGGGCAAGGTTGCCGCGGACATCGCCGCCTACATGCGTGAGCACGGCGGATTGATCGAGGAGGCGGACCTGGCTGCGCACGTCTCCGAGTGGGTGGAGCCGATCTGCACCGATTACCGGGGCCTGCGGTTGTACGAGATACCCCCCAACGGCCAGGGCATCACCGCCCTGATGACCCTCAACATCCTGGAAAAGACCCGCCTGGGCGAGATGGAGCATCTCGGCACCGACTACATCCACACGGTCGCGGAGGCCTTCAAGCTGGCCCTGGTCGAAAGGGATTCCCAGGTGGCGGATATGGCCCACGCCAAGGTGCCCGTGGCGGCCATGCTCGACAAGAGCTTCGCCGAGAGCCAATGGAACCGCATTGACCCCGCAACGGCCTTGCCCTTTCCCATGGGGTCGGCCCTCAACGGCGGTGCGGCCCACAAGGACACCATCTACATCACGGTGGTGGACAAGGATCGCAACTGCTGCTCGTTCATCAACAGCCTCTTCCACAACTTCGGTAGCGGAGTGATCGCGGGCAGCACGGGGATCATGCTCCAGAACCGCGGCGCGGGCTTCGTGCTGGAGGAGGGGCACCCCAACTGCGTCGCCCCCGGCAAGCGCCCCATGCACACCATCATCCCGGCGATGGCCTACCGGGGCGACCAGCCGGTCCTCTGTTTCGGCGTCATGGGAGGCCACTATCAGGCCATGGGACACGCCACGGTGCTCTCCAACTGGCTGGATTTCGGAATGGACCTCCAGGAAGCCCTGGACACCCCCCGGTTCCTGCCCCAGCATGGCGTGTTGAGCGTGGAACGGGGTATTCCCGAATCCACCCGCCAGGCCCTGCGGGAACGGGGCCATACCGTGGCCGAGGCCGATGTGCCCATGGGGGGAGGGCAGGCCATTTACATCGATCACGAAGCAGGCGTCCTCTCCGCCGGCTCGGAGCCCCGCAAGGATGGCATGGCCGTGGGATATTGACGGGCTGTTGATCCCACCCTCCCTCTCGGCAGGGGTCCCGATCCGCGAGTGATGGATTCCCCTGCCCTCCCTGTTCCACGATCCGGCTCCAAGCCAGCGCAGCCGGTTTTGGAATACGGTCAGGTTTCCGAGTCTTCCGGTGAGTCGGGAAGTTCTTCCACCTCGGACGCGGGGGGATAAGGCTGGGCCGGGGAACGCCCGGCCAGTGTGCGGTTGATGCGGTCGAACATTCCAAGCAGTACGGGCATCTCCCGGGTGTCGGGCTCGATGCGCCGCAGCATGTGCTTGACCAGGTTGGGGAGGGGTTCGGGCGTCCCTTTGCCGTAGAATCCACTTCGCACAAGCACTTCCTCGACAATCCTTTCCAGTTGTTGCAAATGGCCATCGGCCGCGGGAGCGGGTTCCTGGGGCCGTTGCAGGTCATTCCAATCCTTGCGGCTCAGTTCGAAGAGGGTCAGCAGCACGGCCTGGGCCAGGTTGAAGGAAGGATTGGCATCCGCCGAAGGGATGCGCACCAGCCACCGGCAGGCGGTGAGGTGCTCGGCGCGGAGGCCGGTGTCTTCCGGCCCGAACAGGAGCGCCGTCGTTGCGGGAGGGCGTGAGGCCATTTCATCGGCCCAATCGGGAAGCAGCATGTGCCGGGGCCGGTGGCGCCCATGACGGGCCGTGAATCCCACCACCCGTTCCATGGGCACGAGGGCCTCGGGGAGCGTGGCGTGGATGTGCGCCGAATCCAACAGGCCGCTTGCCCAGCATGCCGTGGTGGCGGCCCGCTCGGGATCGTAGCGGGGCGGGGCCACCAGGTGCAGGTGGCTGAGTCCCAGGTTGCTCATGGCCCGCGCCACGGAACCGATATTCAGGCTGTCCCCCGGCTCGACCAGCACCACATGAAAGCGATCCAAACCCGGCGCTGGGAGCATCACGGGGACTGCGGCGGAATGGGTTTTCGGCATCCTCTGGGGTTCCTGTTGGGCCGAGGGCGTTTCATCCCCGGCACCGGGCATGGAAGGGGATTTCCGGTCACGGATGACCACGGATCGCCATCGGGTTGCAATCCTGGGTTGCAAACCATGGTGCAATGCTTCATCGGTAGCATATCCGCGATAGGAGCGGCAGGGGAAGGCGGGACAATACCCGTGGCGAGGGAATGCTGGAAGGACTCACCGGGAGGCAGGGATGGGACCCAGGGAACTCCATGGCCGCAAAATCGTGGGATCGGGGGGAAACTTTCCGAAGGGGAAACGCCTGGCGGGATGTCATGGCTGGACAACGTTGCCGGCCTGGTTGTTGATCATTGCGCTGGGAATGGGAGGGAGCACCGCCATGGCGGAGTCGGCAGGCAAGGACAGGGCCGAGGGATATCGCTACCTCAACGCATTGCGCAAAGCGGCGGGCATGGTTCCCCTGACCCGGCATCCGCTGCTGGAAAAGGCCGCGCACAATCACGCCGTCTACCTGACCGCCCACCGCACATCGGGGCATCACCAACGCAAGGGGCGCGCGCAATTCACCGGCGAAACGCCCGGCAAGCGGGCCCTCCATGTCCGCTTCCCCCACGCCCAGGTCAGCGAGAACGTCAGCCAGGAAGACCGGGACGTGAAGGAATCCATCGATGGCCTGATGGGGGCCATCTACCATCGCCTGGGGTTCCTTTCCTTTGATGTGGATCAGGTGGGATTGGGCATGGTGAAAGGAAGAGCCTCGCCGCGTGATGTCTACAA
>Ga0316187_10004619_pt1 | contig 11937 bp, 11 predicted proteins | sample CroRivburrow1_MG_FD_204927 | JGI IMG/M metagenome (GOLD analysis project Ga0316187, IMG submission 204927) | Coastal sediment microbial communities from Maine, United States - Cross River worm burrow 1 | ecosystem: Environmental > Aquatic > Marine > Coastal > Sediment | place: USA: Maine...
GACGACCATAGCGAGTTGGTCCCACTCCTTCCCATCCCGAACAGGACAGTGAAACGACTTTGCGCCGATGATAGTGTGGATTACCCATGTGAAAGTAGGTCATCGTCAGACTCCTTCATAAAACAAAAAGCCCTCTTCGTGAGGGCTTTGTTGTTTGGCGTGCTGAATCTAAAATTGTTTTTAGAACGATGACTTAGGTGCATGAGTAAGGCTGTGGATTTTGCAGCCAGCTTCATTTATTATGGCAGAGTGTTTGAATAGTGCGTAGTAGAACTTTAAGAGGTTTTGCAGAATAATAGTGAGTAGCTAGAATGAGATGCAAAGCCCAATTTGCTTTTCGTCATTATGGTAAGGCTAGCACTTGTCGTGTGCAAAACCTGCAATGAATTGGCGGGTCTCCCCGCATTGCAGTGTAGTGAATCTGGTCAGATCCGGAAGGAAGCAGCCACAGCTGCATTCTGCAAGTGCCGGGGGTAAGGCTCGCCTCCTTTTTACTGTGAGTTGAGGTTATGAGCAGATTTCAGCAGGCTGTCATTCCTTCTAAATAATGTTACCAATAGTTGAAATTAGTTAGGTCGACTTTTCTTCATCTCAAATAGGATAATTTCCTTGTCATCAACTTCTGTCCTAGCACGTAAATGGCGCCCGAGAAATTTCTCGCAACTTGTTGGGCAGGAGCATGTTGTTCGAGCGTTAAGTAATGCGCTTGAGCAAAATCGCCTGCATCATGCATATTTGTTTACGGGTACTCGCGGGGTAGGCAAGACGACTATTGCAAGAATATTTGCCAAGTCATTGAATTGTAAATCAGGAATAACCGCTACCCCATGTGGGGAATGTAGCGCATGTACGGAAATCGATAACGGAAGATTTGTTGATTTAATCGAACTTGACGCGGCATCAAATACCCAAGTGGACAATATGCGTGAGCTATTGGAAAGTGCGCTGTATGCGCCGAGCAGCGGGCGTTTCAAAGTGTACATCATAGACGAAGTGCATATGCTTTCAAAGTCAGCTTTCAACGCAATGTTGAAGACGCTGGAAGAGCCGCCTGAGCATGTAAAGTTTATTTTAGCCACAACCGATCCGCAGAAAATTCCCGTTACAGTGTTATCCCGCTGTCTGCAATTTAATTTAAAACAATTGCTACCCGTACTGATTACTGAACATCTGAGTTATGTCTTGGATCAAGAAAAAATACCTTTTGAGTTGAGCGCAATTTCTCTTATTTCGAGAGTAGCTCAAGGTAGTATGCGTGATGCATTAAGTTTGTTGGATCAGGCAATAGCGTTTTCGGCAGGGAAGGTGGAAGAAGGAATAGTAAGCAGTATGCTGGGTGTTGTAGATCAGAGTTATTTGCTTGAATTGTTGGAGGCCTTGGGCAAACATAATGGAGTTGAAGTTCTTGAAATTTCAAAGAATATGTCTGTTCGGAGCATTGCGTTTGACGCTGCATTACAAGAATTGGCCACTTTGTTACATCGTGTTGCCCTAGCACAGCTTGTTCCACTTGCTATTGACGTGGATGAGCCAGAGCGAAATCGCTTGCTTGGAATAGCGCAATCATTTACGGCGGAGGAATTGCAGCTGTACTATCAAATTGCCATTCATGGGCGAGATGAACTAACTTTGGCTCCTGATGAGTTTGCAGGATTTACTATGACAATGCTGCGTATGTTGGCTTTTTCTCCAACTAGAGGCTTAGCACGTCAGCCATCAGATGCATCTCCTCCCGTGATTGGGAAATCAAGTAAAAAGATAGCATCGTCAACTAACGAGGATTCATTAGACAGTGACGGTGAGCATGCTCGAGTTGGAATAACTCGACCAGATAGTACTGAAAATAACACTTCCGTAAAAAACATAGGGGCTGTTTCAGTTGGCCTGTTGGATTGGGAGGTGCTGATTGATCAGCTAAATATTCAAGGGATGGCGCAACAGTTAGCAAAGAATTGTACATTAGAAAAATTTTCAGATCAGCGAATTACTTTGCTTTTGTCACAAGAGCAAAAGCACCTTCAGTCAAATAAAATTGCAATTGAAAAATTGCAAACCTGCCTGAGTGAATATTTTGTAAAACCTGTGAAGTTGAAAATAGTATTAGGTGGAAATAAATTGGCTACGCCTGCGGTGGTAGAGCAGCAGCAGAAGCAACTCAGGCAGCAGCAAGTGAGTGATGCGATAGAGCGCGACACTTTTGTTTATGAGGCTAAGGCAGAGCTGGATGCCACGTTGCTAACTGAGTCTATTAAAGGCATTGACTAAATTTATAGAGCACAAATAGGAGTGAGTACATGATGAAGGGTGGATTGAGCGGTATGATGAAGCAGGCACAGCAAATGCAGCAGAATATGCAGAAGGTGCAAGCAGAATTAGCCGAGGTGGAAGTCGAAGGTCAGGCGGGTTCAGGTATGGTTAAAGTAATCATGACTTGTGCGCATGAAGTGCGCCGTGTATCTCTGGATGATAGTGTCTTATCTGATGATAAGGAAATGTTGGAAGATTTGATTGTACTGGCTTACAACGATGCTTTGAAAAATGCGGAGGTAATTTCTCAACAACGCATGAGTGGGTTTACAGCCGGCATGGGCCTGCCTCCAGGAATGAAGTTGCCGTTTTGATGTTGCCCACACGTTTAGGTGCATTGATCGGCGCGTTGCGCTGTTTACCTGGTGTCGGGCCAAAATCAGCTCAGAGGATGGCATATCATCTTTTACAGCGCGACCGTGCAGGTGCGATTGCTCTGGCTCATGCGCTGGTTGGCGCTGCGGAAACGATCAAACATTGTAATAAATGTAATAACTTTTCAGAAGAAGATATATGCGATTTGTGTTCATCATCTAAGCGAGATGCAAGTTTGCTGTGTGTAGTCGAAATGCCAGCTGACTTACTGATGATGGAGCAGGCGCAGTGTTATCGTGGTTTGTATTACGTAATAATGGGTCGACTATCACCACTTGATGGCATAGGAGCGAAGGAGTTGCACCTGGATCGTCTGGTTAAACGCGCAATTGAGCAACCATGCGAAGTGATTTTAGCTACTAATTTTACCGTGGAAGGTGATGCCACAGCACACTATCTTGCAACTTTGCTGCAGGCACGGAAAATTAAAGTTTCACGTATAGCCCGTGGTTTACCGGTTGGCGGCGAACTAGAACAGGTTGATGGCGGTACGCTTGCGCAAGCCGTTTTGGAACGGCGAGAGATATCAGTATGAATCCATCACACAGCTGCGAGGTTATATGCTTTGGATTGTTCCAATTGCAATTGAAATCTTTTTTATGGTGTGTTAGCCAAGAATGAGCGAGCAAGGAGAAAAGCTGCAAAAGGTGTTGGCTCAGGCTGGCTTTGGTTCGCGGCGTGCTATGGAAGAGTGGATAGTTGGCGGGCGAATAACTGTAAATGGTGAACCCGCCAAACTCGGGATGCGCGTGGTTGAGGGTGATCTGGTGAAGGCGGATCGCCGCACCATTCGAGTAGGAATGCAGATTCGCACTACGCGAATATTGTTGTATCACAAGCCTGAGGGTGAGATCGTCAGTCGAGATGACCCGGGGAAACGCGCTTGTGTGTTTGATAAATTGCCTCGGTTGCGCGGGCAGAAATGGAATGCGATTGGGCGACTCGATTTTAATACGAGTGGTTTGTTGATCTTCACCACGTCAGGTGAACTAGCCAATCATCTGATGCACCCACGCTTCGAATATGAGCGTGAATATGCTGTGCGAGTGCAAGGGACCATGACGGAGGTGCAGATGAATATGGTTCGCAAACGCGGCGTTGAATTGGAAGACGGAATAGTTAAATTTGACAAACTTGAGGATCAAGGCGGAGAAGGATATAACCATTGGTATCTTGTCGTACTGAAGGAGGGCAGAAATCGTGTAGTTCGCCGTACATTTGACGCGATGGGTTTGACAGTGAGTCGTTTGATGAGGGTACGCTTTGGTATAATTAGCTTGCCGCCACGTCTTAAGCGAGGGATGACGGTTGAACTGAATGAGGGTGAGGTGAGTCATCTATTGGAGTGGGCAGGGTTAATAGACGCCGTCGACCAATCATGTCAGGGCACACCGTCTGACAGTCAACTAAATCGGGTTCATCTCGAGAAAACAGGTCAGAGATCGGATTCTGTTCTAAAAGCTGAAAATAATGCTGGATTAATTAGACGAAAAAAAAACAAAGTTAAGAGGAAGTAGCTCTGGTGTAAATTTTTAGCTCCCTCTAGAATCCTTGCGCCCGTTAGCAATGTGCGGGCGATTTTAAGTTTTGAATAATGGCTGAAGCCAGAATGCTGGAAATTTTAATGGAACAGCGCGGTAGTAAAACAATTATGTGCAGCGTGTTCTTCCTGGATATCGTTGAATATTCCAAGAAGTCTGTGACTGGACAAATTTCGCTTAAGGAAAGGTTTAATAATTACCTCTCCTTGGCTATTCGTGATGTGCCAATAGTTGACAGAATCATTTTGGACACCGGTGATGGTGCTGCCATAAACTTTCTCGGCGATCTTGAGGATGCATTAAAAGCAGCGCTTAGTATGCGCGAAAGCCTACTCAGTGAAGATCCTCAAATCGATTATCCATTGCTTGTACGCATGGGGATTAATATTGGACCGGTAAGATTGGTTCGAGATATTAATGGTCAGCCCAACATCGTGGGTGACGGTATCAATGTTGCACAGCGAGTAATGGGATTTGCTGATGCCAGTCAAATATTGGTGTCACGCTCGTATTACGACGCAGTTTCACGCGTTTCCCCACATTACGCAGGTATGTTCCACTATCAAGGTTCGCGTACAGATAAGCATGTCCGAGAACACGAAGTGTATGCGATTGGCTATCCTGGGGATAAAACAACCATAGGCAGAACTGCTAGATTGTTTTTTGAAAGATCTGAAGGCCCACTGGGCAGGGGGTTTGCTTACGTTACTTTGATGTGGCGAATGTCGGTTGCACGCTTTGTTCGAGCTGGATTCAAGCAGCGTGCTAGATATGTTGTGATTGGTGCAACACTTGCGTTCTTGCTTGTTATTCCCTTGGTTTATTTGATGAGTCATGATGAAAACCCCGTAGCACCATCAAGTATTAAACAGCGTGAGGTTCTTACCTTTATACCCGGCAGTGCAGTGGCAGTCTTACCCCCTCAACCTGCCTTGATAGTAGAGCCAAAATCTGCTATTCCTGCAACTGTTGGATCCGAGAAGGTTGGTGAGGAGCTTTCAAATACTGAAGTTAAGAAAATTGAAAGGAAGTTGTCCAATATTAAGTCGGGAAAGAGGAAAGTAAAATCTTCCGAGCCTGCATTAATTCAGGATGTTAAAGTAGCTGCAGATAAGCAAACAAGTACAGCCGATACGGCTAATATAGAACTTAATCTGGAGGCCGAGCCAAGTAACACGGGGGGTCAGACTATAGAAGAAAGTCGCGATATCCTGATGTATCAACTGGAGGGTATATTGTCGACAGGTGACGAGGGTGCTTTCCTTTCTATATTATGTATAGATGGAGCTGAGGTGTTCTTGGATGGTATACGTAAGGGCCGAGTGAGTGGTTCGACATTGACAATAGAGGGAACTCCAGGTCTTCATACGGTGATTGTTAGTCATCCATTAGGGGTAGACTCCCGCGACGTGGCGTTTGAAGCTGGCAGCACTCTGCTGATTAAACCAAGCTTCTGCAATTAGAGACGAGTAAATTCATGATGCTCAAGTATATTTTCATAATGAAATCAGGCCAGGTTTATTCAGAAGGGCGGCAATGATTAGCCAACTGGGACGCTATGAAATCATAAGCGAGCTTGGTCAAGGCGCAATGGGGGTCGTCTATAAGGCTAGAGATCCCTTGATTGATCGTGTGGTTGCGATCAAGACCATCAATCTTGCGCTTGCACTGGATGAGAAAGAAGAATACGAAAATCGTTTCTACCAAGAAGCCAAAGCTGCTGGACGACTCAGTCATCCCAATATTGTGACTATTTACGATGTGGGCAAGAACGGCGATGTTGCTTACATTGCGATGGAGTTCTTGGAAGGTTGCGAATTACGCAACATCATGAATGATAATGGGTTGTTGCCAATTTCGCAGGTGTTGGACATTGCGGCTCAAGTGGCCCAAGGATTGGCTTATGCACACGAGCATGACATCGTACATCGGGATGTTAAACCATCAAATGTCATGGTGGTGCGTGATGGACACATAAAGATTACTGATTTTGGTATTGCACGCATGCCATATTCAGCAGTGCAAACTCAGACCGGTATGGTACTTGGTTCACCGAAATACATGTCTCCAGAGCAGGTGATGGGGAAGTCAATAGATCAACGCTCGGATATTTTTTCTTTAGGTGTGATGCTATATGAGATGTTGACAGGGCAATCCCCGTTTAACGGTGATAACGTCAACGCGATTATGTACCAGACCCTGAATGCGATACCCTCTCCACCTAATTCACTGAATCCGAAAGTTCCGGAAATGGTCGATTTTATAGTGGCCAAAGCTCTAGCAAAGAAGATGGAGGATCGTTATCAAAGTGCTAGAGATTTTGCTGTCGATCTGCGCGCTTGCCAAGATACTTTGCCGCAACCTGAACAGGCTGACCCTTCAAAAGTACCTGCTAGGGGTGAGAGAAAATTCTCACATGCGATTCATGCTGGTAAAGGGAGTGGGACTAGCGAAGAAGATGCTATGTCAGCTTCATTGGCAGGATTATCCAAGGCGTTTGATTCGTCTGCTGCTACCATGCGTTTGGCTGCTTTAACAGCCAGCAGTGAAGATGTAGATGAATTATCCAAGACTTTCAAGATTGCGATTTCTTCTGCGGGGGGAGGAAAGCTGACCATGCAATCGGATAAATTGGTAAGTACTCCTAAACGCAAGGGTGAGGTTAAGTCAGCTGAAAAAGCCGATGCTGGAAGCACTTTGCGAGCTATTATTTTGTTGTCTATTCTGCTTGGACTAATTGTATATTCTTTCCTCTGATAGTTATCTGTGATTTTGAATATGGCGATTAATCTTTCGCCTAAATTCGCTATAGTGTTGCTCGCCATGCACATGATAGTTGCTATCGTAGTGTGCTTAGCGACATATTGCTGTTAGCTAAGCTAATTCTGCTATTTTTGATCTTATTATCCCTTGCTTATTATTTAACACGTGATGTTTTTTTGTTGCTGCCAAAATTGTAGCATGAAATATTAATCTTCCCGGATGGGGTATTCATCGTAGCCAAAGAAGGCTCGAAGATTCATAGGGAAATTACAAACAAAACTACTGTCAACCCATATTTCGTCCTACTGTGGGTAAAATCGGATGGTAGTTATTTTTCTGACCGCGAGTTATTTATCCGGATGCGATGGGTAGGTGTGTGTTTCGAAATTGTGTATTTCCTTGAAATTTTCCTAGTTGGATTGATTGGAAAGTATAGTTGGCTCAGGATTTGACTGAGTGTCTGGATAATCTTTGCTGAAATGCAGGCCGCGACTTTCGTGTCGCAACAAAGCACTTTTTACAATTAAATCAGCGTTTACCACCAAGTTTCGTAGCTCTAACAAATCTGAGCTGACATGGAAATTTGTGTAATATTCGTTGATCTCGTTTTGCAGCAATTGGATTCGATGTTGGGCGCGCTGCAACCGTTTGTTGGTTCGCACGATACCTACATAGTCCCACATAAAGTGACGCAACTCTGCCCAGTTATGTGCGATGACTATTTGCTCGTCAGCATCAGTTACACGACTTTCATCCCAAGCAGGGAGTGGAAAGGTCTCTTGGCGGGTGTTGCTAAGAATATCCTGTGAAGCGGCATCAGCGAATACCAAGCACTCCAGCAAAGAATTGCTGGCAAGTCGGTTGGCACCGTGCAAACCACTATAAGCGGTTTCTCCCACGGCATATAGATGCTCCACGTTGGTGCGAGCATGTAAATCAGCCATGACTCCACCACAAATGTAATGTGCTGCCGGAACCACAGGGATTGGTTCGCTGCTTATATTAATTCCCAGATTAGTGCAGCGAGCATAAATGGTCGGAAAATGTTCTTGAAGGAATTCGGCTGATTTGTGTGAGATATCCAGATAAACACAATCTAGTCCACGTTTTTTCATTTCGAAATCGATAGCTCTAGCTACAATGTCTCGCGGTGCAAGCTCTGCGCGTTCATCATGCCATGGCATGAAACGAGAACCATCCGCCAGTTTGAGTAGTCCGCCTTCACCTCGCACAGCCTCGCTTATCAAGAATGATTTCGCATGCGGATGGTACAGGCAGGTGGGATGGAACTGAATAAATTCCATATTGGCAACGTGGCAGCCTGCGCGCCAAGCCATTGCAATTCCGTCACCGGTTGCAGTATCTGGATTGGTTGTGTAGAGATAGACTTTTCCTGCGCCTCCAGTTGCCAGAACTGTATTTTGTGCGGCGATGGTGATTACTTCGTCACTGAGGCTATTGAGTGCATAAATACCGTAACATTGATTTTCCTTCCGGCCAATTTTCTTGCCGGTAATTAAATCAACCGACATATGATTTTCCATAATGGTGATGTTTGGGTGCTGTAATACTTGTGTGGCAAGTGTATTCTGTACCGCATGTCCAGTTGCATCAGCTGCATGAATGATGCGTCTTTGGCTGTGTCCACCTTCTCGGGTGAGGTGATAGCCTATTCCACTGGAAGTATCTCGAGTGAACGGTACACCTGCTGCTATCAGCCAATCAATAGCAGCCCTTCCATTCTCGATTACATAGCGAGTTACATTTTCATCACATAGGCCCGCACCGGCGTTCAAGGTATCCTGAAAGTGGGCCTCCAGTGAATCTTCCTCAGATAATACAGCTGCAATTCCGCCTTGAGCTGAACTGCTGGCACCATCCAGTAATGATTTTTTAGTAATGATCCCGACTTTTTGATGTTCGGCTAGCTTGATGGCGAGCGTCAGTCCAGCGAGTCCACTGCCTATGATCAGCGTGTCAAATTGAAGCAATTCAATATCTCGATATATTGTTGGGTTTGAAACTATAACAAAACTACTTTACTGTGAGGGTTTGATTTCCAGGAAGCTTGCACTTTAGTTTTGTTGAAAGTTGTTGTGAAAATTAAGAGTAGCTGACGCATGTGTGTCAGTGCGGTTATACTTATAAGATTAAATAATCGTGCAACCACAACATTGCAATTAGGATAGATTAAGGATGGCAGATCGTGAAATTGATCAGCAGTTGGTTGAACGTGTTCAGCGCGGAGATAAGCACGCCTTTGAATTGTTGGTTTCCAAATATCAGCGTAAGCTCGGGCGATTAATCTCTCGTTTTGTCAAGGATTCTGCTGATGCAGAGGATGTAACGCAGGAAGCCTTCATCAAGGCTTATCGCGCATTGCCGGGATTTCGCGGTGAGAGTGCATTTTACACTTGGTTATACCGGATAGGCATTAATACCGCAAAAAACTACTTGCTGGCGAATAAACGTCGCCCTCCGAGCAGTACACCGTTCGACTCCAATGAGTCGGAGTCATTTGAAGATGCCAGCTTGCTTAGAGAAGTGAATACGCCGGAAAATGAACTCATGAGCAAACAAGTTGTCGATGTGGTGCAAACATCATTACTTCAGCTTCCAGAAGATTTACGCAGTGCATTAACATTGCGTGAAATTGAAGGCTTAAGTTACGAAGAAATCGCAGTTGTGATGAATTGCCCAATCGGTACGGTAAGATCCAGAATTTTCAGGGCGCGAGAGGCGGTTGCGGAAAATTTGCGTCCGTTGTTAGAAACCAGCAAAGGTAATAGGTGGTAAGTATGAATATGGAAATTTCAGCATTGATGGATGGTGAATTGCTTGAAGACGAGTCTGAAAAACTACTTGACCATATTGGTCGGGTTGATGAGGGCCGCAAGGACTGGGAAATGTATCACTTGATTGGAGACGTATTGCACCAGCCTGATCATATACATTGTGATTTAAGCGCGAAAGTGCGGGTACGTCTGCAAGATGAACCTGTTGTTTTTGCTCCTCGTAAGCGAGGGGGAAATCACAAGTTTAGTGCGGTTGCATTATCAGCTGCAGCTTCGTTGGCCGCAGTTGGTATGGTGGTGTGGATGTCTCAGCAGATTGGTTCAGAGGCCTTCCCACAAATGGCGATGCAGCAAAACTTGTTACACCCGGCTAATGTAAAAATTCAATCAAAGTCCAATGATTATCTAATGGCTCATCAAGAATTCTCCCCAAGTACGGATATGAACGGCGGGGCATCATATATACGTATGGTTAATTACGAGTCAGAAGGAAGGTAAGAATGAGGCTGCTCGCTTTGCTTGGCGGATTAGTGCTCGTCGTTGCAGCCGATGCATATGCGGGTGAGAAACAGTCGTGCCTTGATTGGCTCAAAACGGTGGCCTTTGCGGCGCATCAGACCGATTACACTGGTGTGTTCATATATCAGTATGATAATCGTGTAGAGACTTCACGTATTACACATTTTGTTGAAGCAGGTGGGGAATATGAGAAAGTGGAAAGTCTGGATGGCCCGAAAAGGGAAATAGTCAGGCATCATGGTCAGGTTTGGAGCTACCATAATCACAAGATGGTTGAAATTGACAGTCACAAAGGTCAAAGCAAGTTCCCATCTTTGTTGCCCAGTCAGCTGTCTTTATTGGGCTCAAATTATCAGGCCAAGCTTGCGGGGATAGAGCGTATTGCTGGTTACGATGCTCAGGCCATTGTATTCCAGCCCAAAGACAGCTTGCGTTATACCCGTAAATTTTGGGTACATACCGATTCTGGTTTGCTACTGAAAGCAGCAGTGTTGACCGACAAAAATCAAGTGGTCGAACAGTATGCATTTAGCCAATTACAAATTGGCGGAAAAATTGATCGTTCATGGTTGATGAAATCTGCAATACCAGAGTTGAGAAGCAAGAGTGGACATCATCATGGCTCAATCTCATCAAGTTCCCCGAGAGTTCATGCGGGGACTATAAATAGTGGGTGGGTGGCTGCGTCAATGCCGGTTGGTTTCAAGAAAATCATGGAGATGCAGCGTCCGATGCATGGCAACCATGCTCCCGTAATACAAATAGTGTTTTCGGATGGATTCAGCGCAGTTTCGATATTCATTGAACCGGATGATGGCGATGAAGATGATGTGGAAGGATTGTACAGTCGTGGCGCTGTGAATATATTTCACAAAGTCGCCTATGGCCACTTGATTACTGTAGTCGGAGAAGTGCCGCCGCTCACTGTTATGCGGATATTTGACTCGGTGCGTCACAACGGTTGATGAGTAAACTGGAGACACGTGCTGTAGTAGTCAGCATTGATGGACTGTACGCCATAGTTCAGCCAAATGAGTCCAATGGTTGCGGACATTGCAATGGTAAGGGTTGCGGGACGAGTAACTTATCCCGATTGTTCTGTCATAAACCGCGCCAATTTCGGGTAAAAAATTCTATCGAGGCTTCTGTAGGCGATTCAGTCATTGTGTCGGTTGCCGAAGGAGCAATCTTGCGCGGAATAGGCTTAGTATATCTGATGCCATTAGTGTTGCTGGTGATTGGAGGGATGTTGGGCAGCAGTTTGCCACAACAGATTGAACAGAGTGATAGTTACGCTGCAGTAGGCGCTTTATGCGGTTTGGTAGCTGGTTTTGGGCTTGCAAAATGGATTGCGTTGAGACAGACCGAAAGTCAATTTCAGCCATATATAGCTCAACAATTACCGAGAGATACATAAGCTAATCCCAAGCTGGGAATCGCTTATGTCGTTGGCGAGATAGGGGATAAATTTGTATAGGAGATTTTGTATGTTGAAGAAAGTTGCGACTCTTACTATCTTGGTTGCTTTTGGTATGATTTTCAGTGCGTTGTCACATGCTATAGATTTGCCGGATTTTACCGTTTTGGTGGAGCGGCATGGAGCAGCGGTTGTAAATATAAGTACCACAAAAACCACA